>WNGK01006577.1_pt1 | contig 13970 bp, 13 predicted proteins | sample 5400601 | NCBI WGS metagenome assembly WNGK01 (sample SAMN13153376, study PRJNA577476) | soil metagenome | isolation source: 60 cm soil or saprolite under Garry oak tree replicate 1 | place: USA:California | collected 2016-06-15 | reverse complement strand
GATTTCATCCAGGGCCTTCAGTCCGACATATCCCATCGTGAACGGCTTCTGCGCAATGGTTGCGTCGATCGTCCCTGCCTTGATGCCGTCCAGCGTATCCTGGTTCACATCCCACGCCACCAGCACTCGGTCTGTGGCATTGGCGCGCTTCAGGGCATCTGAAACCATCTTGCCTGAAGCCGATTCGAGACAAACAAAACCATCGATCTTCTTGGGACCGCTCTGCGCCAGCATCTCCTGCGCCTTATCGAAAGCGGCACGCGCGTCACCCTTGATATCCACTTCTTCCACGATCTTGATATCCGGCTTGCCGGCGATGGCGTCCTTCAGTCCCTTCAGCCGCTCTTCAATGTTCGGCTGCCCCGCAATGGTGAAGACCACGATGTTGCCTTTGCCCTTCAGCTTATCCACCACGCGCTTGCCGCCCAGTCGTCCCGCTTCGAGATTGTTGGTGCCGATGAAGTAGAGTCTGCGGCTCGCCGCTGCGTCTGAATCGATGGTGATGACAGGAATGCCTGCACTTACTGCCGCATCGATCGCCGGTTGCAATACCGCTGCGTCTGCAACTGAAACCAATATCCCGCCCGGCTTCGCGCCGACTGCCTTTTGCAGCGCGGCCACCTCGGCCTGCGGATCATAGTTGTCCGGCCCCACCACTTTGGCTGTTACCTTATACTGCGCCGCAGCATGGTTAAAGCCGGCAGCCGCCGTCTGCCAATAGGGCAGCGCGGAATTCGTCGTCACCAGGTAAAACACTTCCTTGTTCGAGTGCCTCTCGCACCCTGCAGTGAACATCACCCCGAGCGCCAGTAGCGCCGTTCCAGCTTTCGTCATAATCTTCATCTTGCCTCCGGTCCAGACCTGAAAAAGGAACGGGAACGCACACTGATCCGCAGTGAACGACCCCCAAGAATTCCGGCAGGATGCTACTACTGCATCGTGAAACTTGTCCACTTCCTGCCACATTGCAAACCTTATAGCACTGCACCCCGATGCCGAAAGGTGATTCGCGGCACGTTGCTGTTTGTCCCTCTCACCTTACAGCATTCTTCCCCTCCAATCGGGCGCACGAACCGCCATCTGGGATATAACCAGACGTGTATCGGGAAGTGCGCAACGCTATGAACCTCCAATCTAAACCGGCCTCATTGCCTCCCGCAATTGCTGTGTCTGGCCATCCAGACAGCGAGCTCACTCGTCGCATCTACGCCGAGCCGCCTCATCCCTATCGCACTCCATTCGCGCGCGATGGCGCTCGCATCCTGCACGCTCGCGCCTTCCGTCGTCTGGCCGGAAAAACCCAGGTCTTCACGCGCCTGCATGCCGATCCCCCGGGAGACCACTTCCGCAGCCGTCTCACGCACACCCTTGAAGTGGCGCAGATTTCGCGCACTCTCGCCACAGCCCTCGGCCTCAATACCGACCTCGCTGAATCTCTCGCCCTCGTACATGACATCGGCCACCCGCCCTTTGGACACGCAGGCGAAAAAGCTCTCGATCATGCCCTCAAGGCACACGGGCTGCGCTTCGATCACAACCTGCACGCGTTGCGCATCGTCTCCTGGTTTGAAGAGCGCTATGCCGCATTCCGCGGACTCAACCTGACCCTCGGTGTTCGCGAGGGCATCGTCAAACACTCGCGCGATTACTCCGCCGCCGAGCACCCCGAGTTGGCTGAATACTTTCTCGACCAGCGGCCGCCGCTCGAAGCGCAGCTCATCGATCTCGCCGATGAGATCGCCTACCTCACCGCCGATCTCGACGACGGAATGGACTCCGGCATCCTCACCCTCGATCAGGTCCGCGAAAATCTCCCGCTGTTCCGCGGATTCCATGACGCCATACTCGATCGCTACCCACTCGCTGCGCCGAGGCTCACCGCCAGCGAAGCCCTCAAACGCGTCCTCAATGCCTTTGTCACCGACCTGATGTGTGAACTGCGTTCGCGCGTGGCCTCGCTCGGCATCATCACCCTCAACGACGTCCGCCAGATCCCTGAGCGCATCGCGGCTCTTAGTCCCCCAATGGAATCCAATCGTGCCGAGGCCAAGGCATTCCTCTACGCAAACCTCTACAACTCACCGGGCATGGAAGACGCCCACCGTCACGCCGAACAAGTCGTCCAGGGCCTGTTCGCAGCGCTCATGAGCGACCCCAACCTGCTTCCCGCCGACCACCGCGCGCAGGTCTCCTCAGAGGGCCTCGCGCGCACCGTCGCCGACTACATCGCCGGCATGACCGACAGCTTCATAGAACAAGCATGGGCGCGGTCTGCAGGCAAATGAGCACGCCTCACGCTGCTGTGGCACGATTGCACAGCGTTGTATTTCAAGAGCACTGCTTCACAGTACGTTATGCACGTCGCACTGAACATGGCATGACTTCAGTCATGACGCAAATCCCTTGAAATTAGCAGGGCTTTACAGCTTGCGGAAAAACTCATTATGCACGTCGCACTGTGACAGGGCATGACTTTAGTCATGCCATAAATCCCTTGCAATTATTGGGGGCTTTAGCCCCTGCGGGGTGCGCATTTCCAACTCAGGCGCGAAAACGTGCCTTTTTCCGCAACCTGTTCAGCCCCTGAGGTACGCATTTCGCCAGCTTGTCCGAAAAACAGGTCTGTTTTCGGAAACTGCGCAAAAACGCCGCAAAACTAGTGGGACTTTTAGTCCTCTAGGAAATACTCGTTCGCCTTACTGCACTTTTCCCTGCGGCCTCAATCGCCGCAAATCCATCGCACACTCCACCGCATTCTGCGCGTAAAGCCGCAGGTTGTCGGTGGCGGCCCACAACCAAAGCCGCGATGCCTCCGATGGATTGCGACCATCCTGCACCGGCCTTAACCGCACCAACACGTCGTTTTGTCCCGTTGCCGCCAGGTTTGAGGGCGAATCCGTGTCTTCCAGCACCAGGTCCACGTGATCGCCGCCCAAAGCCTCCTCGAGCAGCGAAATATCGACCGGTCGCTCCAGTTCAATTCCGATCGAGAACGAGTGGCCGTGAAACACCGGTGCAAGAATCGTCTGCAGTGCCAGCGCCGGCCAGCGTCCTCCGCCCAGCGCCTGGTAGTGGCGCTGGATGCGCGCATCCAGCGTGCCACTCGCGATCTTGGCGTTTTCACCCAGGCCGGCCAGCAGATTGTAAGCCGCCTGCGCATCGAATATGGCGCGCGGCAATCCCTGGAAGCTGAGCAAGGTAACTGTCTGCTGATGCAGTTCGTCCAGCGCTCCGCGGCCAAACTCGCTCGCCGGAGCCAGCAGCGTGGCAAAGGCAAAGCGCAGCGGCGCCGCCTGCTGCAACCGTTCCAGCAGCAGTCCCAATGCCATCGCGGCCGGATGCGCGGGAACCACTGCAGGCGTAAACAGGTCGGCAGCTCCAGCGCTCGCGCCCAGCCACGGAGCACGCACCAGAACCCCGGGCTCCCGGTCAAGCGCGCTCGAGAGGTCCAGTACCGTCGATCCGGCCCGCAGCGCCTCCCGCCAATGCTTGCGCGTCAGGTCCTCCGAACCGCAAAAAAACGTAAAGTCCACCTTCTCGAATACGTCTGGCCCAAAACCCTGAACAAACGTGATCTCATCTCCCACCTGGTCAAGCTGACCCAGTGCTTCATCCTCATCCAGAAGGGTGAACGTGGAAGCCGCCAGTGACGAGTCTGAAATGACTTCCTTGAGCTCCTTGCCCAAAAGGCTCGAGGCTCCTGCTATCGCTATCTTGTACACAGAATTCCTTTTTCGATTGGAAGGGTTTCAATGGCTCAGCGGGTTTACCCCGCTTGCCGGCGGGTTTTCAGCGGCAAGCGGTCTTCGGCGCCGTCGGCGCGACCACGAGTATGCCGCCCGCGCCCAGATTCCCGAAAACATGTAGACCAGCGCGCCGGCGAACAGCACCGCCTGCGAGAACCTGAAAATGACAAACAAAATGATCGCCAGCAGGAACATGATCTGGAACGGATGACGCCGTGAAAGGCTGATCTCCTTGCCCGACCAGAATCGCCAGGTACTCACCATCAGGAATCCCGCGGTCCCGACAATCACTAGCCATACGATCGCAATCCACCATGCCTGAACCGGGTAGGCGCTGCAAAAATGCACCGTGGCGGCCAGCAGACCAGCCGCCGCCGGAATCGGCATTCCAACAAAGTACTTCCTCCCCGGCCGGCCAGGATTGCGAGGCTGCGCGTCGTGACTGATGTTGAACCGTGCCAGCCTGGAAGCGCCGCCGATGAGGAAGAGAAAGCAAATAAACGCGCCCGCATGCACCAGGTCCTGGCGCAACTGGTGATTGATGCTCTCCGGCAGAAAATGAAAGCCCCAGATATAAGCCAGCAGGCTGGGAGCTACGCCAAACGTGATCACATCCGCCAGCGAATCCAGCTCCTTGCCAAACTCGCTCGTGGTATTGGTCATGCGGGCGATTCGACCATCGAGCGCGTCGAATGGAATCGCAAAAAGAATGGCTATAGCCGCCCAGTCAAGATGCGCCCTTGCATCGTTATTGGCGCCGATCGACGCGATGGTCTGCGTGATCGCAAAGTACCCGGCGGCAATATTGCCCACCGTGAACAGCGACGGCAGCAGGTACATTCCGCGACGCAGCCGCGCCTGGGCATTCGCCTTGGCGATCGCCTGGTCGCGGCCGTTCATCAAAGATCACCCTTGGTCGTATCCGGCAACACGATGGCGCTGATCGATCCCGCGGCTTTTGTCACCGCAGCCACCATTGCTCCCTCGGCCATCTCCGCCAGAATGCTCGAGCCGCCCTTTACCTTCTGCCCAACCTTGACATGCAAGATCGCGTCCACCGGCAAAATCACATCGGTCCTCGAACCAAACTTGATCAGACCCACGCGCTGCCCGCGCTCCAGCAGGTCGCCCTCGCGGGGAACAAACACGATGCGCCGCGCCAGCAGGCCGGCGATCTGTTTGAAGACGATCTCGATCCCGTCACCTTGAACCGTGGCGACATTCTGCTCGTTGCGATCGGCCGATTCCGAATTCATGGCATTCAAGTACTTCCCCTTTTGATAACGCACAGAGGTCAACACGCCGCCTATCGGCGAACGGTTCACATGCACATTAAATACATTGAGGAAGATGCTGACCCGCTGCCGTTGGCCTGCGGGAGTGTCAAGAATAACCGCTTCGGTTACCAGACCATCTGCGGGTGACACGATCAACCCAGGTCCTGTGGGAATGGTCCGTTGGGGATCGCGAAAAAACCATAGAAAAAATGCCGCCAGCAGCACCGCCGGGATGCCCCACGCCCAGCTGCCTGTGGCCCACGCCAGCACCACCGCCACCGCCAGCAAACTCAAACCGTAGATGTAACCGTCACGAACCATGGTCCCAACGATTATACGGTCCAGGCTGCCTTGCCGCAGCGCGGTCTGGCGCACACTTCCCGTATTAGGGCCCAAACCGCCTGCCGCTTCGTCCTTCGCTGGCTTGCGCCACCTGGCTGAAGTCCCTTACGCGACCGCTGGAACTCGGCGCTCGAGAGCAAAAATCAGGTCTTTGGCATGAAGTTTAAGCTTCTTCAGCCGCACTTCCTCGAGTTGTTCGTCTTCGGAGAGATACGGTTTCTGAATCAACTCTTCCAAACGCTGAGCGTAGCGACGGTGTTCCGCGTGCAGGCGATGAATCTCTTCGCTCAGCGTAGGATCAATGACTTCGTCCATAGGCGCCTCCCTCGATTTCGGATGCAATACATATAGCTCCTTCGAGCGACAACCTGCAAGCGGCAATGGCCCGGGAATGGAGGATCGGCTGTGGATTTCATTGACGAAAGTCAAGATGCGTGACGAAAATCACATGGAATTCAGTCTCTTCTTCCACCCAAGGACTTCGTACCTTCACCCTAAAGACAATTGCATCAGAATCGCATCTTCATCCGGATCAACGTAGTAGCGCGATCGACGACCCGTCTGCTCGAAGCCCAGCGCTTGATACAACGACCTAGCCGGCACATTGGAGGTACGTACCTCTAATAGGACTTCCGTAACGTGACTTCTTTTCAATTCAGCCGCCAAAGCTGCAAAAAGCAGACGCGCCACCCCCTGTCGCTGCGCCTCTGTCGCCACCGCAATGCTTTCCAGCTCGGCCTGCGGAGGAACCACAGCAGCAATCGCAAATCCAACCAGACCTGCTTCCGCACTCTCGGCCGCCATCGCAATCCGCTTTGGCTGGGCGTCAGGATCGAGCGCCGCCTCAAAAGCGTTCCGGGACCATCGCGGCGCACCCCTCAACCGCTGCCCCATGGAGATAACCCGATCCAGATCGCCCGTCGTCATCGGGCGAATCCGCACCTCGGCCGCCTTTTCGCTCACGTGCGTTGTCCCTGAGTCGCGGCGGCCCCACCAAAAATCTCCGCGTCCGATCGGCGCAGATAATGCCCATCCAACAGCGCCAGGTCCGCAAATTTCCCGGCCCTGACCCGTGCCGCCGCAACTTCCAGCGCGTCGGCCGCCGTCGGAGCAGCCACACGCACAACCGAGGTTCCCGGCCATGCCGAGACCAACAATGCGCACGCAGCTTCGTCGCAAACAGCAATCTCCACCGGCGTGGGTTGAATCTCCCCAAGCTCGCCGGCTCCCGCCAGCAATTCCCTGCTCTCCGACTCGTTCCCCGCCACCCGCAAAAATACTTCGTGCCGATGCGCATCCAGCGCCGCAGACGCCACTCCGGCCTTCCGCGCCAGCACCTCCAGCCGCGAAACAGCCAGCACCGGGATTTCAGCTCCCTCGGCCAGCCCCTTGACCGCGCTAAGCCCCACGCGCACCCCCGTAAAGCTCCCTGGCCCGTTCACCGCCACAATGCAGCCAATTCCTCGCAACCCCACACCATGTCGCGCCAGCAAATCGCCTACCGCCGCTACCAGGGTGGCCGAATAGCTGCGCCCTTCAAGCTCCGTCTGTCCCAGAATCTCCAGCGCATCTGCGCTCATTTGCCCCAAGGCCACCGAACCTCTCGGCCCGCAAGTATCGATTCCAAGCACGAAGCCTTCACCTCGAGCGTCCGCAACTTGAGAACTGGCTGGCATAACCTCACCAGCATGACACAGCGGCAACTCCCTCTTCCACCGCCGCAAAGTTTGGCCCTCGATCCGTTACTCTGTTCAAAGCACGTCTCATCACCGCGGCTTCCCCAGCGCCGGAGGAAAAGGAGCAGCCTTGGCGGCCGCGGCGGCGACACTCTCGTTCCATGACACATGGCGCCCTCGCGCCAACCCCTGGGTCATCGCCCTCACTGTCACCATGGCTACATTCATGGAGGCGCTCGATACCTCCATCGCCAACGTCGCCATGGGCCACATCGGCGGGTCGCTCTCCGCCAGCCGCGACGAAGCCACCTGGGTTCTCACCAGCTACCTGGTTGCCAACGCCGTCGTGCTACCCATCAGCGGCTGGATCGCCAACCGTATGGGCCGCAAGCGCTTCTACATGAGCTGTGTCTTCCTATTCACGCTCGCCTCCCTGCTCTGCGGCATTGCTCCCAGTCTGGGAATGCTGGTCTTCTTTCGCGTTCTCCAAGGCGCAGCCGGCGGCGGACTCCAGCCCAGCGAGCAATCCATCCTCGCCGACACCTTCCCGCCCCAAAAACGCAGCATGGCCTTCGCCGTCTATGGCATGGCGGTCGTCATGGCGCCCGTCCTCGGCCCCACCTTCGGCGGCTGGATCGTCGACAACTACAGTTGGCGCTGGATCTTCTTCATCAACATCCCCGTCGGCATCATCTCGCTCTACCTCACCAATCGCGTCGTCGAAGATCCGCCGTACCTCGCCAAGATCCGCAAGCGCCGCGAAAGCATCGACTACTGGGGCCTGGGTCTCCTCGTCGTTGCCATCGGCGCCCTCCAGATCATGCTCGACAAGGGCCAGGAAGACGACTGGTTCGGTTCGCGCTTCATCGTCAGCTGCGCGGTGGTCGCCGTCGTAGGCCTCGCCCTCTTCTTCTGGCGCGAACTCATCATCAAACACCCCATTCTTGACCTGCGCCTTTTTGCCCAGCGCAACGTAGGAGTCACCCAATTTGTCATGTTCATGGTAGGCGTCTCGCTCTATTCGTCCACCGTGCTCATCCCTCAGTTCCTGCAGGAAATTATGGGCTACTCCGCCCGTCAGGCCGGAATGGCAGTATCCACCGGCGGCATCGCATTGATGGTTCTCTTCCCGGTGGCAGGATTCGTCGCACCCAAATTCGATCCCCGCCTTCTGGTCGCCGTCGGATTCACCATCACCACTTTTGGCTTGTACCGCATGACCGGCATCAACCTCAACATCAGCTTCGGCATGGCCGTCAGTTGGCGCGTGTTCATCGCCCTGGGACTACCCTTCCTCTTCATCCCCGTCAACACGCTCTGCTATGCGGGAATCCCCCAGGAGAAATACAACGAGGTCAGCGGCCTCACGGCACTCATGCGCAATCTGGGCGGAAGCGTCGGTATCAGCTTCGTGACTACCCTGCTGGCACGACTGACCCAGAAACACCTGTCCATGCTCGCTGCCCACACCGTCACCGGCAATGGCCCCTTTGACGCGTTGCGTTCAGGAATGGCCGTCGCCTGGCGCCAGCGCTCCGGCGGCGCCATGCCTGACGCCATCCAACATGCCGGCGCGCAGATCTATGGCATGGCGCAGATTCAGGCACGCCTTCTCGCCTATGTGGATGTGATCTGGGTAATGGTCGCGCTAACCGCGATCCTGGTCCCGCTGCCCTTCCTCATGCGCCGGCCGAAAAAGGGCGCTCCGGTACCAGCAGCACACTGACGCCTTCTAAATCGCCGCCAGCGCCTGCTCCAAATCCTCGATCAAGTCTTCCTTGTCCTCAATTCCGATCGACAATCGCACCCGGCCCTCGGTGATGCCCATCTTCACACGATCCTCCGCCGTAACAGACCCGTGAGTGGTGGTCGCCGAGTGCGATGCCAGCGACTCCACGCCACCCAGCGACTCCGCATTCAGAAAAATCTTGATCGCGCCCAGGAACTTCGCAGCCGCCTCGCGCGAACCCAAGTCGCAGCTCATCATCGAGCCAAAGCCCTTCTGTTGCTTCACCGCCAGATCGTATTGCGGATGGCTCTTCAGCCCCGGATACGCCAGCAGGCTCACCTTGGGATGCGTCGACAGGTATTCTGCCACCGCGCGCCCATTTTCCTCGTGCTGCTTGATCCGCAATGGCATCGTCTTGATGCCGCGCAGCACCAGGAAGCACTCAAACGGCGACATGATGCCGCCCGCCGCCTTCTGCACCAGGCAGAACCGCTCCTTATGCTCGGGCGTGGATCCAATCAGCGCCCCGCCAATACCGTCCGAGTGGCCATTCAAATACTTCGTCGTCGAATGCATCACAATGTCCGCGCCCAGCGCCAGCGGGCTCTGCAGCATCGGCGACATGAACGTGTTGTCCACGCTTACCTCAATGCCTTTGGCATGGGCAATCTCACTGATCGCCGCAATGTCGCTCAGCACCATCAGCGGATTGCTCGGCGTCTCCACGTGAATCAGCTTCGTATTGGGCCGGATCGCCGCAGCCACCTCATCCACACTGGCCGTGTTCACGTACTCGATTTCGATTCCGTAGTGGCTGATAAACAGGTTGAAAAGGCGCGCCGTCCCGCCGTACACATTATGCGAACAAATCAGGTGATCGCCCGCCCGCAAATTCGCCACCAGTGCGGAGATAGCCGCCATTCCACTCGTAAATGCGTGGCCGCTGTGGCCACCCTCGAGCGCGGCCAGAGCGGTCTCAAGACGGTCACGTGTCGGATTGCCCGCACGCGAATAATCCCAGCCCTTATCCGAACCGACGCCGGTAAGTTCAAAGGTCGATGAAAGGTAAACGGGCACATTGATGGCGCCTGTCAGAGGGTCTGGGTGTTGCCCGGCGTGGACAGCAAGGGTCGAGTACCTGTATTCGGACATGAAGAGGGAGTGCTCCTGGCAAGTTAGCTTCTAGCCTCTAGCTTATCGCGCCGAAGCGGATATGCCCTTGGCTGCTTCCCGGCAAAGTCCTACTGCCGCAGATTGAGCCGCGCCGTTTCAGCAGAAAATTCGCATTCTGCGAGATAGACAGGAGCGTTGGATTTACTTGCTTTGCGGTTTCGCCTGTGCCTTCGCTCCGCGCACCACCGGGAAATATCCCGTCCGGGTGCGAACATTCAGCTTTCCCTGCCCCTTCGATTCAGCCGACACCTGCACGCGGCGGAAACTCGGATCGGTCGTCGGCTTCGTCGAGTGATATCCCAAGGTGTATTGGCTGCGAATATCGCGAGCCACCTCAGCCGCAATCTGGTCCACCTGCTCGAGCGACTTGGGGAAAAACGCAATACCGCCCGTTTCGGTCGAAAGCATCTCCATCGCCCTGCGCGCATGCCTCACCTCGGAGTGGCTCATCTCATCTCCGAACAGCAAGCCGATCGAATAAATCACCGGCCCGGAAAGCTGCTGCACCCGCCGAATCGTCTGCTCCAGGTTCAACGTTGAAGCGTTATCCTCGCCATCGGTAATCAGCACCAGCACCTGCTTGGGCCGCTTTGCGTCCGTCGCCAGCTTGTCCGCCGACGCCACCACCGCGTCGTACAGCGCTGTCCCCCCTCGCGATTCGATGTGAGAGAGCCCGTCGCGCAGTCTGTTCACACTCGAAGTGAATTCCTGGTCGATGAACGCTTCGTCGGAGAAGTTCACGACAAAAGCCTCATCCTGCGGGTTCGAAGCTTCAATCAAATCCAGCGCGCTCTTGTTCACCGCCGGACGCTTCTTCGACATAGACCCGGAGTTATCCACCACCAGCGCAATCGACACCGGCAGGTCGGTGTGCTGAAAGCTGATGACCGTCTGCTTGACCCCGTCCTCGAAGATCTGAAAGTCGTCCTTTGTCAGGTCCTGCACCAGCTTGTTGTCTTAGCCGGCAACAAGCTGGTGCAAGATCTGAAAGTCGTCCTTTGTCAGGTCCTGCACCAGCTTGTTGCCGGCTAAGACCGTGGCATTCAGCACCACCTCTTCCACGTCGGTGTGCAGCACGTAACCGCCCGACTCTTTCCGCACTCCTTCCCCTTGAACAGGTACAGGAGGCGTCAGGTCGGGAGAACGCACCGGGTCGCGGTCCACCGTCAGCGGAGGAGCCTGGGCGGGTGCTTGCTGGGTGGGCGTTTTTTGCGCTGACAGCGAGAGAGCCGCTCCGAACAGGAGTACCGCAAGAATTCCGTTATTGCAAAGGCGCATAGTAACCGGTACGAGCATGGACGGTAAGTGGTGGCAGCCCTTGAGGTGGATTCAACTTGACTTTCACTTTACGCCACTTGCCATCCCGGTGCATTTCCTTGGGCGTATACCCGATCACGTATTGATTGCGTAACTCGGTAGAAATCTTCTCGGCGATATCGCTCATCTCGCTCAGGTCGTCTACGCGAAACATGCGCCCGCCGGTCTCCTCGCATAACTCATTCAGCAGCAAAGGGCCGCTGCGCTCTTCAGGAGTAGCCGCGTACGGATCGAAGATTCCAATCGAATAAATCTCCACATCCGACTCCCTCACCTGCGACCGCACCTCGCCCTCCGTGTAACGGGAGCGATTGTCGCCGCCGTCAGAAACCACCAGCAGCGCCTTGCGCTCGTGTCGCGCATCCTTCGTCTTTGCCACGCCGTAATAGATCGCATCGAGCAGCGCCGTGCGATGCCCGCTTCGCACCGTCGCCAGCCGCGCCTGGATATTCTCGATCGAGTTGGTGAAATCCTCAATCAACTCCGGCCGATCGTTGAAACCAATGACAAAAAATTCGTCTTCGGGATTCGCCGTCTTGATGAACTGCAGTATCGACTCCCGCGCGCGGATCAGTTTTGAGGTCATCGAACCTGAAAGATCGAAGATGATTCCGATGGAAACCGGCGCGTCTTCACTCGCAAATGTCCTGATCTTCTGTTCGCCGCTGTTCTCGAAGACCTTGAAGTCAGCCTGTTCCAGCCCGGTTACAAGCCGGTTCATCGGATCGGTTACCGGCGCCGGCGAGGTCGTCGGAGGAGGCACATGCACCTTGTTCAATGGATCGTCCTGGGCATGGACATACGCGGCAAGGCAAACTGCCGCCACTCCGTGCACACACGCAATGCGCAGCAGTCGACGCAAGGCAACGCATCCATTGACGGTCAAACGCTGACTGATAATCCTCATACCGCGGCACCGAAAGAAGTGAAACGTGATGCTAGCACGCCGGGCGCATCCCTGAGCGTGAGTTTTGCTCTCCGAGTTTCATCAGGTCGTAGTGCAACAACCTGGTCTCCTCTAGTGCTGGGGTACAATCGAGCCTGGAACCTGTCGCGGTTCTCTCTTACATAGGATAGAACTTGCGGCCGCAAATCTCGTCCTGTCATTCTGGAGCACGTCCTTCCGCATGGCCCACATCTACCCATTTCGCGCCTGGCGCTACAATCCTTCATCTGTTCGGTTAGACGATGTGGTCACGCAACCGTATGACAAAATCTCTCCGGCCATGCAGCAGGCCTACTACCAGCGCAGCCCGTACAATCTGGTCCGCATCATCCTCGGTCTGCCTGAACTCTTCGATGCCGAGCGGGGTGAAAGCGTCTATAGCCGCGCCGCACGCGACTTTCGTGCATGGCGTGAGCAGGGCATCCTGATCCAGGAGAAATCTCCCTGCATCTTTGCCTACTCACAGCGCTTCCAGGTGCCGGGCTCCGAACAACTTAAGGAGCGCCGTGGGTTCATCGCTCTCGGCAAGCTCCACGACTACGCCGATCACGTGGTCTTCCGCCACGAGCAAACTCTTTCCAAGCCCAAAAGCGACCGGCTCAACCTCCTTAGAGCCACCCATGCCCATTTTGGGCAGATCTTCATGCTTTATTCCGACCCGGCCGGCAGCGTGGAAAAAATCCTCTACGACGGCAACGGCCCCGCCGACGCCGAAGTCACCGACGAATATAACGTTCTGCATCGCCTCTGGCGCATCAGCGACCCATCCGTCATCCGCCTGCTCACCACCGCCATGGCCGACAAAAAACTCATCATCGCCGACGGTCACCATCGCTATGAGACCGCGCTTGCCTATTCAAAGGAACACGCTCCTGCGTCCCACGCCAAAGCCGAGTCCAGCGTCAATCAATTACCCCATCCACCATTTCCTGAAGCCGCAGTCATGATGACCTTCGTCAACATGGACTCCGACGGCCTGGTCGTTCTACCCACTCACCGCGTGGTTCACGGCCTTCAGAGTTTTGACCCCGCAAAGTTCGCAAAAGCCGCAGAAGAATTCTTCATCGTTGAGCCCCTGCCCAACGGCGAGGCTACCAACTACCCGGCAACCCTCGCCAAGCAGGACGGCACAGCATTCGTGGCCGTCACGCGTACCGGCGCCTTCCTGCTTCGTTCCAAACCTGGCCCGGTGGCCAAGGCCCTGGCCGGCTTGCACGAGCGGCAGCGTCATCTTGACCTCAGCCAACTGCACTCCATCCTCCTTGATCGCCTGCTGGGCCTCGATGCCGAAAAGGTCCGTGAACAGACCAACCTGCGCTATCTTCGCGACGCCGCCGAAGCCGTCGATCTGGTTCGCCGCGGTGAAGCCGACATAGCCTTCCTCACCAAACCCGTCGCAATGGAGCAGCTGAAAGAAGTAGCCTTCGCCGGCGAAGTCATGCCCCAGAAGTCCACCGATTTCTATCCCAAGTTGTTGAGTGGTCTCGCCATCTATGCGCTGGAGTAGCTGGGCCTCTGCCGCCACTATCGCGGCCATTGCTGTCATCGGAGCGTCAGGACCGGGCGCGTGGGCTCAGGCAGCTCCGCCCGCTCCCCCGCCACCCGCTCCCCAGCCCGCCCGTTTCATCGTAGTGCTCGATGCCGCTCACGGCGGCGAAGACCTCGGCGGCCGGCTTACCAACGGCGAGTATGAAAAAATCGCCACCCTCGCCCTCAGCGTGCGCCTCCGCTCCCTCCTAGGGGCTCGCGGCATCCAGGTCGTCA
>WNGK01005093.1_pt1 | contig 13972 bp, 11 predicted proteins | sample 5400601 | NCBI WGS metagenome assembly WNGK01 (sample SAMN13153376, study PRJNA577476) | soil metagenome | isolation source: 60 cm soil or saprolite under Garry oak tree replicate 1 | place: USA:California | collected 2016-06-15 | reverse complement strand
ACGGATGCTCGACGGCGTCATGCTCGACGACACGAAGCTGCTCGACGACTAGCCCGCCAAATGGGGAGAACTCCTGCCAGGACCATCGCCCCGCGGCCGCTTCGGCGGCCAGACCCACGAGCGCCCCCGCCGGAAACAAGACGCCGAGGGCAGCACGCGAAGCGGCCTGGCCGCGCAATGGGAGCGGCCAGCGGCCGCCCAGGGCGTGGTGCTCTGGACGGCCGCGGCTAGCTCAGCGGTGTGTTGTCAGGGTGTGGGGTCGGCGAAGGAGCCGCTGTAGATGTCGCCGTTTCCGAAGCCGGGCGGGCAGTCGGTCAGCGGGGAGGGTGCGGCGATCGGCGACTGGTCGATCAGGGACTGCCGGTAGGCGTCCACCTTGGGGCAGTCCGTCGCGTCGCGCGCGTCCATCCAGACCACGGCCCCGTAGTCACGTGAGGCCGCGGCGTATTGGTAGTCGTAGATCGCCTCGCGGTTGAGCGTCCGGGTCGTGCCCCTGGCGTCGCCCACCGCCGCCCGGTGCAGCGTGGTGAAGCTGCCGAGCACACCGCCCGGCCCGACGTCGGCGTGGCGGGTGACTCCCTGCATCCGGCGCGGGTTGGCCGTGCTCGTCTGGAATGGGTCCAGATAGGCGTTGTAGACCAGGTACAGGTCGGTGCCGTTGGGCGAGATCGCCACCGCCGGGTTGTCCGGCCGGTCGCCTGCCTGGGCGGCGTTGACCGGGGTGGACCAGGTCAGGCCGCGGTCGGTCGAGGTCTGCACGAGCGCCTGCTCGTGGTTGAGCGCGCCGTCGGGCCAGGTGAGCACGATCGTGTTAGTGGCGTCGGCGCCTGTGGGCGCGCCGTTGGCGATGCCGAGGCTGGGGAAGCTGTCGGTGCGGGTCCCGGCGAACCCATCGAACACGATTCGTCCCGACACCGGGTCGAACACCCCGACGTCGTGCACGGTGGCGATCACCCGGGGCTTGTCGAAGGTGTTGCCGCCGTCGAACGAGCGGGCCAGGAAGAAGACGCTCTGGCCGGTCTTGATGTCAGCGCCTTCCCAGACGACGTAGACGACGCCCGCGCTGTCGGTGCGGATGGCGCAGCCCTGACGTCCGTTGGTCTGGGCGTTGTTGGTGGCGGCGCTGAGCTGGCGCTGGCGCCAGGTGCTGCCACCGTCGGTGGAGGAGTCGACTATCACGGGCTCGGGGAGGAAGTTGGCGCTGCGGAAGGCGACGTTGCAGAGGTAGACGTTGCCGAAGAACCGGCTCGAGGACGCGTTGTCAGCCCAGATGTCGTCCTTGTCGGTCAGCAGCGCGGCGTTCTGGCGGCTGGCGATCACCGGGGCCATCCAGGCACTCTGGTCACCGGCGGCGGCAGCCTGCACGTTGTCGGTGCGCGACACGACGGCCGCCGAGGCGCCCGCGAAGCCGGGCGCGGTGCTGAGCGGGAACGCCAGGTTGGCGTAGTACAGGCGGGACCCGTTCGCCCACGAGAACCCGTTCGGGCCGGGCTTCGGCCCGAACGCCAGCGCCGGGTCGCCGTGGGAGGACATCCCGTGCTCGAAGTAGTTGGGCAGGGTGTGGATCGGGCCAAGATGGGTGGTGCCGTTCTGTGCCGTCAGGCCGGTGTAGGTCGGCTGCGTCCAGGTTCCGCCGCTATCGAAGGAGAAGTAGACCCCGGAGATGCCGATGTCGGGGGTGAGGTTACAACTGCTGCCCTTGCACGGCGAGTTGTCGACCAGATCGTTGGCACCGGCGGCCAGCACCGCCGGATGGTTCGCGTCCATGGCGAGCGCAGGCTCGTTGGAGCCGTTGGGCAGGTACGGGGTGGCGGGGCTGCCCACCGTCACCTTGCTCTCGGCGGACACCGCACCGGCGAGCGCGGGGACGGCAAGGGCGGCGGTTATGGCGAGCAACGCCACAAAAAGGGCGGAGCGACGGACCATCATTGGCTCCTCTCCTTGGAGACCTGGGCGGAGCATACCGTTTGCAAGCGGCAAAGCCCAGCGTTCTTCTCAGCCCGGCCGCGACCGCCATCTCGGTAGATCGCCTGCTCCGGACCCTGTGGCTACCCCTATTACTGCGCCCAGCACGGAACGCCGCCGCCCCGGAGGCTGCCGGGGCGAAGGTGCACCTAGCGCATCCGCTTGGGGGTCAAGGCCATCAGTTGCCGCAGGTGCCACTGATAGCCCATTTCCTGATAACGCCCGGCCCGGTGGCCCTGGAGATCACCGACGGGTCGGCGCAAGGGCCAGGCCGTCACCTTGCGGCAGGTCACTGGCCGCGTCCCTGCGCGGGCAGGCGCCACCCGGCAGGTGCACGCTTCGCCCAGCCGCGCGGACGCCCGGCCATGCTTGAGATGAAGCATGGCGGCAGTCGGCCCGTCCGCAATGTAGCGCAAGCCACTCTGTGCCAGATCGCGGCATTGCCTGGGCCTGTTGGCCCAATAGGCGATATTGGCGAGATCGAGCCGCAGGTAGGCCATCAGCGGGTGATGATCGATCACACTGGCGTAGGCCCAGCCGACGCGGACTAGTTCCTCGGCTGACCGGGCGTACCCTCCGTCCCCGCGCCTGCCACCTGCACCGGCCGCTGCCCACGATCATCCGTGCCCCTCGCGCGGCCAGCCTGATGGCGCTGATGCCCCGCCACATGCCAGCCACGTCCTTTCACCCGGGTGGGATGGGGGCGCGGCGCGGCCTGCGGCGCGGCCACAGGGTGAGCCGGGTTACGGGCTGAAGGCAATCTGCATATTCCCGCTGCTCAACCCTCCGCTGGGGCCCGGGATTGGACGGTTGTGGTGCGTTCGCTGCGGGAGTGTCCGTGCCCGTGCTGGCGGGACGTCCTGGTGCTGTTCACAGCGATCTCGCATTACGTAACGCATCGATACGCCTACGTACACAACCCGGCCTGCCGCGATACGGATTGATCCTCATTCGGTCACAATCGTGCTACGACCCGTGGGAGGGTATGGCAATCTCGCCCCGAGGGGCAGAATGTCCCATAGAGGACGGCGCGCCCGATCTCGGGTCTCTCCGCCCGCTGATGGACGCGCCGGTGCCGGTAGCCTGCCGCTCGCTAGCCACGCAGCGCCGCCAGCAGCTTGGAGACGTAAGGATGGCCGCACCGCTCGATATCTCGCCAGTCGAGGCAGAGGCAGCGCCCGAAGCTGTGCTTGCGGGTGCCGGCCCGATCGAAGGGCTTTCGCTCGGCCGGATCGCGTGGCGACGGTTGCGGCGCGACAAGATTGCGATGGCCGGCGGCATTATTGTCGTATTCCTGATTCTGGTCGCGATCATCGGGCCGCACATCGTGCAGAACCCCAATGCCTACAACCAGAACCTCATCGACCCGACCTTCAGCAGGCCGATCGGCTCATTCGGCGGGATAAGCACGGCCCATCCCCTGGGCGTGGAGCCGGTCAACGGCCGTGACGTGCTCAGCAGGATCGTCAACGGTGCCCAGTACTCCTTGCTGATAGCGTTCCTGGCCACATTCCTCGCGGTAGTCATCGGAGTCTTCTTTGGGATCATCGCCGGTTACTTCGGCGGCTGGGCCGACGCGTTCATCGCGCGCTCCATGGATGTGTTCCTCGCTTTTCCGCTGCTGGTCTTCGCGATTGCGCTTGCCGGCGTTATACCGTCGACGGCATTCGGTCTTTCCGGTAACACGCTGCGTATCGCCTTGCTAATCTTTATTATTGGATTCTTTAACTGGCCGTATATGGGCAGAATCATACGCGGCCAGACACTTTCGCTCCGGGAGCGTGAATTCGTGGATGCCGCCCGAAGCCTCGGAGCGCGCCCCGGGTACATCCTTTTCCGTGAGCTTCTGCCCAACCTGGTGGCGCCGATCATCGTGTACTCGACGCTGCTGATGCCGACGAACATCCTGTTCGAGGCCGCGCTGTCCTACCTGGGTGTCGGCCTGTATGCGCCCACCCCGACCTGGGGTGGGATGTTGTCCGACGCGGTCCAAAATCAATACTTCCAGATAGACCCTGAGTTCATGATCGTGCCCGGTCTTGCCATCTTCATTACCGTGATGGCATTCAATCTCTTCGGTGACGGGCTGCGGGACGCGCTGGATCCGCGGACCCGGTGAGCCCGCCGGCGCCGAGCCTCATCCATCCACATCCAGAGCAGGAGGCATTGTACTAATGAAACGAAGAAGGATATTTCCGTTCGCTGCGGCCGGGGTGGCGGTAGCGCTCGGGCTTGCGGCCTGCGGCGGCAGCAGCAACAAGTCGGCACCTCAGCAGAAATCGTCGGCATACAACGCCGCGATCAACGGGGTTGTCAATCCCTCCAGCCATAAGGGTGGGACACTCACCTTCGACCTCAGCAGCGTTCCCGACTCGACAGACATGGGAAACACGTACTACGCGTTTATGTGGAACACGGTCCGCCTCTACAGCCGGGCCCTCGTGACATACAAGTCCGTGCCCGGCGCCGCTGGCAACACGATCATGCCGGACCTCGCCACCAGCCTGGGCCAGGTCAGCAGCGACGGTTTGACCTGGACCTACCACCTCAAGCCGAACATCAAGTTCGAGGATGGCACCACCGTCACCAGCCAGGACGTCAAGTACGCGGTCGAGCGCACCTACGCCAAGGATGTGCTGCCCAACGGGCCAAGCTACTTCAAGCTGCTGCTGAAGGACCCCAGCTATCCCGGCCCGTACAAGGACAAGACGCCGGGCAAGATGGGCCTGACGTCGATCACCACACCCGACGCGAGCACGATCGTCTTCCACCTCGCCAAGCCGTTCTCTGAGTTCGACTACGTGGCCGCGCTCCCGCAGACGGCGCCGGTGCCGCCGGCCAAGGACAAGGGCGCGAACTACCAGCTGCACCCGGTCTCGACCGGCCCGTACATGTTCCAGAGCTACCAGCCGGACAAGCAGTTCGTGCTGGTGAAGAACCCGAACTGGGACCCGGCTACCGACCCTAACCGCAAGCAGCTTGTGAACAAGTTCGTGTTCAACCTGAACGTCAACGCCGACACCATCGACCAGAACCTGTTCCACAACTTCGCCCAGGTCGACATGGCCGGGACCGGCGTGCAGGCGGCCGGGCGCGCACGGGTCCTGTCAAACCCGGCGCTCAAGGCCAACGCCGACGACGCGCTCAGCGGCTTCCTGTGGTTCACCTACATCAACACCAAGGTGAAGCCGCTTGACAACGTGCACTGCCGGCGGGCGGTGGAGTACGCGGCCGACAAGACCGCCTACCAGACCGCCTACGGCGGGCCGGTCGCCGGCGGAGACATCGCGAGCACCGTGATGCCGCCCACCGTCACCGGCTACCAGAAGTTCGACCTGTACGAGGCGACCACGAAGCCGCACGGCGATGTGGCCAAGGCCAAGCAGGAACTGTCAGCCTGCGGGCACGCGAGCGGGTTCAGCACCACCATGGCCTACCGCAGCGACCGGCCGAAGGAGAAGGCCACGGCAACGGCCGAGCAGCAGGCCCTGTCCAGGGTGGGCATCAAGCTCACGTTGCAGGGGTACCCGTCGGGCAAGTACTTCACCGACTTCGCCGGGGTGCCGAACTTCGTGCACTCACACAACCTCGGGCTCGACATCGGCGGCTGGGCTCCCGACTGGCCGACCGGGTACGGATTCCTGTACTACATAACGGCGGGTCCCGCCATCTCGCCCGCGGGGAACACCAACATCGAGGAACTGAACGACCCGGCGGTGAACAGCATGTTCGACAAGGCTGTGAAGACCACCGACACCGCCGCGAGGAACGCGATCTGGTCGCAGATCGACCGTCGGGTGATGTCGGATGCCGTCATCCTGCCGGGCGTCTACGCCAAGTCGCTGCTGTACCGGAACCCGAACCTAACCAACGTGTCGCTGCAGCAGTACTACGCCATGTATGACTACGCCACGCTCGGCCTGAAGTAAGGCAGGCCGTGACGAAACATCGAGACAGCATCTAGCCGAGAAAGGTGAATGCTCCGGTGCCCGGGCTGCCCCCGGGCGCCGGGGCTGCGAGCGATGATCCCGTTCATTGTCCGGCGGCTGGTCATTACCGTCTTCCTGCTGCTCGTGGTCAGCATGATCACGTTCGCGATCTTCTTCCTTGTCCCGCGCCTGGCCGGGCAGAATTCCTACCAGCTCGCGGTTCAGTACGTGGGGCGCAACCCGACCCCGGCCGCGGTTCACGCGATCGAGCGGAAGCTCGGCTTCGACCAGTCGCTCGTCGTCCAGTACGGGCGGTTTGTGCGGGGTATCGTCCTCGGCGCGCACTACGACGCCGGCCCGGACAAGACCTACTGCCCACCGCCGTGTTTCGGGTACTCGTTCAGGAATCAGCAGCCGGTATGGCCGATGATGCTGAGTGACCTGCCGGTCACCGCCTCACTCGCGTTCGGCGCGGCCGTGCTCTGGCTGGTGTTCGGCACCGCGATCGGCGTGCTCTCGGCGCTCAGGCGCGGCACGGTTTTCGACCGCGCCGCCATGGGCATCGCGCTGGCCGGCGTATCCCTGCCGATTTTCTTCACCGGGCTGGTCGCACTTGAGCTATTCAGCTTTAAGTGGCCGATATTTCCGAACGTCCAGTATGTGGGGCTGACTCAGAACCCGCTGCTCTGGGCACGCAACCTGATCCTGCCCTGGACGACGCTGGCATTTCTCTATGCGGCCCTGTACGCCCGGCTGACCAGGGCCGGAATGCTCGAGACAATGGGCGAGGACTACATCCGCACCGCACGTGCAAAGGGACTGGCCGAGCGGAAGGTCATCGTCAAGCACGGGCTCCGCGCCGCCCTCACACCAATCGTCACGATCTTCGGCATGGACCTCGGACTGCTCCTTGGCGGAGCCGTGCTCACAGAGTTCACGTTCTCCATGCACGGCCTCGGCCTGTTCACGGTCCTCGCGATCCAGAACAACGATCTCCCCGAGATTCTGGGTGTGGTAATGCTCGCCGCGTTCTTCGTGGTAATCGCCAACCTGATCGTGGATATCCTGTACGCCGTGGTCGATCCGCGGGTGAGGTACTGATGGCGCGTGCAAAGCGGGACGGAGCCGGGGGAGCCGCACTCGCCGGCGACCCGTCCCCGGTCGTGAACTCGGCACCGCCGGACGGGCTTCTCGACGTCAGAGACCTGCGCGTCCACTTCCCGACCGACGACGGGCTCGTGAAGGCGGTGGACGGCGTTTCGTTCCGCCTGGACCGCGGCCGGACCCTCGGCATAGTGGGCGAATCGGGCTCGGGCAAGAGCGTCACGAGCCTGGCGATCCTCGGCCTGCACCACGGCACCAGCGCGCGGATCACCGGCGAGATCTGGCTCGACGGCAGGGAGCTTGTGTCCGCCGATCCGGCAAGGGTGCGTCAGCTCCGTGGCAACAAGATGGCGATGATCTTCCAGGACCCGCTGTCGTCCCTGCACCCGTACTACTCGGTGGGCAACCAGATCATCGAGGCGTACCGGATACACAATGACGTCAGCAGGCAGGCGGCCCGCGCGCATGCCGTGGAGCTGCTGGACAGGGTCGGGATCCCGCAGGCGGCGACGCGCGTCGACGACTACCCGCATCAGTTCTCCGGCGGGATGCGGCAGCGCGCGATGATCGCTATGGCGCTGTCGTGCGACCCGGAGCTGCTGATCGCCGACGAGCCAACGACCGCGCTGGATGTGACCGTCCAGGCGCAGATTCTCGACTTGATCTCCGATCTGCAGGCCGAGTTCGGGTCGGCCGTCATCATCATCACCCACGACCTCGGTGTGGTCGCCGAACTCGCCGACGACGTGCTTGTGATGTACGGCGGCAAGGTCGTGGAGTACGGAACCGCGGAGGATGTCTTCGATAGCCCTCAGCACCCCTACACATGGGGGCTGCTTGGTTCGATGCTCCGGCTGGACCGGGAACGGGCTGAACGCCTGATACCGATCAAGGGCACGCCACCCAGCCTGATCAACGTGCCAAGCGGCTGCGCGTTCCACCCCCGATGCCCTTACGCGGAGCTGAATGGCGGCAGAAGCACCGACGAGGTCCCCGAGCTTCGTGCGGCAGCGCCGGGCCATCTCGTCGCATGCCACCTGCCGCTCAGCGAACGCCGCAGGATCTGGACGGCGGAGATAAAACCTTCGCTCGACGGCAGCGGCCAGGCGCGCGAGGCTAAGGAGGCGCCGTGACCGCTCCGCCCAGCCAGGGCTCAACAGTCCCGGCGGAGCCGGCAGCTCTGGCTGGCTCGGCGGGCACGCTGCTCACGGTCACCGGGCTGCGGAAGTACTTCCCGATCTCGCGCGGCATCATCTTCCGCCATCAGGCCGGGGCGGTGCAGGCGGTGGACGGCCTGGACTTCAGCGTCACCCAGGGCGAGACGCTCGGGCTTGTGGGGGAGTCGGGCTGCGGCAAGACCACCACCGGCCGCCTGCTCACCCGGCTGCTCGAGCCCACCGGCGGGCGGATCGTTTTCGACGGCCACGACATCACGCACCTGCCGGCCGGCAAGATGCGCCCGCTGAGGCGCGACATTCAGATGATCTTCCAGGATCCTTACTCGTCGCTGAACCCGCGGCACACTGTCGGCGCGATCGTCGGCGCGCCCTTCCGCCTCCAGCGGGTCAGGCCCGAGCAGGGGGTCAAACGATCCGTGCAGGAACTGCTCGAGCTCGTCGGCCTGAACCCGGAGCACTACAACCGCTACCCGTACGAGTTCTCCGGTGGCCAGCGGCAGCGCATCGGCATCGCGCGCACGCTGGCGCTGCGGCCGAAACTGATCGTGGCGGACGAGCCGGTGTCCGCGCTGGACGTCTCGATCCAGGCGCAGGTGGTCAACCTGCTCGAGGATCTGCAGGACGAGCTCGGCCTCACCTATGTCCTGATAGCCCACGACCTCTCCGTGGTGCGCCATATCGCCGACCGCGTGGCGGTCATGTATCTGGGGAAGATCGTCGAGCTCGCCAGCGGCGCGCAACTGTACGGCGCCCCGCGGCATCCCTACACGGTGGCGCTGCTATCGGCGGTGCCCTCATCCAACCCTGGCAGCCGTGGCCGGGGAAAGCGCATCCGGCTCACCGGCGACGTGCCGAGCCCGGTCACCCCACCGCCTGCGTGCCGGTTCCACACCCGGTGCTGGAAGGCGCAGGAGATCTGCCGTACCACCGAGCCGCCGCTCGCTGAGCTCGTTCCCGGCCACAGGGTGGCCTGCCACTTCCCGGAAAACACCTGACCGGTGTCCATGAAGGCTCTCACTCGCATGCGATCGAGTTGAGGAGCGCCGCCGACGCGTGCCGGGTGGCTGCCATGATCGGACTGGAGAACGCGCGCCGCGTCTACCGGCTCGGCTGACTGGGGATAGCCAAGAGCATTTGCTGCGCTGGCCATGAGGCTGTTGAGACAGCCCAGCAGGAAATAGAGTTCAGCCTGGTCCCGCGGCCACAGGCGGCGGTCCAGCGCCGCATACATCCGGCTGCGGACCCGTCGCATTTCCAGGAATAGCGTGAACGGCTCGACGGTCATGAACGCCTACGCGGAACGGTTCGTACTTAGCGCCCGGACCGAGGTCACCGACCGGATGCTGATCTTCGGCAGACGATACCTGCAGTCAGTCATGACCGGGTACGAGGCCCACTACAACGGACCACGGCCCCACCGCAGCCGCCAGCCCCACCCGCCCCGGCCCGACCACCCCGTCGCCGACCTGTCCCAGGAGCGGATCAAGCGCCGGCCCGTCCTCGGCGGCCTCATCAACGAATACGAGCGAGCCGCGTAGAAGCGCAGCTCAAGACAGGTGGCCGAGTTCTGGAATCCCACAGGTCGCCCAGCTGCTCTTCACCCCCCTCCTCGCCGGCTGGTCGATCTGGGTCGGCATGGCGATCTCGGCCAGATCGAGCGACGTCCGCGTCGCACAGCAGCTCGGCATGCTCGCGAGTCTCCCGTCGGTCGCGGTGACATCGCTCATCGCGTTCAACGTGATCCACGCAACCCTCGGCCTTGCCCTCGGCCTCGCGGCGGCGCTGCTGGTCCTCGACGGACTCGGCTGGCGGATCACGTCGGCGACGTTCGACCGCGAACGGCTCATTACCGGTACCAGGTGATGAGGTGCGGGCACCTCCGTGCCTCACCGGCCTTAGGTGAAGGCCGTTTGAGGGTTGGCAGCAGGCACCAGCGAGCGCTGAGGCGGGGTCGGAGAACCGGCAAGCGATGGGACTAATGGAGTTGCCAGCGGACTGAATGGCATCGAGATCGACCTTGATCCCCAGGTGCGCCATAAGCGCACATTCTGTCGTCGCGACCGATGTTCTGTGCGCCGTCGCTCTCCGCGCCCGATTCGGCAGGGAGGCGTGCTTACGAGCGTTCAACGCCCACGGAAATGCTCACCCCGTGTAGCAGACAGAGTCACACGCCCGAGGCCGCCGCTGGTAGCTCGCAATGGCCGAAGCCCGGCCAGGCGGCCGACTGAGATGCCGATCCGTGCCAGTCCCCCACGCCTCCTGCCGCGCTGCCGGGCCGGATCCCGCGGACAAACAGCGGACAAAAGATCAAGAGGCCCGATTGCCGTCTGGCAATCGGGCCTCTGACCTGCTTTTCCTGGTAGCGGGGGCGGGATTTGAACCCGCGACCTCTGGGTTATGAGCCAAGCGGCAGTGTTCAACACTGGCCAGCACCGCACAAGCTTGACCGGCATGGCCAGGCAGCCAACGGGCGTGGACCGGCATATCAAGGCCGAGATCCAGGTACACGGCAAAGTATGGACGTGTGCTAGCATAGGTACATGTCGCTCAAGAGAACCAACGTCTACGCCGATACCGATGATCTCGCGCTGATCAAGCAGATCGCCGCCCGCCGGGGCGTGCCCGAGGCGCAGATCATCCGGGAAGGCATCCACCTGGCCGCCATGAGCAACCGGATATGGGACGGCTCCCTGGACTGGCCCGCCTTCGACGGAACCGGCCAGCCAGCCACCAGCGAGGAGGTCACCGAGACAGTCGCACGGGCAGCCGCCAGCCAGTGATCATCATCGCCGACACCTCCGGCATCATCGCCGCATCCGACCGCAACGCGCCCGAGTCAGCAGCATGCACCGCAGTCCTGCAAGAAGCAGGCACGGTGATCATCTCGCCGCTGGTGCTGACCGAGGTTGATCACCTGGCCAAGGCGCGCTTCGGATCCCGGGCCCGGACCACGATCATCGATTTCATCCTGGCGCAGGCCCGGCTGCTGCGCTTTCAGATCCCCGAGACCGGCCTGGAGATCCTGGGCACCGCGCGCCTGGTCCAGCAGCAGTACGCGGGTCTCGACCTGGACCTGGCCGACGCCGTCAACGTGGCCCTCGCCGCCCAGTACCGCACCGACGCGGTCCTCACCCTCGACCGGCGCGACTTCCGCGCGGTGCGCCCCCTCACCCCGCACAAATGGTTCCGGCTCCTGCCCGACGACCTATAAGGCGCCCGGCGGGTGTCAGAATGCTGCCCTGGCATCTGAGCTGTAGCGTGAGTGACGGTCAGCCGCGGAGCATGATCATCTGGTCGGCTAGCGTCGTGAACGGGACGATCCCGATGGTCTTGTGACAGTGCCGGGATCGGTCGGTGCGGGATGTCGAGGCCGACCAGCAGCGCGAGCGCGCTCTTCCGTTCATACTCGTGCTCGACGCGCATCGGCCGATCGGGCCAGGCAGGCGGCAGCAGAACTTGTGCCGCACGAATAATCGATTAAGTGGCTGACCTGCGCTATCGCCAGCAGGCTTGACGCGGTGCTGATTGGCTGGCCGAGTGCTGCTCAAGATCGTCTACCTGCTAGTTCGCCGGATACTCGGCCTGGCTGTTCTGGTGTTCCGCGGGGACCGGGCGAGGAATGCTGAGCTGCTGGTACTCCGGCACGAGAACGCGGTGCTGCGCCGCCACGCCGGCCGGATACGGTACGAGTCGGCCGACCGGATGTGGTTCGCCGCGCTAGCCCGGCACCTACCGCGGAAGCGCTGGACCGAAATCTTTCCCGTCACGCCAGCGACGCTGCTTGCCTGGCACCGCAAACTGGCGACGAGGAAGTACGACACGAGCAAGCGGCGCAGGCCCGGCCGCCCGGCTACGATCCCGGGCATCGCCCGCCTCGTCGTTCGCCTGGCGACGGAGAATCCGCTGTGGGGACACCGCCGGATCCACGGCGAGCTGACGAAACTCGGCGTGAGGGTCGCGCCGTCCTGACCGAATACCAGGCGCACTACAACACGGCCCGGCCGCACCAGGGCATCGCACAGCGCGTCCCCAACGACGAACGTGACGCTCCGCGCGCCACTCTGACCGACGTCGACAAACAACAGATCCGCCGAAAACCTGTCCCCAACGGCCTGATCAATGAATACATGCACGCCGCCTGACGTCCCGAAGACCCGCAGGTCACCTGCCGAATCCTATTTTCGAGCGCTGGGGCGGCACCTGGCAGGGTGCCCGCGATTATCAGCACTTCTCCGCGAACGGCCGGTGATCCGGCGTCGGTGGCCCGGCGGGACGGTGCCGAACGTTTTACCCGGCTCATGGCCCCGCGCACCAGGTCACGGCGGGCGGTTCAGTGCCGTCCACGGGAATGGTGACCGCACCGAGCACCTTGCCCATCGGCTCTCTCCTTCCAACAGCCAGGCCGCCGGCCGCTATCGGCTGGTCACGGCAAGCCCGCGCCCGGCGCGGGCGCCTGCATGACCAGCACCTGCCCGGTCCGCGCCGCGACCGCCTCGTTCACGTGCTTGATGCCGCGCCACTCGGCCGCCAGCAGGAACAGCGTCGTGTGCTCCGGCCCGCCAAGCATGCCCGGTCGGTCTCGGCCCGGCCCAGCCACCTCGCGGACCCGCACCCCAGCCCTGCGGGGCCGCGGGGCGGCCGGTGTGGGCGAACGTGCCGGCCGTCTGCGCCCAGACCGCGCCCTCGGCGTGCGCGGAGCCGCCGTTAGGGCGCGATCGCGCTGTGCGGACAACCGGCCGCAGGTCCACCCAGATTGGTTGTTCGGCAGGCGCTGGCCGTGGCAGCAGGGCAGGCCCTTAACGGTCGAGTGTGGCGAAGAACGCGGCGATGTCGCGGGCTAGGAGCTCTGGCTCCTCGGCGGGGGCGAAGTGCCCGCCCCTGGGCATCACGCTCCAGCGGCGGACGTCGTACAGCCGTTCGGCCCACTCTCGTGGCGGCTCGCCCTCGGGAACGAACATGTGCGGGAAGACGGCGACGGCGGTTGGCACCCTGACGGCATCGCCGGGGCCCAGGCGCGGCTCGCCCTGCCAGCGGCGGTTGTCGAGGTAGTCGCGCATCGAGGAGGTGATGCTCCCGGTTACCCAGTACAGCGTCACCACGCTGAGCAGGAAGTCCCGCGAGAAGCGCGACTCTAGGTCGCCTCCGCAGTCGCTCCACGAACGCCATTTCTCAAGAATCCATGCGGCAAGCCCGGCTGGCGAGTCGTTCAGCGCGTAGCCAAGAGTCTGCGGCTTGGTCGACTGGATCGCCGTGTAACCCCGCTCGGTCTGGTCCCAGCGCTCCGACTGCTGGAGATATGCCTGCTCGCGTTCGGACAACGGGCGCGAGCGCGGCCCGGTGTACGGGGCGAGTTCCAAGTTCGTCAGATGCAGGCCGATGAGCGGCCTGGGATCGGCCAGAGCCATGAACGTCGCGATACCCGAACCGAAGTCGCCTCCGCCTGCCCCGTACCGGGTGTAGCCAAGACCTCGCATGAGCCGGTGCCACAGCGCGGCCACGTAGCGGTAGGTGACCCCGCCTGCCACAGCTGGCCGCCCGGAGAAGCCGTAGCCGGGAAGGGAGGGAATCACCACGTCGAAGCCCGGCCCGTCGATGCCATGCGCCGCGGGGTCGGTCAGAAGCGGGACCAGCGGCAGCAGCTCGATGAAGCAACTCGGCCAGCCATGACCGAGAACCAGCGGGATCCCCCCGCCGCCGCGGGCCGGCTCGTGCACGAAATGGACGCCGGCCCCATCAATCTCGGCCCGGTACTGGGCGAAACGGTTCAGCTCGCACTCTTGAACCCGCCAGTCGAAC
>WNGK01005092.1_pt1 | contig 13973 bp, 10 predicted proteins | sample 5400601 | NCBI WGS metagenome assembly WNGK01 (sample SAMN13153376, study PRJNA577476) | soil metagenome | isolation source: 60 cm soil or saprolite under Garry oak tree replicate 1 | place: USA:California | collected 2016-06-15 | reverse complement strand
CCCGAGCCAGTTGCCCTTCGCGCGTAAAACAAGTCGCCCGCTTTCGGATCTCCCCGGAAATAAATCAAGTGCAGTGTTCCATCTGAACCGACCAGGGCCTGTGGTTGGAGCCCGCCCTCGGGGACGCGTGTAAGAATCATCTCGACCCCAGACCCACTGAGCGCTCTGGCCGCCACGCCTGTCAACAAGGCGGTCATCACCAGATAATGGGCGAACTTCATACGTCGTGCTTTGGCGGCGGGTGGACCGTTGGGAATACTTTCATGCCAGTGTTGTGTTTTTGGTTTGGTTCCAACCTGATGCACAGTTATTTTTCTTCGCCATAGTCTTTATCGCGCCACCCGCTGATCTGGCCATCGCGCAGGCTCACTGGCTTACGACGATGACGTTGGAGCAGCGAGGTTAAAACTATGAAATGGAATACCCGACAAAAAGCAACAGGGATTCTTATCATTCTCGTCACGCTGATAGCCACTAGCGGGTTGATTGTTGCCTACCGGGAGAAGAGCAGCGAACAGAAGCTGGAGGCCGAGCGCGAGAAACCGGTTGCGGCCAAATCGTGGGTCAGTAACGGAACAAATGGTCAAGCGATACTGGCGCTGGATGCTGAGACGCAAAAGCGCATCGCTCTCAAGGTCCAACGGGTCGCCTCCGGCACAATCGTCCCGGAGTTGCGAGGGTATGGCCGAGTGCTTGACCCCGCTCCGCTCGCGGCGCTGTCGGCTGAACTAGCTGCGGCGCAAGCCGCCTCGGCTGCGTCTGAAAAAGAATTTGAGCGATTGAAGCTGCTGAACGACCAAAAGAACGCTTCCGACCGGGCGCTCCAAGCCGCAGAGGCCGCCGCCCGGCGCGACCAAATCGCAATCCAATCTGTTCGCACACGGCTGGTGTCCGGTTGGGGCAAAGCCATCGCGGAACAGCCCAACCTGACCACTTTCATCAGTTCGCTGGCCTCTCTCGAAGACGCGCTGGTGCGCATTGATCTGCAGGCGGGCGAGGTGCTCAACGCCCCTGCTTCCACCGCGCGCATTGTAGCGGCATCCGCCGGGAAGACCCCGATTTCAGCGCAGTTGCTGGGGCCGGCCCCGAACGTGCACCCGCAGATGCAGGGCCAAGGGTTCCTCTATTTGGTGAAAACCAATGCCGCGCGGCTGGTGCCCGGAATGGCGGTGCGCGGCTATGTGCCAATTCAGCAGGAACCTCTGCATGGCGTCACTATCCCGGACTCTGCGGTTGTGAGGCAGGCCGGACAGGGATGGGTTTACGTCCAGACGGGCGACGACACTTTCACGCGACGCAAAGTCTCTCTCAACCATCCGCAGGAAGGCGGCTGGTTTGTCGCCGACGGACTCGCAGGAGGGGACCGTGTGGTCATAAGCGGCGCTCAGGAGCTGCTTTCCGAGGAGCAGAAGTATCAGATTAAGGTGCTCGAGTAATCGTTTTGAAAGTGCGAACCTGATGTAAACTCCAAGCTTCAATCACCAAGCTTCAGGGAAACTTCAAACCCCAAGCCTTAATGCGGTATTTTGGAGCTTGTGGCTTGTAGCTCCCCGGTGCTTGGAGTTTGGAGTTTGAACCTTTTTCCTTCGACGCCGTCATGCTCAAGCGCCTCGTTCAGTTCTCCCTGCAGTTTCGTGGCGTTATCATCCTACTGGCGTGCGTCTTGGTGGCGTACGGGCTTTACGTTGCTGCGCACACCAAGCTCGATGTTTTCCCGGAATTTGCGCCGCCGCAGGTAGTCATCCAAACCGAAGCGCCAGGGTTATCCGCTGAGGAAGTCGAAGCATTGGTGACCCGCCCGATCGAGAGCAGGATCAACGGCACGCCCGACCTGGTCACGATTCGCTCCCAATCAATACAAGGACTTTCAGCGATTACCGCCGTATTCAGTGACCGTGCCGATATTTATCGCGTCCGGCAGATGGTCAGCGAACGCCTGACCCAAGTGGCGGGCGTGCTGCCCCAGAATGTCAAGGCCCCGAAGATAGGGGCGCTGACTTCCTCCACCGGCTTGACGCTGTCCATTGGACTAACTTCCACCAACCGCACATCGATGGAACTTCGGACCTTCGCCGATTGGACGGCGCGGCCTCGACTGCTGGCCGTGCCCGGCGTCGCCAAGGTGGATGTTTTTGGCGGCGAGGTGCGACAAATGCAGGTTCAGGTAAAGCCAGACCGCCTGGTGGATTATGAACTGGCTTTGGAAGACGTGGTTGCTGCCACCCGTAAGTCCACCGCTGTGCGAGGCGCGGGTTTCGTGGAGAACGCCAACCAACGCATCGTCCTGCGCACGGAAGGCCAATCGCTCACCCCCGAGCAACTGGGCGAGGTGGTCCTGGCGCATCATGACGGCGTGAGCGTGCGTTTGAAGGACTTGGCGAAGGTTGTCGAAGGGCCGGAGCCCAGGTTTGGCGATGCCCTCATCATGGGCCAGCGCGGAGTCATTCTGCTCGTGTTCAGTCAATACGGCGCGAACACTTTGGAGGTGACTCGAGCGGCTGAACGTGGCCTGGCGGAAATGGCCTCGGCTTTCGCTTCAGAAAAAATTAGCGTGCAGCCGCGTTTGTTTCGTTCGGCCAACTTCATCGAGGCCTCGCTGCGCAATGTGAACCAGTCGCTAATGATCGGCGGCGTGCTGGTGGCCGTCGTGTTGTTCTTTTTTCTTTTGGACTGGCGGACAGCGTTCATTTCCTTCAGCTCAATTCCGTTCTCATTGCTGGCGGCGGTCGTTGTGCTCGACCGCTGCGGTGTCTCCCTCAACACGCTGACGTTGGGCGGCTTTGCTATTGCCATCGGTGTCGTGGTGGATGACGCCATCATTGACGTGGAAAACATTCTGCGACGTGTGCGGGAGAATCTCGCTCTCCATGAGCCACGTCAGCTCTCTCAGGTTGTCCTCGATGCTTCCCTCGAAGTCCGCAGCGCCGTGGTGTATGCCACGTTTATCGTCGCGCTGGTGTTTTTTCCGATCCTGACCATGACCGGCATCCAGGGAAAGCTGTTCACACCGCTGGCGAGCGCGTTTATTCTGGCCATTCTGGCGTCTTTGGCGGTGGCGTTGACCGTCACACCGGCGCTGTGTCTGGCGATGCTCTCGCGCACTAAACCGCGCGAGGAGCCACATTACGTGCGCTGGATGAAAGAGCGGCACCGCCACTGGCTTGGTTCGTTGAGTCAGCGACCGTGCACCGTCACCCGTGTGGCATTGGTGATGTTCCTGGCGGCGGTGGCTACGCTGCCGTTCTTTGGCGGCGAGTTCTTGCCGGAGTTCCGTGAAGGACATTTCGTCCTGCACATGGCAGCGCTGCCTGGCACATCACTGGAGCAATCGTTGGTTCTTGGCCGTAGAGTCACGGAGGAGTTGCTTAAAAATCCGCACGTCCGCTTCGTTTCGCAGCAGGCAGGGCGGGCGGAGAACGGCGAAGATACTTGGGGCACGCATTACAGCGAAGTGCACGTGGATTTGCAGCCGTTGAGCGGCGAGGAGGCTGAAAAAGTCACAAGCGAAATCCGCCAGACGCTGGGGACATTTCCGGGGCTCACTTTCCGTGTCATGTCGCCTTTGGCTGAACGCATCGAAGAAACCCTCTCGGGTGCAACGGCGCAGGTTGTGGTCAACCTCTTCGGGGATGACCTGGACGCGCTGGACCAAAAGGCCGGCGAGGTGCGCCAGGTGCTGGCCGGAATCCGCGGCGCCACGGATGTCCAAGTCGAGTCGCAGCCGGGCTCGCCGCAAATGGTGATGAAGTTGCGGCCCGAGCGGTTGACTCAGTTTGGCTTTCTGCCAGTGGATGTCCTGGAGGGGATTCAAACTGCCTATCAGGGGACCGACGTGGCTCAGACCTACGAAGGGAACCGGGTCTTCAACGTGACAGTCATTTTAGACGAAGCAAGCCGGAAAGCGCCGGAGCAAATCGGCGCTCTCCTGTTGCGCAACTCCCAAGGCCAACGGATGCCGCTCCGGGAGTTGGCAGAGGTCTATCCCACCACGGGACGCTACCTGATTGCCCACGAAGGCGCGCAGCGCCGCCAGCAGGTGACCTGCAACGTCGCGGCCCGCGATATGGCTTCGTTCGTCGAGGAGATGAAGAAACAGACTGCCGCCAAGATTTCGTTTCCCGCAGGAGTCTATCCGGCGTTCGGCGGCTCCGGGCTGGCGCAGGCGGCGGCGAAGCGCGAGTTGTTCCTGCACTCGGCTTTCGCTGGAGTTGGCATCGTTCTGCTGCTCAGCATCGTATTCAGCAACACCAGGAATTTGCTCCTGGTGCTGGTCAACATACCCTTCGCACTTGTTGGCGGCGTGCTGGCGGTGTTCGCGACTGGCGGTTCGCTTTCACTGGGCTCGCTCGTCGGCTTCGTGACGCTCTTTGGCATCACCACCCGCAACTCAATCATGATGATTTCGCATTTCGAGCACCTGGTGCGCGAGGAAGGCATGACCTGGGGACTGGAAGCCGGAATTCGTGGCGCTTCCGAACGGTTGCTCCCCATCCTGATGACCGCGCTGGTTACCGCCCTGGGGCTGCTGCCCCTGGCCATCGGAGCGGGCGAGGCCGGGCGCGAAATAGAAGGTCCTATGGCGATCGTGATTTTGGGTGGACTGCTGACCTCAACCGCGCTGAATTTACTGGTGTTGCCGACGCTGGCGTTGCGGTACGGCAGGTTTGGGGAAGAGAAAACGCAACTCTAATGCTTCCATTCTTTGGCCTCAATAAGACGTCGCTTGACTCGCCCTATAGAAGAATGGCATTCACGTATTCCTCAAAGTAATTCAATGCCCCCAATAAGACATTACTTGGCTCGCCGCCTGACTGGGCGGGAAGCGGCCGCGGTGGTTATGATCGCGGCGATTCTGGCGGGGTTGGGCTATTTAACCTGGAATTTCATCACCGCCAAGCTGCTTGAAGTACGCGTCAGCGCGGCGATTCCAAAAGTGTGCGCCAGTGTCCGCCGGCAGCGCCGAACCCTGTTGAGTGCTATCGAAGCTTACAAGGCTCACTTTGGCGCTTATCCGCCGGATCACGTAACGAGTCGGCAACCGTTGGTGGTTGATCCGGTGAACAACCCGCTTCTCTACGAACTCGCAGGCGTAACCTTTAACCCGACCAATCAAATTTTCGAGGTGGGTTACTTGGAACCAGCGGACGCGAAGTACGTTAAAGAATTCTTCCACTGCGACGGCTTCAAGAACTGCGGCGAGCGGATTGACCAGGTTAAAATCTTTCTGCCAGTCGAGAATCTGCCAGCGCGCCAGCTCCATGACGACCCGGACGTTTTCGTCTTGGACTTTCCGTTGTACTCCGAAGCGCTCGACCCGGCGGTGATTTATGAAATCAGCGTCAGTCCCTGGCGCTACGTCTCTACCTCGCCCACAAACAATCCAGGCAAATTCGACTTGTGAGTTGAGCTTAAAACCAAAACCCGCACGGTTACCGTTCGGGAATTGGGAAGCGGCCCAATAATTCTCGGATGAGGCCGGGACAGGAAAATGGGAACAAAGGCGGTGAGTTCTTAAACAACGGATCTTTTGATCACAGAGAATTTTCCTCCTTATCGAGAGGATGGTAAGACGCCGACCGCTTCGGAAAGCCCATACTGTGCCTTGTTGAATTCGGCGATGGCTGTCAGGAAGTCCTGACGGGCGCGGGTTAGATCCCGTCGGGCGCGTCGTGCTCGTTCCAGATACAACCGCCGACAATACACCTCCAGCTCGCGCCGGATGGGGCGAAGCAGGGTCATAAAGCTCTCGGCCAACTCTGCCCGGTTTTGTTCATGACAGCTTCCAATAAGTCTAATCCAGCCGCAGGGGTGATTTATTATAAAATGTTTTTCCAGGTATCCCGGCGCCAAGAGGCGTCCCTCTGGGGGAGGTTGGTAATGCCGTTTGCGCCGTCGTGGTCGGGTGGCCACCGTGAACCGGGAAGTGCTGATGTTATAGCGGCACTCGCCGAAATTTGCGGCAGGCAGCCAACACTCCAAGCAAGGCGCACAACAGCTCTGGTTTTCCGGCATCTTAGTTGATTTCGCCGGACTGACTTTGGTATCTGTGAGTCGGATCGAGGCTAATCTGGCTGACTCCGACCCGCTTGCGAGTAGTCCGCAGTTGAACTGTCGGCTTTGGGGTTTTTGCCACAATTTGTCACAGTCCCAATTCGCTTTGGTGCGAGGTTGGCGTCAAGCACAAGTGTTCTAGCGCACTAAAATACAATGAATCAGGAAGATGAGAATCAACGTCGATCAGGCTTCGAATCCCTTCGCTCGCTCCATTTCTATCAATGGTTTTCTCACCCAGCCCCTTCTTGGCACAGTTTTGACCCAGTTCGGCGACTTCGCCCACTCAAATCTGCTCTTCAGCGGCCCCTACCAGGGTCTGCTCGACGAAGTTGCCAAAGGATTAAAACAATGAACAACTACCGGCAAATCCGCGAGGCGGTCTCGCCGGTTCGCGCCGCGCAATTCCTCCAGGTGGAAAACCAGATGGCGCTATTCGTGGACATCAACATCGCCTCGGAGGAGCTGGCGATCGGCTCCAAGCCGGGGAACCATGAGTAACCTCGAAGCCATAACCAAGCCGAGCCCACAGTCCCGAGAGGCTTCCACCTCCAGGCGATGGTTGTGGGGCGGCTACGTCTTTATCGGTTCTTTCTTTTTGACACGCTTGCTTTACCTGGCCTCCGGCACCATCGAACTGACGGAGGACGAGGCCTACCAATGGCTCTGGTCCAAACATCTCGCGCTGTCCTACTATTCCAAGCCGCCCTTGATTGCTTATGCGCAGTTGGCCGGCACTTCTCTGTGGGGTGACAACGAATTCGGCATTCGTTTCCTTTCCCCGGTGCTTGCCGCTCTGCTCTCTCTTCTCATGCTTCGGTTTATGGCTGCCGAGGCAAGCGCGCGCGCGGGCTTCTGGCTCATTGTCATTCTCGCCGCCACACCTTTGACTGCCCTGGGCTCGACGTTGCTCACGGTCGATTCTCTATCGGTCTTTTTCTGGGTCGCCTCCCTGGTGGCGGGCTGGCGCGCTCTGCAAACCGGTTCGCTGAAAAATTGGGTCTGCACCGGCGTTTGCCTCGGCTTGGGGTTCCTCAGCAAATACACTGCGCTGTTCCAACTCCTGAGCTGGGCGCTTTTCTTTTTCATTTGGCCTCGGGCACGCGCACACCTTCGCCGTCCGGGACCATACCTGGCGCTGGCAATCCTCGTTCTGGGTGTCATGCCGGTTATCTGGTGGAATTCGCAAAACGGGTGGATCACCCTGACTCACCTGTCGGAACGCGGCGGGCTCAACCAGCATTGGCGCTTCCGACCGGGCTTTTTCGGCGAATTCCTCCTGTCCGAAGCGGGCCTGCTGAATCCTATCTTCTTCGCTGCTTTGCTTTGGGCCGTGGCCGCCTCGTGGTTTCTCGCACAGCGCCAGCCGCTGGCGCTCTATTTGCTTGCGATGGGAGTGCCGGTGTTCGCCTTCTATCTGCTTTATACCTTGCGGGCGCGGGTCCTGCCAAATTGGATCGCTCCCGCAGTGGTGCCGCTGTTTGCCCTGATGGTCATTTTCTGGGAACAGCGCTCGCTCTCAGGTTCGCGGGGCGTCAAACGCTGGCTGGCTGCAGGCCTGGTTCTCGGGTTCGCCGCGATTGGGTTGCTCCACGCCACCGAGGTGGTAAAACCTCTGTTCGGCTCATATTTGCCCGCCAAAATCGACCCGCTTCACCAGGTGCGCGGCTGGAGAGAGATCGCGCTTATGCTGGAAAATGAGCGTCAAAAAATCCTTCAGGAAGGCAGGCCGGTGTTCTTCATTATGGACCATTATGGAACCACCAGTGAGATAAGCTTTTACAACGCCGCGGCGAAGCAAAGGGTGCAAAAAGAGCCGTTAGTGTATTATCTTCGCTCAACTCGGCCAGCAAACCAGTTTTTCTTCTGGCCAGGATACGAGCACCGCAAAGGAGAGAATGCCCTTTACGTCCGTGAAAGAGACGACCCGCTGCCTCCGCCTCCATCCCTGGTCGCCGACTTTCGCTCCGTTACCGACCTGGGTATGCGCGAGGCCTTCTACTTCGGACGTCCGTTTCGTCGCTTTCAACTCTACATGTGCCGGGACTTGCGCTAAGAAGTGGTTGTGTGCCCTGAGATTTCAGTCGTCGTGCCTCTCTATAACGAAGCCGGGAACGTTCAGCCATTGGCCCGGCGGATTCTGGACACGCTGACCGCTACGGCGCAGGTATTCGAGCTGATTCTAGTCGATGACGGCAGCACCGATGATACCTGGAAGCGCATCTTGCTGGCGCAGGAAGCCGACTCGCGGATCCGCGCGATCCGTCACCCGGCGAACCTGGGACAAAGCGCGGCTCTCTTCTCCGGTTTTAGAACCAGCCAGGGGAGCATTATCGCCACTCTGGACGGAGACCTGCAAAACGATCCGGCCGATCTCCCCCGGATGCTTGCGGAACTCGGCCTCTGTGACATGGTTTGCGGAGCCAGGATTGCGCGGGCGGATGGACGGCTGCGCCGCATCTCTTCTCGCGTGGCGCGCTGGGCTAGGGTACTAATTCTGGGCATTGATTTTGCCGACTCCGGCTGCAACCTTCGTGTGTTCAAGAAACGTGTGCTGGACATCATTCCTGCTTTTAAGGGTGTTCATCGCTTCTTTCCGATCCTGGCAAAGACCGGCGGAGCCGTCGTGAGACAAATACCTGTATCTCACCATCCGCGCAGCGCCGGATGCTCCAAATACGGGGTTTGGAACCGTGTCGGCTATGGAATCTTCGACTTGTTCATGGTGGCGATGTTTATCCGAAGGCAAATCACCGTTGATTTTCTTAAGCCGAACGAAGTTTCTCCGCAAAGTTGCGGGAAAAAGCTTGCAACGCCGTAGCGGAACCTCTATTTAGCCGCGTAAACTTGGCAATGGAGTTTGCCGTCCCGAAAGGGAAAAACGCCGGAAGGATTTTCCGAGCTGATAACTCCTACCGACGCAACGCGGGCGCGTGGGTAGGAGTCTTTTGTTGCCCGCGCAGGGCCGGCAACCCCGCAATATGCATAGGAAGAAAATACTTTGCGGACCAGAAACCGTGTCGCACAGGAACGTGACCTTTTATTTTCCACTTTTTCTGTCTTCAATTTTCAATTCTTCTGTCTAACTAAGCTCCGGTCGCCAGAGATTGACAAGAACCTATGACGCTATGCATGTCAGAATGAGGCATTCAGTGCCAATCCTGGTCCTGGCAGGCTGTCTCTGCGGCTGCGTCCGTTTTCAGCCCAAACCGCTGTCGCCGGTTGGCGCCGCTGATCAGTTTGAGAGGCGGACCCTGAACGACGAACGGTTACGGCGATTCTTTGAGGCCAACCACCAGACAAACGCGTGGCCCAGGAAATCGTGGGACCTGGACGCACTTACGTTGGCGGCGTTCTACTATCACCCGGATCTGGACGTGGTGCGGGCAAAATGGGGCGCGGCCAGCGCCGCCCTGGTCACGGCCGGCGAGCGACCGAACCCAAGCGTCAGCTTCGCGCCCACTTATGATACCACCACGCGGCCGCCCTGGATTCTCGGTTTGAGCTTTGATATTCCGGTCGAGACGGCAGGCAAGCGCGGCTATCGCATCGCGCTGGCCCGGCAGTTGTCTGAAGCGGCGCGCCGGAATTTGGCCTTCACGGCCTGGCAGGTGCGCAGCCGTGTGCGCAGGAGTTTGCTGGATCTTTACGCCGCGCGTGAAACCGAGTCAGCGCTGAAGGAGCAAACCGACGCGCAGGCCAAACTGGCTGAGCTTTTGGAGAAGCAGGTGGAAGCTGGCGCGGCAGCACAAGTCGAGCTGACCCAGGCCCGCATCAATCTGAACACAACGCGGCTGGCGTTGCAAGACGCGCAGCGGCAGAGCGCGGAGGTCCGCGTCCAGCTTGCCGGGGCAATCGGCGTGCCCGTCACGGCTTTGGATGGAGTGGGGGTTTCATTTGCGGGTTTGGACCAGTTTCCAGGGGAACTTACGACGGCGGCGGTTCGTCGGCTGGCGGCGCTGAATCGTAGTGACATCCTTGGAGCGTTAGCCGAATACGCCGCCAGCCAATCTGCGTTGCAACTGGAAATCGCCCGGCAGTATCCCGACCTGCACATCGGGCCTGGATACCTGCTCGACCAGACGGACAACAAGTGGACGCTAGGGGCGGCGCTCACGCTGCCGGTGCTGAACCAGAACCAGGGGGCCATCGCCGAAGCCAAAGCTCGCCGCGAGGAGATGGCGGCGCGCTTCATCTCGGTGCAGGCGCAAGCACTCGGTCAGATCGATCGGGCGGTGGCCGGCTACTTGGCCGCAACGCAGCAAGCTGCGACTGCTGAGTCCCTGCTTGCTGATTTGCAGAAAAGGCGGCAAACGGCGCAGGCCATGTTTGAGGCCGGCGAAGTGGACGCAGTGACGGTGGCAGGCGCCCAGGTTGAGTTCAGCACAGGGGCGCTGGCGCGCCTGAACTCGCTGTTGAAAGCGCAACAGGCCCTGGCCGCACTGGAAGATGCGGTCCAGAGCCCTCTGACTATGGCCAACGAAGCAAAAGCCTGGGAGAGCGGTCCTCGCAACTCGAATGACCAGACCTCACGAAAATGAAAGAGGGCGCACGACAAAATCCTTCGCTGCCGCATAAATGCGGCGTTCCAAACCTCGCCGGAACGCCGCATTTATGCGGCAGGAAGGCGCCCCAGAAGAAATCTGTCGTGCGCCCAATGAAAGAGTTTCGGCTCATTCTCTTGGTCTTCAGCGCCGCCGTCTTTGCTGGTTGCAAGCCCGGCGCACCGGAAGAGAGCGATCAGGTTGCCACTGTGGTGGCCGTGCAGGTTGGCAAACTGTGCCGCGCGACTATTCATCGTTATGTGACGGCTTATGGGGTGGTGGAACCTGAGCCGGCCCGGAATGGGAAGCCCGGCGCTGGGTCGCGGTTGGCGCCGCCTGTTGCCGGGTTAATCGCCGAAGTGAATTGCGCCGAGGGTCAACGAGTTGAAAAGGGCGCCATCCTTTTTCGTCTGGACAGCCGGCCAATTGACGTTGCAGTCGAGTTTGCCCAGCAGACTTATGAGCGGCAGAAGAAGCTGCTGCCGGTCGGCGGCACTTCGCAAAAGGCGCTCCAGGAGGCCGAGCAACAACTTGCTTCGGCCCGCGCGCAACAGGCCTTGCTAAGAATCCAGGCCCCGTTTTCGGGTGTCATTGCGCGCGTTAACGCCCGGCCAGGCGAAGCGGTGGATTTGAACAGCGTGCTGGCGGAGATCGTTGACCTCGACCGACTGGTTGCCACGGCCAGCGTTCCGACAGCGGAACTGACTGGTCTCAAAACAGGCCAACCCGTTGAATTCATTGTGGAGGGCAAGCCCACCGCCGAGCGGGGCGCGGTGTCTTTTGTTAGTCCTCAGATAGATCCCAAAAGCGGCGCGGCCCTCGTCCGGGCGTCTGTGCCACCCAATGCCGGTTTGCGTCCGGGTCAGTACGTGCAGCTTCGGATCGTGAGCGAGGAGCGACTTGACCGGCTGGCAGCTCCGGCTGAAAGCGTCGTCAAAAATGAGGATGGAAATATGGTTATTGCGGTCGTGCAAGGGGACAAGGCAGTGCAGAAACCAGTGAAGGCTGGAGCCAAGGACGGTTCGCTGATTGAGGTTGAGGGCGACGGGTTGAAGGAGGGGGACACAGTTGTCACCGTGGGCGCTTACGGGCTGCCAAAGGAGACGAAGGTCCGCGTGCTCACAGAAAGACATTAGACAGAAAAAAAACTCCAAGCTTCAATCACCAAGCTTCAGGGAAACCAGTGAGATGAAAAAAGAAAAACTCCAAGCTTCAGCGAAACTACAAGTCCCAAGCCACAACCCGCCCTTTGAGGTTTGGCGCTTGGAGTTTCCCTGAAGCTTGGTGCTTGGAGTTTGAAGCCTCTTTTCCCCCATGAATCTCCTCCTTTCATGAAGCTCGAACAATTCGCTGAAAGGGAAGGCTCGGCGTTCGGACGCTTCGCCCTCCGCCACCAGGTAGCCATCACCTTCATTGCGCTGGCCCTGTGCATCGCCGGCATGTACGCGGCCCTGCACATGCCCTCGTCGGTGTTCCCGCAGACCAATTTCCCGCGCGTGGTCATCCTGGTGGACAACGGCGTGATGCCGGGCGACGAAATGATGGCCACCATTACGCGGCCCATCGAGGAGGCCATGAAGGACATTCCCGGCGCAGTGACCATTCGCTCGGCGACTGGCCGCGGCTCGGCCGAAATCAGCGTCTTCTTCAACTGGCACGTGGACATGATTCAGTCCGAGCTCTACGTGCTGGGACGGCTGGCGCAAATCCGGGCCCAGCTCCCAGCTACGGCAACGACCACAACCTGGCGGCTGACTTTCTCTGCCTTTCCCATCATCGGCGTGAGCTTGACCAGCCCAACTCGTGACATCACCACGCTCTGGGAAACCGCCCGTTACAATCTCAAGCCCCGGTTTCTGCGGGTTCCCGGCGTCGCGCGCGTGGACCTCGTAGGCGGACGCGCGCCTGAGTACCACGTCAATGTTGACCCGTCGGAACTTCTCGCCGCGAACCTCGACCTCGCCCAGGTCTCCGACGCACTGCGAAAAAACAACCTGATCGCCTCCGCCGGGATGCACGAGGAAAATTATCAGCTCTACCTGACCACGGTGGATGGCCGGGTGCATTCCATCGAGGACATCGAAAACCTCGTGGTCGCAGTGAAGGACGCGCACCCGATCCGGGTGAAAGATTTCGCCCAGGTTCAGCGCGGGCCCGAACCAGTCTTCAACGTCGTGACTGCCGAGGGCGTCAATGCCGTGCTGCTCAACGTCCGCAGTCATGCCGACGGCAGCACTCTCGATATCGCCGCCGCCTTGCAGAAAGAATTGCGAATGCTCAAACAGGAGCTGCCACCCGACACCAAGCTGGCTTTCTTCTATGACCAATCAATCCTGGTACGCGAGTCCGTCAAGAGCGTTTGGGAAGCCATTGTCTTCGGCTTGGTTCTGTCCATCGCAATCATCTTCTGCTTTTTGAAAAACTGGGGCATCACTTTCACCGCCATCATCGTGATTCCAGTGACGGTGCTGGTGACCGTCCTGGCCATGCGGATGCTCGGCATGAGCTTCAACCTCATGACCCTTGGCGGCATCGCGGCGGCCATCGGCCTGGTAATTGATGACGCCATTGTAGTCGTAGAGACGATCTACGCAAAAATTGCCGCTGGCCGCTCGCGTCTGGAAGGCATCCTGGAAGGCATCGCTGAAATCTTTCACCCGCTGGTCGGCTCGACTCTCACACCGGTCGTGGTTTTTATCCCGCTGGCTTTTCTCGAAGGGCTGGCCGGTGTTTTCTTCCGCGCCCTGGCGCTGACGATGGTTGTCTCGCTGCTCATGTCTCTGGTGCTGGCCATCACCCTCACCCCGTCCCTGGCCGGTTGGCTCACCCGTGACCGCGAGCATCTGGAGCACGGGCGCGCGATCCAGGACGCCGAAGGAGGCTTTCTCTTGAGGCGGCTGATCCAGGCCTACGAAAAGGCGGTCCGAAACGCGCTGCGGTTCCGCTGGCTGACGTTGTTGGGATGCCTGGTGGTGGCTGGTCTGGGCGTTTTCGTTTACCAGCGGCTGGACTCGGATTTTCTCCCTGCCCTCGATGAAGGCGCCATGGTGATTGATTACATCGCGCGCCCGGGCACCAGCCTCAGCGAAACTTCGCGAGAGTTGCTGCAAGCCGAGGACATTCTGCGCGCTACCTCGGAAGTCGAGAGTTATTCCCGCCGCACCGGCGCTCGTCTCGCTCTCGCCATTGCCGAGCCGCACACGGGCGATTTTTTAGTCAAATTGAAAAACGATCGCAAGCGCTCGACCGACGACGTGATGAGTGAACTGCGCCACAAATTCCTCGCCGCTGTCCCAAGCATGGAATGGGACCTGCACGGCATCCTCGGCGACCTGATCGGCGACCTGACGTGGGCGCCCAAACCGGTCGAAATCAAAT
>WNGK01005091.1_pt1 | contig 13976 bp, 10 predicted proteins | sample 5400601 | NCBI WGS metagenome assembly WNGK01 (sample SAMN13153376, study PRJNA577476) | soil metagenome | isolation source: 60 cm soil or saprolite under Garry oak tree replicate 1 | place: USA:California | collected 2016-06-15 | reverse complement strand
GAGCTGACTGCCCAGGAGGCCCAGGTCGCGCGGCTGGCCCGCGACGGCCTGTCCAACCCGGAGATCGGCGCCCGGCTGTTCATCAGCGCGCGCACGGTCCAGTACCACCTGGGCAAGGTCTTCGCCAAGCTCGCCATCAGCTCCCGCAGCCAGCTCGACCGGGTCCTGCCCGCCGGGCCGGCCACCACCCAGCCGCGCTAGCCCGTCAGCCGGCCGGTGCCGCGCCGGACCGCGCCCTCGAACGCACGTGGTGGTGAGGAAACGGGTAGCGTGTCAGCTATGCCCCAGGGCTGGCCAGCGGCCTCGTATGAGCAGTGGCGCGACACCTGCGACACGCTGCACGCGCACAGTCAGGTGCTGGGCAAAGTGGCAGCCGGGCTCGCACCGCCCGAACCGCAACTGCAGCACGCGGCGCTGCGGCTCACCGTGCGGGGCTGGGAGACGGCCCCGCTGCCGGCGCCCGACGGGTCTGGTTCGGTGGTCGTGGCGCTGGACCTGCGTATCCACGAGGCGATCGTCGAGCACAGCGACGGCCGGGCCGAGCGGATCCCGCTGACTCCCAACCGCCCGGTCGCAGACGTCACACGTGATGTGCTGACCGCGCTGAACGCGATGGCCGGCCACGTCGAGATACAGCCAACGCCGCAGGAGGTGCCGTGGAGCGTGCCGCTCGATGCGGACTACGAGCACGCGCGGTATGACGCCGGCCAGGTAGCTGACTATTTCGCGGCAGCGACCCACGCCGCGCTGGTTCTCGCCGCCTTCCGCGCGCCCTACCGCGGCCGGTCGACGCCGGTCAACGCGTGGTGGGGTTCCTTCGATCTGGCGGTGAGCCTGTTCTCCGGGCGGGCGGCTGACCCGCCATCCGACGACTTCATCATCAGGAACGCCGGGAACGCCGAGGCGGTTGAGATCGGCTGGTGGCCAGGCGATACCCGGTACGGCAAGGCGGCCTTTTTCGCCTACGCGTATCCCGCCCAGGAAGGCTTCGCCGGCCAGGTTCTCACGCCCTCGGCCGCGCGGTGGGACGCCGACCTCGGCGAATACATCCTTGACTGGGACGACGTTCGCGCGCACCCGGATCCGCCAGCCATGGCGCTGGAGTTCGCCCGTTCGGCCTTCAGGCACGCGTGCGCGGTGTGCGCCTGGGATCCAGGGCTCGCCGCCAGCGCTGACTCCCAGCCGCCGCCCGTCACGTGACGTTTCAACATCACGCCGACGACGTGCGGGCGGTGTCCGGCTGCGGCGTACCGCCGGTACCGTGATATCGGAGCGAACACGCGCCGGGACTGTTCACCTGCGATCCCTATCACGTACTGGATCGGCCCGACCGTGAAGCGGGCAATCTGCAGATCCCGAGAATGGAGCCGAGATGGCGCGAGTTCTTTACACGGCGGAGGCAACGGTCACTGGCGGCCGGGCAAACGGCCACGGGCGCACGAATGACGGAGCCCTGGATGTGCAACTCCGCTCGCCAAAGGAGATGGGCGGCGAGGGCGGTGGCACGAACCCTGAACAGCTCTTCGCTGTGGGCTATGCGGCCTGCTTTGAGAGTGCTCTGGGCGTGGTAGGCCGTCGTGAACGCGCCGAGGTAGGTGATGTCTCGATCGACAGCCGGGTGAGCCTGCTTCCCACCGAGGAGCGTGGTTTCAAGCTCGCCGTAGAGCTCGATGTGACCCTGCCGCAGGTTCAGGATCCTGAGCAAGCGGCGCGGATCGTTGCTGCCGCACATCAGGTGTGCCCGTATTCCAATGCCACCCGGGGCAACATCGACGTGAGGCTGACTGTAAACGGCCGCGACATCGGCTGAACCGCGCGCTCAACCGTCGGCGGCGGGCCGCCTCGGTCGCGGCCCGCAGGGTCGCGGTGGCCTAGCATGGTCGCCATGGCCAGACCGGTGGTCGTGGTTGTCGATGACGAGGACGCTAGCCGCCAGGCTCTGGCGCGTGAGCTGGAAGGCCGGTACGGGGCGCATTACCGGATCATGTCAGCCGGGTCGCCGGAGGAGGGGCTGGCCGGGCTGGAGCAGCTCCGCGACCTGCTGACCCGTAACAGTGTCCCGTTCGGGTTCCAGCGCGCCGACTCCGAGGAGGGCAGCGCGGCCTTGCAGCGGCTCGGTCTGGACCCGTCCTCCGGGCCCGTGGTCGCGCTCCACACTGGCGTGGTGCTGGCCGACCCCGCGAACACGGAGGTGGCCGAGGCGCTCGGGGTGGATATCCGGCCCGCAGAGACGACCTACGACGTGGTCATCGTGGGAGCAGGGCCGGCGGGCCTGGCCGCCGCGGTGTACGGGGCTTCGGAAGGGCTGCGCACAGCATTGCTGGAGCGAGAAGCCTTCGGCGGCCAGGCCGGGACGAGCTCGCTGATCAGGAACTATCTCGGGTTTCCCCGTGGGGTGAGCGGCGCGGAACTAGCCTCGCGGGCCTACGAGCAGGCCTGGATGTTCGGAACTAAGTTCGTCTACGGCAACCCGGCAACCTCGCTGGCTATCGACGGGGACCTGTGCATCGTCGGGCTCCAGGACGGAAGCGCGGTGACCAGCCGCACCGTGGTCATCGCGACCGGCGTCTCCTACCGGCGGCTCGCAGGGCCCGGACTGGAATCGCTGGCAGGTGCCGGCGTGTTCTACGGAGCCGCGACGACAGAGGCCCAGGCTCTGGCCGGGAAACGGGCATTCGTGGTCGGCGGCGGTAACTCGGCCGGGCAGGCGGCCCTGCACGTGTCGAAGTATGCGCAGCATGTCACGATCCTCGTCCGCTCGGCGTCCCTGGCAGCGAGTATGTCCCAGTACCTGATTCGCGAGATCGAAGCCGCGTCCAACATCGAGGTTCGCTACTGTACCGAGGTCGCGAGCGGCGGCGGCGATGGACGCCTGGAGCAGCTCACACTCCGGCATCGGGACACTGGCGATTTCGAGACAGAGCCGGCCGACGGGCTGTTCGTCCTGATCGGCGCGCAGCCATTCACCGAATGGCTGCCAGACGCGGTTGGGCGCGACCAATGGGGCTACATCCTGACCGGCCCGGACCTGGCTGAACGCTGGACCCTAAAGCGGGAACCCTACCTGCTCGAAACCAGCACACCCGGTGTGTTCGCCGTCGGCGACGTCCGGCACGGCTCGGTGAAGCGCGTGGCATCAGCGGTCGGCGACGGGTCGATCGCCATTCGCCTGGCGCACGACTACCTTGGGGGCGCCGTGTGATGCTATGGGGCCGCAGGCAGCAGTGCGAGGCCCTGGACGGGCTGCTCGCCGACGTCCGGGCGGGGCGCAGCCGGGTGCTGGTCGTCCGCGGCGAGCCCGGCATCGGCAAGACCGCGCTGCTGGCCTACGCGGCCGAGACCGCACCGGATTTCCAGGTGGCCCGGGCCGACGGCGTTGAGTCGGAGATGGAGCTGCCGTTCGCGGCGCTGCACCAGCTGTGCGGGCCGATGCTGAGCCGGCTCGGTGCGCTGCCCGGCCCGCAGCGCGACGCGCTCGGCGTCGCGTTCGGCCTGCGTTCTGGCAACGCGCCGGATCGTTTCCTGGTCGGCCTGGCCGTGCTTGGCCTGCTGTCTGAGGTGGCTGCGGACCGGCCGCTGCTGTGCCTGGTCGACGATGCGCAGTGGCTGGACCAGGCCTCCGCCCGGCTCCTTGCGTTCGTCGCCCGCCGGCTGGACGCCGAATCGGTCGCCCTGCTGTTCGGCACCCGTGACCCGGCCGCGGCGGGTGACCTGGCTGGCCTGCCCGGGCTGGCGGTGGCCGGACTGCCTGATGCGGATGCCCGGGCACTGCTGGCCTCGGTCGTCCCCGGGCGGCTGGATGAGCGGGTCCGGGACCGGATCATCGCCGAGTCCGGCGGCAACCCGCTGGCCCTGCTCGAACTGCCCCGCGGGGCGACCGCGGCGGAGCTGGCCGGCGGCTTCGGGCTGCCGGGCGGGGGCCCGCTCTCTGGCCGTCCTGAGGACATCTTCCAGCGGCGGCTGGTGCCGCTGCCGGCGGCGACCCGGCGGCTACTGCTGCTCGCGGCGGCTGAGCCCACCGGCGACCCGGCGCTGCTGTGGCGGGCGGCCGGGAATCTCGGCATCAGCGCCGACGCCGCCGCCCCGGCCGAGGCCGACGGGCTGCTCGCCGTCGGAGTCCGGGTCATCTTCCGCCACCCGCTGGTCCGCTCCGCCGTCTACCAGGCAGCGCCAGCGGCCGACCGCCGCCACGCCCACCGCGCCCTCGCCGAGGCTACCGATCCGGGCACCGACCCCGACCGCCGGGCCTGGCACCGCGCCCAGGCCGCAGCCGGGCCCGACGAGGACATCGCCGCCGAGCTGGAGCGCTCGGCCGGCCGGGCGCAGGCGCGCGGCGGGTTCGCGGCGGCGGCCGCCTTCCTGGAACGGGCGACCGAGCTGACGCTGGAGCCGACGCGCCGGGCGGAGCGGGCGCTGGCCGCGGCGCAGGCCAAGTTTCAGGCTGGCGCGTTCGATGCGGCGCTGGGACTGGTGGCGATCGCCGAGCCGGGACCGCTGGATGAGTTCCAGCGTGCCCGAGCGGACCTGCTGCGCGGCCAGATCGCATTCGCGTCCAGTCATGGCAGCGACGCGCCGCCGCTGCTGCTGCTGGCGGCGGCCCGCCAGTTTGAGCCGCTCGACGTGCGGCTGGCGCGCGAGACCTACCTAGAGGCGCTCTCCGCCGCGCTGTTCGCCGGCCGCCTGGCCCATGGCGGCAGTATGCGGGAAGTGGCCGCGGCCGCGCGTGCCGCGCCACTGCCGCCGCGGCCGAGGCGCGCATCTGATCTGCTGCTGGATGGCCTGGCGCTGGTAATCACGGAGGGCTACCCGGCGGGGGCGCCGATGCTCAAGCAGGCGGTGAGCGCCTTCCGCAGCGCTGATGTCTCCAGGGAGGAGGAGCTGCGCTGGATTTGGCAGGCTTGCCATGGCGCCGCGCTGTTGTGGGACTACGGGAGCTGGGATCTGCTGTCCGCCCGCCGGGTCGAGCTCGCCCGTGCTGTCGGCGCGCTCACTGCGCTGCCCCTCGCCTTCAACACCCGCGTGGGAGTGCACCTGTTCGCTGGGGAGTTCGATGCGGCCGCCTCGCTGGTGGCGGAGTTGGAGTCGGTAACCGAGGCGACGGGCAGCAGCATCGCGCCGTATGCGGCCCTTGGGCTTGCCGCCTTGCGGGGCGGGGAAGCCGAGGCCTTGGAGCTGATCGAAGCCGCCACGAAGGACGCGGAGCGCCGGGGTGAGAGCGGGGGGCTGACCTTCGTTCGCTGGGCGACCGCGGTGCTGGGCAACAGCCTAGGCCAGTATGAGCAGGCGCTGGCCGCGGCGCAGCAGGCGAGTGAAGACATACCCGCGGACCTGTTCGGCAACTGGGCGGTAGCCGAGCTCATCGAGGCAGCGACCCGCAGCGGGGCACCCGAGCTCGCGGCCGGCGCCCTCTCACGGCTCTCGGCGACCGCCCGCGCCAGCGGGACTAACTGGGCGCTCGGCGTCGAGGCCCGCTCCCACGCACTGGTGAGCGACGGCGAAAACGCCGAGACCCTCTACCGCGAGGCGGTCGACCGGCTTGGCCGCACTCGCCTGCGCTGGGAACTTGGGCGCGCCCATCTGCTCTACGGCGAGTGGCTGCGCCGCGCAAACCGGCGCATCGACGCGCGCGAGCAACTTCGCACCGCGCACCAGATGTTCGCCGCGATGGGGGCCGAAGGGTTCGCCGAACGAGCCGCGCGGGAGCTGCTGGCCACAGGCGAGCGGGTCCGCAAGCGCACTGCCGACGCCCCCGCCCGGCTCACCGCCCGGGAGGCGCAGATCGCCCGGCTGGCCGCCGGCGGCCTGTCCAACCCTGACATCGCGGCCCAGCTGTTCATGAGCCCGCGTACCGTCGAATATCACCTGCACAAGGTCTTCACCAAGCTTGCCATCAGCTCCCGCAACCAGCTCCACGGCGTCCTGGCCACCAGCAGAAGCGACGGATCGGGACAAATCTCCTAGCTCCATGCCATCACTGTCCACCTGGGCGGGCGGGTTCGCGTCTGTGAGGCTCTAGCCGGCACCCGGCTTCCGGGGCCCGGTTCCCCGAGAGGTGTGCTGGGCACGGGGCCGGATCTACGATGGCGGGGGAGCCGCCGAAAGGGGCCGCCGGGTGATGTTGCGGGGCCGCGAGCAGCAGTGCGGGGTCCTGGACGAGCTGCTCGCGGACGCGCGGGCCGGGCGCAGCCGGGTGCTGGTGGTTCGGGGCGAGCCGGGCATCGGCAAGACGGCGCTGCTGGACTACGCAATCCGGTCGGCATCGGGGTTCCGGGTTGCGCGGGCCGCCGGTGTTGAGTCGGAGATGGAGCTCGCGTTCGCGGCCCTTCACCAGTTGTGCGCGCCAATGCTGGACCGGCTGGAGCGGCTGCCGGGCCCGCAGCACGATGCGGTCGGCGTGGCGTTCGGGCTAAGCGCCGGGAACGCGCCGGACCGGTTCCTGGTCGGGCTGGCGGTGCTCAGCCTGCTCTCGGAAGTGGGCGAGGAGCGACCGCTGCTGTGCCTGGTGGATGATGCGCAATGGCTGGACCGGGCCTCGGCGCAGGCGCTGGCGTTCGTCGCGCGCCGGCTGCTGGCTGACTCGGTCGCGCTGGTGGTCGCGACACGCGAGCCGATCGAAGAGCTCACTGGACAGCCTGAGTTGCTCGTTGAAGGCCTTGGAAACGGTGATGCGCGCGCGCTGCTCGGCTCGGCACTGCGCGTTCCGCTGGACGAGCGGGTGCGCGACCGGATCGTCGCCGAGACTCGGGGCAACCCGCTGGCGCTGCTGGAGCTGCCGCGTGGGCTGACGCTCGCGCAGCTGGCCGGCGGGTTCGGGGTGCCGGACCTGCCACGGCTCCCGGGGCGGATCGAGGACCGCTTCCGGCAACGCGATGCGGCTCTCCCGGCCGCGTCCCGGCGGCTACTGCTGGTCGCGGCGGCCGACCCGACCGGCGATCCGGTGCTGGTGTGGCGGGCGGCCGCGCGGCTCGGGATCGGGCCCGAGGCAGCAACAGCCGCGGAGGCTGACGGATTGCTAGCGATTGACGCGCGGGTGACCTTCCGTCATCCGCTGGTCCGTTCGGCGGTTTACTGGGCCGCGCCGCTGGCGGAGCGGCGGGTCGTGCACCGGGCGCTGGCGGAGGCCACCGAGCCCGCGGCCGACCCTGATCGCCGTGCCTGGCACCGCGCCCAGGCCGCGGCGGGGGCCGACGAGGAAGTCGCCTTTGAGCTGGAGCGCTCGGCCGGGCGGGCCCAGGCGCGCGGGGGACTGGCGGCGGCGGCCGCATTTCTGGAGCGTTCGGCCGCGCTCACGCTGGATCCGGCGCGGCGGGCGGAGCGGGCGCTGGCCGCGGCGCAGGCCAAGTACCAGGCCGGTGCCTTCGACGCGGCGCTGGCGCTGCTTACGACCTCGGAGGCGGGGCCGCTTGAGGAGCTCAAGCGCGCTCAGGCGAATCTGCTGCGCGGCCAGATCACGTTTGCCTCCCGGCGCGGCAGCGACGCTCCCCCGATGCTGCTCAAGGCGGCTAGGCAATTCGAGCCGCTCGACGTGAGGCTGGCGCGCGACACCTACCTGGAAGCCCTGTCCGCGGCGCTGTTCGCCGGCCGTCTGGCCCTCGGCGGCGGCGTGCTGGAAGTGGCCCAGGCCGCGCGGGCCGCGCCCCGGTCGCCGCGGCCCGCACGCGCGCCAGACCTGCTGCTGGACGGCCTGGCCGTGCTGATCACCGACGGCTACCCGGCGGGAGTGCCGCTACTCAAGCGGGCGGTGAGCGCCTTCCGCGGCGAAGACATATCGATGCTGGAGGAGGTGCGCTGGCTCTGGATCGCCTGCCACGCCGCCATCGTTGTGTGGGATCACGAGACCTGGCACACGCTCTCCGCCCGCCAGGTCCAGCTCGCCCGTGGGGCCGGCGCGCTGGCCGTGCTGCCCATGGCCCTCACCTCGCTTGCCGCCGCGCTCGTCTGGCCCGGCGACTTCGCCGCGGCCGCGGCGCTGATCGCCGAGGCGGAGACGCTCACCGAGGCGACGGGGAGCCAGCTTCCGCCCTATAGCGCGCTTGCGCTTGCCGCCTGGCAGGGCCGCGAAGCCGAGGTCACGGGATTGATCGAGGCCAACATAAACGGCGTGATGCGCCGGGGCGAGGGAATGGGGCTGGCCAACATGCAGTGGGCCACCGCGGCGCTTTACAACGGCCTCGGACGGTATGAGGAGGCACTGGCCGCGGCACGGCAGGCGGCCGAGCACCCGCAGGAACTGTGGTCCACTTTGGTGTTGCCCGAGCTGATCGAGGCGGCAGCCCGGAGCGGAAAGACGGCGAGCGCGGCGGGCGCTCTACAGCGGCTCTCGGAGACCGCCCGCGCCAGTGGCACCGAATGGGCGCTAGGCACCGAGGCGTGCTCGCGCGCGTTGCTGACTCCCGGTGAGGCGGCCGAGAGCCTCTACCACGAGGCGATCGGCCGGCTCGGCCATAGTCGCTTGCAGGTGGCGCTCGCCCGCGCCCACCTCCTGTATGGCGAATGGCTGCGCCGACAGGGCCGTCGGCTCGACGCGCGCGAGCAATTGCGCAGCGCCCACGAGATGTTCACGGCATTCGGCATGCGGGGGTTCGCCGAGCGTGCGCGGGTCGAACTCAATGCGACCGGCGAGCACACCCGCAAACGGATCGCCGAGACGAATGACGACCTGACCCCGCAGGAGGCGCAGATCTCCCGCCTAGTGGCGAACGGCGCCACTAACGCCGAGATCGCGGCACGGCTGTTCATCACCCGCAAAACGGTCGAGTACCACCTCCACAAGGTCTTCCGCAAACTGGGGGTGAATTCCCGCACACAGCTCGCACAGCACATGCTAAAGCCAAGCGCACGCATCAAACCCGCAGCTCAAGAGCAGTGACCAAGAGCAATGTGCAAGTCAGGAGGCCCTTCTCCGGGTCTGCGGCCGGTCAGCGTGGCACAGTCTCCGTCATCGGTGCCGGACGGGGGCCTGGATGGCCAGGTCCTCTCGGGTGGTCGGGGTGCCGTCGATGGCCTCGTACGCGGCTGTTACGCGGCCGAGGGCGCTCATCATGGTGGGCGGCCCGAAGAACGGCTGACCGCCGATGTGCCAGCCGTCGTGCTGGATTTCCTCGATGAGCACCCAGACCACCTCGCGGAAGGCCTCAGATCCCTCGAAGGCGACCATCACGTCGGTGAGCCTGGCGGCCATGTCGTGCTTCTGCTTCTCGGTGAAGGCTCCCGCGGCGAGCTTGACGATGACCAACGGCATGACGTGCTCCTCTGCGGGCGGGTGACTCCTGTGTCAGGGGTGTGGGCGGATTGCCCATGCCAGAACGATCCGCCTGGGTTGGGCGCGTTCGCGTCTGCGAGATCCCTAGCCGGCACACCGGCTTACGGGGCCCCTCCAGGCGGAGGTGTGCGGGGCGGGAGCCGGTTCTACGATGGCGGGGGAGCCGCCGAGAAGGGGTGCCGGGTGATGTTGCGGGGCCGGGAGCGGTACATGCCATCTCGGCGTCGCGGCAGGCGCCACGGCCGGAACCGGTGCTAGGGATTTGCCGCAGTCATTCGCTTCTGCTGTTGGCCAGGACGCCGTGGAGCTGGTTGCGGGAGCTGATGGCGAGCTTGGTGAAGACCTTGTGCAGGTGATATTCGACCGTACGCGGGCTCATGAACAGCTGGGCCGCGATCTGAGCGTTGGACAGGCCGTCACCGGCCAGCCGGCCGATCTGGGCCTCCCGCGCGGTCAGCTCGACAGGGGTGGTGGTGCGGAGGCGGACGCGCTCGCCGGTGGCACGCAGCTCGCGGGCGGCTCGCTCCGCGAAAGCGCCGGCGCCCATGGAGGCGAACATCTCGTGCGCGGTGCGTAGCTGCTCGCGCGCGTCAGAGCGGCGATTCTCGCGCCGCAGCCACTCCCCGTACAGGAGGTGGGTGCGGGCGAGATGAACTGTTATACGACTCCGGGCGAGCCGCTCGATCGCCTCGCGGTAGAGCGGCCCGGCCCTCTGGCTGTCGCTCATGAGCGCGCGTGACCGGGCCTCCATGCCCAGTGCCCAGTCCGTGCCGCTGGCGCGCGTCCGTTCCGCGAGTTGCTCGAAGGCCGCGGCGGCGACCTCGCAAGTGCGGCTGCGCACGCCCGCCTCGACCAGCTCGGCCAGCGCCCAGCCGAACACGCCCAGATCCTCGTGCTCGCAAGCCCGCTGGGCGGCGGCAAGGGCGTCCCGGTAGCGGCCCAGGCCGTTATACAGCACCGCGGCCGCGTGGTCGGCGTAGCCAATCGCCCTTCCCTCACCCCTGGCGGTCGCGAGGGTGACACAGGCTCCGATCACCTCCAATGCCCGGGTCTCGTCGCCGCGCAAGGCGGCGAGCAGCAGGGAGGCGTAGTCGAAAGGTGCGTTGCCGGTCGCCGCGGCGATCGCATCAGCCTCCTCCAGGAGCGCCGCCGCAGCGGCGAATTCCCCGGCGAATATGAGCAGGCCCGCGTGGTAGGTGAGCCCAACCGGAAGGGCGGTGAGGGCGCCGGCGTTCCGGGCGATCCGGACCCCGCGACTGGCGAGCTCGTGCCAGGACTCGTCGTCCCACAGCTCGGCGGAGGCGCCCCACGGGATTCCCACCTCGCGGCCGACGAGGCCATCCTCGCGGAGCAGCGCTACTAGCGCATGCAACGCTCGCCGGAGCGGCGCCACGCCGGCCGGGTAGCCCTCGGTGAACCGAATCACTAGGCCATCCAGGAGGAGATCGATCGCTCGCGGCGGCTGCACGGAAGAGCCGGCCCGTCCCGCCGCCCGGGCTGCGTCGGCCACCTCCCGCATCCCGACGGCGCCGCTCAGGCGGCCCGCGAACATCGTCGCTCCGAGCGCTTCGAGATAGGTCGCTCGGGCCAGCCCGGCGTCGAGCGGTTCGAGGCGCCTGGCGGCCGCGAGCATCAAGGCTGGAGCGTCGCTGCCGCGGCAACGGGCGAACGCGATCTGGGCGCGCAGCACGTCTACCCGGGCACGCTGAAGCTCGTCGAGCGGGGCCATTTCCGCGAACGCGAGCAGCTTTTCCGCGCGTTCGGGTGCCGCGGCGTCGAACTTCGCCTGAGCGGCCGCGAGCGCGCGAGCTCCGCGCCGGGCCGGTTCGGGTGTCAGTGCGGTCGCCCGGTCCAGGAACGCGGCTGCCGCCGCGAACCCGCCGCGCGCCTGCGCCCGGCCGGCCGAGCGCTCGAGCTCTGCTGCGATGTCCTCGTTGGGCCCAAGTGCCGCCTGGGCACGGTGCCAGGCCCGGCGGTCGGGATCGGTGCCCGGATCGGTGGCCTCGGCGAGGGCACGGTGGGCACGGCTGCGGTCGGCGGCTGGCGCTGCCCGATAGATGGCAGAGCGTACCAGCGGGTGGCGGAAGATGACCCGAGCACCCACGGTGAGCAGCCCGTCTGCCTCGGCTAGGGCGGCAGCGTCCACGCCGATGCCTAGATTCCCGGCCGCCCGCCACAGCAGCGCCGGGTCGCCTACGGGCTCGGCTGCGGCCAGCAGGAGCAGGAGCGTGGTCATATCCGGGAGCGGCGCGATCCGCCGCAGGAAGCTCTGCTCGATCCGGCCAGCCACCGGCTGGACGCCGGCCACGCCGAATCCGCCGGCTAGCTCCGCTGCGGTCACCCCGCGGGGCAGCTCGAGCAGGGCCAGCGGGTTGCCGCCGGACTCGGCGATGATGCGGTCCCGGACCCGCTCATCCAGCGGCCCTGGGATGACCGAGGCCAGTATGGCCTGCGCGTCAGCATCGGATAGTCCCTCCAGTGGCAGTGCCGGAAGGCCCGCCAGGGCGCCGGCCGCGGCGAGATCACGGGTGCCGAACAGCAGGGCGACCGATTCGGCATCCAGCCGGCGGGCCACGAACGCCAGCGCCTGCGCCGAGGCCTGGTCCAGCCACTGCCCGTCATCGACTAGGCCCAGCAGCGGCTGGTCCGCGGCGACCTCCGACAGCAGGCCCAGGACCGCCAGGCCGACCAGGAAACGATCCGGGACGCGGCCAGAACACAAGCCGAATGCCACGCCCAAAGCGTCCCGCTGCGGACCGGGCAACGCACCGAGCCGGCCCAGCATCCCGCCGCAGAGCTGGTGCAGTGCCGCGAACGGCAGCTCCATCTCCGACTCCACACCCTCCGCCCGCACCAGCTGGAAGTCCTGGGCGGTATCGGCCGCATAACCCAGCAGCGCGGTCTTGCCGATGCCCGGCTCACCCCGCACCACCAGCGCCCGGCTGCGCCCCGCCCGGACGTCGGCGAGCAACCCGTCCACGGCCCTGCACTGCTGCCTGCGGCCGCGAAGCATCACACCGCACCTCTTCTCAGCTCACGCGGCACTTGTTTGTGGGCGTGACCGGACCTTCTGAGTCTGCTGCCCGCATGAGCACGCTCGCATCCAAGAGATCCCTAGGCGACACCCCCGGCCGGGGTCCGTGGCCTGGGCTAGAGGCTCAGGTGTGAGGCACGTCCAAGACACGTCGCATAACCGGGAGCCATCCGCTCCCTTCGCGCTCGCGCATGCCCGGGTCGCCGGGGTAGGCCCGGGCCGAGCGGGGTACCGCGGGAAGCGAAATGGTCATGGTCAGCCCGCCGCCAGGCGTTTCCTCCGGTTCCAGCGTGCCGCCCATCGCCTCGGTCAGGCCGCGGGACACCGTGAGCCCGAGCCCTACGCCGGGAGCGGTGCCGGTGTCGCCGAGCCGCTGGAAGGGCAGGAACGCCCGGTCCCGTTCGGCCTCGGGGATGCCCGGGCCGCGGTCGATCACGCGCAGCTCCACCCGGTCGCCGCGGGCACCCGCAGTCAGCCGCGGCGGCGATCCGGCCGGAGAATACCACAGCGCGTTGGCGGCCAGGTTCACGATGACCCTCTCCATGATCGGCGGATCGGCCATGACCTGGGGCAGGCCGGGCGGGAGGTCCACCGTGACGGCGCGCGCCTGCGGTCTGAAACCATCGAGAGAGTGCGCGATTATCTCCCCGAGATCGGTCGGGCGGGGAAACACCGGCAGCGCCCCGGCCTGCAGTCGGCTCACGTCCAGCAGGCTGGCGATCAGGTGGGCGAGCTGGTTCAGGGACTCATCGGCGGTGGCCAGAAGTTCGTCCTGGTTCTGCGCCGTCAGCTGGATGTCAGTCGAGCGAAGGCAACTGACCGCGGCCTGCGCCGCGGCCAGCGGCGTGCGCAGGTCGTGGCTGACCGCCGCGAGCAATGCCGTCCGCATCCGGTCGGCCTCGGCGATAGGGCGGTCCGCCTTGGCCGCCACGGCGCGGCCGGGGGTCGCGCCCGGCACCCGGCGCGGCCGTCGAACCTGGGCGACAGGCCTAGGCCATCGCATCATGAGCTGCCAGGACACGGCGCAGCGCGCGCAACCCATAGAAGGTGCGCGATCTCACAGTGCCTGGCGGGACCTGCAGTATGCGCGCCGTTTCGGCCACCGACCTGTCGCGGTAATAGATTTCGGTCAGTACCTGGCGCTGCAACGCCGGCCCGTGCTCGGCGTACAGGCTGCGGAACGCGGCGTCCGCGTCCTCGTGGGGGACAGCGACGCGCTGATCACCCAACATGTTGTCTTCCTTAGGCGCCATGCCAGCACTCTGCGCCCGGGACGAGCGCGTTCGCGTCCGTGGGATCCCTAGCCGGTCCCCCGGCTTCCGGGCCGGGACTGCCCAGTGGCGTCGCTGTCGGCCAGGGCGCCGTGGATCTGGTTGCGGGAGCTGATGGCGAGCTTGGTGAAGACCTTGTGCAGGTGGTATTCGACGGTGCGTCGGCTCATGAACAGCTGGGCCGCGTCAGGGTTGGACAGGCCGTCGGCGGCCAGCCTGGCGATCTGGGCCTCCCGGGCGGTGAGCCGTCCTGGGCGTCGGCAATGCGCTTGCGGACCCGCTCGCCGGTGGCCAGCAGCTCCCGCGCGGCTCGTTCGGCGAACCCGTCGGCGCCCTCGGGTAGCACACCGAGGGCGTCGGCATCCCGGGCGAGCTGGACGTGACGGGTGGAAAGCAGGTCCCAGCTCTG
>WNGK01005090.1_pt1 | contig 13976 bp, 6 predicted proteins | sample 5400601 | NCBI WGS metagenome assembly WNGK01 (sample SAMN13153376, study PRJNA577476) | soil metagenome | isolation source: 60 cm soil or saprolite under Garry oak tree replicate 1 | place: USA:California | collected 2016-06-15 | reverse complement strand
GTTCAATAACCACGAGATCGCCAGGTGCAAAATCCTGTCCTGCCCGTTGCGCGACCACCCGATAACGGGACTCGGTATCGATCAACGCCTGCACAGCCTCCTCCTCGCTTGTGCGAATCCGGCACCAACCAGGCCACTCCAGCGACCAGGCAATGGCCTTCTTTCCACCCAGTTCAACATAGATATCAGTCATACCTCTTTTCTCCAATCTATGGATTCGTTGTGTTGAGACACCAGATGCGACTCCCTCTTGTCGAACAGCTTTTTATTCTAACATGTTTTGCTCTCATCGACATGCTCTGGTGTGAGGCAAGCTTGCGCCAATCATGCAAAATGGATCAAATTTACAAGATATCAATGGAAGAAGCTACATCGGAAACGGCATGGCCTGGATGATAACCGCCGATTCCCCACCTTTCCGTTCAAAATTTGACCACCCTTGAGTTAATTTACTAGATGTTGAGTGTGAACAATGATCCACTTAAGGAAAGACAGGCGAAAGTACGGATTTGCACTTATTTCTGCGAAGGTTCAGATAAGCGATCGCACCAGAAGCGCTAAACTCTGCCCGGCTACTGACGGGGATTTCTTTAGCTTTCTACGTAGAGTTTTGATACACGTTCATTTCAGCCCCCACCTTGCATTTTTATTACAGTTCATGCATAATGCGCGAGAAATACTGTTCAGGAGGCAGCGATTATGCTGGCAAAGATCCGCAGTTGCACGACTATCGGACTCGAGGGCAGGCCTATTGAAGTGGAGGTTGACCTTTCCGATGAATCTGCTGCTTTCACCATCGCTGGACTTTCCGATGCTGCCCTCAATGAGTCGAGAGAAGAACGGGTACGCTCAGCGATCAAGCATAGCGGATATCTCTATCCACTCAAGCGGATCACCGTCAACATTTCCCCTCCCGACCCATCCAAAGAGAGTTCCGCATATGACCTCCCAATCGCGATAGGGGTACTGCTGGCTTCAGGCCAAATTAATCTTGGCAAATGCCTGGATGAAAGCCTCTTTTTTGGCGAACTTGCTCCCGATGGAAACCTGTGCCAGATCAATGGCGTCTTGCCCATGGTGGCTTTGGCATCTGAGGAACTGGTGGCCACTATCTTTGCACCTGCTGCTAACGTGATTGAAGTATCCCTTGTGCAGGGCGTCACTGTCTACCCTGTCGAGACGCTTGCCCAGCTCCTTGCTCACCTCAACGACGAACAGCAGATTGAGCCGTTTGTACCCGATCCCGACATGCTCGATAACGAAGGCCAGACATTCTACGAGCACGATATCGCAGCTGTGCTTGGACAGGATCACGTTAAACGCGCCCTGGAGGTTGCAGCGAGCGGAGGGCATAGCATCATCATGAGCGGCCCCGCTGCAGCGGGGAAAAGGTCCATTGCTCGAAGCCTACCCTCCATCCTCCCACAGCTGACCGCCGAAGAGATCCTTGAGATCAACAAAATTTATAGTGTCAGTGGAATGCTTCATCCTCATAAACCGCTTATTTGGCAACGTCCGTTCCGAGCACTACATCACGGCATTGGCCTTGCCGGGCTTGTCGGTGATGGAGATACCGCGCATCCCGGCGAAATCAGCCTGGCACATCATGGAGTTCTTTTTTTAGATGAGTTACCAGAATTTGATGAACACTTGCTCGGAGCCCTACATCAGCCTTTGAAGGAGAAGGTGATCACTATGTATCGGGCAAAAGATACCATCACCTATCCAGCGAATGTTCTACTCGTGGCTTCTATGAAGCCTTGCCCATGCGGAAATTTCGCCGATCCGGTGCGTGAGTGCACTTGCTCTGCCATAGCCATCGCACGCTACCTGAAGCGCATCAGCGGCCCCCTGCTCGACGGCATCGATATTCACATCGAAGTCCCCCGCGTCGATTACGGGAGGCTGGCGGAGAGGCGAATGGTGGAGAACTCAGAAACCATACGAAAAAGAGTGCAATCCGCGCGCGAACGTCAGTTGGGGCGCTTTAGCAGGACGAAGTTGACGTGCAACGCCGATATAGGACCACAGGAGGTGCGCGAGTTTTGCCTCATGGATATTGCCAGCGAAAAGTTATTGAAGGCGGCGATGCAGCAGTTGCGCTTGTCGGCACGGGCGAATTGTCGAGTGCTCAGGCTGGCGAGAACGATCGCCGATTTAGCGGGGACTGAGACAATTCTGGCAAATCACATCGCGGAGGCGATTCAGTACAGGCTGAGAACCGGAGCATAATGTGCAGGATCGAGAGCAGCAAGATGGTCTAGTGATTTGCTGCTCTGCCGAGAGCTCGTTGGCGAACAGCATTCGAAGCCAGGCAGTCTGCGCTTGTTGTCTTTGCTCTAGATTCTCTAAAAAATAGGTGAAGGGGGTCTACCCTGTGACTGCGACACCTCTTATCCCCGATGGCTACAACGGCCCTATCAAGCAACTGCAGTGCCGTGTCTGTAAGCACGCTTTGTGTCACTTACCCTGATTATTCAAGGCTGCAAGAGGTACGCTATTGCCGTGAAAGCAGTCTCCTTCTTTTAGAAGAGCTTCAGCAGGTCCAGGAATCGGGATCTTCGACGCCATTAGAGAGGGCTTCTTCAACCCACCGAGCTAGGAATCCCCTGGGTTCGCGCCTGGGGAGGAATGGCGAGTCCTTAGCTGATGGATAGGGTGGTCAGGCATTTCCGCTTTTCCCTCCCTCCGACAGAATAGCTCTAGGGAGGCTTAGGCACTTTGTTCCAGCAGAGAGAGACGGTTCGCCTCCAGGTACCTTCCCAACTGAACATTCGCCGGGTTCCAGGCAGGAACACCGTGCCTGGGTAAAATGTTCTCGGTCGAGGAAGAACGCCCCTTGCTCGGCATGCTTGGCAAGGACGGGCGGATTGTCGGACCGCCCTGATGTGTCAGCCGATGAAGCCAAAGCTGCTGACCCGTAAGGGTTGGCAGAGTTGCGGTCGAGGCTAGATACAAGCCCCTGGCGGAGGTCAGGAGGTATCTGACTACTAACTCAACCATCACCTCCTGGATCGCATCTGAACCTGTACGGCTGAAGCGAAAAAAAGGTATACTTTATTCGTAGAATTTACAGGAAACGGAGTCTTCATATGCCTGAACTGCACACCCTGCTGACCGGCCTCGTGTTCGGCGAGTCGCCCCGCTGGCACGATGACCGTCTGTGGTTCTCCGATTGGGGCGCGCAAGAAGTCATTGCCGTCGATCTCGACGGCAAGAGCGAAGTCATCACCTACATCCAGTCCTTTCCCTTTTGCATCGACTTCCTGCCCGATGGGCGCCTGCTTGTCGTCTCAGCGCGCGATCGACTGCTCCTACGCAGGGAGCCCGATGGGTCGTTTGTGACTCATGTCGATCTGAGTAGCCTCTCTACCAATCCCTGGAATGAAATCGTCGTGGACGGTCGGGGCAACGCCTACCTCAACAACATCGGCTTTGACTTTCCAGGCGGTGAGTTCGCCCCCGGCATCATCGCTTTGGTCACCCAAGATGGCTCGGCCCGGCAGGTAGCAGATGGTGTCGCCTTCCCCAATGGCATGGTTGTGACGCCCGACAACTCGACGCTCATCGTGGCCGAGTCCTACGGCAAAAGACTCACGGCCTTCGACATCGATGCTTCCGGCAACCTATCGAACCGGCGGTTGTGGGCCGACCTGGGCGACGGCGCTCCTGACGGCATTTGCCTCGACGCGGAAAACGCTGTCTGGTACGGGGACGTTCCCAACAAGCGGTGCGTGCGTGTTCGCGAAGGTGGCGAGGTGCTGCAGACGATCGCCCTGGATCGTGGTTGCTTCGCATGCGCACTCGGAGGCGCTGACAAGAGGACGTTATTCCTGGTAGCAACCGAGTGGCGTGGAACGACGAGCATGGCTGGCAGCGGGGTACGAACTGGCCAAGTGCTCACCGCTCAGGCGCCGACACCGGGCGTCGGGTGGCCGTAGCGTAAGAGCAGCGCAGACCGTCTTGCACGGCTTGCTCCCGAGACAGCAACGTGCTGCTGCGCCCCGGCGGCTTCAGCACCTGCTCTCCCACTGGGGCATCGCAATCGGAGCTGCGCGTGCTGATTGATAAGAGGTTAATGGAAGAAGCCTCAGAGGGCGCGGCAAGGCCTCAAGAACGAACCGCCACTTCCCATGCTTCACGTCGCTTTCCTACCCTTCCATTCAGCATCTGACCACCCTTTCCGTTCATTTACCACCCGAATCTAGCTAGAAGCGCTGGTTAGACGACGGAAATTCGCCTTTCACCTGTTTTATGCTTTCGTGCAACAAAATGGTATGGAATAGGAAGATAATTGCGTCAACGATCTGGGGATGGGATGCTATTTGATTAGACGTAAGGGATGTTCCGTCCAACAAGTCGGTCACCACGGGAAGTGTAGCACAGACGATTAGTTTCTGTCAACCTGACATGAGGATGTTAGTATGAAAAATTGAAGGAGAGAGAAAACTGGAGGGAGAGGGATTCTCCTACCATCATGAAGCGGTGGTTATGTATATAAAGGAATAGGATCGGGAGCATTCGTTAGGGCATGATATGAACGACTTTTTTCATGGTGGTTCGCTTTTTTTGAACGTTCTTCGCTGATCAATTGCCTCTCCATCTGGCTTGAGGCAGGAATGATCTAGTTACAGGGTCATCTATGCAGTTGTGCCGAAGTATGGTAAAATCTGCACGGCTGCATCTTCTTTTCTTGTCCGCGAAAGCGCTCTCGATGCTGAAGGTATGTGGAAAGGGAAACCACAGGAGTGACGACTACCAGACCCGGAGATGGCGAACGACGCGCTATGGGCGGATACCACCCGCAATACCTTGTCGCGGCATCGCTTCTTCTCACGCACCTGCGCGATGGCCGCTTACAAAAAATCCGCCTGGCCGACCCCGATGCCGGCCGCGTTGACGATTTCCAGATCGAAAGCCTCGCCCGTATTGATGCCTATCAAATGAAATGGGAAGGTTATCCCGGTGCCTTCTCCTTCATCAATCTCCTGGCCCTTTTCCCTGACCTCGCCGAGGGCTGGAAGGCTCTGCGTGCGCGTTACCCCTCCCACCGCATTGTGGTTCACCTGGTCACCAACAGGTATCCCTCTGTGAATGATAGGGTTCCGCTCGGACCCACTGCTCCTCAACCGCCCCACTTTGCCGCCTTCCTAGAGCAGACCTGGTTCCCTTCGCGAAACACTCCTGCTGACTCGGCAGAGAGCTTTCCTCTTTCCTGGCAACCGGCGTGGGAGGCCCTGCGAGACGCGAGTCTGCTTTCCCCGACCGAGTTTGCCGAGTTTGTCCAGGATTGTGAACTCGAGTTGTCCTATCGACTTCCCGATATGCACGGCCAGCACGACCCCGATGGCCTGCATAGGCGAGAGCAGTTGGAGCATCTCTATTATTTTCTGGCTGATACGGTCGCCAGCTCGGAGCGGATCGTTGAGCTTACACGCAACCAGTTGCTCAGTCGTCTGGGATGGCGGCATCTCTTTGAATTGAGGCATCCCCACGAGTTTGAGGTAGACGACCTGCGGTACCTCCCGATCCAGGCAACGATCGACCAGCTCGAACATGCTTTAGAGATATCGTCGGGTGGATACATCGCGGTCCTCGGCCCTCTCGGCTCCGGCAAATCGACGTGCCTGACAAAGACCCTCCTCACGCACGAGGAGCGCGTGATCCCCTATTACGCCTATGTCCCTGACCGGCAGGACCCCAACCCGCAGCGGGGAGAGGCCATCTCCTTTCTCCATGATATGGTTCTGGTGCTTGAGCGCGCAGGGTTCCGGGCCGGGGAGAGCCTGGCGACCGACGATGCGCTCCTGCTCCGCCAGCGCTTTCACCACCAACTCCAGCAACTCCACGACGATTGGAGAGCGACGGGACGCAAAACCGTTTTCCTGGTGGATGGTCTCGACCATATTGGCCGGGAACAACACCCGGAGCGATCGCTGCTCGCTGAGCTGCCGCTTCCCGCGCACATTCCAGAAGGCATTTACTTTGTGCTGGGTAGCCAGACCGATCAGCTCAATGACCTTCCTCCCCAGGTAAGGACTGCTATCGGTCAGCAGGAACGCCGCATCGAGATGGATGCGCTCGGGCGAGCATCGATCATTCGCATTACCGAGCTGGTTGGCCTGCTCGGCAGCCTGACGACACAGCAGGTGGAACAGGTCTGTCTCCTCTCAGGAGGCCACCCGCTCGCGTTGACTTACCTGCTGAACCATCTGCGGGACGCGGCAGACGAGCAGGATCGAGAAGCCATCCTCGGGTCTACACGACCCTATACTGGCAGTATTGAAGAGATCTATGAAAGTCACTGGGCCCAGATCGAACCTGAGAGCGAGACCATCCAACTGCTCGGCCTGATCGCTCGCCTGCGCAGCGCCATCGACCTGCACTGGGTAGCGGAGTGGACCTCGCAGCCATCGATGAGGCGCTTCTACCGCGCGGCCAAACACTATTTCCGGCAGGAAGACCCGCACCGCTGGTATTTCTTCCACAACAGCTTCCGCCAGTTTCTTATCGCCAAAACTGCGGCATCGTTCACGGGCGCATTCGACCAGGCGCTCGACCAGGCATTCCATAAGGAACTGGCCGATCGCTGCGCTGATGCACCCGGCGATCCACCGTGGTCCTGGGAGGAACTCTACCATCGACATCAAAGTGGCGACCGGCAATCCGTACTGGGGCGCGCCACACAGCCCTGGTTTCGCCAGCAGTTTCTGGCCTTTCGACCGATCGACGCCATCCGGACCGATATTCAGCTCGCACTCCAGGTCGCCACAGCAATGCGGGACGCGGTGGCCATCACCCGTCTGCTTCTGATCGGCGCGGAGATCGAGCAGCGCGACTTCTTCCTGGAAAACATCTCGTTCGTTCACCTCTTGCAGCCCGACGAACAGCACATCCCCACGATTGTGGCGTACATGCGCGACGGCAATCGCCTGCGCGCGAAGCCGGTCAGCGCGCTGCGAACCTGCGTGAGGCTCAAAGCAGCAGGAGCGCTCAAGGAAGCGGAGAGGGTCTTCGAGCTCGCAGAGCCGCTTGAGCTGCTCACTCCTTCCCACACGCTCAGTGATGCTGATGCGGAATCGGCCTCCCCACTCCTTGAGACGTGGGCCATGACGGCCATCCACTTTCGAGACCTGGGCACGATCCTGCAACGCATCCGCCAACTCCAGCACCTCCCAACCCAATGGAGAAGGCAGCAGCACACCGCTGAGGAGATACGCGCGTTCCAACATCGACTCATGTACGTTGTGGGACTGGCGCTGCTGGGCGAGGAACGCTGGGATGAGCTGGCGACCGTCAACGAGACGCTCAAAACTGGACAGCGAGCGGGCGATGGCTACTGGTTCTGGCTACAGGTACAGACGTGGCGCCAGTGCTTCCAGCGGCGCGACTGGGCGCGGGCGCGGCAAACGCTCGACGAGGTGCTCTCGAGCGCGCAGATCTTGCCGCTCGACACAGCGGCCCGCCTCGCGCTTGCCGAGGGGATCTATCGCATTACCGGAGACGAACAGCAGACCAGGCAATGGCTCGACGAGGTGCCCCAGCCCGACTTGAGGGTGGATGTCGTCTCCTCCCAGGCCGGGCTAAAGCCGTTTCTGCAACGGTTCCGTCTGAACCGGCTATTGCACGCCCTGGGAAATCAGCAGTCGGTCACCGAGATTCTCCCAGATGCCAGCGACGCGGACCACCAGGAAATCGTTGAGCTTGAGCGCGCCGTCTGTCTCATCGCCCACCTCTGGGCTGACGCATGGCGCGGGCAACGACTGGATGCCCAGGCCCTGCGCGAAACGGCCCTCCCCTTGCTCCGCCGCTTCTACCGCGATCCCGAGCAGATGCGATCGATGCGTCGCTGGAATATTATCCAGGCTGCCCTCCCCGAACTCTATGAGAAGCTGGTGGGCGCCGTTGCCCAGTACGGCCAGCGGGCAGCAAAGCAGCTCTACGTCCTGTTTGAACACGAATGGGACGGGGATGAGACGCAAGCGTACTGGCCGGTGGAAGTGCAGCGGCGTATCCTGCTGGCCTGTTACCGGGCCGACATTGATCGTGAGCAGATCACCCGCCGCCTCTCCTCCCTCGAGCAAGACATGCTGGTGGAGCAGGATATTGCCGGCCGCGTGCAGGCATGCTACAGCCAGGCGGAGGCCTGGGCCAGCATCGGGGAGCCCGAACGCACCGCGCAGCTGCTCAGGCAGATGCTCTTCCACTCCTTCGGCGTGGGCTACCGCAAGGACTATCAACTGAATAGCTGGATTGCATGGCTCAAACAGATCCACGAGCTGGAGCCAGAACGGGCAGCCGCGCGGACCATGTGGTTTGCCCAGGCCATCCTGACCCTTGAAGAAAGCACAGAGGGCAAGGCGAGCTGGCTGGCGGCGGACAGGCTGCTCGCCGCGACGTTTTCCTGGAGCCCCCGCCGGGCCATGCACCTGCTTCAGTGGTTCAGCGACCGCGGCGTCCTGTACTATGAAAAAGCGCTCGCGGCCCTCCTGGATGCGGCTCTCGATGCTCCCTCACCACCTCTCCCGCTCATCGTCTCCTGTCTGGAGGAATTCCTGCTGCCCCTCGCTCAGGAGGCCGCCCCTTACCTGGTCACCTCGCTGATCGAACAGTTCGCCAGCCGCTACGGGAGGGAGCGTGCGCTCGAGATGGCCCGCCACTTCGTGACGCAGGTGCGCCGGTACGCGCCCCCCTCGACCCGCCCCGAGTGGTTTCGCGGAGTTCTGCGGGCGCTTGTCGGACTGCAGGCGGACCCGGAGCAGGGAGGGCTTGCGCCATCGGAGGGTCGACCAACCAGGACGGATGATCGCTCCTCTTATCTTCTCAGACTGCAAGACGGCTCCGTCCTGCTCGTCGAAGAGGTCTGCGGACGTGTCTCAACCCTGGCCGACCTGCGCGCATTGTTCGAGCAGGAACATGCAGAGTCTCTCTTCGATTGGGTCCCAGTCATCTCGCAGCTCGCGGGACACCTGGGAAGCGAGGAGGTGCTTGAACTGGCCCGCCTGTTCAGAGGCGATCTCCACCGTGCCCAGGTGCTGAACCTGTTGAGCGCGCGGATGCTGGCCCTGGACGAGCGCGAACGTGCCAGGTTACTTGCCCAGGAAGCGATGGAGATCCCCCAAGCCTTCGGCTGGGACCGCTATTACGGGGAGGGCACGCGCCTGGATGCCCTGGGGGTGCTGGTGCAGGTCGATCTAGCGCGCGGCAGGCCGCTCGTCTACGACACCCTGCTCCGTGATCTCCTCGGCGGAAAGTGGTACCCACAGAATGCTGTGCGCAATCTCGACGAGATCCTCCCACTCTTGACGCCGCAGGTACCCGTGCGCGAGGTGTGGTCCGAGATCGAGCAACACGTTTCGGCGCTCTTCGCGAGCGCTCCACCGGTTGATGACCATACAGAAGTGTTGAGCGAGGGGCTAGCCGACGACACAGCGGAAGCAGCGCTCACCGACCTCGTGCTGTCCCATGTGAATCATCCAGTTGGCAGGCTTGCTCGCGCTGCCCGGCGCATCGTCGGCCACGCCTTGATCGAGCAGAACCAGGTGTTGCGCGAGCGGGTGAGCGCATTGCTCGATGGCAGCGAGCGTGAGCAGGAGTGTCTGCTGAATATCCTGGAGGCGGCGAGTTGGCGAGAACCGGGGGCGCTCGCGTCGTTTCGTGAGTGGCTGATCAAACGGGCTCAATCGACGAACTATGGCATTCGCAGTACCGCCCAGCGTCTCTGCCGCCGCCTCAGCTTCGAACCGCCGCCATTGCCGTTTGCCGCGCTGCCCGTCGTGTACCAGCTAGCCCTGTCACCCGATTTCGCCGGGCAGCACATCGACCGGGAGATGCACGCGGTCGAGCAATGGCTCGTGGAGGCGGGCGACCCGTTCGACCTCGTCCGCCTGTTCCAGTACCGCCTGGGGCGGATCGCCGAGGCCGCCGGACTTCCGGAGGAGAACCTCTTCCACCGCACAGCGCAACTGGTGAGGCAACTCATCGAGCAGGGCGAGGGCCTGCCCTACAACGAAAGACAGCTTCGCAAACGCCTGAAGGCGCTGGGGCTGCGCTTCCCCTATCAGAAACCCGCCCTGGTACTGGTTCACCAGGCCATGATGCATGTCGCCGCCGAGTTGCTCGATGCTCATCTGCTCAGCGAGCGCGATCTGCAAGTTCTGGAGCCGCTCTTGATGGGAGAGGACTTCTCCCTGCTGCTGGTTGAGCCTGTGGTGAAGCCGCTGTCTCTCCCCTCGCTAGAGCACATCGGATACGAGCGAGACAGCTATCAGGACTGGTTGGGGCAAACGATGCAGCAGGTGAAAGTGAGCCGCCATGTCGCACCGCATGATCTGGTCGTCCTAGGCACCCAGACCAAACTCAAAGGGCTTGACTGGCGAGCTCCCGTGGAAATTCGCCAGGAGGTGGTCTGCCCGGCGACGACACATATCGCCAGGCGAGATGGCGGGTATCCATCTTGCTTTTACGAGACGACCATCAGGACCTCGCGCTATCCCCGCCTCCTCCTCGAGACAACGCCGATGCCGCTGGTTATCCGCCACCTCGCATTGGGCACCCCGACACCCGGCGAGGACTGGCTGGCCTTGAACCCTGAAGTCGGTCGCCAACTCGGGTGGAAGCCGACAGGCGAGGGGCTGTTCCGCTGGGTAGACGCAGGTGGCCAGACGATGGTGGAAAGCCTCTGGTGGAATGATGGGGACTTCTCCTCGGATACCGGGCACTCAGGTGAGCAAGTCGGAGAGGGGTGGCTGGTGCTGGCGAAGCAGGATGCCTTTCTGCAGTTGCGCCGTCAGTACGAGCCGCTGAAGCGTGTGGCAATCCTGGAGCGGTGCTACCAGGATGATGGCCGCGAGCAGAGGCAGGCCGCTGCGCTGAGTGAGATAGAGCTATGAGCAAAAAGCAAACATTCATGCCTGGACGAAGCGAAGAGCGCACACCGACGCCGCAAAGGCCCTGCGCTATCAAGCCAGACGATCATTCAACGATGGAGGCGCTACACGATGCCTATTCATGAGCTTGGTAAGCACTTCGACTCCTTCTTCGGCAGGCTGAATCCCGGCTCCTCGTTTGAGCAGCGCGCAGCCAGTGAGCACCAGTCGATTATTCGGTTGATCGAGGATGCGTCGGGCCTAGCAGCCAAATTTTCGCCCACATGTTATCTGCAGGGCTCCTACAGGCAGCAAACCGCCATCTATACCATTAATGATGTCGATATTGTTGCTCGCTGCTCTCTTCCCTCACTTCCAGTAAGCATATGGAATGAGCAACGGTGGAGGCGAGACGAACTCTTTGAGACCATTGCTGCTCCGCTCCGCGCCGATCCGCGCTACCGGGACAAAATACGCTACGATAGTACCAGCATGTGCATCAAGGTCGACCTCGGCATCAAGATCGAGATCCTGCCGGTGGTGCATCGGCCGTGGCGCTCCGGAGCAGATGATGAGCCGTTCCTCCTCTACCGTCCGAAAATAGTGTGTTGGGAGAACGGCTACGCTCGTCGCCACCAACAGTACTTATCGGAAAAAAATGCACAACCGAGAACGGGGGGAAACTTTATTCCGACCATCAAGGTCATGAAGCATCTCCGCACGCATCACGGGCTGGACGTTGTCTCATTCCATCTTGAATGCCTCTTGCATTCCTTGCCAGACCAGTTGTTCCGTGGCGGCATGGCGTCCTCTCTCGCGGCAGTACTCCACGCCATAGCAGGCATATCTGCAGAGGGGTGGTATTATCGGGTGAGAGGCATGAGGAGAGCAGGCAGGCATAGCATCATGACACCGTGCGGAGAGCGGCGCCTATTCAGCCAAACGGAATGGACCTGGGAGCGTTGGAAGACCTTTCACGATTGGGTGATGTTCTTCGATTCGCTCGCTCAGGCTGCGTGTTACGCGCCAGACAAAGCGGTGGCGATCCAGACCTGGCAACTGCTGCTTGGTGAAGACTTTTTCCCGGCAGAGGTGCCGGCATGAAACGAATCCTCTCTATCGATGGCGGTGGCATCAAGGGCGTCGTCCCCGCTGCCTTCCTGGCACAGCTTGAAGAGACGTTGGGCGAGAGCATTACCCACTTCTTCGACCTGATCGCCGGCACCTCGACTGGTGGCATCATCGCCCTCGGACTGGGGTTGGGCCTCTCGGCGGCAGACATCCTGCACTTTTACGAGCACCTGGGGCCAGCTATCTTCGCGGGGAACCGCCTTGCACGCGGTCTGCGCCGCGTCGGATTCGCCAAATACCATGCGCAGCCCCTGCGCCGCGCATTAGAAGCGACGTTCGGCGAGAAAACGCTGGGCGAGAGCCGCACCCGGCTGGTGATCCCTTCCCTCAACCTGGAGACCGGAGAGGTGCATCTCTATAAAACCGCACATCACCCCCGCTTTGAGGTCGATTACAGGGAGCGCGCTGTCGATGTGGCGCTGGCCACGTCCGCCGCGCCGACCTACTTCCCCACGCACCGGTCGGCCAAAGGTATTCCGTTCATCGACGGGGGGATGTGGGCGAACAACCCGACCGGTTTGGCGGTTGTCGAGGCGGTCGGGGTACTGAATTGGCCGCGTGATGCAATTTGGGTCCTCAGTCTTGGTTGCATCGCGGAACCGCTCCGTGTCGGGTCGGCCCGATTCTTGCCGCTCGGATTGGGGTATTGGGCGACGAAAGTCACCGACGTGTTCATGACGGCCCAATCCTTCTCCTCGCTTGGCACCGCCTATGTCTTGATTGGTCACGAGCACGTGCTGCGCGTCAGCCCGGCCATTGACCGGGGGCGGTTCAGCCTGGACAGCGCGAAAGAGATCCCTTCTCTGCGAGGATTGGGGGCTTCAGAAGCCAGGAAGGCACTGCCGTGCGTCCGCGAGCTGTTTTGCCAGACACGCGTCGAGCCGTTTGTCCCTTTTCAAACTCCCTAAAATGCCGAAGATGATGGCGCCTGCGTTTACGCTGGTGTTGCTGGCCCTGTGTGAGCCGTTGATCATGCATGCTATCGTGCAAGGAGGAAATCGTATGGCCGATCAAGAACATCTTGACGTCCTCAAACAAGGGGTGGAAACGTGGAACAAGTGGCGGAAAGAGCATCCTGATATGCATCCTAACCTCGTTGGTGCCGATCTGAGTGGCGCTGACCTTCGCAAAGCAGACCTCAGCGAGGCTTATTTCACAAAGGCAGATCTCAGCGGTGTAGATTTTTGTGATGCTCGCTTCCACAATGACACCATAGCGGGTGGTTTTCTTACAGGAACAGACTTCTGCGACGCTAACCTGAGCAGGGCCAATCTGGCTGGAACAGACCTCACCCATGTCAATCTCCTTGGAACAAACCTCAGTGGCGCCAACCTTACGAACGCTTGCTTCTCTAAAGAAATTATCCCGAATGCCACCCTTACAGGTGCCTTGTTGAGAGATGTGGACCTGAGCGGGGCAGATCTTAGTGGAAAGGATCTCGCCGGAGCCGATTTAAGCGGAGCCAATCTCGCCGGGGCTACATTAGTGAGAACAAGCTTTGCAAAAGCGACTCTCACTAATTGTCGCATTTATGGAATAGCAGCTTGGGATGTACGATTAGAAGGAGCGATACAGAACAATTTAGTCATTACTCCTGAAGGGGAACCCATCATCACGGTCGATAATCTCAAGGTGGCTCAGTTCATCTACTTACTGCTGAAGAATGCGGAAATTCGCGAGGTGATTGAGACGATCACCTCCAAAGTCGTTCTGATCTTAGGCCGATTTACCCCCGGGCGGAAAGCGGTACTCGATGCGCTCAGAAACGAGCTGCGCAAACGGAACTACTCGCCGGTGCTGTTCGATTTTGCGGGATCGGAGAACAGAGACGTCACGGAGACGATCTCGCTGCTGGCCCGCATGGCCCGATTCGTCCTGGCGGATATCACCGACGCCAGAAGCATTCCTCAAGAACTCTCGGTCATCGTCCCCGACCTTCCCTCGGTGCCGGTTCAGCCATTGCTGCTCGCCTCGGCC
>WNGK01005089.1_pt1 | contig 13976 bp, 11 predicted proteins | sample 5400601 | NCBI WGS metagenome assembly WNGK01 (sample SAMN13153376, study PRJNA577476) | soil metagenome | isolation source: 60 cm soil or saprolite under Garry oak tree replicate 1 | place: USA:California | collected 2016-06-15 | reverse complement strand
GAGCTCCAGCGTGTTCTCGAGCTGGAAGCCGAACGTGTCGTGCAGCCTGAATGCGGCGTCGCCGGGGAACACGCCGGACCCGGATGCCGTCGCCGCCTCTGCCTCCGCCTCGAACAGCGAGATGCCCTGCCGGTAGGTCGCCCCGAACCGCTCCTCCTCCGACGCCGCCACCTGCAGCACAAACGGTTCGTTCGCCCGGAGCTCGGGGTAGGCCTCGCCCATGAGCTCGACGGTCTTCTCGACCATCCGGCTCATCACCGGCCGTTCGACGCCGAGCTTGCGGCCGTGGGTGACCAACCGCCGGAGCATCCGCCGCAGGACGTACCCACGGTCCTCGTTCGACGGGAGGACGCCGTCGGCCATGAGGAACGTCGTGGCCCGTCCGTGCTCGGCCATCACCCTCAAGCTGACGTCGACCCCTTCGTCCCGGCCGTACGTACGGCCGGTGACCTCCTCGGCGACGGCGAGGAGGGGCCGGAGGAGGTCGGTCTCGAACACGTTGTGAGCGCCCTGGAGCACCATGGCCACCCGCTCCAGGCTCGAGCCCGTGTCGATGTTCTTCCTAGGCAGCCCGCGCACGACCTCCCCGTGCTCGTCGCATTCGTCCTGCATGAACACCAGGTTCCAGATCTCACAGAACCGTTCCTCGTCGACGTCGGGCCCGCCGTCCGAGCCGTACGCGCGCCCGCGGTCCACGTAGATCTCCGAGCACGGCCCGCAGGGGCCGGCGACGTGCATCCACCAGAAGTTGCCGAGCTCACCGTGCTGGTCGTACTTGCCCCGTCGGACGATCCGGTCGGCCGGGACGCCGATGTCCTCCCACACGCCGATCGACTCGTCGTCGGTCTCGAACACCGTGACCCACAGGCGGTCCGGATCGATCCCGTACCCCTCCGTGACGAGGTCCCACGCCCACCGGCACGCCTCGGGCTTGAAGTAGTCCCCGAACGAGAAGTTCCCCAGCATCTCGAAGAACGTCAGGTGCCGGTCCGTGTGGCCGACGTTCTCGATGTCGACCGCCCGGAACACCTTCTGGGCCGTGACCGCGCGCGGGTACGGGGGGTCCTGGACGCCGAGCAGATATGGCTTGAACTGGTTCATCCCGGCGCCCGTGAGCAGCAGCGTGGGATCGCTGGGGATCAGGGACGACGAGGGCACGACCTTGTGCTCGCGGTCCTCGAAGAACCGGATGAACCGCCGGCGGATCTCGGCTCCGTCCACGGCGACCAGTCTACCGGCCGGGTCCGCGGCCCCCGCCCATGGACCGGGTTCAGGTGTCGGCGTCGAGGGACGCGCGGATCTCCGCTTCCTTCACGGCGGCTCCCGCTCGGTACTCGTCCAGGAACTCTCCGGCAAGACGGCCCAGCTCACCCACGCCGGCGATCGCCGCCTGTGCCAGGTTCGCCGGGGCCAACCGTTCGGCCTGCCGCTTCATCCACCGGGAGGCCATCACCGCGCCCGTCGCCCCGGCTCCCAGTCCCAGGGCCAGCCAGAAGATCCGTCGCACCCTACGTCTCCCTCTTCTTCTTGGATCGCTTGAGCGCTCGAGACAGGCCGGCCCCCGCCGCGGCCACCTTGATCAGCGGGCTCGAGACGGCCTGCTCCACGACGGAGCTGACCCGTTCGACCGAGCGCACGATGTTCCCGGTCGACTCGACGATCCCGTCGACGCGGCCGATCTCCTTGTTGACCCCCTCGATCGTCTTGGTCGCCTCTCGGAGCGCCGAGCCGACCTCGTCCCCTCGCTCGTCGACCTGCCGCCGGACGGAATCGAGGATCCCGTTGATGTGCGCCAACATGGCCCCCACGAAGGCGACCAGGACCGCGAACGCGGCGGCCGCGAGGATCGCGGCGCTCGCGCCCAGGGCAGACCAGAAGCTCGCGATCACGGCATCCTCCCTCGGCGACGGGTCAAGGGCCGCATCATACCCGCGTCTCACGCGGCGCCGTCGGAAGGGTCGGTCTCGTCCGGTCCCGCCTCCTCGCCCTGGCCCGAGGGCTCGTAGTAGCGCGCGCCGGAGAAGCGGGCCGGACGGTACTCCTGCTCGACGACGTGCCCTGGGAAGTCGTGCGGGTACTGGTAGCCCTTGCCGTACCCGAACTTCCTGAGGGCGGGATGCCCCGCCTCCTTCAGGTGCAGAGGCACGGGGTCGGAGCTCTGCGCGTCCCGCGTGGCCCGACCGAGCGCCGCGATCACGCTGTTGGACTTCGGGGCCCGGGCCAGGTAGATCGTGGCTTCGGCCAGGTTCAGCTTCGCCTCGGGAAGGCCGACGTACTCGACCGCCTGGGCGGCGGCGACGGCCACGAGCATCGCCCGCGGGTCCGCCAGGCCGATGTCCTCAGACGCGTGCACGACGAGGCGGCGGGCGATGTACCGGGCGTCTTCGCCCGCCTCCAGCATCCGGGCGAGCCAGAAGAGCGCCGCGTCGGGGTCCGATCCCCGGACGCTCTTGATGAACGCGGAGATGACGTCGTAGTGGGCGTCGCCCTGCCGGTCGTAGACGATCGCCTTCTGCTGGACCGCGTCCTGCGCCATGGCGAGCGAAACCTCCGTCTCCCCCACCGCCTTCGCCGACAGCGTCGCGGCCTCCAGCGCCGTGAGGGCCACGCGGGCGTCCCCGCCGGCGACGTCCACCATGTGATCGAGCGCGTCGACGGCGACCGTCAGGCCATCCGTTCCCAGGCCGCGGACGGGATCGGCCAGGGCCCGGTCCAAGAGGTCGCGGAGGTCCTCGGGAGTGAGCGGCTCCAGCCGGAGCAGCAGGCAGCGCGAGAGGAGCGGCGAGACCAGCGAGAAGTACGGGTTCTCGGTGGTGGCTCCGATGAAGGTCACCACGCCCTCCTCGACCGCGGGGAGCAGCACGTCCTGCTGAGCCTTGCTCCACCGGTGGACCTCGTCGATGAACAGGACCGTGGTGATGAGGCTGCCCTTCGCCCGCTCCATCACCTTGCGCGCGTCGGCGACGCCGGAGCCCACGGCGGAGAGCTGCACGACGTCGCCCCCCACGGCGGCCGCCAGCAGGTACGCGATCGTCGTCTTCCCGCTCCCCGCCGGTCCCCACAGGATCAGCGACGGCAGGTGTCCTGACCGGACGAGCTCGGTGAGCGGTTTGCCCGTCCCGAGCAGGTGGGGCTGCCCCACCACGTCGTCGAACGTCCGGGGCCGCATGCGCGCAGCCAGCGGCTCCCTGCTCATGGGCGCAGACTACTTCAGGACGCGAGCCAACCTCGGACAACCGGATCGGCTCGGTGAGCGTCTCTTTGGGTGGACGGCGCCGTGAGGAACGCCTTGGAGAGCGCCGTCCGACCGCGGGGAGGTCGAACGAGGTGAGAGGCACCCGGATCAGCACGCTGGTTCCGATCTTGGCCTCGGTGGTGGGTTTGGCCGCCGCGTCGGTAGCCTGGGCCGGACCCCCCGGAACGGGACCTCGCGCGTCGGCGCCGCAGCCCGGTGGCGTCTACCGGACCGCCGTTCCGGGCCTCTCGTTGTCCGACGGGTTCGACCCCGTCGGCGAGTACACGGACCAGGCGTGGGGCTTGTACTCCCAGCTGCTGCTCAGGACGCTCGTCACCTACCGGCACGTGGCGGGTCCGGCCGGCACGGAGGTCGTCCCCGACCTCGCCACCGACACGGGGCAGGTCTCCGGCCACGGGCTGACGTACACGTTCCACCTGAAGCCGGGCCTCCGGTTCGCCCCGCCGGTCGGCCGACCCATCACGTCCCGTGACGTCGAGTTCGCCTTCGAACGACTGGCGACGCAGTCGCTCGCCGCCGAGTACCCGTTCTATTACCAGGGGACGATCCAGGGGTTCGAGGTCCACCCCGGCCGTCCCACGCCGATCAGCGGGATCGAGACGCCAGATCCGAGCACGGTGGTGTTCCGTCTGACGCAGCCGACCGGCGACTTCGTGCAGCGGCTGACGCTCCCGGCCACCGCCCCGGTTCCGCGCGAGGTGGCCGGCTGCTTCCAGGGAACCGGCGGATATGGGCGGGACCTCGTCTCCACCGGCCCGTACATGATCCGAGGGGCCGACCAGGTGGACATCTCGACCTGCTCGGCGATCCGGCCCATGGAAGGGTTCGATCCGGCCAGCAAGCTGATCCTTGTCCGCAACCCCGACTACGACCCCACGACCGACAGCCCGGAGGTGCGGGAGAACTTCATCGACGGCGTCCATATCACCGTCGACCCCAGCGTGAACGACATCTTCCGCCGGATCCGGGCCGGAACGCTCGACGGCTCGCTCGCGACGACCCCGCCCGACACGGTGGTCCAGACCTACCTCGGCGATCCGTCCCTCCGGCCGCTCCTGCACTCCGATCCCTTCGACGCCACCTACTACCTCACGATGAACCTGCTCACGCCGCCCTTCGACGACGTCCACGTCCGGCGCGCGGTCAACTGGGCCATCGACAAGCAGGCGCTCCAGCGCGCCTTCGGCGGCCGCGTACACCAGGAGATCGCGACGAACGCGTTCCCTCCGGACGTGCTTCCCACGGCGGCCGGGTTCGATCCGTATCCCAGCCCCCATCACCGGGGCGACATCGCCGCCGCGCACGCCGAGATCGCCCTCTCCAGGTACGACACGAACGGAGACGGCGTGTGCGACGCCCCGGCGTGCCAGGGTGTCCTGTTCGTCACCAGGAACTACGGCGGGTACGTGAGCGCGGTGCCCGTCATCGAGCGCTCGCTTTCTCCCCTGGGGATCACGCTGAGGGTGAAGGAGCTGGACACCGGCACCGCCTACACGACGATCGAGACGGTCGAGAACCTGGTTCCGTTCGCCGGTGTGCCGGGCTGGCTCAAGGACTATCCGGATCCGTACACGTTCGCCGACTTCCTGTTCCACTCCGGGAGCGCGTGCTACGGCAACGTCAACTACGCGAACATCGGCATGACCCGAGACCTCGCCCGGCAGTGCGGCGTGCTACCAGAGTGGCAGGCGGCGCGCCCGCCGTCGCTCGACGCCGCGGTCGCCGCCTGTGAAGCCCTGGCCGGCGCCGAACGCTCCGGCTGCTGGACGAGGTTCGACGCCAAGCTCATGCGGGTCGTCGTGCCGTGGGTTCCCTACCGGTGGGCTCGGACGATCACGATCGTGGCCCCCTCCGTGACCACCTACGAGTTCGACCAGTTCTCGGCGACGATCTCGCTCTGCCACGTGGCGCTCGCGCTCAGCCGGACCTGACGATGACCGCGACTCGCGCTCACCCCTCCTCCGGAGGGTCCGGGTCGACGAACCGCATCCCCAGGAGGTCCAGCTGCCCGGTGGAGGGCTCGGAGGGCGCCCCGGTCAGGATCTCGCTGCCGGACTGCGTCTTGGGGAACGCGATCACGTCCCGGATGTTGTCCCGTCCGGTCAGCAGCATGACCACGCGATCGAGGCCGAGCGCGATCCCGCCGTGAGGCGGGACGCCGTACCGGAAGGCGGTCAACAGGTGGCCGAACTTCTCCTCGGCCTCCTCGCGCGGCAACCCGAGGGCGTCGAACATCTTCCGCTGAAGGTCCGGCCGGTGGATGCGGATGCTCCCGCTCCCCAGCTCGAACCCGTTCAGCGTGATGTCGTACGCCCGCGCCTTCGCGGTCGCCGGGTCCAGGTCATCGGACGCGGGCGAGGTGAACGGGTGGTGGGCCGCGACCCACCTCCCCTCCTCCTCGCCCCATTCGAACATCGGCATCTCGGTCACCCACAGGAAGTTCCATCGGCCGTCCGGGATCAGGCCGAGGCGCGCCGCCAGCAGCCGCCGGAGCCCGTCGAGGGCCACGTTCACCCGCGACGGCTGGTCCGCAACGAGCACCGCCAGGTCCCCGTCGCCGGCCCCGGTGGCAGCGCGGATCCCCCCGATCTCCGCGGCCGACAGATGCTTCTCCACCGGGGAGCGGACCTGCGAACCCTCGAACGCCACCCACACCAGGCCGGCCGCCCCGCGGGACGTCGCTTCGGTGACCAGGCCGTCCAGATCCTTCCGGGACCACGCGGCCGCACCGGGCGCCGCGAACCCCTTCACGATGCCCCCGGCCTCCACCACCGAGGCGAACGCCCGGAACCCGCTCCCGCCGAACGCCGTCGTCAGGTCCGCCAGCTCCATCCCGTACCGCGTGTCCGGCTTGTCGGAGCCGTACCTCCGCAGGCTCTCCTCGAACGTGAGCCGCGGGAACGGCGCGGGGAGCTCCTCGTCCAGCACGTCGGCCCACAGCCGAACGAACATCGACTCCATCAGCTCGTAGACGTCCTCTTCGGTCGTGAACGACTGCTCCACGTCGAGCTGGGTGAACTCCCAGTGCCGGTCGGCCCGGAGGTCCTCGTCCCGGTAGCACCGAGCCAACTGGTAGTAACGGTCCATCCCGGCCACCATCAGCAACTGCTTGAACTGCTGAGGCGACTGCGGGAGCGCGTAGACCTTTCCCCGCTGCAGGCGGGAGGGCACCAGGAAGTCACGCGCGCCTTCCGGGGTGCTGCGGGTCAGCGCCGGCGTCTCCACCTCCACGAAGCCCCGGTGGTCGAAGAACCCCCGGATCGATCGGAAGATGGCGTGCCGGCGGCGGAGGACGCTCGTCATCTCGGGGCGGCGGAGGTCCAGGTACCGGTACTTGAGGCGAAGGGTCTCGTCGACCTCGACGCGGTCCTCGACGGGGAACGGCGGCGTTTCGGACTCCGCCAGGACCTGGATCGTGGTGGCGGCGACCTCGACGTCCCCGGTGGGAAGGCTCGGGTTCGCCGTGCCCGTCGGCCGCAGGCGGACCACGCCCGTGACCTGGACGACGGACTCGCCCTTCACCTCCGAGCCGACCCGGTGCGCGTCGGGCTCGTCCTCGGGGTGAGCCACCACCTGGATCACGCCTTCCCGGTCCCGCAGGTCCAGGAACACCACGCCTCCGTGGTCCCGCCGGTGCCCCACCCAGCCGGCCAGCCGGACCGTCTGGCCGGCGTGTTCGGCCCGGAGGCCCCCGCACATGTGGGTCCGTCCGCCGGGGAGGCGGTGGTCGGGCGCCGTCACGATGACGCTGCCCGTGCCCCGCGCACCTGCGCGACCGCCTCGTCGAACCCGTCCTCGAACTGCGTGCCGTCGGCCAGGCGACGCACGGTGACGGTGCCCGCCTCCGCCTCTCGCTCCCCGACGATCAGCGCGAATCGGGCCCCGCTCCGGTCCGCCGCCTTCATCTGCGCCCCCAGCGAACGGCTCCCGAAGGACGAGTCCGCCGACAGCCCCGCCTCCCGCAGCGCGGTCATGACCTGACGTCCCCGCTCGCGCGCCCCGTCGCCGACGGTCACGACGAAGCAGTCCAGCGGCGATTCCTCGGGCGGGTCGATGGCCTCCTCCTCCATGGCTAGCAGGACGCGTTCGAGCCCCATGCCGAAGCCGACCCCGGGGACGTGCGGTCCGCCGAGCTCCTCGGCCAAGCCGTCGTACCGCCCACCGCCGAAGAGCGTCGACTGCGCCGAGGAGATCGCCTGGCTCACGAACTCGAAGGCCGTCCGCGTGTAGTAGTCGAGCCCCCGCACCAGGGTGTGCGTCACGATCGGCTCGATCCCTTCCTCACGCAGCCCCGCAAGCACGGCGTCGAGATGCTCACGGCACGGATCGCACAGGTGATCCGCGATCCTCGGCGCACCCGCGGCCACGGCGCGGCACGCCGCATCCTTGCAGTCGAGCACCCGGAGCGGGTTGTCCCGGATCCGGTCGCGGTGCTCGTCCGTGAGCCGGTCCCGGTTCGCCTCCAGGTACGCGACCAGATGCTCCCGGTATGCGGGCCGGCAGGTCCCGTCCCCGAGGCTGTTGACCTGGACCTCGTACCGGCGGAGGCCGAGGTTCCGCAGGAACCGATCCCCCACCGCGATCACTTCGACGTCGGGACCGGGCCCTTCCTCGCCGATCACCTCGAGGCCGAACTGCCGGTGCTCCCGGAGCCGGCCGGCCTGCGGACGGCCGTACCGGTACATCCGCGCGAGGTAGAACACCTTGAGGGGCGTGGGGAGGTCGTGCGCATGCGCGAGGTACGCGCGCATGACCGGCGCCGTCCCCTCGGGCCGGAGGGTGATCGAACGGCCGCCCCGGTCCGTGAACGTGTACGTCTCCTTCGTCACGACGTCGCTCGTCTCGCCCGACGTGCGGTGGATCAGCTCGGTGTGCTCGAACTCGGGCGTCTCGATGTACCGGTACCCGTACCGGCCGGCCAGTTCCGCCGCGCGATCGGAGAGCGTCCGCATCCGGCCGCCGGCGGGCGGCACGAGGTCGACGGTGCCTCGCGGCGGGGTCAGGTCCATGGTTCAGGCCAGGTGGGCGAGGAACGGATTGGTGGCCCGTTCGACCGCCACACGGGTCGTCGGGCCGTGACCCGGGTACACCTCGACGGTGTCCGGCAGCGTCAGGAACCGCCGCAGGCTCGCCGACATGGCCTCCTCCGACGAGTTCGGGAAGTCCGAACGCCCGATGCTCCCGCGGAACACCAGGTCGCCGGAGAACAAGGAGGCATCGAACCGGAAGCACACGCTCCCGGGGGTGTGCCCGGGGGTGTGGACGACCTCCAGCTCGACGCCGGCCTCGTCGATCACGTCGCCGTCGGCGAGCGGCCGGACGTGGCCCGGTCGCCCGATCGCGGGGGCGGGGTAGCCGCTCCCCCATGCCGCCGCGTCGGTCAACGCCAGCTCGTCGTCCTTGTGGATATACAACGGCAGCTCGTTGCCGCAGAGTTCGCGCACGGCGCCGATGTGATCGTGGTGCCCATGGGTGGCGAGGACCGCCACCGGGCGCTTCCCCGCTTCGGCGAGCAGCCCCCGAACGCGATCCGGTTCGAAGCCCGGATCCACGACCAGGGCCTCCTGATGGCCCTCCGCGGAGAGCAGCCAGCAGTTCGTGGCGAACGGGTTGTCCGAGAACGCCTCCAGGTACATGGGACTGGCAATCGTAGCAGCGGTGCTCCGGGCCCAGGCCACCCGGTAGGATGCGGCCATGCCGACGTTCGACGAGCTCGACCGCCTGCCCTCGAAGGAGCTGCACGATCGGGCAGCGCGCCTGGCGGAGCACCGCCTCGACGTCACGTTCTTCTGGGATCTCCTCAAGGACATCCCGGCGGCGGAGGCCGCCGCCGGTGACGAGCACGAGGCCGGCGCCGACATCGCCCACGTTTCGGGCCAGGTGCGCGACTTCGTCCACGCCGACGAAGGGAAGCTCGCCGACGCGCTGCGCCCGATCTTCATCGACTACCTGCTGAAGCACGGGTAGCGGCCGGCCCGGCAGCCGCGCCTCAGGCTCGTCTCAGGCCCGCCCCTCCAGCACGATCGTGACCGGGCCGTCGTTGACGAGCTCCACCTCCATGTGCTCGCGGAACGCACCTCGGCGGACCCGGGCGCCCCGAGCCTCCAGCGCCGTGGCGAAGGCCTCCACCCGCGCCCGCGCGATCTCCGGCGTCGCGGCGCCGATCCACGACGGCCGGCGGCCTCGGGAGGTGTCCGCGTACAGCGTGAACTGCGGCACCACCAAGACCTCTCCTCGCACCTCGGCCACCGAGCGGTTCATCTTCCCGTCCTCGTCCTGGAAGATCCGCAACTCGTGGACCTTGCGAGCCAGCCAGCCCGCCTCCGCCGGCGGGTCGTCCGATCCGACGCCGACCAGGATCAGGAGGCCCGGACCGATCTCCGCCACCGTGATGCCGCCCGCCCGCACGGAGGCGCGCGAGACGCGTTGCAGGACGAGGCGCACGATTACCGCGGGACGACTCGGTACGCGTCGAACACCCCGTCGACGCGCTTCACGGCCGCCAGGATGCTCGACAGGTGGGCGATGTCGGCGAGCTCGAAGGTGAACCGGAGCGTGGTGACGCGGTCGCGGCTCACGCTGGACGACGCCGTCAGGATGTTGACATGCATGTCGCTCAGGACGCTGGCGACGTCACGGAGGAGCTTCGTCCGGTCGAGGGCTTCGACCTGGACCGCCACGGCGAACGACGTCGCCGCGCCCGCCCGCCACGACACATCGATCAGCCGGTCGGGCTCCTTCGTCAGCGCCTTCACGTTCGGGCAGTCCGTCCGGTGCACGGAGACCCCCAAGCCACGGGTGACGAAGCCGATGACCTGGTCGCCGGGCACCGGCGTGCAGCACTTCGACAGCTTGACCCAGACGTCGCTCCGCCCTTGGACGACCACCGCCGAGTTCGCCTTGCCCGAGATCTCGACCGGCCGGGCCGCCGGGATCTCCTCCGCCTCCTCTTCGGCCTCTCCGGAGACCAGCCGCGTCAGTCGTGACACGACCGACTGGGGAGAGACGTGCCCCTCGCCGATCGCCACGTACAGCGAATCGAGGTTCGGGTACTTGAGGTCGGCCGCCACCTGCGTCATCAGGTCGTCGGAGGTCAGCCGCACGGACGGGAGCGACTGCTTGCGCAGCGCGCCCTTCAAGAGGTCCTTGCCGGTCTCGAGGGCATCTTCGCGCCGCTCCCGCGAGAACCACTGCCGGACCTTCGTCCGCGCCCTGGGCGACTTCACGATGGCGAGCCAGTCGCGGGACGGGCCTGCGTCGGGCGCCTTCGAGGTCAGCACGTCCACCGAGTCGCCCGTCTGCAGCTCGTAGTCGAGCGGCACCAGCCGGCCGTTCACCCGGGCGCCCATGCAGCGGTGCCCGACCTCGGTGTGGACGGCGTAGGCGAAGTCGATGGGCGTCGACTCGGCCGGGAGGCTCACCACGTCCCCCTTCGGGGTGAACACGAAGACCTGCCCCGCGTACAGGTCGATCTTGAGGCCCTCCATGAACTCCCTGGGGTCGGACATCTCCTTCTGCCACTCGATCATGCGAGACAGCCATTCCATCTCGGCGTGATCGTCGCCTTTCTTCGACCCGCCACCCTTGTACCGCCAATGCGCCGCGATCCCGTATTCGGCGGTGCGGTGCATCTGCTCGGTCCGGATCTGCACCTCGAGCGGCCGGCCACCGGGCCCGATCACGGTCGTGTGCAGGGACTGGTACATGTTGAACTTGGGCATCGCGATGTAGTCCTTGAACCGCCCCGGCACCGGCTTCCACAGCGCGTGCAGGGCACCCAGGACCGCGTAGCAGTCGCGGAGCGAGTCGACCATGATGCGGATGCCGACCAGGTCGTAGATCTCGTTGAACTCCTTGCCCCGCAGGACCATCTTCTCGTACACGGAGTAGAGGTGCTTCGGCCGACCCTCTACTTCGGCCTTCAGCTTGACCTCGCGGAGCTTCGTTCGGACCTCTTCGGTCACGCCGTCCAGGTACTCCTGGCGCTCGCCCTCGCGCTTCTCCACCAGGTTCCGGATCTCTTCGAACCGGCGGGGATGGAGCGCCTCGAACGCCAGGTCCTCCAGCTCCCATTTGATGCGATACACCCCCAGCCGGTGGGCCAGGGGCGCGTAGATCTCGAGCGTCTCGGTGGCCTTCTCCTGCTGCTTCTGCCGGGAGAACACCGAGAGCGTTCGCATGTTGTGGAGGCGGTCGGCCAGTTTGATCAGAAGGACCCGGATGTCCCGGGCCATGGCGATGATCATCTTGCGGACGTTCTCCGCCTGTTCCTGCTCCCGCGAACGGAACCGGATCTTGTCGAGCTTGGTCAAGCCGTCCACCATCAGGGCGACCTGGGGCCCGAACTCCCGCTCGATCTCGGCGAGGGTGGCCGGCGTGTCCTCCACCACGTCGTGCAGGAGGGCCGCCTGCAGCGTGGTCGTGTCCATGCCCAGGTCGGCGAGGATCATCGCCACCTGGAGGGGGTGCTCGATGAAGTCGTCCCCGGTCAGGCGCTTCTGGCCGTGGTGCGCGGCCTCGGCGAAGGCGAACGCCCGCTGCAGGTCGGGGAGGTCGGCCTTCGCGTACCGGGCCCGAACGGCCCGGGCGAGGCCCTCGAATCCACCGGGGCTGGCCTCGGACGGCCGGAACGGGAGACGGGACAGGAGCCCGCCTCGACGTTCGGACCGGACCTCCTCCTTCTGCTCCACGTGCCTCGCCGTTCATTGTACGGGGACGGGTGAACCTGCAGCGGTGAACGGTCCGGCGAGGCTGACGCGTTCGACTCAGTAGGTGATCAGGCTGAAGAACTCGTAGCCGGCGAGCTTCTCCCGACCGTTCAGGAAGCCCAGCTCGATGAGCGTCGCGATGCCGATCACCTTGCCGCCCAGGCGCTCCACGAGCGCGGCCGTGGCCCTGGCCGTTCCACCGGTCGCGAGCACGTCGTCCACGATGAGCACCCGCTCCCCCGGCCGGATCGCGTCCGTGTGGACCTCGAGCACGGCCGTGCCGTACTCGAGCTCGTACTCCTCACGATCGGTGTGCCAGGGGAGCTTGCCGGCCTTCCGAACCGGGATGAAGCCCGCCCCGAAGTGATACGCCACCGGCGACGCCAGGATGAACCCGCGGGCCTCGATCCCGACGACCTTGTCGACGTTGCCACGGCCGTAGTGCACCACGATGAGGTCGATCGCCGAGGAGAACGCCACGTCGTCGGCGAGGAGCGGCGTGATGTCCTTGAACAGGATGCCCTCCTGCGGGAAGTCGGGCACGTCGCGCACCAGGCCCTTGATGTGTTCGAGGATGCTGTCGTTCATCGGCGCTTGCGCTTCGGCTTGGGTCTGCCCTTCTTCTTGGAGCCGCCGGACGGCCGGTTCCCGGGACGGGACCCACTACCCGGCTTCGGGGCGACCACCGCCGGCCTCCGATCCTGGCCGTCGCGACCGTCCGCACCGGCCGGCAGCGCCGCCCGCGCCGGGACCACGCGCAGGCCGGGCTTCTGGGCGCGCACGGCGGCGCGCTGGCGGATCTGCTGGTACCGAGGCTCGCGCTCCTTCAGGATCGTCAGCACCGGGGCCGCGACGAAGATCGACGAGTAGGTCCCCGACGCCACGCCGACGAACAGGGCGAACGCGAAGTCCTTCAGCGTCTGCCCACCGAAGAGCAGCAGCGAGCCGATCGGCAGCAACACGACCAGCGACGTGTTCACCGACCGCATCAGGGTCTGGTTCAGCGAGACGTTGACCATGCCGGAGTACGTCTCGCGGGCGACCATGGCCGGCGAGTCGGTGGTGTTCTCCTTGATCTTGTCGAAGATGACGACGGTGTCGTAGAGCGAATACCCGAGGATCGTGAGGATGGCGATCACGGATGCGGGGCTGACCTCCCGCCCCACGAGCGCGTAGATCCCGGCCGTGATGATGAGGTCGTGCCCCAGAGCCACCAGCGCCCCACCGGCCATCTTGGGCTCGAAGCGGAACGAGATGTACAGCGTCACCAGGATCAAGAAGACGATCAGCCCCTCGATCGCCTTCTTCGAGATCGTGCTGCCCCACGTCGGCCCCACGTCCTGCTGGTTGATCTGGTCGGCCGGGACGCCGGCGACCCTGGCCAGCGCCACGCGAAGCTGGTCGGCCTCCAGGTTGCCCCCGCCCGGCAGGCCGGGGCTGGTCACGACCGGTGATGGCGTCGGAGAGGTCGACCCCGTCGCCGAAGCGGTCACCGCGAACCACACGCCCTGGATGCCCTGGCCGTTCGCTTGGCCCGGGCTCGTGTCGCCCGAGTACGTGTACAACGGCTGGCCGCCGTAGGTGACCTGAACGGCGCCGCCGGGCCGAGGCGTCGTCCCGAGCGTGCCGGTCACGCCGGGGCCGGGCTTCGGGCTTCCACCCGCCGCGAGGAGGGGAGGCCACACTCCCTCGCACGCCCCGGTGCACTGGATGCTCGAGGCGGTCTCGGTCTTCATGTGATACAGCGTGAACCCCTGAGCGTTCACCAGGATCGTGCCCACGCCAGGGATCGTCGCGGAACCGACCGTCCCGGCGGCGGCCGGAGGGCTCGCCGAACCCCCCGTGGGCGAAGCGGTCGTGGCGGGGGCCGGCGGCGTCGGGGTGGAGGACACGCCGAGGTTCGTAAGGCTGGAGGTGCGGATGTTCACGCACTGCACGGACGTCCCTGCGTTCCCGCAGGCGTTCCCGCCGCCCAGGATCTCCACGATCGAGTTGGGCCGGCCGAACCTGGT
>WNGK01005088.1_pt1 | contig 13977 bp, 17 predicted proteins | sample 5400601 | NCBI WGS metagenome assembly WNGK01 (sample SAMN13153376, study PRJNA577476) | soil metagenome | isolation source: 60 cm soil or saprolite under Garry oak tree replicate 1 | place: USA:California | collected 2016-06-15 | reverse complement strand
GCCAGGACGGTGAAGACGTCTGCCATTGGTCCTCCTCTGCTGCCATCTGAAGGAGCCGCCCTCCTGCCCGCGCGGACGGGCATTAATCCTTCCCGGGCGGGTAGCCGAAGCGCCGCCAACGACAGGAGACGACATGACCGGATCTGCGAGGAACTGGAGGCAGTGACCGCGCTGGCAGGCGAATACCAGGTGCCGTGGGAACTATCCGATGTTGTCCGCCGGACCTACCGCCGTGCAATGGCCCGCTTCGGGCCCGCAGATGGGGAACTCCTGGCCGTGGCACTGCTCGAAGACGAAGCAGGCCACAAGCTGCGCGCCGCGCACAGCTGACAGTCCATCCGGCCCGGCTCACGCCCGGCCGCTCGCACCAAAGGGAGATGCCATCAGATGGCTGCTACGCCGGGCGAGGCAGCAAGTCCCGCCGATCGCACCTTGATCTATCTCGTCCGGCATGGCCAGACGCCGCTCAACGAATCCGGCGTCCTGCGAGGGCTGCTGGACCCGCCGCTCGATGAGGCCGGACACCAGCAAGCCAGGCGGCTCGCGGCCGTGCTCGGCCCCCAGATGCCCCGCGCCATCGTCGCCAGCCCGCTTCTGCGAGCCACGCAGACCGCACAACCCGTCGCCGACCGTGCCGGCCTGAACGTGGCAACCGACGAGCGCCTGCTCGACAGGGACTACGGACAGTGGACAGGCGCCGACCGGGAAAAAGTAATCGCTCAGTGGGGATCGGTCGATAACGCGCCTGGCGTCGAGCCATCGGCCGCCGTACGCGATCGGGCGGTACGCGGCCTGACCGACATCGGCCAGCGCAGCCGCGGCGGCACGGCAGTGGTGATCAGCCACGACGCGGTAAACCGCCAAGTGCTGGTGGCATTCGATCCAGGACTAGGAGACCCCGGCACGCTCCCGCAAGACAACGGGTGCTTCAACGTCCTGGAGCTGCGAGGCGACAGCTGGACCGTCCTGAGCGTCAACGAACTGCCTGCCCAGTTGTAGGCGCGTCTGGCACCGCGGCCGGGCTACGCCCCGATCATAAGGCCGGCCTACGCGTCTGCCTCTCAGTGAATCGCGGACGCTACCGATAACCAGCATCGTGCGCTTGCCGCACTTCGGCTGCCTGCATGGCTTTGGCAGTGGTTCAGCCGCGGGGCCAGACATGCCTGCGCAACGGCTCATTTCTTGCGCGCGGCCGCCTTGCCCCCCTTGGCGCCCGCCGCCTTCTTCTGCGCGGTAGTGCCACCTTGCTTAGAGCTGGAGCCCGACCCCGATTTCTTTCCACCGCGGCTCGAGGCGCCGGGGCTGTTGGCAATGCGGGCGGCCCGGGACTTCGACATGCCCTTTTCCTTCAGCTTCTCGTACTGCTTCTCGTACTGCTTCTCGTTCTTGACGTTCGCAGACTTAGACGGCATCTGAGCTCCTCGGCCAGATCGGCAATATCCCATTTCGCCGGTGTCAGCTGCCCAGAATGGAGCTGGATATGCGGCACAGCAAGGCTGGCTGGTCCGTGACACCACCGTCCGTTCGGGATAAGAAGATTCGCCGGCACGCCGGGGACATCCGTCGGCCGCTAGCCAGAAACCGGGAGTACGTGATGGAGGCTCCGCTGCCGCAGGTAGCGCGGCCGGTCATGTATCACCACTGGAGCCCGATAACGTTCCTGCACTGGCGCTACCCGCCCGCCGTGATGCAGTTCCTTCTCTCTCCCGAGCTCACCGCTGAGAGGTCCGGCGGGGCGGCCTGGGTCAGGCTGACCTCGTTCTCATGGAGGGTCCGGGTGTCGGCGGTGCCCGCCGTTCCGTGGCTGTCGAGGTTCGGGGAGATCAACGTTCGCACCTACGTGCGCGACGGCCGCCGGAGCCTGCCTGGCGGGGTACTCCGGCTACCGTTGCGCGGCGCGTCTTTCCGGATCTTGACCTTGTCGCGGGCTCCGTGTGCGGATACTCACCCCGGCCAGCGGTAGATGTCGGCGATGAACCATTCTGTAGCCCCCTTGCTCGAAGCACTGGCTGATTACCATGTGCGTGACCGGTACGGCTTCACCCCGCCGGGGCACCGCCAGGGCCGCGGCGCGGACCCGCGGACGATCACCGCGATCGGCCGGGACGCGTTCCGCTCGGATCTGCTTGCCACGGCCGGGGTGGATGACCGCAAATCCTCCCACGGCTATCTGTCCCATGCCGAACAGTTGATGGCCGACGCGGTGGGCGCGGAGCAGGCGTTCTTCTCCACCTGCGGCAGCTCCCTGTCGGTCAAGGCAGCCATGCTGGCCGTGGCCGGCGGCCGCGGCGACCTGCTGCTCAGCCGGGACGCGCACAAATCGGTCGTGGCCGGGCTGGTGTTCAGCGGGGTCCAACCGCGGTGGATCCGGCCCCGGTACGATGAACGGCTGCACCTGGCTCATCCGCCCTCGCCGCGCCAGGTCGAGGAGGCCTGGCAGGAACACCCGGACGCGGCCGGCGCGGTGATCGTCAGCCCGACCCCCGTACGGCACCTGCGCGGACATCAAGGCCATCGCCGGCATCTGCCACCGGCGGGGCAAGCCGCTGATCGTCGACGAGGCCTGGGGCGCCCACCTGCCCTTCCACCAGGACCTGCCGACGTGGGCCATGGACGCGGGCGCGGACGTGTGCGTGGTCAGCGTGCACAAGATGGGCACCGGCTTCGAGCAGGGATCGGTCTTCCACCAGCAGGGCAGCCTAGTGGACCCGGACCAGCTGTCCGCGTGCGCCGACATGCTGATGACCACCAGCCCGAACGTGATGGTCTACGCGGCGCTCGATGGCTGGCGCCGGCAGATGGTCGAGCAGGGGCACGCCCTGCTGGACGCTGCGCTCGGCCTGGCCGGCCGGGTCCGGGACGAGATCGAGGACGTGGGCGGCCTGCACGTGCTGCGAGACGAATTCCTCGATTCCGAGGCCTCCCATGACCTGGATCCGCTGCACGTGGTCATCGACGTCTCCGACCTCGGCGTCAGCGGCTACGACGCCGCCGACTGGCTGCGCGAGCACCAGCGCATCGACATGGGGCTGTCCGATCACCGCCGCATCGAAGCCACCCTGTCGCAGGCCGACGACGACCAGACCGCCGCCCGACTGGTCGCGGCGCTGCGCGCTCTCACCGAGCACGCCGCTGACCTGCCCCCGGCCAAACCCGTCGACCTGCCGAGTGCGGGTGAACTCCAGCTCGAGCCGGCCATGCTGTCTCGCGACGCCTTCTTCGCCGCCAAGGAGACCATCACCGCGGACCAGGCGGTCGGCCGCATCTGCGCCGAGCAGATCACGCCGTACCCGCCGGGCATACCGGTGATCATCCCCGGCGAGCGGATCACCGCTGAGCTCCTGGACTACCTGCGCACCGGTCTGGCCGCCGGGATGCAGCTCCCCGATCCGGCCGACCCCAGCCTCGGCACCATCCGGGTCGTCACCCAGACCGATTCCGATGCCTGAGGCCCGCTGGGCACCTGCCCTATCCACGTGGCGGCAGGCAGCGCCGCCGGTACCCGTGGCGGCGTCGTGCCGGCTTGCTGGCGTCGTGGGCTGCTCCTGGCGGGCGAGGCTGAAAGCCGGGTCGGCGCCTGGAGTGTGCAATGACGCGGCGCCCGGGAAACCGGGATCACGCCAAAGGTGCCGGCGCGGGTGCCCCTCAGCGGCGGCCTCCGGCTACTTCTGGTTGCCCGGCTGGTCCTGCCCGATGTGCTGCTCCGCGGCGTCAGCGGCACGGTCGATCTGCTCGTCGTGCTGATGGTCGGTGTCGCGCTCGGCGAATCCCGCTACTTCGTTGATCCCCTTGTCGGCATGCTCCGGGTGCTCCTCGGCGTAGGCCTCCGCCTTCTTCTCCAGGTCGCCGAACTCGCTCACGCTATCCTCCTGTCTCTCACCGGGCCGGGCCTCGCGCCTGACCGCGTTCCCTGCGCATACCCCGACGCCAGGCACCAATGCGCGGGCGCGTTCCACGAGTCAGGCCACGACGCCCCTTTACTGAGCGGTCCGCCGTCGCTACAGGGCGAAGCCTTCATCAGTGAGAGTCGTCAGCGGAGCGAACAAGGTAAAACGAGCGGCGTGAGCTAGGCGCCACCCGGGTCAGTGCCGCATGCATCCGGATGACGCAGCAGTCCCGTCGTCTGCAGGCAGCTGACGTATTGTCTGGTCAAGCGATGACGGCGTCGATTGTCTTCTTCACCGCGCTGGGCTGGGCAGGCGACCTGGGCGCATTTTTCCGGGCCTGCTCGAGCTTGGCCCCGAGTTCCTGAAGCTGCTTGCGACCCCAGGCCGGCCCGCACTTTAGGGAACCAGTCCTGCTCTTGCTCTTCGATGTGATGCGTGACGTTCTCAATGAGCACCGTAGCCTTGGCGTCGAAGCGCTCGGCGTCGGCTGACATGCCGGCTAGCTCCATGCACAGGACGTCGGCCACCTGGTGTTCTTCATAGGACTCGAGTACGTCGTCCTTGAGGTCGGGGAGCAGCGCGCAGACCTCCGGATACATCACCTCGTTCTCGATGTGGGTGTGCACCGTAAGCAGCTCGATCATCTGCCCGGCAAGCCTTCCTTTCGTTTTGATCGCCTTGATCTCCTCCAACACCTCGCAGCCCGACTGGTACATCGGCTTCCTCGAGGGAGCGCTGCGCCTCATGCTCGGCTGGAGACCGATTTCGCCGGCCACACCATCATGTGGAACGTCTTCGTTCCGGGGGTGGTCCTGGTCATCGCGTTCTTCCTGATCATGGGCTGCTACCCGTTCTTCGAACAATGGGCCACCGGCGACACGCGGCTTCACCAGGTACTCGACCGGCCGCGCAACATGCCGCCCAGGACGGCGATCGGCGCGGCCGTCCTCGCCATGGCCGCCGACCTCCAGCTGGCCGGCAGCGACGACGTCATTGCCTTCCACCTCAACATGCCGGTCGAGGACCTGGTCTGGGCCTTTCGCGCGGGGTTCTTCGTCCTGCCCGCCATCGCCTTCGTGGTGACCAGGCGCGCCTGCATCGCCTTGCAGCGCCGCGACCGGCACAGGCTCAGGCAGGGAACCCAGTTCGGCATCACTGCCGTGCGAGAAGGCACGGCCTACGCGGCGGTGGCCCGCCCGGCCTCCGGCGAGGAGCGGGCCATCATGGAGGCGCGACGGCCCGACGAGCTGTTCATGCCGATCCCGAGGCACCTGGTGCCGCTGCCGACCCCGCGCCGGGCACTCGCCCAACTGCGGGCCAGGGTCAACCATTTCTATGTCCTATCCCGGCTCGAAACGCCGAGCGCAGGTCCCCCGCCCGGTACGGACGGGCAGGCCAGTCATGCAGGCCCGCACGGTGGCGCGAGCGATCACGCATCCGGAATGGACGGCCAGGTCACCACACGCTCCGGGCGGGGAGAAAAGGATTGAGTGACGACTCCGTGGTCTGGCTGCAGCCGTGCCCGGCCAACCTCGCGACCGTGACTATCGACTGGACCGGGACGGCGCTGGCCATGGCGTCAGGGCCGAACTACTTGGCCGGCAGCAACAAGGTCACGGTGGTGAAGCAGCACGGCCTCGAGCCCCGCGAGTTCTCCTTCCGCAACGTCCCGCTGTTCGGCGCGGGCTGCCAGCACTTCGAGCCCAACGCGCAGCACGCGGTCATCGATACGGCGGCGGATCACATCCGTGTCTGCCTGGCCGCGCATTTTCCTCCGGTCATCGTCCTTCCTGGGCAGCCCTGCGGAACTGCTCCGCGCCGCATCAGGCCTGCTGATCGGCGTCGACGGTCTCTGCTGGCCTGGCAGAGCCGGGCGCCGTCAGATGATCCGCCAGGTCTGGGTGCGGGCCTCGAACACGATGAGCCCGCGTCGCTCGAACTCGCGCAGCCAGCCGGTCATCGGCCACCATCCCCACCGGCGGTGGAAAATGGCCGCGTTGCGCACGATGTCCGTCAGATGCTGCACGGGCGGATCGGGACTGGGATGGTACTGATGGTAGGCCCACGCGCCGCCGACCCAGGTCAAGGCGATGCCCCGACTGGCGGCGACCTGGCCGAAGTCGGTGTCTTCGGCGCCGTAGCCGATGTACTGCTCGCAGAACCCGCCGAGCTCACGCCACAGCGCCGCGTGGACCGCGAAGGACAGGGACCAGAACAGGGCGTGGTCGCCGCCGGCTAGCGCGCCGGTCTCTGGCGGTACCGGCCGGGCCGGATGCGGACGGCCCAGCTCAGGCAGCGATGAGAGCCGGTAACCGGAGTGGGGCGGCGGCGGCAAGTAGGTAACGGGGCCGCAGAGCAAGCTGGGACGCATCTCCTGGGCTGCGTGCTGCGCGTAGCGGGACACTAGCATCGGACCAGGTACGCAGTCCACGTCCAGGAATATCAGCAGGTCAGCTCCGGCGCTCATGGCCTGCTGCGCGCCGAGGTTTCTGGCGCAGGCTAGCGGCAGCGCGCCGGCCTGGCGCGTAGTTTCGACGATGTCCACCCGGGGTGCCCGCTCGTCGAGCAGGTTCCGGACCGCGCCATCCTGCATCGTCACCACGATGTGCCGGTCGGGGCGAAGCGAGCCGGCAAGCAGCCCTCTCCGTTGCAGCTGCAGGTGCGAGTGGCGTCCAGCAACAGGCGTTATGACGGCGCAGCGCATCGGATGCCGGGTCCTGTGGTATGGACAGCGACGGACTGGATAACCTCAGCCGCGGCCTGCGCTCCCGTTCCCGGAGACCAGTCGGCCCAACGATCCCCGCTGAGCTCGGCGGCAGCGCTTAGCAGTCCGGGCCAGCGTGCGGCCTGCGGCCACCGGTGGGCTACAATCGCAAGGCCGGTCCGGACCAGCGCGCGAGCGGTCATCAGCTGCTCGTCATGCGGCCTGGCCTGCGGTACGACGACGGCGGGCTTCCTGGCCGCCGCGACAGCGGCGAGGGAGTTCAAGCCGGCGTGCGTGACTACCACATCGGCTCGGCACAGTGCCGTCCATGGATCCGCTGCCCACCGGCCGGTCGCCCCGCCCAAAGTGGTCCACCTCCAGCCGGGAGTAGCGGCCGCCGCTTGGTGGAGGTCCTGGCGGGTGATGCCGGATCCCCCGCCACCCAGCAGCACGAGCACCGAATGCTTACGGCTACCGGTAACGGGCTGCGGGACGCGATCATCGAAGCGCGAGAACGCGCCCACGTGCCTGATCTTGTCGCCCCACGAGCTGTCGCCGTCGAGCAGGATGCTGGAAACCGAGGCTGGCCACGGCGCGAGAATCGTCTCGGCGAGCGTGTAGCAGAGCCGGTGCGCAGGATCACGACGCCTGCCAGGCAGCACAATAGTAACTACCGGTGTCCCCATCAACCGAACGAGCGCGGTTACTTCAGCCGAGACGTCGACGACAAACACCGAAGGCGCGACGTCCTGGATCCACTGGGCGATCACGGCCATCCGGTCACGCAAGCCGCGGTGTCCCAGCGGCGCCCAGTGCAGCTGGCCGTTTGCGGTTGGCTCCAGCTCCCCGGCTTCGCCGTCGTCGCGCGGGAGCGTAAGCCATCCGCCGGGCCAGCCTGGCGGTCGGGGAAGCGATGACAAGACGGTGACTTCGTCGGTCAGCCGCGCGGCGATGCACCGCGCCGTTTCGACGTGCCCTTGGCCGAAGTGGTGCGCGTAATAGCCGATCACGCCGCTACCTCACGATAGAGGGCCTCGTACTTGGCGACCATTCGATCTGCGGCGCAATGCGCGACGGCATGCGCCCGCGCATCGGATCGTGACAACCGCACCGCCGTGCGCAATCCCGCCGCGAGCTCACCGACGTCGTCAGGTGTCGCCAGTACCGCGCAGCGCTCGTCGAGCAGGTCAGGCAAGGCGCCGCGGGCGAACCCCGCCACTGGCGTACCACAGGCGAGCGCCTCGGCCGCGGCGAGGCAATACGGTTCGTCCCAGCGCGGGGTCACTAGGCAGGCGCTGGCCCGGCCCAGCTGCATGGCCAGCTGATCATGAGTGAGGTGGCCGAGATAGCGCACAGCGCCACCGAGCAGCGGCTTCACACATGTCGCGAAGTAGCGGGGGTCGAGGACAGGGCCGACCAGGTCCAGCGGCAGCCCAGCCTCCCGGGCAGCCAGGATGGCCAGGTCGGGGCCCTTCTCGGGCACGATCCGGCCCGCCCACAAGACGGGCCCCCCACCCGGCCCCGGCCGCCACCTGGCCAGATCGACACCATTGCTGATAACCCGGATTTTCGGTATCGCGTGCCGCCAGGCCAGCGCGGTGTGTCGGCTCACCGCAGCGAAGACCACCGGACATGGACCCGTCTGGATAGCCGACTCCAGCCAGGGCGTGGGCGGCGTGTGCAGGGTGCAGATCATCCGGACCAGCAGCAGGCGCGCCATCGCAACGGGCAGGTAGTGCAGGCAGTTGTTGTGGATCACGTCAAAGGCAGTCCTGCCCTTTTCGGCGAGGTCGATCATCAACTGCAGGTAGGCATGGTGCTCCTCGAGCCACCAGTCGGCTGGCATGCTGACGTCGGCGCGTGCGTCGGCGCTGATCCGCGCCTGGACGGGCCTCAGCTCGCTCACGCCGAGTTCGGGATCACAGCCCGCGGCGGCGAACACGGTTACCTCGTGTCCGTGGTGCTTCAGCCCCCTGGCCAGGGCCCAGGTATGTGCCTCCAGGCCGCCGGCGAACGGTTGCCTGATCGGAAAGCGCGACGAGGCGATGAGGGCTATCCGCACCGGCTCATCCCAGTACTCTCTCGTACAGCCGCCGGTGCTTCGCCGCGACCTCTAGGCGCTCGCGCAGCCTGTCCTCGGGACGAGCCTGCCAGCGCGGTCTGCGCTCATAGGCATATAGCACGGCTTCCTGGAGGGGCCGGACATCGAAGCCGGACTCGTCGTGCCGATAGGACAGGCATGGCCGTTGCTGGCGAAAATATCCGCAGGTCGGCGCGATTACCGTGGTCCCGAGGTCATGGCAGGCTTCCAGCCACCCTGAATGGGTGCCGAACCGGTAGGGCAGCACCGACACATCCAGGCTCTCCAGGTAAGCCCACAGTTCCTCGTCGCTGAAGCAGTCGTGAACCCGCAAATCGATCTCCGCGCGCGCAGCCGCGCACGAGAGGTAGCCGACCAGCTCCCGGTCATGCCGGAGACCATCCGGGTCGAAAACATCGTGGTGGATATCGACCCGCAGCTTGCCGCCGGGCAATGTCGCGACGACCTCGGCCAGCGCCCGGATGACCGGTAGCGGGGCCATGCTTGCCCGCACGCTCTTGGCATGGACACCGATTACGAACGACGGACCCGAAGCACGGGGCCGGGTGGGCCGGTCCAGTTCCACGACATGGGGATGCGGAAGCACAGTTGGGCGGCGCCCCCAGCGCGCCGCTACTTCCGCTGCCGCGCCGGCCGTGAGCGTGATGAGGCCGTCGGCTTGCGGGATCAGGACGTTCAGGTGGGCATCATGGGCCTGGGAGTCGGGATGGTGTGGGTTCCGCAGGTCATGGACGGTATAGACCAGCGGTTTCCGGACTGCCCGCAATGCGCGCACCAGCGCCCCGAGGCGGTCGTCGTCCTGCGCGTCGAAGCCGAACTGCACATGGAAGACGTCGAACTCCTGGTGATGGTCCAGCACCCACGCAGGCGACAGCATGGCGGGAGGCCACCACTGGCCGGTCGGCACGTCTGGTCCCGGCGGTACCGGGTCATCGAGCCGTACCACTCCGTCGCCGCCGGACGGATCTGCGAGGTGGCGGACGTACACATGCCCAGCGGGCACCGAGGCCACCCGGATCAGGCCGGAACGGGTGCGGCCAGTCGGCCGCACGGCTGCGGGAAGGGTCATCTCGGCTGTTCCGGCTTACTCGGAACCGGGTGAGCCGGACAGGCTCGCGTCTGGCCGGTCATCGCGTGCGCCCGGCGGCGCCGGCCCTTTCCGCGATGCTGGCCTGGCCCGGCCAGAATCGCAGCTGGGCGCAACGGGAGATACGGCCCGCGGCGGAGTGCTCGTCCAGGCCCTCGGCCACGGCGCCGACCAGGCCGTCGCACACGTTGTGCAGCCCGGCGACCTGATCGCCGTAGTCCACCGCCCTGCAGCCAGTGGTCTTCTCCGTCGCCATAAGGAACCCCCGCGCCGTCGTCCTATCGAGTGGCGCGGCCCCCTACCCCGTCTACGGCCTTAAAACACATCCGTCCGACCCGGCCACTCTTTACCGCTTTTTCGCTCCGGCGTGGATTTATGACGGCGCGCCGGGCGGACGCGGCCCCGGGAACAGCAGACGGGCGGCTGGTGCTGGCCGCGGACGTGAGCAACTGGCCGCGGCCCGGCGCGGCGACCAGCCCGGAGCGGCTGTTCTGCCACGTTTATGGCCGCGGGAAGGGCCAGGCGCAGATGATCCCGGGCTGGCCGTACTCGGTGATCGCGGCGCTGGAGCCGGACCGCACGTCCTGGACCGCGGTGCTGGACGCGGTACGGCTGGGTCCTGATGACGATGAGACCGAGGTGACCGCCGGGCAGGTCCGCGAGGTCATCACCCGGCTGATCGCGGCCGGGTACTGGCGCCAGGGTGACCTGCCGGTCCTGGTGGTCTTCGACGCCGGCTACGACGTGACCCGGCTGGCCTGGCTGCTGGCGGACCTGCCGGCAGAGTTACTGGGCCGACTGCGCTCCGACCGGGTGATGTGGCTGCCCGCGCCGCCGCGTCGGCCCGGGACGAACGGCCGGCCCTGCAAGCACGGTCGCGAGCTGGCGCTGTCGGGCCCGGCGGCCTGCCCGGACCCGCAGGTCACGACCCGCACGGTGACCACCCAGTACGGCACCGCCATGGCCGCCGCCTGGGACCGGGTCCACCCCTGGCTTACCCACCGCGCCGCCTGGCTGGACCATGACGGGCCGCTGCCGGTCATCGAGGGGAGCACACCTTCTGGCTGTTCAAGCAGGTCCTGGGCTGGACCGTTCCGAAGATCCGCGGCCGGGCTGGCCTGACAGGATGACGGCGAGTTCGTCGCCGTGGAATTTACGGGCTTCGGTCAGGATCTGGTACAGGCAACGAAGCAGGTGCTGGCCGTGGTCGGGCAGGTCCTCCCAGATGTGCGCGCCAGTGATCATCACCAGGTCGCCGGTGACCTTGACCGCCTCGCGTACCTGCGCCGCGGTGTCCCCAGGAGCAGAGTCGGCCAGGTCGGCGGCGGGGATCTCAATCAGGTTGCCGTAGCACGACACGCCCAGGTTTTGGTACAGGCGGCCGAGGGCGGTGGCAGCACGGGACTTGCCGGTGCCGGGACCGCCAGTGAAGACGAGGTTCTTCCAGGTCGGCCGGCTGATCGCGATGCCAGCCTTCCGGCGGGCCTGCTCAACCTGCAGCACGGTGATCAGCGGCGCAAGCTGCCCGGTGACCACCTCCAGGCCGGGGAGCGCGGCCAGGCCGCTCGCGTCCAGAACGGAGGTAGGGTCTAGCAGTGTCATCGTTCCGCCCAGCCTTTCTACCCCGGCTGTGCTCGTCGTGACGGCAACGCGAAGCGAATCTACCGCTCGCCGTGTGATGTCTCCAGGGGAACGCAGGACTCACCCGCCCGCGGCCGCCGTTCGTGGACTCAGCTCCAGCTGACCAGACGCAGGAACCGCAGCGCTCCTCTCTGCGCCGATGAGGCGTCTGTCGCTGAGGGTCAGGCGAAGGTAGGACCATCGGGACTAAGCTGCCTGCTTGCCGGCAGTGTGCAGGCCGGGGCTGCCTTGCCGGCTGCTCTGACCTTCCTGGCCCCCGGAGTGATGCGCATGGACGCGGCTTATTACGAAGACCTGGCCGGACGGCTGTACGGGCTGCTGATCGGCCTGGATGACCGTATTAGCAGCGAGCAGGCCCGGCTGCTCCACCACTTCATCGACGTCGGCGAGTACGGCCTGGCGCTGGAGGAGATCGCCGGCACGCTCGCCCAGGACGCGATCGCCATCACCGGGCAGGAACGCGGCGACATGCTCGCCCTGGCCGACCGGATGAACCTGGACGGTGGCCTCGTCCCGCGCGCACTGGCAGTCTGCCCGGAGACAGATGGCCACGAGCGCCGTTCAGCGTGACCGCCAGCGCTAGTTAACGACGGCTCCGGCTGGACCTCGGCCGCGGCGGCTACCTCCCAGCCACTCAGGTCATCCCGGGCGGCGGTGCGGAAGGCATCCCAAGCGACCGTCAACGCGTCGGCCACATCGCTAGTCACGACCGTGAGCACGACGGTCACCCGGACATAGTCGGCGCCCCGGCGGAGCTCCGACGCGACCTCCGCCGAGGCGATCGCCGGATCGACCGGATCGGCCAGGGCGCGCTCGAAGTCCGCGCGGACCGCACCCCAGGCCCGCCACCCGCCGCGGCGCGGCATCGTGAGCCGCACCGCGTAGCGTCTCTTCCACCTGCTGGCCGTCCCCCTCGGCATTTCTTCATGATCACATAACGCCTCTGACCTGCGAGATCCCGGGAGTGATATGTTCGCCAATCACTGCAGCCAGCCAGCACTGTCATCGAGGACACATCTCGCGTCAGCCAGCCCGGGCACACGGCGGTGCCGCACCTGCCATCTCGTTGTTGATCATGCGCGCCAGTGCGTTCAGCGCCTCGTTGGAACCCCTGACTCCGCTGCTGCGCAACGCTCGCCGTGACACGGGCTTCCCGGTCGCGGCGAGCCTGCGGGCGACCATGAGGGCCTGATCCACCTGTGGCCGGGAGGCCTGGAAATCAGGTCCCGTGACTCCACGGCCGCGCTGCCGGTCCGCTGTCTCGCCGTCCTGGTCCCGGATCGGGAACCGGCTCCGGTCCGGCTCCGGTTGCCTGCGGCCTGGTCTGCCTCGGTCCTTGGAAGACGGGGACAGGGACCGCAAGGTCGCTGGTGGTCTGGTCCGGCTGTCCGGCGCATCGGCGGCCGCGGCGTCGGCCCGGAGCATATGCGCCAGCGCGGTCCCCATGCCCAAGACCAGGACCGGCAGGCAGGACACGACGGTGGTGACGCCCACGGCGCCCGCGTCATCCCGGCCTGGGCCATCAGGTGGTAGGCGCCCTGCCCCGCCATGCCCAGCGCGAAGGAACAGATCGCCGACCACTTGGCGAACCGGCGCGTTCGCGCGCTGATCGCCAGGTCACGGGCCAGCCAGGCCCGCAATGCGTAGGCCGCGTACGCCTCGACCCCGATCGGCAGCGTGATGGCGGTGTCCAGGTGGAGCGAGGGCCAGATTCCCGGCAGCGGGCGGACCAGCCCGAAACCGGTCTTCTGCGCGATGCCGACCCAACCGGACCACACCTCGGCCGCAGCCGGGGCGGCCAGGACCAGCAGCGGCCAGGACCGCACGGTCCGCGTCGGCCGCGCGGTCGCTGCGGACCCGGCCGCCGCGGTTGGTCCGGCGGTCCGGGCGGGAGATGGACCAAGCGATCCTAGGTCCTCCCGGCGCGGCTCCCGCCCACGCTCAGTGCCGCCACGCGAATCACCACCCCTCCGGCGTCGCGAGAGGATGCGGCTCGCCGGTCAGCGCGGTCAGCGCGGCAGCCACCTCCGACAGACTGGCCCGGACGTAGGTCGATGTGGCGCCGACCTCACCGCCGCCTTCGGCGTGGCCAGCGTAGGCGCGGGCGACGGCGTAGCCGAAGTTCCGAACTGCGTCAGCGTCGTGTGCCGGATCCAGTGCATGCTGACCTGCTGCGATCCGCACCCACAGCAGGTGCGGCCAACACGGGTCCACAGGTGGTCATACCGGCGGCTGGTGATCGGCCGCCCGTCCGCGTAGCGCAGCAGTTGCCCGTCCGGCGGGGCGTACCGCTGCTGGCCGTGCTGGACCAGGCGAGCCATCAGGGTGGGCGAGACGGGCTGCCACCGGACGGTCTCGCCCTTCTCACGCAGCCGGACCAGGCACTGGTCCGGGTCCAGATCGGCCGGGCGCAGCCCCAGCGCGCCGCCGCGGCGGCAGGCTTCTCCAGGCGTCCCCAGCCTGTCGTACGACGTTGCATGAACCGATCCCGAGCGGTGTTTGCGGCGTGTCACCTTGGGTGTGGCGGTCGTCGCTGATAGTAGTTCAGGTGGTTCGG
>WNGK01002109.1_pt2 | contig 13977 bp, 11 predicted proteins | sample 5400601 | NCBI WGS metagenome assembly WNGK01 (sample SAMN13153376, study PRJNA577476) | soil metagenome | isolation source: 60 cm soil or saprolite under Garry oak tree replicate 1 | place: USA:California | collected 2016-06-15 | reverse complement strand
CAGAAAGCTCCGATCGCAGCGCTTCTGCATTGGCGAGACAGATATCGCGCCACATTTCGGGATCGCTGCTCGCGAGCCTCGTGAAGTCGCGGAAGCCGCTTGCGGCATAGCGAAAATAGTCTTTAGCGTCGCTGCGCGCCGCAAGCTCCGCGACGAGCGCAAACGCCAGCGCGTGCGGGAGATGGCTCACCGCGGCGAAAATCGCGTCGTGTCGATCGGCGTCGAGCACGCTGATCGAAGCGCCGCATTGCGACCACGCCGCGCTCACGCGCTCGATCGCGGCAGCCTCGGTCGTGGCCAGCGGCGTCAAGACAACGAGCTTGTCGCGATACAGCGAGTCGAACGCCGCGGCCGCACCCGAATGCTCGGTCCCCGCAATGGGATGTCCGGGTACGAATCGCGACAGCGCGGATCCGAGGCACGACGTTGCGGCGGAGACGACATCGCGCTTGGTGCTGCCCGCATCGGTGACAACGGTCGACCCGCCGATCTGAGGCGCAATGGATGCGAAAACCGATTCCATCTGGCCCACCGGCGTGGCGATCATCACCAGATCGGCGTCACGCACTTCCTCCGTCCACGCTTCCTGCAACGTATAGGCGCGCTCGGCGATCCCGAGGCGCTTCGCAGCGTCGAGATTAGCGCGCGAACGCCCGACTCCGATGACCGTGCCGACAGCGTCGGCGCGCTTGAGCGCCAGCGCGAATGAGCCGCCGATCAATCCGACGCCAACGATGACGAGCTTGCGCAGCAGCGGCTCTTGCACGCGCGTCAGCGCCCGAGCGCGGATTGCAGAGCGACCAGAAAGCGCCGGTTCTCCTCGTGCAATCCAGCCGTCACGCGGAGATGCTCGGGCAGGCCGTAACTGGCCACTGGCCGCACGATGACGCCCTGGCGCAAGAGCGCCGTATACACGGAGTGTGCGTCGCCGACGTGCACGAGCAGGAAGTTGCCGTGAGAACGCACGTACCCGACACCGAGCTCGTCGAGCCCGCGCATGATCTGCGCCAGGCCTTCCCGATTGAGCCGTGCGCTCGCTTCGACGTAAGCCGTATCGGCGAGCGCGGCGAGCGCAGCCGCCTGCGCGACGGAATTGACGTTGAAAGGTTGGCGAACGCGATTGACGATGTCCGCGACCGCCGCATCCATGAGCCCGTAGCCGATGCGCAGGCCGGCGAGCCCATAGGCCTTGGAGAACGTTCGCGAGATGACGAGGTTCGGATGCGTCGCGATCCAGCTTGCGGTATCGGCCTGCTGCGCGGGATCGAGGTATTCGTTGTAGGCTTCGTCAAGAACGAGCAGAACGTCACGCGGAATCGCCGAAAGGAATTCCATGACCTCAGGCGCCGGCAGCCAGGTTCCCGTCGGGTTGTTCGGGTTGGCGACAAAGACGATTCGGGTGCGCGGTGTCAGTGCCGCGCGCATGGCGGCGAGATCGTGTGCGAGATCGCGCGCCGCGACCGCGATGCCGATTGCTCCACGCGCCTGCGTCGCGAGCGGATATACCGCGAACGCGTGCTGCGAATACACCGCGTGGTCACCCGGGCGCAGGAATCCCTGCGTCACGAGCTCGAGAATGTCGTTCGACCCATTGCCGAGAACGATCTGCTCGCGCGCCAACCCGAAACGTGTCGCGAGCGCGGTCTTGAGAGCGTAACCATTGCCGTCGGGATAACGCGTGATATCCGCCACGGCATCCGCGATCGCCTGTCTGACTCGCGGACTCGGTCCGCGCGGGTTTTCGTTCGACGCAAGCTTGACGATGCTCTCTTCGGCAAGGCCGTATTCGCGCGCCAGCTCGTCGATCGGCTTCCCGGGAACGTAGGGAGCGATGCGGCGCACGTATTCCGGAGAAAGCTCGATCAGCTCGGCGCTGTCCATTGCACGGTCCATGCGTCCTCGCTAGGTCAGGCGACCGGGTACGAGCCCAGAAGCTTCAGAAAAGGCGCGCGTCCCCGCAATTCGTCGAGCGCCGCACTGACCGGAGCATCGTCGCGATGACCCTCGAGATCGACGAAGAACAGGTATTCCCAGAGCCCCGTGCGCGCGGGGCGCGATTCGAGGCGGCTCATGCTCACGCCGTGCCGGGCGAACGGCTCGAGGAGCGCATGCACCGCGCCGGGACGATTGTGCGCGGACATGACCAGCGATGTCTCGTCCCGGCCGGAAGGCAGCACCGCGTGCTGTCCGAGCACCCAGAAGCGCGTCGTGTTGTTGGGGTCGTCCTCGATATGCGCGGCAAGCACGTCGAGATCATAGATCGCCGCGGCGAATTCGCCCGCGATGGCCGCGCTTCCCGGTTCGGAGGCGGCAAGCCGCGCCGCCTCGGCATTGCTTGCGACGGGCACGCGCGGAACCGAGGGAAGATGCCGCGCCAGCCATTGCACGCATTGGGCGAGGGACTGCGCGTGCGAATACACGCGGCTCACCGCGTCTATGGCGATATTTCTTCCAAGTAGATTCTGCTGCACGCGCAAGCGCACTTCGCCGACGATGGTGAGCGGTGTCTGGCACATGAGGTCGAGCGTGCGGCCGACAGCACCTTCGGTTGAATTCTCCACCGGTACAACCGCGTAATCGGTCTGCCCGGCCTCGGCGGCGCGAAAGACCTCGTCGATCGACGCATAAGGCTCCGCGTCGACCAGATCACCGAAGTGCCGCGCAACGGCGGCGTGGCTGAACGTCCCCGCCGGGCCGAGGTAGGCGATGCGCAGCTTTTGCTCGAGCGCGAGACACGCCGACATGATCTGCCGGAAAACGGCGGCGACGACCTCGTCGGCAAGCGGGCCGCGGTTTTCCGACTGGATCGCACGCAACACCTGCGCCTCCCGCTCGGGACGGTACGCCGAGGAACGGGCCTTGAGTGCTCCGATTTCCTGCGCGTGCGCGGCGCGCTCGTTCAGCAGGCGCAGCAACTCGCGATCGAGCGCGTCGATCGCCTCGCGCCGTCGGTTCAATTCCTGTTCGCTCGGATCGGACATGCGCGTAAATGGGATCGGGCTAGGTCTCGGCCAGGGGCGTTCAGTCGCGCCGCAAGAGTTCCAAATCTAATCCGACCCTGTTCATGTCGTCTCCTCGTCGCCGTCGATCTCGACCTCGGTCTCGACGACGCGCTCGAGTCCGGCGAGCTTCTCGCCTTCGCCAAGATTGATGAGCGTGACGCCTTGCGTCGATCGACCCATCTCTCGAATCGACGAGACCCTGGTGCGGATGAGCACGCCGCCGGTCGAAATCAACATCACCTCGTCGTCCGGCAGAACCAGCGCCGCCGCGACGACCTTGCCGTTGCGTGCGGTCTGCTGAATCGCGATCATCCCCTTCGTGCCGCGCCCGTGGCGAGTGTATTCGACGATCGGCGTGCGCTTGCCATAGCCGTTCTCGGTGGCGGTCAGCACCGATTGCTGCTCGTCCACGGCCACCAGCATGGAAATCACCTTGTGCCCGCGGTCGAGCATCATGCCGCGCACCCCGCGTGCGGTGCGACCCATCGAGCGCACGTCGGTTTCCTCGAAGCGCACCGCCTTTCCGCCCGAGCTGAACAGCATCACGTCGTGCTTTCCGTCGGTCAATGCCGCCCCGACGAGAAAGTCGCCGTCGTCGAGGTCGACGGCGATGATGCCCGACGGGCGCGGCCGGGAGAAATCGGACAGAGGGGTCTTCTTTACCGTCCCCTTGGCGGTCGCCATGAACACGAAGCGATCCGGCGCGAACTCCTTGACCGGGAGAATCGCGGTGATCTTCTCGTGCTCGAGCAGCGGGACGAGATTGACGATGGGCTTGCCGCGCGAGATGCGTCCACCCTGCGGCACGTTGTACACCTTGAGCCAGTACACGCGGCCGCGGTTGGAAAAACACAGGATGAAATCGTGCGTATTGGCGATGAACAGGCGATCGATGAAATCGTCTTCCTTCGTCCCCGTCGCCTGCTTGCCGCGACCGCCGCGCCGCTGCGCGCGATATTCCGCAACGGGCTGCGCCTTCATGTAGCCGCCGTGCGACAGCGTCACCACCATGTCCTCGGGCGCGATCAGATCCTCGGTCGAGAGATCGACGCCCTGCGCGACGATTTCGGAGCGGCGCTTGTCGCCGAATTGATCGCGAATCGATTTGAGCTCTTCGCCGACGATCGTCGTCACGCGTCCTGGATTGGCGAGAATCTCCAGCAGGGTCACAATCTGCGCCATGACGTCGCGATACTCGCCGGTGATCTTGTCCTGCTCGAGACCCGTGAGGCGTTGCAGCCGGAGCTCCAGGATCGCCTGCGTCTGAGCGTCGGACAGCTTGTACCCACGAGGCTTGGCGTTTTCCTGCCATCCGAATTCGGGCGCGAGGCCTTCCGGGCGCGCGGCGTCGGCGGCGGCTCGCGCGAGCATTTCTTCGACCACCGCGGAGCGCCACACTTTACCCATCAGTGCCGTCTTTGCGTCCGCGGGCGTGGCGGCAGCCTTGATGAGCGCGATGATCTCGTCGACGTTCGACAGCGCCACCGCGAGACCTTCCAGGATATGTCCGCGTTCACGCGCTTTGCGAAGCTCGTATCGCGTTCGCCGCACGACGATCTCGCGGCGGTGCTGGATGAAAAATTCGAGGAACTGCCTGAGGTTGAGAACTCGCGGCTGGCCATCGACCAGCGCCACCATGTTCATGCCGAAGCTGTCCTGCAGCTGCGTCAGCTTGAACAAATTGTTGAGAATGATTTCGGAGACTTCTCCGCGCTTGAGCTCGATGACCACGCGCATGCCCGACTTGTCGGACTCGTCGCGTAGATCGGAAATGCCGTCGAGCTTCTTTTCGCGCACCAGCTCGCCGATTCGGGTAAGCAGCGTCGCCTTGTTGACCTGGTACGGGATCTCGTCGACGATAATCGCCTGGCGGCCGCCCTTGTCGATCTCCTCGACGTGAGTGCGCGCGCGGATGATGACGCGCCCGCGGCCGGTGCGGTAGCCTTCGCGGACGCCCTCGGTACCGTAGATGATTCCCGCAGTCGGAAAGTCGGGTGCAGGCACATGTTCGATCAGCTCGTCGACCGACACGTCGGGATTGTCGAGCAGCGCAAGACACGCGGCGACGATCTCCGAGAGGTTGTGCGGCGGGATATTCGTCGCCATCCCCACCGCGATTCCCGACGAGCCGTTGATGAGCAGATTGGGAATTCGCGTCGGCAGTACCGTCGGCTCGAGCTCCTTGCCGTCGTAATTCGGCACGAAATCGACGGTTTCCTTGTCGATGTCGGCGAGCATCTCGGCGGTGATCTTTTCAAGCCGACACTCGGTATAGCGATAAGCCGCCGGCGCGTCGCCGTCGACCGAGCCGAAATTGCCCTGGCCGTCGATGAGCGGGTAGCGCAGCGAGAAGTCCTGCACCATGCGCACCAGCGCCTCGTAGGTCGCGCTGTCGCCGTGTGGGTGGTACTTGCCGAGCACGTCGCCGACGACGCGCGCGCATTTCACGTACGGTCGGTTCCACACGTTATTGGCTTCGTGCATCGCAAAAAGGACCCTGCGGTGCACCGGCTTCAGCCCGTCCCGGACGTCCGGCAAGGCTCTTCCCACGATGACGCTCATGGCGTAATCGAGGTAGGAATGCCGCATTTCGGCTTCGAGGCTTACCGGAAGGGTTTCTTTGGCGAACTGCTCCATCGCGGGGCGGGCTCTTTTCGATTAGAAATGGGTCAAAGCAGCAAAGGTCCGAAACTCTGGGCGCGGATAAGAGACTCACTCGCGGACGTCGTTCCGGGGCGAGCAGGCGCCAGGCTGCGAAAAATGATGAATTTTATCATGACCGTTGTATCGCCGCGACACCACCCAACTTCCTGTTGCAGAAATCGAAATACGCCTTGGCAGGCCAAAAATCCCTATGCTATAGTCGGACGGAAGTCGGCGTTGTCAATCGACCACGATAAAAAGTTGCCCTTACGCGACAAATGACCGGGTAAGTCTCAACAACTCCTCAACAACTCAAGCCAAAGGGGTGAAAGTGATGAATCTTCGTCTGACTACAACAATCGTGGCCGGCGCGACCGCCGCGATGCTGGCCTCGGCGGCGTTTGGCCAGGCAAACCCGCAAAACAGCGGCTATGTGCTGTTCGGGTATGGCTCGCCAACCAACAACATATGGCGCAGCGGCAGCTACGGCGGTAAGCCCGGCGTCAACGACACCCTGTGCTGGCGCACCGGCTATTGGACACCGGCGATGGCGATTGTGGAATGCGAGCCCGACCTCGTTGCCAAGCCTGCGCCGCCCGCGCCGCCGGCGGTAACGCCACCCCCGCCGCCACCCGCGCCGACGCCCCCGCCACCTGCACCCGCTCCCCAGAAGATCACGCTGGCGACGAAGGCGCTGTTCGATTTCGACAAGGCGGTGCTGAAGCCAGAGGGCAAGGCCTCCATCGATGCCGAAGTCGTCAACAAGCTTCCCACGGTCAGCAAGATCGAGCTCGTGCTCGTCACCGGTCATACCGACCGCATCGGCACGCAGGCGTACAACCAGAAATTGTCGGAGCGCCGCGCCAACGCGGTACGCGATTATCTGGTGAGCCGCGGCGTCGCACGGGATAAGATCGAGACGCTGGGCATGGGCAAGACGCAGCCGGTCCCGGGAGTGGTTTGCAATCAGAAGAACATGAAGGAGCTGATTGCCTGCCTCGCACCGAATCGTCGCGTCGAAGTCGAAGTCAAGGGCGAAGCAGTCAGACGATAAGTCTCCATCGTCCGACGAAAGAGCCCCGCCGAGCGCGGGGCTTTTTCATTGCCGTACCGCATCCATTCTGCAGTCCGCATTCAACATGACAGACGTCGATCTGCGACTCGATGCACGCTGGCTGATCCCGATCGCTCCGCCGGACGCGCTGCCTCATCATTCATTGATGGTGCGGAACGGCCGCATCGTCGCTATCGTCCCGACAGCCTCCGCCGAGCGCGATTTCGTCGCTAGGGAACACGTGGTGCTGCTATCGCATGCGCTGCTTCCCGGTCTCGTCAATGCGCACACGCACGCGGCGATGTCGCTCCTTCGCGGAATCGCCGACGACGTACCGCTCAAGGCGTGGCTCGAGGAGCATATCTGGCCGTGCGAGCAGCGCTTCGTTTCTCCGGACTTCGTGTACGACGGCACGCTGCTCGCCGCGGGGGAGATGCTCAAGGGCGGCATCACGTGCTGCAACGACATGTATTTCTTTCCGGACTCCGCGGCCGGCGCGTACCACGCGAGCGGAATGCGCGCGATGATCGGCCTGCCGGTGCTCGATTTTGCGACACCGTACGCCGCCGATGTCGACGGATACCTTCACGCCGGGCTCTCCGCGCGCGACGCGTGGAAAAGCGAACCCCGGCTCTCATTTTCTCTTGCTCCGCATGCGCCGTACACCGTGGGTGACGCCGGCTGGTCGAAAATCGTCGTTTACGCGCGCCAGCTCGATCTGGCTCTGCAGACGCATTTGCTGGAGACGAAGGAGGAGCGCGCGCAGAGCATCGCGCAGCATGGCGTGGGGCCGCTGCAGCGCCTCCATCGCCTGGGGGTGACGGGCCCGGGCTTTGTCGCGATTCACGGCGTGCATCTCGACCGTGAGGACATCGATCTCCTCGCCGCGCAGTCGTCGCATGTCGTGCACTGTCCCTCATCGAATCTCAAGCTCGCGAGCGGCTTCGCGCCGGTGACCGCGCTGGAAGAGCGCGGCGTCAACGTCGCCCTAGGCAGTGATGGCGCGGCGAGCAACGACCGGCTCGACGTTTTTGGCGAGGCACGGCTTGCCGCATTGATCGCCAAAGCCGTTTCCGGCGATGCGGCTGCGCTCCCTGCCGCGACAGCGCTGCGCATGGCGACACTGAACGGCGCAACCGCGCTCGGCCTCGAGGGCGAAATCGGCTCGCTCGAACCGGGCAAGCAGGCCGACCTGATCGCTGTCGATCTTGGATCGTTCGAGCACGCTCCGTGCTACAACCCCATCTCGCATCTCGTGCACGTCAGCGCACGTGATCAGGTCAGTGATGTCTGGGTCGCCGGCGAGCGGGTGCTCGACGCAGGAATGCTCGTTCGCCTCGACGCCGACGATCTTGCGCGTCGCGCAAGCCACTGGCAGCGAAAGATCGAGCGGCGCTGACCCCGTGCGTCCTCGGCGCGAACCGGTAAAATGGCGTGAGCGAACCCTCCGATCGATGCAGCGCTGAGCACTCCATCCCAAGTCCCCATGATCAATGCCGATCCGTCCGAGCTCTCGAAATTCGGCGCGCTGGCGCACCGATGGTGGGACCCGTCCAGTGAGTTCAAGCCGTTGCACGATATCAATCCGCTGCGCCTGGAATATATCGACCGGCGCTGCGGCGGTCTCGCGGGGAAACGCGTTCTCGATGTCGGTTGCGGCGGAGGGATACTCGCCGAAGCGATGGCGGCGAAGGGCGCTCGCGTGACGGGGATCGACTTGTCGGAAAAAGCTCTCGGCGTCGCGCGGCTGCACCAGCTTGAGTCCGCCGCTGAAATCGAATATCGCCTGATCGCAGCGGAAACGCTCGCGGACGAAGCTTCCGATGCGTTCGACGTCGTGACGTGCATGGAACTCCTCGAGCACGTACCGGATCCCGGTTCAACCGTCGCCGCCTGCGCACGGATGGCGCACCGCGGCGGCGTCGTCATTTTTTCCACCATCAACCGCAATCCGAAGGCGTATCTTTTCGCAATCCTCGGCGCGGAGTACGCGCTCAAGCTCCTTCCGCGCGGCACGCACGATTACTCGCGCTTCCTGCAACCCGCAGAAGTCGTCGCGCTGGCACGGAAGTCCGGACTCGATGCCGATGCGCTGATCGGCATGACCTACAACCCGCTGACCAGGACCTATCGCCTCGGTCGCGACACTTCCGTCAATTACATCGCCACGTTCCGTCGCGATGCTTAGGGACTCGGCGGCGTCCGCGCAGGCGAGTTGCGCCACGGTGGCGATGCCGTTTCCGGTGCGCGCAGTCCTGTTCGATCTCGATGGAACGCTCGCGGACACCGCCGGGGATCTTGCCGCGGCGCTGAACCGCGTCCGTGCCGATCAGGCTTTGCCGCCGCTTCCTTTTGACGTGCTGCGCCCGCATGCATCCCACGGCGCGCGCGGCCTGCTCGGCGCCGGGTTCGGGATCAGCCGCGAAAGCCCCGAGTTCGCGCCTCTGCGCGATGCCTTTCTCGCCCACTACGCGGATCATCTCTGTGAGCGGACGGAGCTCTTTTCCAAGGCTGACGAAGTGCTGCGCGAAATCGAGCGTCGCGGCTTGCGCTGGGGAATCGTCACCAACAAGGCCGAACGCTTCACCTTCCCGCTCCTCGACCGCCTCGCGCTTTCGAGGCGCGCAGGCGCGGTGATCTGCGGCGACACGACGCCGCAAGCGAAACCGCATCCAGCGCCGTTGCTCGCAGCGTCCGCGGCGCTGGGCGTCGACGCCGCAGAATGCGTATACGTTGGCGATGCTGAACGCGACATCGTCGCGGGCCGCGCGGCCGGCATGAAAACGCTGATCGCAGGCTACGGGTATCTCGGCGCGGACGATGCTCCTGCGCAATGGGCGGCCGACGGCATCATCGACTCTCTGCCGGCACTGCTGGACTGGTTGCCAGAGAACGATTAAGGCGTCAACGCAGGATGGAACAAGTCAAGAACTAAAATCTTCACTACCAAGACATAAAGGCACGAAGAAAACTTCGTGTCTTTGTGGTGGTGGACCACTTCGGACTATCCCGGGCACGCTCCCGCGTTGAGGTAGAGCCACTGCTGCTGCTTCCCACCGCGCGAACCCGTGACCCAAACGGGCTGGCTCCGCGTGAGCGGCTGCAGCACGGTCGATGCGACGTCTTCCGGAATCGCGAGGGCGATGCCGTTGGCGCTTTCGACGCGGTCACCGTTCTTGAGTCCCAGCATGCCTGCGTAGCCGCTCTGATCGCGAACGATCAGCGCGCCTCCGCCGGCTTCGAGGAGCGTCTTCCACGCGCCGGGGGCGTCGATCATTCCTCCGAGGAGCTCCGCGTTTAGCTTGACCACCGCCCCGGTGAATCCGGGCGGCGCCGCGCATGCAGAGGGTCTTCCGCCAGCTGCGGCAATCGCGGGACGTGGCCTTTCCGCTGCCGGCGAGTTGCGTAATGGCAGGTCCCGCCGCGTGACGCCGTCGACCAGGGTGACTCCGTCGGGGCGCACCGCTTCGAGGCGCACACCGTCGGCGATATCGTGCCCCGCGGCGATCAACAGCGGACCGCGCGCCCCCGCGCGAAACAGCGCATATCCGCGTCCGTCGGCCTCCGAAATGATCCCGAGGAGCCGCAAGTCCGCGGCGCCCGTCGACGGCGTGGCGCCCATAGCAGGCGCGCGGGCCGCGCCGAAAAGCTTGGCATCGCCGATGCGTCGCGCGAGGTCGGACTGCGGCGCTGCCCTGGGGATGGGCGCAGGCTGTGGCGCGAACCACTGCCAGAACCAGTGCGCCAGCACGAACGCGAGAATTGCGACCGCCGCAACCCAGGCCGCGCCAGCCGCGAACTTCCACGCCCAAGGCAGCAGCGACGATAACGCGGAATCGGTCACGTATACTTCGCGTTCTACCACCGATTATTCGCCGTCGAGTCTTCCGTTTGAATCCGCAGTTGGCGCGGCTGCAGCCGTACCCGTTCGAGCGACTGCGGGCGCTTTTCGCGAGTGTCGCTCCGAACCCCGAGCTCGCGCCGATCAGCCTGTCGATCGGCGAGCCCAGGCACGCAACGCCGAAACTCGTGCTCGATGCGCTCGCAGCCGGAGCGCGCGGCCTGGCGAATTATCCCACAACGGCAGGACCCCTCGCGCTGCGCGAGGCTATCGCCGCGTGGCTATCCAAACGACACGGGCTTTCGTCGCTGGATCCCGCGACCGAGATCCTTCCGGTGCTGGGGAGCCGCGAGGCGCTTTTCTCGTTCGGCCAGACGGTGATCGACTCGAGCCGCGTCGGCGCTACCGTCGTCGTTCCCAACCCGTTTTATCAAATCTACGAAGGCGCCGCGCTGCTCGCCGGCGCCGCGCCGCATTACGTGAACAGCCTCGCCAAGAACGGACACGTTCCGCGCTGGTGCGACGTGCCTGACGAAGTCTGGACGCGCACGCAGCTCCTCTACGTATGCTCTCCCAACAATCCGACGGGCCGCGTGATGGCGCAGGACGAATGGCGGATCTTGTTCGAGCTCTCGGACCGTCACGGCTTCGTCATCGCAGCGGATGAGTGCTATTCGGAGATCTATTTCGACGAAGCGTTTCCGCCGCTGGGTGCGCTGGCCGCGGCGCATGTCCTGGGGCGAGCCGGCTATCCCCGCCTCGTATCGTTTGGCAGCTTGTCGAAGCGATCGAATGCGCCCGGCCTGCGCTCGGGGTACGTCGCGGGCGACGCCGAGCTCATACGCGCGTTCCTTCGCTATCGGACCTATCACGGCTCGGCGATGTCTCCCGCGGTGGCCTCCGCAAGCCTTGCGGCATGGAGCGACGAGACTCATGTCCGCGCCAATCGCGCGCTCTATGCGGAGAAGTTCGCGAAGTTGCGGCCGATCGTCGACCGCGTCCTTCCGGCCGCGCAGCCCGATGCGGCTTTCTATCTTTGGGCGCGGGTGCCCGGAGACGATGCCGAGTTCGCGCAGCGGCTCTACGCGCATGAGGCGCTGAGCGTACTCCCGGGCAGCTTCATCGCCCGCGACGCGGACGGAGTCAATCCGGGCCGCAGCTACGTCCGCATCGCCATGGTCGCCGAGTTCGCCGAGTGTGAGGAAGCGATCGGAAGGCTCGTTCGCTTCGTCAAGGCCGGCTGCTGAAGGGGCGTTGGGGCCGCCGGGCAGCGCTTCGTCAGGCCGGGGTGCAGCCTGTCGCGTCGCGGAAGGACGCGATCGTGCCTGGGTACAATTCGGACCATGGCATCGATCGCGCAAAGCACCCGCTGGTGGGACCCGCTGGCGGCAGGCATCCGGGGAGTCTCGTGGCAGACCTTCGCGCTGATCCTTGCGATCAACACTGGTTTTGCGGCGCTCCTGTTCAGCGCTGGGCCCCTCCCGTTCTGGCACCCCTTTATCACCGCACAATGCTTCGGCCTGTCGATCGCCTACGCGGTCAACGTCGCATCTCCGTGGGAAAAAACGCATCCCGTGTGGAGACTCGTGCTCGCGGTTTTCGTGGGTTCCGTCGTCGGCTACGCGCTCGTGATCCTGATCAAGGGATACCGGGTGGCCGACTTCGTTGCGGACACCCACCGATTTACCTGGACCTTCATCGGCGGATTCTGGTGCGGGCTTTTTGTCAGCTTGTTCTTCCTTCTCAAGTTCCGCGAGGCGCGCTCACGGGCGCAGCTTCTGCGCTCGGAAGCCGACCGCAACCTGCTCTCGAAGCAGGCGATCGAAGCCGAGCTCAAGCTCATGCAGGCGCAGGTCGAGCCTCATTTCCTGTTCAACACGCTTGCGTCCGTGCAGTTTCTCACCGAGTCCGATCCGCCGAAGGCCGGCCAGATGCTGGGACATCTGCTTTCGTATCTGCGCGCGGCGCTGCCGCAGATCCGTTCGGGGGGTTCGACGCTCGGCCAGGAGGCCGATCTCGCGTCGGCGTATCTGTCGATCATGCAGATGCGCATGGGAACGCGATTGCGATTCGCGATCGATGTCCCGGCGGAATTGCGCGCGCATTCTTTTCCGCCGATGCTGCTGATGTCGGTGGTCGAAAACGCGGTCAAGCACGGCATCGAGCCGCAAGCCGACGGCGGCGAGATCCGTCTCGAAGCACGCCGGGTCGACGATGCGCTGTGCGTCTCCGTGATCGATACCGGCCGCGGGCTTGCCGGGCCGACCGGACGGGGCGTGGGACTTACCAATCTGCGCGAGCGACTCGAGGCGCTGTACGGACAGCGATCGCGCTTCATGCTGGAGGCGGTCGAGCCACGCGGAGCGCGCGCCCGCATCGAGATTCCCCATGTCACTAGCACGCCCCGCTAGACGCGCCACCGCGCTGATTGCGGAGGACGAGCCCATGCTTCGCGCTCAACTGCGTGCGCGTCTCGCGCAGGCATGGCCCGAGCTCGCGGTAGTCGGCGAGGCCGAAAACGGTGAGCAGGCCGTTGCTCTCGCCGCGGAGCTCAGACCCGATATAGCCTTTCTTGACATCCGTATGCCGGTCAAAGACGGCCTCGAGGTCGCGGGGCTCATCGGCGATGCCTGCCACGTCGTTTTTGTGACCGCATACGACGAATACGCGGTGACCGCCTTCGAGCAGGGTGCGGTCGACTATCTGCTCAAGCCTGTGACCGCCGACCGGATCGAGAGAGTCGTCGAACGGCTCCTGCAGCGGATGGCGTCGCCGCCGGTCGATCTCGCCGGCGTGCTCAGCCAGCTCGCAGCGCGCGACAACGGCGCGCCGCTGCGCTGGATCAGGGCCTCGCTCGGTACCTCGATGCGCCTCATTCCGGTGGACGAAGTGTGCTATTTCCACGCCGAAGACAAGTACACCAAGGTGGTCACGCCCGCGGGCGAGGCGCTGATCCGCAAGACCATCAAGGAATTGTTCGACGAGCTCGATCCGGAGGTTTTCTGGCAAGTCCATCGCGGGACCATCGTTAATCTGCGGGCGATCGCGCGCGTCGATCGCGACTATCGGGATCAACCGCTCATCGTGCTCAAGGACCGTCCCGAGCCGTTGACGGTCAGCCGCAGCTTCGCGCACCTTTTCAAAGCCATGTAGGTTTCGAGCCGGGATGCCGCGTCCGGCGGCGCGGCGGGGTAAAATCATCATTTTACCCGGGCGTGGCACGCCGGCCGCTGCCGATGCAAGCTCTGCAGGACGTCATCGAATCCGCCTGGGAACGGAGACGCGAGCTCGCTCCCGCGACCGCTCCGCCCGCGCTAAGGGATGCCGTCGCCGCCACGATCCGCGACCTCGATGCCGGGCGCCTGCGCGTCGCCGAGAAACGCAACGGGGCGTGGATCACTCACCAGTGGCTCAAGAAAGCCGTTCTGCTGGCGTTC
>WNGK01006351.1_pt1 | contig 13983 bp, 9 predicted proteins | sample 5400601 | NCBI WGS metagenome assembly WNGK01 (sample SAMN13153376, study PRJNA577476) | soil metagenome | isolation source: 60 cm soil or saprolite under Garry oak tree replicate 1 | place: USA:California | collected 2016-06-15 | reverse complement strand
TTCGCTTGGAACTCTTCCGCCATCTGCGTCGACTGGTGCCCCTCTTATGATTACAAATGGAATCCGCTCTCTCGCCTCGCCCATTAGTACGTGAGCTGCAGCTGCAACTCCATCGCCCATAGACTGAAACGTGATTCTTATCCTCCTGTTGTTGAGATCCCGCCTCCTTCTGAAGTCTCTGACGGGCCTGAACCCGACACTGGCGAGAGACAGGCCAACAGTACCGAGTCTAAGAGGCGTCACTCTGCTGTCTACAATGACTACCCCTACAATCTTGCCAGTCTCTCTCTTCAATCCAATCTGCAATTGGCGAGCTGACTTCTTCGGGTTCCTAGGCCACAGCACAACCGTATTGTCGGGAGCGTTTTTCCGGTCTACTCCTGCATTAGCTGTCGCGTGGCCATCCTTCAGCGTCAAAACCGCACCCTTGACCCCGCCGTATATCTTGTCGGCCTCATCGACCACCACTTGCGCAAATTCCGGGGTGAGACTGTTCAGTCTTGCGAGGCTGAGAGAACGCCTCCCAGGATTGATGGTGTCGAGATTGATGATTCTGTTTTCGCTAATGGAAACGACCTTGCTCGCGACCGCTACAATGTCACCGTTTCTAAGTCTCTGGCCTGATCGAGCCAAACCCTTGACCAGGGTTTCTATCAGAGAGCCCCATGGCTGGATCTTAGACGATCTTATCGGGAATAGTTCCGTACTATTCACCCTGTGATAGCTCGTGCGTGACGATGTCAGCGATCTTGCCTAGCTTTACGAGGCTTCTAAGTTCCTCGATGTCTTCATGACTCGACCTGTCCTCGGTCAAAGTCTTAACCTGGTCACGGACTAGCCGGTGAACCTTCATTGATCCGTCTCCGAGTCTAGCAGAGTCCCTCAGATCTACCCCCTGGGCTGCCGTAAGCAGTTCGATAGCGATGACATACTCCGAATTTTCCAGAATTCTGTATGCTTTTTGCGCGGCCCCTGGTCCCATGCTCACAAAGTCCTCGAAGTTGCTCGAGGTTGGAATCGAATCGCTGCTAGCGGGGTGCGTGAGAGTCTTGTTCTCCGCGACCAGCGCGGTTGCAGTGTACTGAACAGCCATGAAACCACTAGACAATCCTGGCTGTGATCCCTTGCCCACCAAGAAAGGAGGCAGTCCATTATTCAGCGATGGGTCCAAGAGAGCCGCCACGCGTCTCTCTGAAATGTTGGAAAGTGTTGACAAGGCTAGAGCCAGAATGTCCATCGCCATCGATACCGGTTGGCCGTGAAAGTTTCCCCCGGATAGACAGACCCCGTCATCAGCAAACACCAGCGGGTTGTCCGTGGCAGAATTCATCTCAATCTCCAAAATGCGTTTGACATAATCTAGCGCGTCCAGGACGGCGCCCATCACTTGGGGAGCGCAACGAAATGAGTAAGGGTCCTGGGGTTTCCCCACGTGCTGTCGATCATGAATGATGCTTCGGACCATTTCGCTGTTACGTAGGAGCCTACTGACATCTCCTGCCACTATTCCCTGGCCATGGTGAGGCCGCGCTTCCTGAATTCTATGGTCAAACGCATCTGTCCAGCCCCTCATGGCTTCGAGGGAGAGTGCTAGCGCAGCCTCGGCCGATCTTAGCAGGGAATATGCGTCATTCAGAGCGAGACTCCCAATTGCGAGCATCTGCTGTGTCCCATTGTTCAAGGCCAGCCCTTCCTTCGCCCCGAGGACGAGTGGCCTGCGTCCAGCTAGTTCGAGACCCTTTGTTCCAGAGACCCATTCTCCTCCATGCTCTGCGCCTCCTTCCCCAATCAGAACAAGGGCCATATGGGAGAGGGGCGAGAGATCACCGCTTGCCCCAACTGAGCCTTTCTGCGGAATGAAGGGATGCACTTGTTTGTTCAGAAGTGTCACGATTGTTTCAGGTAAATCTGGTCTAACACCAGAATATCCTTTGAGGAGAGTGTTGGCTCGCAAGAGCATCAATGCTCGGACGACGTCTCTCGAATGAGCTGGGCCGACGCTCGCAGCGTGGCTTCGGATCAGATTGGTTTGAAGAGCCTCCAACTTCTCCTTCGGTATTTTCTGGCCCGAGAGAGCGCCGAACCCCGTGTTCACGCCGTAAATAACATCCTTCTCGCCAAGCATTTTTTCGAGGGCTTTCCTGCCTTCCGCGGTCTTTTCAAGGGCAGATGGCGAGATTACAACAGGAGCATTCAGCCTGGAGACCTGAACGACCTGCTCCAGGTCGAGGCTTGATCCGTCAAGAGTTACAGCTGGCATTTTCTCCGATGGCGGTGATTCACCTTTCTGGTAAAGTTAAGCATTCGGCACTGGTCGAGGCGAGGTCAAGATCAAATCATTTTAGAAGGTCAAAATGCGGAGCTGGGGGGTATCTTACTTCAACATGGGCATCCAGATGCCCTTCTGCTTGGCAACCCTCTTTGCCTCAGGATACCCGGCATCTGCGTGCCGCACAACCCCCGTTCCGGGGTCTGCGGTAAGCACACGTTCGAGCCTCTGCTCGGCATCCGAGCTTCCGTCAGCGACCAGGCACATTCCTGCGTGTATGCTGTAGCCCATCCCGACTCCTCCGCCGTGGTGTACGCTCACCCATGTCGCGCCCGCTGCCGTGTTCAGGAGGGCGTTCAGAATCGGCCAGTCAGCAATCGCATCGCTACCATCCATCATTCCCTCCGTTTCTCGCCTTGGAGAAGCAACACTTCCAGAGTCGAGATGGTCCCGGCCGATCCAGATTGGACCACTTAGCTTTCCATCACGGACCATGTCGTTGATTAGGCGACCGAACTTTGCCCGTTCACCATATCCTAGCCAGCAGACTCGCGCCGGTAGTCCCTGAAACTGCACTTGCTCGCTTGCCTTTCGTATCCACCTTGCCAATTCCTTGTTCTCTGGGAAGGTGTCAAGGATCAGCTCATCAGTTCTCTTGATATCTTCAGGCTCGCCAATAAGGGAGGCCCACCTGAATGGTCCTCGCCCTTCACAGAACATTGGCCGAATATATCGCTGGACGAAACCTGGAAACTCGAACGCTTCCGTTAGCCCGGCGTCAAATGCTTGCTGGCGCAGGTTATTCCCGTACTCGAACGCCACGGCACCTTTCCGCGACATCTCCACCATCGCCTTTGTATGCTCCCTAATGCTGCTGCGCGTCTTCTCCATGTATTGGGACGGGTCTGACTGCCTGAGACTATCAGCCTCATCAACCGAGAGCCCAGCAGGGTAGTAGCCGTTTAGGGGATCATGAGCGGAGGTTTGATCAGTCACCACGTCAGGCACCATCCCCCTGCGAAGCAGCTCGGGGTGAACTTCTGCCGCGTTGCCTAAGAGAGCAATGCTCCGAGGCACCTTGTCTCGGCGAGCCTGGTTGATCATGTCTAGCGCTTCGTCTAGACTGTCCGTCCAGGCTTCAACGTACTTGTGGCGCAGGCGTCGATCAATCGCCCTCTTGCTCACCTCAACTGCCAAGGCTATCCCTCCGTTCATCGTAACTGCGAGCGGTTGGGCTCCACCCATTTCCCCAAGCCCTGCTGTGAGCACTAGTCGAGCCTGCAAGCTACCACTGAAGTGTTCCTTCGCCACGGCAGCCAATGTCTCATACGTGCCTTGGAGAATCCCCTGCGTTCCGATGTAGGCCCAAGAGCCCGCCGTCATCTGGCCGAACATTATGAGACCCTTTTGTTCAAGCTCGTAGAAGTAGTCCCAAGTAGCCCACTTCGGAACTATCATACTATTCACAATGAGGACCCTAGGCGCCATTCTGTGAGTCTTGAAAACCGCGACTGGTTTACCGCTCTGGACGAGCATTGTATCATCCTCCCCAAGCTGTTTGAGAGTCTCTTCGATCGCCTCGAATGCCTCCCACGAGCGTGCAGCACGCCCAGTTCCTCCATAGACGATTAGGTTCTCAGTATCTTTCGCAACATCTGGGTCTAGTACGTTGTGAAGCATTCGGAGAATGCCCTCTATCTGCCAATTGGTGCAATGAAGCTGCTTCCCCGTGATGACCGATACTTTCTTGCTCTGCTTTGGAACTGTCTCCGGGCGGGATTGGCCGGACTGGGTCAATTGAGCCGCTTCCCGTTATTCACCTTAAGCCTCCCCCCGATAAGGACCTTGTCCACTACGCCTTCGCCGTACCCATATCCGATCCACTTGTGATTCGGAACCCGCAATGTTACCAAGTCAGCTCGTTTTCCCTCTGACAGGCTGCCAACGCTGGCCTCCATTCCAACCGCGCATGCTGCGTTGATTGTTATTCCCCTGACTATTTCATCTACGCGCATTCGCAACTCTCTGGCAGCGAGCGCTGCCGTCGTCAATTGCCCTGTGACCCAGTTAGCCGGACTGAAGTCGGTCCCAAGTGCAACCGGGAGTCCCAACGACAGCATTTCGCGAGCGTTAGCATGCTTCCTTGACAGAAAACTGTGACTAGATGCTGGCAAGAGCACGGGAATCACCCCTGCTTTCCGAAACCCCTCGAAATCATCCAGTCGGGAATGAATCAGATGGTCTGCCGAAGTGCACTTGGCCGCCACGGCGACGCGACTGCCGCCGATCGATTCGAACTCATCTGAGTGAATCTTCGTATGAAGCCCGATTTTCGATGCGGCATTGAGAATTGATTGGGACTGTTTGGCGTCGAAGACGCCCTGCTCGCAAAACACATCACAGAACCTCGCTAATCTCTCCCTCGCAACTAACGGCAGCATTTCGCTGACTACCTCGCGAACGTAATCTGCAGCTGACCGATCTGACGGTATAGCGTGGGCTCCGAGGAACGTTGGGACCAGGCGGCAGGGATGAAGTCTCGATAGATCTCGCATGGTTCTTAGAATCTTGAGCTCTTCAAGAGTTCTGAGCCCGTAACCGCTCTTCGCCTCGACAGTTGTAGTACCAGCCTCGATGAAACTATCCATCCTCCGCAACCCCAACGAAACCAGTTCAGCCTCGCTTGAGAGACGGGTCTTTCGAACTGTCTCCAGAATCCCGCCCCCTCTCTTCAGAATCTCCATGTAAGGGACTCCGCTTATTCTGAGCTGAAACTCGTCCTCCCTTGATCCGTTGAACACCAGATGGGTGTGGGGGTCAACGAGTCCTGGTAGAATTATCTCGTCAGATGCGTCGATGACCGTTTTTGCCTCGAACTTTCTCTCCAACAACTGGGACGCGGCTGCCTGAACAATCCTTCCCGCATTGATCGCAACGCCTCCATCTTCGATGACGCCAAGATCTTCAGCGCAATTCCCGTCGACGGTTACTGTTTCTCTTGAACCTAGGATGAGAAGGTCTACTCTGCTTTTCACCATAATTTTCCAGCACGGGATTTGACTTGGTCCTATTGATAAGTCACTGATGGTTTAGATAGAGATTCTTCCGTCGACCACTATCTTGTGTGCGTCTATTTCGATCGTCGGTTTTGAAATCGTTCCTGAGAACGTCCAGCTGCTATCGTTTCTGCCACCTATTCCCTTGTTTGATCCTATGCCGATGGTAGCAGTCCCTGATGCGAGTTCGTCGGTTGTATAGCCTATGAGCTCGATTCGTGGGTTTAGGCCGATGTCGAACTGCGCTATGACATCCTTGTCCCCACGGCTGACCTCCAACACTTCACGGAAGGTGTCTCCGTACTCCTTAGCCTCGAACCCGACGATTCTTCCCTTTTCAAATGTGAAAGTGAGCCCTTTGATCAGTCGTCCTTTCAAGGCGCGAGGAGAATCGAATACGACTTTACCTCTTGCTGTGTCTTCGATAGGAGGCACTTCGACCTTGCCCGAGGGAAGCTGTGTTGAGACCAGTCCCCTCTTAACATCCTCCTCATCAACGATCCCATCCTGAACATGCACGGGTCTTTTTGTGATCTCGAACTTGATGTCGGTCCCTGTCTTTGATGTGATCCTCACCTTGCTCCCTTTCTCCAAACGGGCACCCACCTTGCGTCCGAGTTCTCCAATCTTCAGATAGTCGATCTTAATGGCGTCTTGTGTCATCTTGAGCCAGTTCTCGTAATTGAACCCGTAGACTTTCGCGCGTTCCTGCGTGACCTGCCCGAGAATCAGTTCGGCAGTCCTGACCTTCCTCTCGAAGGCCATGTCGAATATCGGCCGGTCCGCGTCTGCGAAGCTCTCGAGCCGCGATGAGGCAACTTCCCTGAACTTGGTCGGGTCTTGAGGACCTCCAAGTCCGATCCAAGCTGTCGTGTTTTCAATCGCGTTCAACATGTGCTTTGATGTCTTGCGAATGTAGCTCTCCGGAACAGTGCCGAGAGTGTTCCACCAAAGCTCGTCAGTAAGCAAGGTCACAAGTGGTTTCGCCCCTGCCTTGTAACACTCTAAAGCGATCTCGCTTGCTAGACTCAGAGTGTGCTGCCAGGTCTCGATTAGGACCATGTCGTCTTCGTGGATTCTCAGCGAGCTGTGAACTACTCGCTTCGCGATTGTGTCGGTGAGCAAGGGAGCTTATCGGCCTAGGCTTCTTTGCTTTGCCCATTAGATAAGCGTTGAAAAATCTGTTGCGTGGAGAGCACGAAATTTGAAACAGCTACTTGTTGAGTTCGTCTGAAACTCCGAAACCTATCACAATAAGCGAGTGAAAGCGTCGCATCAGTTCACTGACTTGGGGCTTGTAGAAAACACATGGGGGAGTCTGCTCCCGGAACTCCTCCAACGTAACATTGTTCCCGGCAACCATTCTGAACAATGCGTACTCCTCGACACGATCCCCTAGCAACGCAAACGCGCCAAGGCCAAGATCCGTTCTGCGAAGCAACACTAGAGGCAATTTGACTCTCGACAACAAATCTTCAGGGAGGGATTTTGCCAAGCTTTCCAGTTCATCCCTCTTCATCACAATCTTTCCTCCGTCCACGCTCGGAACCCAAGGGGTTTCGAGGGTCAGGAGATCACTGATAGTCAACCTCTTCCTCGGAAGGTGAGCGTTGAGTCTGCGCATCTCGTCCCTGAGAACCGTGTCCGCGAGCCGATCACGACCTTCCGCGTTCTCCACCTACCCTGAGCCTTCGAGCATGCAGTGATCCATCTCGTAAGGGTCGAGCCGTGTCATTTCAGCGACTTTGTATCCGCGTTGTTCCAAGACCGTTGCTTGTTCATCGAAGACTCGACTTGGATCTTTGGTGACATCGATACTCCTTGACTTGACGCAAAGAAGGAAGCCTCCAGGCTTGTTCAGGAACACGTCGAGATTGTCTGCGATAATTCTCCCCTGATCCGGCTGCGCGACGTCAGAGTATACAGTGTCGACCTGGGGAACGATGTTCCGATATTTTCCGGGAAAGCGTGCATCTTCCAGTATTGGTGTTGTGTTGGGCCTTTGCTGGCAGACATTGTTTACTAACTCTCGGAATGAGCGCTGGGCAAACTCGATGCAGTAGACGCGACCCTTGGGGCCGACTAGATCACTCACGTGGCTAACGGTGGTTCCGCTGGCCGCTCCGAGGTATAGGACCTTGGACCCGGGTCTTAGTGGAAGAACTGATAGTCCCTTCCATATTGCTGCGGCTAGCTTGCTCCGGTATGGGTCCCAGATACGGTATTCATTCCCCTTGGCTTTGAAACGCGTTTCTCCGTAGACGCTGGTCCCGGGGGCCAGGCTCAGAGTAGCGAGCTGTTCTCTTTCCCCAGGAAGGCTTGCCCAATAGGCGCCTTCGATCTTCGTGTGGGACCTTACGCTGGCTCGGTTCATACTGCTTTCTCGGAGATTCTTTGCGGTATCGGTCCTTCAACTCTCTTATCTTTGCCTCCAAGTCCCTACGGAACTTTTCTGACTGGTTGGAGCCTCCGAATGCATCCATCCTGGCCGCTATTGCTAGTTTTCCGGCTAGTGCTCGTGCGATCTTTCCTCGGAGCCATCGGGGGGATTGGTGAATGTCAGCGTACTGGAAGATTATGCCGTGTTTGGGGGGGCGAGCACCGGTCTTGAGAGTTCGAAACAATGCTTTCTCAGCACCGAGGACTTGTAATGTGCTGGCGGGCATCTTTGCAAGGTTCTCTAGCCCCCCTGCCATTGACACTAGCTTGGCGGACAGTACCGCGCCAAGAACACCTGTCATGTTCGGCGCGACCTCCTCCATGATTTTGTCGGTGTACTTCTCAGCAGTATCTCGAAGCTTGTAGAGAGCGAGAGCTTCACTGCACACTTCTCTGAGCCATTCCAGGTCCGGACTGGGAAGATCGCCGCCAGCCGAGTTATGGGCAGCCTCAGCGATGGCGGCTGATTTCTCTTGAGGGATGCCCTGCTTTACTAGACCTACCTGTGTAAACTCGTCCCTGTTTCCAAGGTTCTGCACTAGTCGGATGTAGCTGTCATGTTTCTCCACTAGTCTGTCGAGCTCGGGAAAGTGCAGGCCATACCATTCTCTGATGCGGCCAGCCAACAGGTTGACCGTCTTGTCCAAGTCTTCGATGCAACGCACTGTTTGTATTGCGTAGAGGTCTCTCTTGGTAGTGGCTTCCGTGATTGAAGCCTTGGCGAGCTCCATTGACACATCTCGCGTCAGGTCCTCATACTGGTCCTTCGACTCAACAATTCTGAGCCTAGTTAGGATGCTGGGAAGCCGGTTTCGCAGCCTCGTGATCGTGTTGTCTTTCTGATCAAGGACTACTTGGAAGCTCCCGAGTGCTCTAGCTATCTTTGCTAGATTATCTGTGTCAACGATTATGGTTTCAATCTCAAGTCTTGAAAGGGCGTCCCGGAACTGCTCAGATTCTTTTGGCAGAATACCTTCTTTGACGTCAGAAAGGCTTACGGCTGCGTCTTTCGGGTTTCGGGGGAATAGTGTCTTTTCTGCTATCTTTCCTGTTTTTTCGAGTAGGAAGAGTCCCGCTGGGGAGTCTACCAGATAGGCCTTCAATCTTAGGCATCATCCTGATTTTGGTTGATGCCGATTTTGCTTGAAAGTGTGAGGATAATAAGCGGGTGTCGGGGATTTCTCGGGGGCTGCATTTGGAACCTGAAATGAGCGTTGAGCTGGCTGGTATAAAGCTCCCCAATCCAACTATTCTCGCATCTGGAATCCTCGGCGTCTCAAGCGAGATCATGGTTCGCGCAGCCCGAGCCGGCGCTGGAGCGGTCGTGACGAAATCGTTCAACAGAAACGGCAGGGAAGGCTATCATAATCCATCGTTCATCGAGGTCCCTGGGGGTTTCCTCAACGCTCTGGGTATTCCGAACCCTGGAATGGCAGAGATGATGGAAGAGGTTCGCACAGTATCGACCGCTGGGGTTCCGGTAATCGCGAGCGTGTTTGGGTTTGACGCTGACGAGTTTGCGGATGCAGCCGCGATGGGCGAGAGTGGGGGAGCGAGTTCGATCGAGCTGAATGTGTCGTGTCCGCATGTGAAGGAGGTGGGGGTGGAGATCGGGCAGAGACCGAGTATGGTCGCCGAAGTGACGAAAGCAGTCAAGAAACGAGTACGGATTCCCGTCTTTGTCAAGCTGACTCCTAATGTTACCAATATTGTCGAGATTGCTGTAGCCGCGGAGAAAGCCGGAGCGGATGGAATCACGGCGATCAACACCTTACTGGGAATGGCGATTGACGTGGACGCGGCCTCTCCTGTTCTTGGAGGGCAAGTTGGAGGACTTTCGGGCCCAGCGCTTCACTCGGTCGCTGTCCGTGCAGTCTTTCAGATCAAGGATGCAGTTCGGATTCCGATAATCGGAGTTGGGGGAGTAACCACCTGGAAGGATGCTGTGGAGATGATGATGGCCGGCGCCTCCGCGGTTCAGGTTGGCACCGCGGTAATGTACCGCGGCGTGGAGGTCTTTAGAGAGATTGTTGGGGGAATCTCGAAGTTCCTAGGTGAAAATGGTTATAGATCCGTTGGCGAGCTTGTTGGAATTGCCCACAAGCCGAAAATCGACGCTCAGACCGTTAGCCACGCAATAATATTAGGATGATGAACAATGTTAGCGCGGCTCCAGTGATAAAGACAAAGTTTCTCGTCGTTCTGTTGTCGTAGGCCTGACTTTCCTCTGTGCACTTGCACTTGTCACTGCAGACTCATTGTTCATATCGACAAGTGTCACACAACCACACGGTGCTTATGCCTAGCGAACGGTCCCGGCTCTTTCACGCCCATACTTCGACAACTAGGGCATCAGTAGCGCCATTCTCCCCAGGCGACTCTTATATCATTCTCAGCAGTATCCTTCGTCGTCATGAACAAGATCCAGTGGCTTGATTGGGGCAAAGACAGCTTCGACATGTCCCGCTCATCAGGCAAACCAATCATGCTAGATATCAAGGGATCCTGGTGCCACTGGTGTCACGTAATGGACGAGACCTCGTACTCGGATCAAGCCATAATCGATACGGTGAACAAGAACTTCGTGCCCATCAGAGTGGACACCGACAAGAGACCAGATATCAACCGTCGATACAATATGGGAGGATGGCCGACAACCGCCTTCCTAGACAGCGAGGGACGGGTGATAACTGGTGGGACTTACATTCCGCCACAACAACTCAGAGAAGTTTTGCGATCAGTTATCGAGTACTATCGCAGGAACAAAGGGAGGGCTCAGAGCAAGCTTGAGCCAGTTGTCCTTCCAAAGACAACAGGTCAAAGTTTGAGCGAGGGCACCGTCAAAGATATCGCGACCTCGATGGCCGTAAACTTCGACATTGATTACGGCGGTTTTGGTTTCGAGCCCAAGTTTCCCCACACTGACGCTTTGAATCTCGCCTTGCTGAGGTACAAGTACAGCGGCGAGAAAGAGATGCTGACAATAGTCAACAAGACTCTAGACAAGATGGGAAAAGGAGGAACGTACGACCAGGTTGAAGGCGGATTCTTCCGATACTCGACGACTAGGGACTGGAGCGTTCCCCATTTTGAGAAGATGGCGGAGGACAACGCCAAGCTTCTGGGACTGTATCTACACGCATTCCAAGTGGCCGGGAACCCGTACTTTAGACAAGTCGCTGAAGGAATAGTGAACTATGTCAGGAAAAGTCTCTCAGACCAACAGAATGGCGGCTTCTATGGCAGCCAAGATGCTGACGAAGAATACTACAAGCTCTCAAAGAATGAGAGAGAGAAATCCAAGGCTCCAACCATAGACAGAACCCTCTACGCAAACTACAACTCGCTATTCGCGTCCTCCTTTCTCCTCGCAAGCGTAATTCTCGATAATGCTGACTTGGCTAGTTTTGCATTGAAATCCTTGGACGGAGTCCTTGCGAAGTTTTCGCAGACCGAAGGTGTCGCTCACTTTTGGGGCGCAGATGCGACCGGCCCACGAGGATTTCTAGTCGACCATGCAACACTGCTAAACGCTCTCGTTGACGCGTACGAGCACACCAGCAAATGGTCTTTCATCGAGAAGGCAACGGAGCTCGTTGAGCTATCCTTGAAGACTCTCTACGACCAGAAGGATGGCGGCTTCTATGATGTCCCCGACACTGGAGAAAAGCTCGGTGAATTGAGGACTAGAGACAAGCCTCTTGATGAGAACAGCATGATGTCGCTCGGACTTCTGCGCCTCTCCTCGATCTCTGGTGAGGATCGCTTTGGTGAGATAGCGGCGAAGACTCTCCAGCTTTTCTTGGAGAGTCATGAGAGACACGGCCTAATGGCCGCCGGGTACGGTATTTCTGTGGACGCTCTCATAAATGGGCCGATTGGAATAACGATAGTAGGCTCTCAGAAAGGAAAGGCGTTCCAGAATTTCAAGTCTCAGGCTCTCAAGACTATGCCAGCCCGGAGATCAATCCTCTACCTTGACAAGGTCAAAGACTCTGCGCGGGCCGAGAAGCTGGGCTACGACACGTCCGAAGGCACACGCGCCTATGTCTGTGTAGGAAAGGTGTGCGGTCCCCCGCTCCAAGACCCAGCGCAAATCGAGACATCAATTGCAACCCTGCTTCGTACCACTAATGCTGCGCTTCCCGCTCCTCCCATCCCAAAGGTGGAGGCAAGCACCCCCTGAACATGGATTAGTGCCCAGAGAGCTACGAGTTGCCTAACCCTGACCTGATCCTCCACAATGCCAACATATACCCCAGAGTTGATGGCTCGAAATCGTTCCAAGCCATCGCCGTCTGGAATGGATTAATCACAGCAGTTGGCCGCGACCGTGACATTCTGGGACTCAAAGGAAGATCAGTCAAGTCCATTGACTTGCGCCGGAAAACTGTCATCCCGGGTCTCACCGACTCTCACATTCATCTCTTAGGCTATGCAATGTTCCTGCGAACCTTGGATCTGACGGCTGCTCGTTCGATCAAGGACATCCAAAGAGCTGTGAGCGCAACTTCTCGACACGGAGGAAAAGGCATTCTCGGAAGAGGCTGGGACCAAGAGAAGCTTGCGGAGCACCGATACCCAAGGAAGGACGATTTTTCCTCAATCCGGCAGCCAATGTTCCTAAGACGAGTTTGCGGGCACATAGCGGTCGCCAATGCCACAGCGCTAAATCGCGCTAACATAACGAAGAACACCACGGATCCAAAAGGTGGATTAATCGAGCGTGACAGCCCGAGCGGCGAACCCACCGGAGTTCTGAAGGAGAGCGCCCTGGGGCTCGTTCAAGAAGTGATTCCCTGGGACGAAAAGGAGGTGGAAAGAGCTCTCATCACAGCGACGACAAAACTGCTCAAGATTGGTCTCACGTCCCTCCACTGTATCATTGAGAATCTCATTGAGCTGAAAGTTCTCAGCCAATCAATTTATGCCATAATCCCGCTGAGCCTGCTCGAGAGTGCAGCTGGAATGGGGCTTTCTACCGAGCCAGGGAGACCCGGGTTCAGGATTGGAGGTGTGAAGATGTTTCTCGACGGGTCCTTAGGTGCGCGGACCGCGGCCTTGACCGAGCCATACAGCGACGAGCCCTCCGCCGGAATGCTGACCCTAGGCGGGGAACGCCTCCAAGCTGCTGCGCAGAAGGCGGTCGATGCAGGATTCCAACTTTCAATGCATGCGATAGGCGATAGAGCTGTTGAGGAGGCTCTGGCCGTGGTTGGGAAGGTAGGCAGCACGTATCATACGAGGGAATTGAGGCATCGTATCGAGCACGCTTCCCTGACGCCCCCTATGCTCCTCCGATTGTTCCGGGAGAGGGGAATCATTGCCTCCGTTCAGCCGAGTTTCATCCCCTCGGATACATGGGCCGAGAAGCGCCTCGGACCCCGAAGAGTCGAACATCTCTACGCGTTCAGGTCAATGAATCGAGCAGGAATCCGCATGACGGCGGGGTCAGACTGTCCTGTCGAGAATCCTAACCCTTTCCGAGGAGTGTGGGCTGCGGTTGCGCGGCCAGGACTGCCGGCTCGCGAAAGGCTCACCGTCCACCAAGCATTTTCGTGCTATACCTCAGGGCCAGCCTACGCGTCATTTGCAGAACAGTTCCAAGGAAGTCTCGAGCCCGGAATGATGGCTGACATGCTGGTCCTCGATCGGGACCCGTTTACATGCCCGTTGGCTGACCTCGCTGATGTGAAAGTACTGCAGACATTTGTCGCAGGAAATCCCGCTACGCCCTAGTCCTAGCTGAATTTCAGCGGACGCAGGCGGTAAGCCAAGTGCTGGCCACTTGTGCTCCCCTATCTCCAGAATCTGTCTCTCAACGCTTCTTTTTCAGCTTCCATTATTGCTTCGAAGAACTTGCCGTTTGGCTTGCTGTGCTTCCGGAGAATCTCGTCGACAGTCTCCAGCGATAATCTGCGTCCCGACAGTGCATAGACCGTGAGGATGCCGTGCTGGTTCACCAGCTTCGCCGTCTCCTCCGCCCTTCCAATAATGTTCTTTTCACGTTCTGCTAGTCTCTGTCCCTTCTTTGCAATGATCTTCTGGACTTCCTCGTCGGAGACCGCTAAGACGCCTATCTTCTCCTCCCCACACACGGGGCATTTCATGGTCTTGGCCACGTCCTTGACCCGTTTCATCTCAACATAGTTCCAGCAATTTGTGCAGACGAGCGTCTTCACGTCATTGAGGATTCTAGCTTTGGTCGATTCGATCAGA
>WNGK01005082.1_pt1 | contig 13987 bp, 13 predicted proteins | sample 5400601 | NCBI WGS metagenome assembly WNGK01 (sample SAMN13153376, study PRJNA577476) | soil metagenome | isolation source: 60 cm soil or saprolite under Garry oak tree replicate 1 | place: USA:California | collected 2016-06-15 | reverse complement strand
TGTCAGGCGCGTGAAAAATGAATCCTTCGAAATTCAACTCGCGCACTCCGCGTAGTTTGGGTCTGGGCTTGAAGGTCGCATCGAGATAGTCACAGATGCAATCGGCGCGCTCGACGAACCCAACCTCGGGATTAAAGTTTGGGCCCGATCTTGCGGCGCCCGGCGATCAGCGACAGACCGACGTGGGTGCGGGTTTCAATTTTCAGACCAACTCGCCTGAGCGCATCCACGTGCGGAAATCTAGGAGCTTAGAAACCTGTAGGGGTAGCAAGCGTGCGCGCAAGGTATCTCGTTGCGCGAACCAATCCACCCAGTTTAGGTGGCTGCGCGCTGTAGTTTCAGTCGGCGAAGCAACTGTGCATTCACCGCGACGATGATGGTAGACAAGCTCATCGCGACCGCACCAACGCTCATTGGCAAATCGAGTCCCCGGCGAACAAGAAGGCCTCCTGCGACCGGGATCGCGACAAGGTTGTAGGCAGTCGCCCAAACGAGATTTTGAACCATCTTTTGGTAGGTCGCCCGAGATAGCTCGATGGCTCCCACAACACCGCGCGGATCGCTGCGCACCAATACAATTCCCGCGGACTCTATGGCCACATCGGTTCCCGCGCCAATTGCGATTCCGACGTCCGCAGTCGCTAGCGCAGGCGCGTCGTTCACACCGTCCCCAACCATCGCGACTTTCTTGCCGCTTGCCTGAAATCGCTCAACTGCCGATGCCTTGTCCGCAGGAAGAACTTCGGCTGCAACCTCGTCAATCCCAATGCGCTGAGCTACCGAATCGGCGACCTTTTTCGAGTCTCCGGTGATCATTGCCACTTGGAGACCTAGCCGATGAAGTTCTGCAACGGCTTCCTTGGATTCGGGGCGAATCTCATCCTCCAGCGCGAACGCCCCAAGCAGTTGTCGTTCGGCGGCGGCAAACAGAACTGTCTTTCCCTCAGAAGCCCAAAGATTCGTCACCTTCTGAACTCCTGGCGGCACAGTTACCTTGTCTTCGGTCAACAAACGCGATCCGCCAATCGTGATGCTCTTGCCATCTACGCGCGCCCGCGCGCCTCGACCGGGTAGCGCTTCGAAGTCGGCAGCCTGAAACGCGGACAGTTTTCGGCGCTTGGCTTCGGCCACAATTGCTTTAGCGAGAGGATGCTCCGAGTTGGCTTCGACGGCAGCAGCATAGGCAAGCAAATCGCTCTCGTTGTTGCCAAGCGCGGCCGCAACTCCAGACAGCGCCGGCGAGCCGCGCGTGAGCGTCCCCGTCTTATCGAAAATCACCATATCCAAATTGCGAGCGGCTTCGAGCGCGAGTTTGTCCTTTACCAGAAGGCCATTCTGTGCTCCGAGTGATGTCGAGATTGCAATTACGAGTGGAATTGCAAGTCCCAGAGCATGGGGACAAGCGATGATGAGTACGGTTGCGGTCCTGATTAAAGCGTGTTCTTTGTCGCCCGAAAACCACCAAAAAGTAAGCGTGATGGCGCCGGATGCTACTGCAACATAGAAGAGGATTGCGGCGGCACGATCAGCGAGCGCTTGCGTGCGCGACCCGGAGGCTTGCGCAGCAGCAACGAGCCGCATGATGCCGGACAGAGCTGTTTGCTCACCGACTGCTGTGACGCGAACTCGAAGGCTTCCGCCGCTGGCGACCGTTCCGGCGATGACGGCGGCACCTGAGCCCTTCGAGACCGCCCTGGACTCGCCGGTAATCATGGACTCATCAACGTCGGCAGAGCCCTCGACGACTGTGCCGTCGGCGGCAACGCGCGTTCCGGGTCGTACCAAAACAATGTCGTCCACATGCAACTCAGAGAGCGGAACCTTTTGAATTTCTGTCCCGCTTATTCGTTCCGCGGTGTCCGGAAGCAACGCGGCAAGCGCATCGAGCGCGCCACGAGCCTGGGAAATCGCTCTCATCTCCAGCCAGTGGCCGAGGACCATGATCGTGATCAGAGTGGCAAGTTCCCACCAGACCTCAATCTCGAAAAGGCCGAACGTCGCGGCGAGCGAGGTGCCAAAAGCGACCGTGATCGCTAGGCTGATAAGGGTCATCATGCCCGGCTTGTGGTCGGCAAGTTCACCCCATGCTCCCCGGATGAAGACGAGGCCTCCGTAAAAGAAGACCAGCGTTCCGAGAATCGCGGGGATCAATTGCGAGCCACGAAAGGAAGGCGCGGCGTATCCAAGCCAGTGTTCGACATCGGTTGACCAGAAGACCACGGGAATGGTGAGGCCAAAGGTCAGCCAAAACTTGTCGCGAAACATGGCAACCGAATGGCCAGCGTGACGGTCGTGACCTGCGTGCGTCGACGACATCTTGTGCCCGGCGTGAGCGTCGTTTGCTCCTGGGGCATTGTGTGTCATGTGATCCATTTGTGAACTCCGATCTCGATAGACCAAGGCCTCCTGGCATCGTCAACGATGAGGAGCAGAACAAAGAATCTGCAGGAAGAAAAACTACATTTCAGGTTTGGGCGATTCATGGATTGTTATCTTCCTTGGCTGATGCTGCTGCCAGTCGGCAAATTGGTTTCACGGACGGGCCGGTCGACTTCTGTCGGCGGGGTCGGGGCTTCCAGTCCGTCCGTAAGCAAGAACCCTTTCAATGCGACTATGCTCACCCAGAGGTTTTCGAGAGACGTGATGTAGTCCGTCTGTAATTGGAATAAGGTTCTCTGCGAAACCAGCACTTGCGGGTAAGCAGCTGCCATGCTGCGGTACCGGGCCAGATAGAGGCTGTATGCCTTTTCCGCTTGCGGAATCATCTGACTTCGATAACGTTCGACGGCCGCCTTAGCTGTCAAATATGTTTGAAACACGGATGACGATCGCTCCCGAAGCAACAGTTGCACTCGCTGTTGTTCCAGGTCCGCGCGTTCTATGCTCGCCCTCGCGGCCTGGACGTTCCCTTGGTTGCGATTAAAGACGGGGATGCGGACTCCGACCTCGGCAAAACCTTGCAACCCGACCGGCTTGCCTGTGCTCTCTACTAGCTCGCGGTTCTGCTGCACCCCGGCACGCAGTTGTAGGTCCGGGATGGGCTCGCGCTTTGCTCGGTCTAGCTCCGCCTGAGCGCGGGCCAGGCTCAACCTGGCGATCTTCACGGCTGGGCTGTTTTGCAAAATGTTGTCGAGCCAACGCTGGGTGTCAACATCAGGCAACTCCTCCAAACTGCCCGCGAGATTTCCAAGCGGCAAGGTGGGCTGACCAATAACTGCAGCCAGCGACCTCCATAAGCTTTGCTGGCGCTGTTGCGAAGATACGAGTGCCACCTCCTCTTGCGAGCCTTCCACCTGCGCCTGCAATACATCGGGCTCGTCGGCCTGGCCGACGTTGAACAATTGTCGTGCAGTAGCAGATGCGTCCTGGGCAAGCTTGACGAGTCTCTCCCGAATCGCGACAGTTTCCTGTGCTCCGAGCGATTGGTAGTAGGCCATGGCGACAGCGTTTTGAACGCGAAGCCACTGCTCTCCACGTTCGGCTTCCGCCTGTAGGCGGTCCTGCTCAGAGACACGTTGTGCTGCCGCGAGTTTCCCTCCCAGAACGATGTCTTGCTGAATGAACCCACCCTGCTCGCCGCCACGTTGCGAACCTCCGCTGATTTGCTCGCCGATGTAGCCGACCGTGGGATTCGGGTAAAGACCTATTTGGCGTTTTCGAGCTTCCGCCACACGGATTTCTGCTTGTGCCTGTTTTAACGTGGGGTTGTGGTCAATTGCTAATTGCTGCAATTGGTCCAGCGTATACGCGGCACCAAGATTGGCTGGTGGTTCTTGCGCTTCAGCAGCCGGAGGCATCTGCTGGGTTTTGGGTTGTTGGGGCTGAGGGTTATCCGGCATCTGCATACCAGGCATCTGCTGGTTCTGCGCCGGCTCACTCGATTGGGAATTCTGTCCGTAAAGCCCGCTCACCATGAGCAGCAACGCGAGTCCATGGGCGAAAGTTGTCTTCATCACTCTTCTCCTTATTCTCGTGTTAGCTGTGATCGTGCTGGTGTTCCATGCTGGGCATTTCCATCCTCGGCATCTGTTGTTTATTCGGTGCGCGTTGCACTCTCATGGCCATGATCTTGTCGTACATATCCGGAGGTAGCACGCGAACAAAGCTCATCATTCCTTGCATGAACCCGCTCCATCCCGGACGCAGCCCGTAGTTCTCGGGTTTATCGACCATCTTGTCCATGGCCATCATCGGCCCTTCCATGAATGCGTCCTGCGGGAACCCCGGAACTTGGTTGGCGTTTTCCGGGAGTTCCTGTTCGCTGTGCTGCATACCTTGCATCTGTCCGTGCTGCATGCCAGGCATTTGCTGATCTTGCATCGCTTCTTTGGCGCGTTCTTGGCTTAATGGCCCGTTCGGGGTCGGCTGGTCATTGGTCGAACCCACTCCCATGCCACGTCCCAGGCTCGGCCCATAGTCATCGCCAAGAGGAACACCCGGTGTGCCATCCAGCATCCCCATTCCGTTTTCCATGGAGACACCCATGGGCATTCGGGGACGGCGCGTCAGCGGTCCAACCGTTGACGACATCTGGTTCATCATGTGGTGGGGAAGATGACAGTGCAGCATCCAGTCGCCGGGATTGTTGGCCACAAACTCGATATCGCGTGCCTGGGCGACTCCAACGAGCACCGTGTTTCCCGGTGCCCAAGTTGTTTTCGGCTGTCTTCCGCCTTCACTCCCCGTGACTAAGAACGTATGGCCGTGCAGATGGATCGGATGATGATCCATGCCGAGATTGACCATCCTGATTCGAACGCGATCCCCGAGCCGCACGATCAGCGGCGTAGTCGCCGGCCCAGCTTTGCCGTTGAATGTTAGCCAATTGAATTCCATGTTCATGGAATTCGGCGTCTGATTACTGGGCAAGATGGCGTACTCCTGGAGCAGGATCACGAAGTCGCGATCCACCGGAGGGTCATAGGCCTGTTTAGGGTGCATGATGAAGGCCCCCAGCATCCCAATCATTTCCTGCATCGCCATGTGAGAGTGATAAAAGTAGGTGCCTTCCTGGTGAAGCGTGAATTCGTAGACGAAGCGACCGTCCGGTTTGATCGGATCTTGACTTGTACCCGGCGCACCGTCCATGTCGTGGGGGATTTCGAATCCATGCCAGTGCATGGAGAACGGCTCGGGCAGGTGGTTGTCCACGATGATTCGAACTCGGTCGCCTTGATTTATCTGAATGGTAGGACCGGGAGCGCTGCCGTTGAATCCCCACAGGTTCGCAACCTTGCCGGGCACCAATTCCTGTCTCACCGGCTCTGCGACGAGATGGAATTCCTTCACGCTTCCATCTAGCCGATATGGAAGCTGCGCTATATCAGGGGACTCAACCGGAACGGGTTGTGGGAATCGAGACTTGTGTCGCGAGTCACCGCTTACCGTATGCATGGCGTGCTCGGCGGCCATGTCGTGTCCCGTGTGCTGGGCGGCAATGGCCTTTCCCGAAGCAAACGCAGCGCCTCCGAATGTGAAAGCGGTTTTCAGAAAATTGCGTCTTTGCATAACTCCTCGGGTGTTCGTGTTCAATGAAACAGGAAATTGGGGGCAGAGCCGGCCCGAAGCTAGGGCTCATACGCAGTCCTGCCCAGAGTCTTGGGCGCAAACACACGACTCGATTTGAGGCTAGATACGGAGGTTTGAAGCTACAGTCCTAAGGAAGGAGGCCGGTGGGGAGGACGAGAAAAAAACCGCTTCTGAATGTGCAGCGAGAGCTGAGAAAATTGGCGTGAGCACAGTCGCCACCGAATCAAAATTGACGCGCAAACGACCTTCAACGGCAGACGCGGACGGCACATTGGGAACACAACCATGCTTCACGACCTGCGCACTCGCTGGGCAACATGCAGAGCTCGCCATAGAGTCATGGTGCTGGTGGGAATGGTGTTGTACGGCCACTTCCGGACCGCCCTCAATGGCGTGTTTCGCCGAGGCGTGATGATTGCAGTTGATTGTGCAGATCAGACCCCAACCGCTGGCCTGCATTAGCGCAAGCGAAACGACGAAGGCGATTGTTCGGCGGATCACAAAAAAAATACTAAGCTCCCACTGGATATGTTGCAAACTCGCGTCTTTTTGGACGTCACTCAGAAAAGCCTCGACTCGGACTGTAAAATTCCTCTCTCGATTGTTGGTGATTTACTCCCACACTGCCGTTACTGTCGGCAATGTCAGCCTACGGAAAATGTCATTAATTTCTTTGGGCGGCAAAGGCATCTTCTTTTCCAACCACCAATTCAACACCAACACGAACGTCGAGGCCACGTACTCCGAAAGAAGCTCCGCTGGGATCCGACGTGCGAATTTCCGCCCGGCTCGAAAATCCTTGCTCACCACATCCGCAATGATATCCGCCAGTACTTTTCGCAGGTGCTCATGAAGGACGGCCCTTCCTCTGGTCCCAATCCTGTCACCTCCGGTGTGGCGATGCTGGTGGTGGTACTCGAAAACTGGAAGGCTGAACCAAAGAATTCGCTCGTGCCGTCTTCCCGAAGATAGCGTCGGAGTTTGGACTGGGCGAAGCATGTCATGTATGCCACTGACAAGCAGGTCGTCTTTATCGCGAAAATGCATGTAGAACGTTGACCTGCCCACATTGGCACGGTCCAGAATCTCCTTGACCACGATCGAGTCATAGGGCTTCTCGCCGATCAGAGAGACGAGCGCCCCTCTCAACAAGTCCTGGGTCTTTTGAATCCGTCGATCCTTGATGTTTTTCACTCGTACTGGCATCGCTTCTCTCCAACCACAGTCCGAAAAGACGGACAAAAACAGCTTTTTTGTCCGATTTGGAACACCTGACTGTCGGCTGTTCTTCAGTTCTCGTTTCTCCAAAGCTTACATTAGATCTGAACAAATGTTCATTGTCGGACGTTTATTCAGGAGGATGATACGAGATGGCGCATACTCACTCTGCGCAAGAAAAGCCAATGCCGGTAGCTGCCGGGGATCAAACGCCACTTACCAGTGGGATCGTCTTGCACTCACCAATTCTCTACGACCTCACCGTCTGGCTTGCATTCTTTGGAAAGGAGCAAGCATTTCGGGAAAAGGTGCTGCACTTTGCACGCCTCGCAACCGGTGAGAGCCTTCTAGATGTGGGCTGTGGGACCGGAACGCTTGCGATTGCAGCCAAACGACACGTCGGGCCTAACGGCGCTGTGTACGGAGTTGATGCCTCTCCGGAAATGCTGGCTAGGGCGGAGAAGAAGGCGAAAAAAGCTGGTGTGGAAGTTTCTTTCGGGAAGGGGCTGGCTGAGGCGCTCCCAATTCCCGATGCGCAATTCGACGTTGTTCTGAGCACGGTGATGCTTCACCATCTGCCCCGCAATGCGCGGCTTCAGTTCGCCAGTGAAATCCGAAGGGTTCTGAAGCCCGGTGGACGTGTGCTTGCGGTTGACTTCGAGGGAATGGATGACCAAAAGAGAACCTTCCTCTCTCATTTTCATCGTCCTCACGGTCACGTCAGTGTGCACGACATTATTTCCCTGCTAAATGAAGCAGGCCTAACCACCATCGAGAGCGGTTCAATGGGAATCCGCGACTTGCAATTTGTCCTTGCGACAGCTGCTTGCTGTAGTTGATTCGATTGCCTCGGAGTCAGAGTTGAACTCATGACGCATAGCTTTCTTCTGAAGAGACCTTGGATATTGCCGGTGTTGGTCGCCGTGCTGATTGCCGGTCACGTGATCGTCCTCTATCGACTCTTCTCCCACATGGCGGGGACGGTTGTGCTGGGACTGGTTCTCCTGTTGCTGCTCAAGCACGTTGGAGTTTTCGGACCGATTTACGCGTTTCTCAGGCGTCGGTCTCGGCATCAGCCATGACACCGAAGATCCGAAAGCTCACGCTTACTGCTCATATCGTTTCTGGCGTCGGCTGGATGGGAGCAACCGCTGCATTCCTTGCGCTCGCGCTCGCTGGTCTCACCAGCAATGATGACCGGCTGACCAGTTCCGCTTACGTCGCGATGAAATTGATCGGTTGGCGGGTGATTGTCCCACTCAGTCTCGCGTCGCTGTTAACCGGGCTTGTGCAATCTCTCGGTACTGCATGGGGGCTCTTTCGGCACTATTGGGTTCTGTTGAAATTTGTACTGACCGTTATCGCTACAGGGCTTTTGCTACTGCACATGAACTTAGCAACTCGGTTAGCTGATAATGCTGCGAAATCGAACATGGCCACGGCTGATTTGCATGGGCTACGCCTTCAAATCATGGCCGATGCCGCCGCTGCTGTACTGTTGCTGATTGTGAACACGACTCTGGCAGGTTTAAGCCACGAGGCATGACACGATACGGACGCCGCAAACAGTATGAAAAACGCATTTCTGTAGTGGCGAACCTGTATGCGCCTGAGTTGAGCGAAACAGGCAGCGCACCACAGTGGGTAAGGGTTTTTGGCGTCACGGCATTTGTCCTGCTCGTGTTATTCAGGATCGTTGTCCTGCATCTGTCAGGTGGTTTCGGACACCACGTTCATTAGGGTGATGACCACCAAGACGAGGCACAAAGGTCGCTGAGTTACGGAGCGCCTGAAGCTATTCTTTGCTCTTGGGATTCGAGTCGACTTTGGGTGCTACGCCCGGACCAGCGGAATAGCGGGCGTTCAGTTTCCACCCTTTGTCGGTTTTCTGCCAAAGGTCAACGATGAAGAAATTACCGCTGAGATCTTCTCCCGCGAAGTCCGCCTGTTGTTCGCAAAAGAAATTTACGACTGCATGGCTACCTATGAAACGTACGGTTAGGCGGCTGATCCGAAACGAACGGACTTTATAGGTGGTGGTGGCCGCTTGAAGCCATTCATCACGAAGGGTTAGCTCTCCGCCGGAACGGGAGGTTCGCAGCTCAAAGTCTTGCGCGACCATCGGCTCTATTGCAGAACGGTCTTGCGCAACGACCGCGTCCATCAGCCGTTTTTCCCGACGAGTAAAGGAATCTGCCTCGATTGTGGGCATGCCTGTTTCGGGAGTTTCCTGCGCAAATAGAACTGGGAGTAGGAACATCAGCATTACCACCGAAAGTATCGACTGTTTCATTAGGAGAGATCCCTTTGCACAAAATGAAAAAGGCGGGGCTGCGGCCCCGCCCTGACTGGTCCTTAACGCCCCTTACTTGGCCCAAAGCACATGCGTAACGATGTGGTTCCCGTGGCCGAAATCGAGGTCATAGGTTGAAGTTCCCGACTCACGCGAACCACTGAGGAGCTTGCCCCATTGATTAGGTTGGCCGTAGTCGACCATCGTCATGGCGGCTGGCATCTTTGTGACTTGGCCAACGGTGGTGAAGCTGTCCAAATGCCCGGTGCCCGTGCAGGAATGGGTCTTGGTGCTCAAAGTCTGACCGGCGTCGGCGGGATCGTAGATGCACAGCAGTTGATCGTAGTCACCCTGGTTTGGACTCGTATTGGCGGGAGGGCCATCGGGATTGCTGGTGTAATCCATGCAGGTTCCCAAATTCGGGTTGTTGAAATTAGTGTCTTGGTGATCGAGCCCGAAAGTGTGTCCGATCTCTTGGCACGTCACCAATGCTCGCCAAGACGGAGTGTTATATTGCGATCCGACACCAAAATATGTGTCATTGAGTTTCACTGTGCCTTGGACGATGTGGTCGCCCGTCGTCAACCAGATCTGGGCGACACCGAGCCAGCCCGTGTTTCCGTAGGCGGCGCTGCAGATCTCGTCACGTCCACTTGTGGGACGGCAATTCCGGGGCTTCGTGCCGCCGCTAACGGTCTGGTTATGGACCACGGTCGAGTTATTCCACTCGGAAGACGCATTTGATAGCGCAGTTTGCCAGGCGGAGCTGACATTATTTCCCATTTTTACGGTAATCGGGTTGGCTGTACGCGCCCAGTGGTAGTCACTCCAAGCATGGTGGGCAAGTACGATGGAGGGTAGCGCAATGATCACGAACAGGAGCAAAATGACAAAAAGCGAACGTCGAGCGGAGATCCGATACATTTTGGTGTCCTCCGAGAATATTTAGGTGTGCGACTCTTGACGGCCGGGGCTGGTGGCACATGGCCCGAGGCATTCAGGATCGTATCTCGGGCCGAACTGCCCGTCAACCGTGCCATTTCGCTTAGAGAAGGACCCGCCATTTGGCCGTAGGCCAGCGGTGGTCAGCACATAGATTTCAGTTGAATTTACGGAGAACTGCAATGCTTTCACTAAAACGTTACGGCAGGCTGTGTGTAGAAGACACAGGACTTGTGTCTAGTCTCGCGAGCGCTGGCTGTTCCTCTTACACTTCAGTCTCGGATTCAGATCAGGAAAACTGTAGCATCGCCAACCTCTGCGGAAAGTGCCGCTAGGTCGGCAGTGGAAGCAACGATCTTCAATTTCGGAGCGGGCTGCGCGAAGGCTGTCACCGCTGCAGCACAGATTAGTGCTTGTAGCTGCAACCACCACAGCCCAGCGCAGTTCGAATACTTGGTTCATTCTCACATTATCGAGTTTCAAGGGCGACCACCCTCTTCTGCGCTGCAGCGTTGTTGGCGGTCGTGAAGATTTGCAGACCATCAGTAATGGCTTGCTCCCGGACGATGACCCTGTTTTGGTCGATCGAAAACGGGACAGGAACTGCCACGCAACTCTTGTCTGGCGTGATGTGTTCGTTTTGATTGCCAACCCGCATCGCGCTTCCGCATCTTCCGCAAATCAAGCTTCCCCGGATCAGCTTGTGTTCACGCCGATGGGAGTAGCAGGCTGTGCAGGATGCAAACGCTGCCCTGATCACTCCTTTCGCATCGCGTTGTACAAGTAACCTCGATTGCTCCGAGGAGTTCGGGTACATGAAGAAGCGTGTTTGACCCGGCTCCAACTGTGCGAGGTCGTAACCGAAATCATCTTTTGCTTGCAATGCTATCTCCGGCAAATTGTCGGACGCGGTTGCTTTTGCTTCTTCCGAGATGCTGAACCAAGCCACAGCCCCAGTAGCGAGCGCGAGCGAACCGCCCAGAATCAGCCAGAGACGCCACACGCTGCGGCTGACTGCGTGCACACGTCGCTGTTTCCTGCCCAAGGAGCGATGACCTGAATGCCACATTTCTATACTCCCTACACGGCCAGCCTAAGCCGTCGATGCCATTCGTAAACTCCATTGGCGTTCGCAGGCCCCGAGTTTCGACAAATGTTCTTTCATCTCCCGAAGGCAGCGCATTTCACATTCATCTACCGGTTGGTCAAAACCTCTGCGATGAACAATCTTCACGCTTAGGGTGACGTCGGGACGATTGGCGCGCACTTTGGAATAACGGAGCGCCGCCTCATATGGGCCGATCTCGTACATCGAGAGTCGTTCTTCCTTAGGAAGAATCCAATCGGCCACGGCATGCAGCGCTCCGTAGATTCGCCTGCATGCCGGGCAGCCTGGCCCGATGTGTCCTGTTCCGGAATCGTGAGTTCCCGAAAGCTCAAGTTCAAAGCCAACCTGCCTCTCCTTGCCGCCAACCATCAAGTATTCTGGCCAAACTTCCCAGCAGACCTGATAGTGCTTGACGAACTCTCGGAGCGTATCGGTCTCCGCATCATTGGGTTTCATAGGATGGACTCCTTCCATATATCCTTCGAACCACGAGGTCTGAATGAGAGGCGGGCGGCAAATGGCCCACTGTGCCCTTGTAGCCCAATCGGGCCAATGATGCCCAGACCGCCGGCACATAACTTCTGGTTTCGGCCGGCAGAAACCTATTCAATCGAGAAAAGTCAGTCGTGCCGCTGCGGTCAATGGCGCGCTGGACCGTCTGCTCGCCAGCGTTGTAAGCCGCAAACACTAGAGACCAATCGTTGAATTGTTCGTGAAGGTCACGCAAATAACGAGCCGCTGCGCGAGTGGACTTGTCGACATTCAGACGTTCGTCCCGATTTGTGCTGACGACCAGACCGTAACGGCGGGCTGTATCCGGCATCAATTGCCAGAGACCGCGTGCACCTTTGGCGGACAGCGCAGTGCTCCATCCCCCACTTTCTACCAGGACAACCGCTGCGAGCTGCTGCGGGACTCCTTCTTGTCGCAAAACTGGTTCAAACACCGGCTGCAACTTCCGTACGCGCTCAACTGCCTCTCGCAGTCGAATGCCGCGGACAACTTGTTCTTCCTCATCCGCTCTGCTCAAACCGGAGGTTAGGGGCAAATCGGAGGACGGGTGCGCCACCGCAGGCGGGCGTTGAGCGCTGGCAAGAAGCTTACTTGCCGTAGCGTTCAGAGTCTGATGGAAAGCAGAAAAGGTTTGGCCCACCGACGCGACGGAATCTCGGGAATCGGATTCCTGCGCCCAGCTCCATGAAGATACGAGCAGCAGGACGCCACCGCTCGTCAACATCTTGACTAGCGCAGTCCCGACGAAACTCCTGTTCTGCTTAGGCATCGGTTTCCCCACTCAGCAGCACTCGCAATCGGAGCCCCCGATAAACACTCCCCTTTGAGCATGCAACCGTCCCGCTGAATTTGAAGAAGTGTGCATCCGATGGCGTCCGATAGATACACCATCAATTTCGAAGCTGACGAGGCGCAGTGAACGGATTCCTTGCGAGAGACGCTTCACCACTCGAGGAGTATTTCTGTCGTTGTCAACAAATATGCCCGCTGTGTCTCCAGCTAAACTTTGTAGGTCCCATCCGTAACTGAGGCTCGCTTTGCTGCCACGCGTGCTGTGGTCGGCAACGAGGGCAGTCATGACCGATACATGTTGAGCCTGTGCAGCCGCACGCAATTGTTTGTAGCTGGTGCCGCTCCCAGAATCATTGCCTTCGGCAATTATGATGACGGCACGTATTCCGCTGCGCGAAGATAATTGTTCTATCGCCAGAGCCACTGCTTTGTAAATTGGGATCCTGGATTTCTTCTCGGTTTCAACACTTAAGGGTTCAAGTGAACTGATCGCGATTGCGCCGGAAGAAGTGGTTGCTATGGTTGTCGCTTGATAGCCGGCCCGCATTACGATGAATTCGGTTTTCGCATCAGAAAACTCCGCAATCAATGAAGAGGCGAGCTCTTTCTCGCGATTGAGCACTCCCGATTGGTTTGGGCCCGCGTCAATGACTAGCGCGATGCTCAGCGGGGCTTCGGATGTGTCCATGACAGACACAATGCTGCCCCGCCGCCCTTCTGCGGTAATTGCAAGATCTGGCGGGTCAACCCCCCGGTCCGGTGAATCAGCACGGAGGACGGCGCTGTGCTGATGATCCTTCGTTTCAGTGACGCTCGCAGCCGAGGATGAACTTCCGAAGCCAACAAGGAGAAGAAGCCAGACAAGAATTGCACACCGATTTTGTCGTGAGCATGACATTGAGATCCTCCTTATAAGTAGTGCTCTGCTTAGGCAGTGGCTTCTCCAGTCGGCAATGCTGGTTGTGCTTCCAGCCCAGGCTTCACCTCAAAGTTCCATTTCCAGATCGCGAAAATCGGTGGATAAACCACCAGCTCCATTAAGAAGGAGACCAAGATTCCACCGACCAGCGGCGCCGCGATACGCTTCATCACGTCTGCTCCGGTGCCCGAAGACCACAAGATCGGCAGCAGCGCAAACAACATGCAAGACACGGTCATGACCTTGGGACGCAACCGCTTCACCGCACCATGGATGATTGCTTCGCGCAGGTCATCCCAACTCCGCATCCGTCCGTTCTTTTGTGCCTCGTGATAGGCGAGGTCTAAGTAAAGCAGCATGAAGACCGCAGTCTCAGCGTCCACGCCGAGCAACGCGATCAGGCCCACCCAAACCGCGATGCTCATGTTGTAGCCGAGCAAATAGAGCAGCCAGACCGCTCCAATGCCGGAGAACGGCACTGCCAGCAGGATGATGAAAGTCTTCACGATGGAGCCCGTGTTGAAGAACAGCAGGAGGAAGACAATGAACAGAGTGATCGGGACCACAATCTTCAGCCGCGCCTTCACGCGCTCCATGGACTCGTACTGGCCGCTCCAGACGAGCTGATAGCCGATTGGGATCTTCACGTTTTCCGTGACTGCTTTCTTCGCGT
>WNGK01005080.1_pt1 | contig 13989 bp, 15 predicted proteins | sample 5400601 | NCBI WGS metagenome assembly WNGK01 (sample SAMN13153376, study PRJNA577476) | soil metagenome | isolation source: 60 cm soil or saprolite under Garry oak tree replicate 1 | place: USA:California | collected 2016-06-15 | reverse complement strand
ACCGCTACTTCCCGTATCCGAATAACTCGCATTGCGGCCCGTACGCGGCCACCGGTCCGTTCGCTGGCCCGCAAGGGCCGGCAATCGTCGGCGAGGACCTTTTCGCAGCGCTCGTGAACTGGGTCGAGCATGGCGTCGCGCCGGACTACGTCGTGGCTGCACAAAAGGACGCGACGGGTACGACCGTGGTCCGAACCCGCAAGATCTGCATGTATCCGAACGCGCTGGTCTACAACGGCAGCGGCAGCACGGACGATCAGGCGAGCTTCCACTGCGAAACGCAAAACAAGGACAATCTGATCGATACGCTGACGATCGGAAAGCCGTACGAGACGAGCACCAAGGCTAATACCGACCCGTCACCGGACTGATTCGAGGGGCCAGGGCGGCGCGGCTTCGGGCCGCGCCGCTCGTTAGCGATAGCGAGAAGCAGATCGAACCGCGATTTTCCGGAGAGTTTCCCGGCTTCGGGTCGCTCCTGAAGGCATGGAGCAAAGCGTCGACGACGCGTTTCGCGACGCGTGTCGTGCGCAGGATATGGACTGAGATCTTCTGCGGCCATGCTTCTGGGACAGGGCCGCTACCACGTGGAAACCCATTGACCCAACGCGGCGCCTCCTCGCGTGGAGCGGGCGTTTTGGCCAATTTGGCCATTTTGTCCAAGAGCGGCGTATAATGGTTTCCTTGCCGATAGAGGGAGTGCCCATGCCGGCCGTGATCCGCCGTATTCGTCCCCGCTCCGGCAAGCTAGCCGACGCGCCGCAAATCTCGGCCAGCGCCGCCAAGAATAGCTTCGGACGAATTCTCGACCGTGTCGCCAATGAGGGCCGGGTCGCCATTACCAAGCATGACCAGCCCTGCGCGGTGTTGATCTCGATCGAGGAGTACCGGGCGCTGATTGGGACCGAAGAGGTCACCCTCAACACCCTCTCCGATGAGTTCGATGCGCTGTTCGAGCGCATGCAGAAGCCTGGGGCGGCCGGTGCCATGCAAAGGGCCTTCGCCCTGACGCCGGACCAGCTGGGTCGTGCCGCGGTCAAGGATGCGGCGCAGGCGAAACCCCGTCGCGCAGCAGCCAAGGCCGTGCGCCGCGGGCGTGGCTAAGGCGTCCCGCGCAGCGTCATCTGGCAGCATCTACGTCCTGGCCGGCTGCAACGGCGCCGGCAAGAGCAGTATCGGTGGCGCCGCGCTACGCCAATCCGGCGGCGAGTTCTTCAATCCGGACGAAGCGGCCCTGCGTATTGCCGCCGCGAATACCACGCGCAATCCGCCGCTGACACAAGCGCAGATCAACGGCGCAGCCTGGAATGAGGGGCGCCGACTGCTACAGCGAGCAGTCGACGAGCACGCCGATTTTGCTTTTGAAACCACGCTGGGCGGCAAGACCATGACCGCTCTGCTCGAGCAGGCGGCCGGGGTTGGTCTGGCCGTACACATGTGGTTTGTGGGACTCACCGACGTCGAGCTGCATATCGATCGCGTGCGGCGCCGGGTGGCCAAGGGCGGCCATGATATTTCAGCAAAGAAGATACGAGAGCGTTTCGAGAACGGTCGGGTCAACTTGATCCGGTTGCTGCCATACCTGACCGAGCTCTACCTGTACGACAATTCTGCGGAGGCCGATCCGGACCGTGGCGCGGCCCCCGCGCCAAGACGGTTGCTCCATTATCGCAAGCGCCGGATCGTGTCCCCGACCAACCTCAAGACGTTGTTGGAAGCCACACCGGCGTGGGCCAAGCCGATCGTTGCAGCCGCGATCAAGTTGCACCTGTCGCAGCGGTAATTCAGGCTCGAGCTTGGGACCTGCGGATTAACACTCCGACGAACATTGTGACGAGCGACCGCGACCGGCTCGCGGCGTCACCTCGGCTCCGGAATCACCGCCGTCGCTTCGATCTCGACCCGGGCCCCGTCTTCGACCAGCCCCGCGACCTGAACCGCCGTCATCGCCGGAAAATGGCTGCCGATCACCTCGCGGTAGGCGCGGCCGAGCGCCGAGAGGCTCGCCAGGTATTCATCCTTGTCGACGACATACCAGGTCATACGCGCGATATGCTCAGGCCTCGCGCCCGCTTCCGCCAGCACCGCAACAATGTTGGCCAGCGCCTGGCGCGCCTGCCCCACGAAATCATTCGTCTCAAACTGGCCACTCGCGTTCCAGCCCACCTGCCCGGCCACGAACACGATGCGGCCGCTCGCCGCCACACCGTTCGAGTAGCCTCGCGGCTTTATCCACGTCGGCGGTTGCAGGATTTGCATGGCCTTCCTCTTGGCTTGAGTTTGCGCTGAGTTGGGTACACTCAGGCAGCTCGAAAATGAACTCGGGCCAGAGTTCACGCGGCGGCAGATTGTCCCTCGTGAACGTATCGACGTGCGACGTATAACTCATGAACTGTTTTCGTCGAAGGACCGAACTGCCGCCTTGGCACGACCCAGCAGCGCGTACAGCGAGCGGCGCTCGGCCACCGTCAGTCCAGCCAGAAGCTCGATCACCCACTGCTCGTGCGCGGAGGCCATTGCGTCGAACGCGCGCTTCCCCTTCGCCGTAAGCTGCACGGCAAACGCGCGGCGATCGCCGGAGATCGGCTGACGCCTGACGAGGCCCTCTCGGACGAGCTGATCGGTCAATCCGGTGATATTGCCTCCGGTCACCATCAGCCGCTTCGACAGCTCGCCCATCTTGAGGCCGCCCGGATTGCGCTCGAGTTGCGCCAGCAGGTCGAACCGCGGCAGCGTGGTATTGAATGTGCGGCGCAACCGTACCCGGATCGCGCGCTCGACGAGCTGGCTGCAGGTGAAGAGCCGGAGCCACAAGCGCAACGCGTCGTGATGCGCGTCGCGCAGGCGCGACTCCGGATCGATCAGTGCGTGCATGGTTAAGGCCCCTAACCCACCATGACTTCGCCGCCCGACACCGAGATCGCCTGGCCGTTGATCGCCACGGCTTCGGGCAGACACAGCCAGGCGACCGTTGCCGCCACTTCGTCGGGAGTGACCAGCCGCTGCTGCGGGTTGCGCACGGTCAGGGCGGCACGCGCCTCGTCCTCGCCTCGACCGGTTCTAGCGACGATATTCGCCACGGTGCGCTGCGTCATGTCGGTGTCGGTATAGCCGGGGCACACCGCGTTGATGGTCACTCCGCGCAGCGCATACTCGGCGGCCAAGGCGCGGGTCAAGCCGATGACGCCGTGCTTGGCCGCGCAATACGCGCTCACGTACGGATAGCCGACCAGGCCGGCGGTGCTGGCTACCGTCACGATGCGGCCACCACCCGCGCCAACGATCCTGGGCAGAGCCGCCCGGATGCAGTGGTAGACGCCGGTCAGGTTGACGCGGAGCATTTCCTCCCAGACCTGCGCATCGGTCTCGGCGAATTTGGCGCTCTTCGCGACACCGGCGTTGCTGATCAGGATGCGCAAAGCGTGCCCGCGTGCGTCGAGCACTGCGAACGCGCGGTGCACCGCGTCGGCGTCGCCGACGTCGGCCTGCAGCGCATCGCAAGGGGTGAGCTCTCGCAGCGCTGTCGCAGCCGCTTCGAGGCGCTCAAGCGCGCGGCCGACGAGCGTCAGGCTCGCGCCGAGCGCGCCCAGGCGCCTGGCGATCGCCAGGCCGATACCGCTGCCGCCGCCGGTGACGAGCGCGTGCTGCCCCGCGAGAGGTTTCGAATCAGCCATTGAGCAGCAACAGGTACAGACCCGCGGGCCCTCCTCCGATGCAGACGATACGCACTTGGTTGTCGGCACTTGAGTTAGATCAATCCTAAATATATTAGACCTAAACTAATTGGCGTCAAGCTAAACCCCGCGCTCGAACCGCCCGAGTGCCCAACGATCCTCGTCCGCATCTTCCCGGGCGGGCCGCGGCGATTGCGTGCCGGCGGCTTGACGGCTAGCATTGACCGCCGTGCCGAATCCCAGGATCAAGACCCAGGCGTTCCTCGCCAGCCTGCCGCTGTTCAAGGAGCTTGCGGCGAGCGAGCTCGACCGGATCGCCGAAGGCACCACCGAGCTGCACGTACCGCGCGGCGAAATCCTGTTCAACAAGGGCGACCCGTGTGTCGGCTTCCACCTCGTCATCTACGGCCAGGTGAAGCTCGCCTTCATCTCGCCGCAAGGCTCGGAGAAAGTCGTCGAAATCATCGCCCCGGGCTTTTCCTTTGGCGAAGCGCTGATGTTCATGGACAAGCCGTACATCGTCATGGCGCAGACGCTGGCCGACTCCTTGCTGCTGCATGTGTCGAAGCAGATCGTGTTCGACAGCATCGAGCGCGATCCACAGTTCGCGCGCAAGATGCTCGCGGGGCTCTCTCGTCGCCTGCATGGGCTGATCAGCGACGTGGAGGCCTATTCGCTACAGTCGGGCACGCAGCGGGTGATCGGCTATCTGTTGCGGCAGGACGAGGATCAGGCGGCGACCAACCCGGCCTACGCGGTCACGCTGCCGACGTCGAAAGCGGTGGTCGCTTCGCGGCTTAACCTCACCCCCGAGCATTTCTCGCGGATCCTGCACGACCTCGCCGACGCCGGGCTGATCAGCGTCGAAGGGCGCGAGGTGAACATTCTCGACGTGGCCAAGCTGCGGGCGTACTCCGGATCGCGGTAGCGGCACGCCGGGAGTCAGTGGCTGGTACCCACCGAGCGCGTCGTCTTGTTGTAGACGTTGTACTTGCCCGACGGCTTGACCATCGGGATGCGCTTCACTTCCCGCCAGGTCGCGGCGTCGTAGACGATGAGCGCGCCGTCCATCTCCCATACGCTCGCCAGCGCGTACCTGCCGTCGCGTGTGAACTCGACGTGCGCTACGGTCTTGCCAGGTGCGGGCTTGAGCGTCGCCACCACCTCGAGCGAGCGCTTGTCGATCACCTGCAGCTCGTCCTTGTTGACGCTGTTGAACGCGTCGACCCAGGCGTACGGCGTGTTCTCGTGGCTGCGCATGAAGAAACCCGGGCCCGTAGTCTTGATCTGAGCGACCGTCTTCCAGCTCTTCATATCGATGACGGTGACGAGCCCTTCCTTGAGGTTCGGCGTCGCCAGAACAGGCCGACCATGCCATTCCCAGGTGATTCCCGAGCCAAGGTGCGGCAATCCGGGCAGATCGACTTCGGCGATCTTGCGCTGGACGTTCAGATTCACGACCTGCCCGGTGTGACCGTCGCGCGCAGCACCGATCACGTGATCGTACGACGGATCGAAGAAGAAATCATCGAGGATGTCGTCGAGCGCAATCCTCCGTACCGGCAGCGGGCCTTTCGCCGAGAGTGCCTCGGCCATCCGGTAGTCATGCACGAGTCCCTCGTAGACGGGCCCGGTCTTCGGCCCATACGGGATCTCCCAGAGCTCGGGAACATCCTTGAGTGCGACGATAAAGCTCTCGCGCGGCGCCGCGTCGTACACCGCGGAGACGCGCGAGCTCTTGCCGTCGCGGTCCGCGGCCGGGATAAGCTTCACGAGCGACAGGTCGCGCGCGTCCAGCGCGACGATCGTGTGCGGCAGATAGTTGCCCACCAGCACGTAGCGACCGTCGGAGGACACCGCGAGGTTGCGGGTATTGATGCCTGCGCGAGCCTCGGCGACGAGCATCAGGTTCCAGATGTCGTACTTGGAGATCCAGCCGTCGCGTGAAGCGAAGTAGACGTAGCGCCCGTCGGGCGAGAACTTGGGGCCGCCATGCAGCGCGTAACGCGTGGCGAAGCGCTTGATCGGCTCGAACCGATCGCCGTCGAGGATGGTCGCATGATGGTCGCCGGTCTCGACCACGATAAACAGGTTCAGTGGATCGGCCTCGAACACCGGCTTTGGCGGCAGGCTTTCCGCCTTGACGTATTCGATGCGCGAGGCGCGGATCTCGGCTTCGCCCCAGACCGGCTTCTGCGAAGGCGGCGTGTAAACATAATCGACCAGCGCCTGGATGCCCGCCATAGGAAGCTTGTCGGCGAACGCCGGCATCTGGGTGGCCAGTCGCCCCCGGGTGACGGTCTCGATCGCGGCGGGCTTGCGCAGCCGCTCCAGATTTTCCGGCAGCAGTGCCGGCCCCGTGCCGCCGAAACGATCGGCGCCGTGACAGGACGCGCAGTGCGTCGCGTAGTTCTGCGCGGCGGAGGGTTCCGCGGCGGCGAGTAGCGGGCGCACGGCAAAGATCAAGAGCCACACTCCAGCGATCAAGCGCGCAAGGGACGTGAACGAAAAATGATTCGTGTGCATCGCGGTCTTTGCGCCCTTGCGCCGAGGCTTTTCCCTATACCGTCGCATCGACGCGGCGGATGCGCAGGTAAGGCTTGAGCTTGACGCGCTCATAACCAGGCTCGATGCCCAGCTCGCCATCGTCGAGATAGCAGCCCGGGTCTTCCGCCCACGGATCGCCGGTGAGCTGCCGGGCGCGCACGCGGGTGTTCCCACCGCAGATGTGGAAGTAAGCGCAGCGCCCGCACCGGCCCGTCACCGCCCGCGGCCTTTGCTTGAGACCCGCCATGATCGGGTCGGAGGTGTCGCGCCAGATCGCCGAAAACCGCCGATCCTTGACGTTGCCCAGGGTGTAGTCCCACCAGAAGGTGTCGGGATGAACGTTACCGAGGTTGTCGATGTTGGCGATGTTCACACCCGACGAGTTTCCTCCCCATTGCGCGAGCTTGTCGCGCAGGTGCGCTGCGCGGTCGGGGAAGCGCTCGCGCACCCACTGCAGCAGGTACACGGCGTCGGCGTCATTGTTGCCGCTGACGAATTCCTTTGCTGCCCCGGTCTGCAAGTGGCGCCAGCAGGTGTCGAACAGAAGATCCATCGCTCGCCGGGTGGTTTGGAACATCGCGTCGGTCTTGCGGTTGATGTTGCCGCGCCCGCCGTAGTTCAAGTGCGACAGGTAGAACTTGTCGACGTGCTCGGTCTCCAGGAGATCGAGCAACGCCGGAAGATCCTCTGCGTTGTCCTGCGTCAGCGTGAAGCGTAAGCCCACCTTGATCCCGGCGTCGCGCAGCAACCGCACCGCGGCGAGCGATGCGTCGTACGCGCCCGCCTTGCGCCGGAACCGGTCGTGCGTCCCCTGCATGCCGTCGAGGCTGATGCCGACGTAGTCGTAGCCGATCGCCGCGATCGTCGGCGAGAGCTTGTCGTCGATCAGCGTGCCGTTGGTCGACAGACCGACATAGAAGCCCATCGCCTTCGCCCGGCGGGAGATGTCGAAGATGTCGGGATGCAGCAGCGGTTCGCCGCCAGACAGGATCAGCACCGGAACGCCATACGCCTTGAGGTCGTCCATCGTCGCAAAGATCTCCGGCGTGGAGAGCTCGCCGTCGAAATCGATGTCCGCCGAGATCGAGTAGCAATGCTGGCAGGCGAGGTTGCAGCGGCGGATCAGGTTCCAGATGACGACCGGGCCGGTCGGCTCGCGCCGCGGTCCCATCGGTGTCGGGTGCTCGACTTCCTGCAGGTATTGGGTGATGCGGAACATGGCTCGTTCTATGCAGCCGCGCGCAGGCGCAGCCCGGTCTTCTTGAGGATTCGGCTGCTGTAGAGCACGTCGTGCCCGCGCGCGGCGTCAGCGAGAACCGCGGCGATCTCGGCGATCCTGGATTCGGCTTCGGCGCGCGTGCGCCCGTGCACCATCGCGAACAGGTTATACGGCCAGTGCGGGAGATGGCGCGGCCGCCGGTAGCAGTGGCTGACGCCGGGCAACGCGCCGACCTTCTCACCCAGCGCGTCGATGCGGTCGTCGGCGACGTCCCACACCGTCATCGCGTTCGCCAGCCAGCCCAGCGCGTAATGATTCGGCACCACACCGATGCGGCGAATGCGACCATCGGCGAGCATCGCCTCGATCCGCGCCATGACCAGCTCGGGCGTGACGCCGATCGCCCGCGCCACTGCATGATACGGCCGCGCGACGCGCGGCAGCCCAGCTTGGGTCGCGCGCACGACGGCCCGATCGAGTCGCGCGGTGAGCGGTTCCGCGACGACTGTCACAGGTAGACCCTTTCGCTTGGGGCGCTCGTTGAGTGGACCCCCACGCTTGCGGCCTCATCGGCTAATTCGGCCGCTGCGCTGCCCCCGGAGGGGGCGCAATTCGCGCCTCGGGACGGCCCGGCAGCGCTCATGCAGCAGCTCCGAGCTTCAGCTCGACGAAGTACTCGCGCTCCTTCGGAAACAGCAGCACCGGGAGACCGGTGCGGCGCTCGATCGCGCGCACCGCCGCGTCGGTGTCTTCCGGGCCTTCGGTGGCGAGCACGAACCACATGTTGAGCGCGTGCTCCCGGGCGTAGTTGTGCGCAACCTCCGGGAAGGAATCGACGATATTCGCGACTTCCTCGAATCGTTCGACCGGCACCGCCATGGCCGCCAGCATGAACGCGCCACCCATGCGCTCGATCTGGAAGAGCGGCCCGAAGCGCGTCAGCGTCCCTCCGTCGAGCAATCGGTCGACGCGCGCGATCAGCTCCTCCTCGGTCGTTCCGAGCTCGACCGCGGCGGCATGAAACGGCCGCTCGCACACCGGGAAGCCATCCTGCAGAGTGTTGACGATGCGGCGATCGAGATCATCCATGAGGCGTATCGGCCATCTCGACGTAGCGTGCGCCGCGCTGCTTGAAAGCGCGGCGCGAAAAGAGCACCGCATACGGATACCTGGCGAGTCCATGCCGCGCGTTGAGGAGCGCGATTCGCGTATCGACTGCGGCGCGGGAGCGACCATGCACCATGACGAACAGGTTGTAAGGCCAGAGCGTCCCGGCGCGCGCGCGGCTGTAGCACAGTGTGACACCGTCTTCCGCGGCGAGCGTGAGTCCCAGCCTGTCGGTTTCGCGCGCGGGAACGTCCCAGACGCACATCGCGTTGGCGACGTATCCGAGCGGGCGGTGGCGCAACACGACGCCGAAGCGCTTGATGATCCCCGCGTCGCGCCAGCCAGCAATGCGCGCGAGCGCCTGTCGCTCGCCGTCGGCGCCGTTCCAGCCGGCGCGCTCCGCCAGCACTGCAAACGGCCGTTCGACCAACGGCAGCCCATCCTGCAGCGTAGCGATCAGCGCCCGATCGCACCCGGCGAGCGCGACCCGCGCCGCCGAGGGCCCGCCGATCGCCGCGTGGTTGCGCTGTTTCCTACCGCCCTCAAGGTCGAAGCCCAGGTCGATATGATAGTCCACGAGCAGGGGCAGGGCGATGACCGGCAGCGCCGTCTCGCGCTCGATCGCGGCGAGTACCTGATCAAGCTTTGAGTCGTCCTCCGCCGTTGCGACGAACCATAGGTTGAGCGCGTGCTCGCGCTCGTAGTTGTGGTTGACTTCGGGATGCGCGCTCACGAGCCGTGCAACGCTGCCTAGTCTAGCCGCAGGCACGGCCATCGCCGCGAGCGTGCTCGCGCCGACGCTGCCCGGGCGAAACACCGCTCCGACGCGACTGACAACGCTTTTTTCAGCGAATCGGGAGAGGGTCGCGATCACCCACGGCTCGCTCGCGCCGAGCGCACGCGCCAGAACGGCGAATGGCCGCTCGACCAACGGGAAATCGCGCTGGAATTCGTTGAGGAGCCTGCGTTCGAGCGCGTCCATGTCAGTTCCGAAGAGGGGGCAGCGAGCGAAGCGAGCGTGGGGGTCGTTCGTCAGTTCCGAAGGGCCGCCCCGAGGAACTGATGCGCCCCCTCGGGGGCAGCGAGCGAAGCGAGCGTGGGGGTCGTTCACTTCAGAACCCCGTGCGCGCCGCGCGGCTGGTGAAGAATATCCCGCTCGGTCCATCGATCGGTAGCGAACCGAGACGCGAGAAGCTCGCCGTGTCGTAGACCAGCACCCGGTCGTCGTCGCGTGCGGAAATCCATACCGCGTCGCCGCGCGGCGTGAACTCGAGGTGCAGGATCGCCTGCCCCGGCTCGAGCGTGCGCACCACCCGGCGCGTCTCGGTGTCGATCACCTGGACCTTGCCGTTGTCGGGCAACGCGAAGTTCACCCACACCTGGCGTCCGTCGGGGCGCGCGATCGCGAACACCGGTTGGCCGGCCACCGCTACGCGTCCCACCTCGCGCCAGTTGCGCGTATCGACGACCAGCACTTCGTGGCGCCCGATCGCAGGCAGATACGCGGTGTCGCCGGCGATCGCCCAGCCGCGCAGATGCGGCATCTTGTAGACCGGCAATCGCTCTTCCCCGCGGCCGTAGCCGTCGAGGATGCGCCGCGCGCCGCGTTCGGGATGCCACAGGTCGACCAGCGCCAGTCCATCTTCGCCGAACAGTCCCGCGACGTAGTAGCGGCCGTCCGGCGTGATGAGTCCATCGTAGGGTTGCTTTCCGACGCCCACGAACTTGTCGATCTTCGGTCGCGCAGGGTCGGAGAGATCCGCGATCCAGATCTCGCCGGCTTCGAACAGGCTGAACACGAACCGGTTGCCGGGCGCGTCGGCCAGCCCGACGACCTTGGCGCGAGCGCCGTCGCTGCCGTAGGTCGCCGGAATATCCGCGACCAGCGCGAGCGTGTCGGCGCGGAATACCTTGACTCCGCCGGGCGTATAGTTCTGCGCCGCGACCAGCGTGCCGTCTTGGGAGATCGCACCGCCGATGGAGTTGCCAGCCTGGATGACGCGCTTGACGATCGCGCGGGCGAGCAGGTCGATCTTGGTCAGTCCGCCGTCGCGGCCGAAGACGTACGCGTAGCGCGCATCGCGCGAGTAGACGACCGAGGCGTGCGACAGATCGCCCAAGCCCGTCACCTCGCCCAGGCTGGTGCGCCCGCTGTTCTCGACGATCTGCACGCGGCCGGCTGCGCGCTCGATGACCACGCCGAGATCGCCCGTGCCGCGGGGGTCGATCTGCGCGCACGCCGCGGCGAGCGCAGCGACCGCGATCAAGGCGGACTCATGGCGCATCGGTCTCTCCCCGTTGCAGCCGGGCGACCAGCCATTGCGCTTCCGCCTCGGTAAGGAACGGCCTCCACGGCGGCATCGCCGTGCCGGTGCGCCCCGAGACGATCGTCGCGGCGAGGCTCTGCGCTGACTTGTCCTTAAGCGCCTCCCGCGTGAGGGCCGGACCGAGCCCCCCGGTCAGGCGCATCCCGTGGCACGCGCCGCAATCCTGCTTGAGCAAGCGGATCAGCGTTTGTTGCCGCGCGTGCGAGGGTTCGGCCGTGTCATCGGCGCGCGCTGCCACCGGCGCGCCGAGCGCAGTCGCTACCGCAGTAGCCAGCAGCACCCCACGCAACGACCACGGCATCTGCCGCTCGCATCCCGCTACAGGGCAAGGATCCAGGACACGAGTTTTTTCGCCTCGTCGTCGCTGACTTTGTTCGGCGGCATGGGGATCGGTCCCCAGACGCCCTGCCCGCCCTTGACCACCTTCTGTGCGAGCGCCTCCGGCGCCTTGGCGTCGCCCTTGTACTTCTTGGCGACGTCCTTGTACGCCGGGCCGATCACCTTCTTGTCGACGGCGTGACACGCCGTGCAACCCTTGTCGGAGGCGAGCTTCAACTGATCGTCCGCCCCGGCCATGCCGGCAGCCGCCACCGCGATGCCGCCTGCCGTGAAAAGAATCGCTTCGTAGAGTCTCATCGCGGCCCCTTAGTAAACGTCGTGCTGAGTGTTGAAGACGTTGAATTTGCCGGTCGGCGTGATCAGCTTCGGATCCTTGATCACGGCCTTGAGCTTGCGCGTCTTGTCGTCGACCACGACCAGCGCCGACTGCTGGTTCTTGGCGCTCCAGACCGAGAACCACACCTCATCGCCGTTCTTGTTGTATTCGGGCTGCACCACCCGCTTCGCGCCTTCACCGACGCCCGCCCAGTCGGCGATCGGCAACACCTCGAAGCCCTTGTCGAGATTCCTGATGTCGTAGACGGCGACCGATTGGCTGATCTTGGGATCGGGGTTGAGCGCGGTGTCCACCCAGAGGTTCTTCGACTTCGGATGCGTCTTGATGAACAACGACCCGCCGCCCTGGCCCTTCAACGTCCGCACAACCTTCCACGCGTTGGCCTTGTGCTTCAGCGGATCGGTGCCAATCACCGAGATCGATTCGTCGCCGAGATGCCCGGTCGCCCACACCGGACCGTTCTTGGGATCGATGAAGTTCGCGCCACGACCCGGATGCGGCGTCTTGCCCACGTCGATCAGCGCCGCGAGCTTGTCGTCCTTGGTGTCGACGACCGCGATCTTGTTGGACGCGTTCGCGGCCACCAGGAAGTAGCGGCCGGTCGAGTCGAAACCGCCGTCGTGCAGGAACCGCGCTCCATCGATGGTGGTGACCTTCAGGTTGTTCAGGTCCTCGAAATTGACCAGGTTGATCTTGCCGGTCTCCTTGGAGTTGACCACGAACTCGGGATGGAAATGCGAGGCGACGATCGACGCGACGCGCGGCTCGGGGTGATATTCCTGCGGATCGACGGTCATCCCCCGAGTCGACACGATCTTCAGCGGCTTCAGCGAATCGCCTTCCATGATCACGTACTGCGGCGGCCAGTACGAGCCGGCGATCGCGTACTTGTCCTCGTAGCCCTTGTACTTCGACGTCTCGACCGAGCGCGCTTCCAAGCCGATCTTGATCTCGGCGACGTTGTCCGGCTTCTCCATCCACAGGTCGATGAGGTTGATCTTGGCGTCGCGCCCGATCACGTACAGGTAGCGTCCAGACGCGGACATCCGTGAGATGTGCACCGCGTAGCCGGTCCTGACGATATTGATGATCTTCTTGCTATCGCCGTCGATCAATGCGACCTCGCCCGAGTCGCGCAACGTCACCGAGAAGAGATTGTCGATGTTGTAGTGGTTCATCTTCTTCTTCGGCCGCTGGGCGGCGGGAACGATCTGCTTCCACGACGTTTCCATCTCTTTCATGCCGTACTCGGGCGGCGTCGGCGGCGTCTGCTGCACGTAGCGCGCCATCATGTCGACTTCGCCTTCGGTCAGTTGCCCCGAGCTGCCCCAGTTCGGCATGCCCGCAGGGGAGCCGTAGCCGATGAAGACTTTGAGATACTCGGTACCCTTCGCCAGCGTAATGTCCGGCGTCAGCGGCTTGCCGGTCGCCCCCTTGCGCAGGACGCCATGGCAGCCCGCGCAGCGCTCGAAGTAGATCTGGCGGCTCTTGTCGAATTCCGCCTTGGTCATCGGTGGCGCCTTGGGGTTGATGTCCTGGTGCATGTCCTCCGTCGCCAGCGGCGAGCTGCCTGCACCTTCATAACGGAGCAAGGGCGTGTCCGCGTGCCCCTCTTCGGCCTTCGCTGCGTCGCTGCCCGCGGGTGCGGCGGCTTTCGGCGCGGCCACAGGCGGCGTTTCCGTCTTCTTCTCCTGTGCCCACGCGGCGCCGATCGCCAGTGTCAGCGCGGCAAGCGCGAACAGGCCGCGCGTCAATGTAAGTTTCGTTGTACTCACGCCTTGCTCCTTGTCGGTGGACGGTCGAAGTGTCTTCCTGCGTCTTGTGCTGGCCGCAAGGTTCGGACATACGTGCCGAACGTTCCTTGACTAAGATTAAGGTTTGGCCACTCTGCCTTGGCTACAGTCGCACCTGGCAATCGACGAGGAGCGCGGCGGATGGACGGCCCGGAAACACCCGAGAGCCCACGCGGTGCTGCGGGAGGCGGCGAGATTCGGCGGTTCGTTGCACCGCCGCAAAGACTCGCCGGCGGCGAGCGAGGCAGCGTGGCACTGGTCGGCGCGGGCCCCGGCGATCCGGATCTGCTGACATTGCGCGCGTTGAAGCTGATCAGGCGCGCCGACGTGATCGTCTACGATCGGTTGGTCGCAGCGGAGATCCTCGCCCTCGCTCGGCCACGCACGCAACGCATTTACGTCGGCAAGCAACGCAATCGACACACTCTCCCGCAGCAAGACATCAGCACTCTGCTGGTGCGGCTCGCGTCCGGCGGCAAACGCGTCGTCCGCCTGAAAGGCGGCGACCCTTTCATCTTCGGGCGCGGAGGCGAGGAACTCGAAGCCCTCGCCGCGAACGGCATTGCGTTCGAAGTCGTTCCCGGCGTCTCGGCCGCCAACGGCGTCGCGGCGTACGCGGGCATCCCGCTGACCCATCGCGACCACG
>WNGK01007240.1_pt1 | contig 13990 bp, 14 predicted proteins | sample 5400601 | NCBI WGS metagenome assembly WNGK01 (sample SAMN13153376, study PRJNA577476) | soil metagenome | isolation source: 60 cm soil or saprolite under Garry oak tree replicate 1 | place: USA:California | collected 2016-06-15 | reverse complement strand
CGACTCGCCGTCCACGAACGGCATCGTGAAGTACGGCAGGCCGTTCGACTCGCCCGCGGTGAGCAGCGGCACGATGTGTGGATGCTGGAGCTTGGCCGCCAGGAGGATCTCGCGCTTGAAACGTTCGAGCGAGACCTGCGCCGCGGTTTCCGGCGGGAGCACCTTGATCACGACCTTGCGGTCGAGCGCGGTCTCCTCGGCGACGAACACGCGCGCCATCCCACCGCCGCCGAGTTCGCGCTCGAGCGTGTAGCGTCCGCTCAGGGTCGCTTGCAGCTGGTCGCGTAGATCAGAAGAGGGCAGGCGTCACTTCGATGTTGAGGAGGTACGAAGTTAGCCCCGCACAGCGTCGGTGAACAACCACAACGTGCAGAGCCCCACACCGGAAGTCAGTGTGAGGCCTCGTCTTCGCTCAGTCGGCAAGCGGACGACTAACGACCCTTGCGCGGCTTCTTTGCAATTGGCTGCTGAGTTGAGGGAGGGCTCGGCGGCGACCACAGGCCATCCTTCTCCATACGCTTCTCTATCACCCGCTCCGAGACGTCGAACTGGTCGGCGAGCCAGCGTGCAACGTGCGACTTGCCGGCTTCGCTCTTCAGAGTGTCATCTGACAGACCTGCTTCCTGGGCAGCGCGAACAGCCGCCCGGTACTGGTCTGCCAGTTCCGGGGCGGGCACGAGGACGAGGCCTGCAAAGCTGTTAGCCTGGAACTCGAACCAAGCATAGTCGTCCTCGCTGATAGAATCCTGAACCGCCTGCCAGTCGCGGACGGATCTGATTCGGGTTCCCTCGTAGAGGGGCCGGTGGAGTTCGTGATGAGCCAACTCGTGAGCCAGGCTGAAGCGGAACCTGCGGTACCTGTGCTTCAAGACGAACGCATCAACGTAGATCTGCTTGAGGTCGCTCGTCAGGAAGGCGTCAACCTCGAGATCGTCCAGGATCCCTTCCATGGGGACAATCTCGATCTCGAAGTCGAATTCGACGATCTCTTCGATCGGGACAGGAAGCGTGCGCTCGTCGTGAAACTCTTCCAAGAACCCCTCTGCAAGCCGCCGCAGTGCATCATACGAGAGGACTGCGGGGTGGAAGGCCACGGATCACGCCTTGCGAATCGAGTCGATGAGCTTCTCCAGCTGTTCTCCGCTGAGTGGTTTGCTCCGCAGAGTTCGAAACAGGATTGGCAGTTTCGCCGCCACCTCCTCGTCCGACAACAGATCTTGAGGAACGCGGCCTTTCGCTGCTGCGGCTAGATCCATCAGACGCTCGTGCCCGGGTGTTCCCTTCTTGAACTCGAGAGCGGACGCAATTCTATCGAGAACGTCTGGGTCTTCCGGTGGTGCCATGCGACCTCGTTCAAGCCGGCTGGCGTTACCAGGGTCCATCCCTGCCTTTTCCGCGAAGGCTCGAAGACTGAGACGCAGTGCTGACCTGCTCATCCTGACAAGGTCGCCGAACTCATTGCTAGGCATGCTGTTTCCATCCCTTCTCCTCCGAGGGGTTGACAGTGTTGTATGTGGAATACAACATTTGTTGTACGAATTATACAACACGCTCCAGTTTCTGCAACCCCGACCCTTGAGTCGGAGGAGGACGGGATGCCCAAAGGACGCGACAGAACAGTTTACCAGCGCCACGACGGTTTGTGGGTCAACAAGAGGATCGACGCGGATCGCGCGTCCTCGCTGCACGAGACTCAGCGCGACGCCAATGAAACGGCGCGAGAGATGTTGGAGAATCAGGGCGGCGGCGAACTAACGACGATGGGTCGCAACCACCGGATCGTCAGCAAGGATACGATCCCGCCAGGTAACGATCCGAACCCACCGAGAGACACGGAGCACTGAGGAGGCGTAGATGTTCGAGATTCGGGGATTGCACGAAGCGATGCGGAGCATCAAGCGGATGCGGGACAACGTCCGGCTGCTCGAAGGGCAGCACAACATGAAGACATCCGACCTGTTCGCTCCCGATTTCATGCGGCGATACACGAAAGTCGCTTCCTTCGACGCACTGATCGACGCTGGTGGATTCACTGTCGAGTCGCAGGCCGACTTCGATGCGATTTCGGACGCCGCGTGGGGGAAGGTTGTTCGGGAGCACACGTCCTTTTCGTCGTGGCAGGATATGCTAGGGAAAGCGGCAGAAGAGTACGCCAGCAGGCAGTTGATGGAAGGCGTGTGAGACAACATCCGGCCGTTCGTGGAATCCTCGAGCACCACGACCGGCGACGCTATTCGACGCTGAGGCGAAGGCTGCTCGGTCGCCGCCTCTCCGTCCTCACGGACGAACACGAATGACCGTCTTCCCCGGGCGCCGCTCGGTCGAGTTGAAGGCGGCTCCCGATGTTCGTCCGCAGTCGTCCGTCCCGCATCCGCTGGACGATCTCACTCAGTTGGGCACGATCGGACTCGACAACGAAGTCGATCGCAAGGCCATCAACGGGCCGCGCCTCAGACGGCCCGACGATGGACACCAGCGTTCCTCCGGGTCGAATCAGGCGCGCGGACCGCTTCCCGATGTCGCCGCCGATGACATCGAACACCAGATCGACGCTGCCGACGTCTTCCAGCGTGCCGCTGTCGAGGTCGACAAACTCCTGCGCGCCGAAGTCGAGCGCCTTCTGACGGTCGGCGGCGCGTCCAGTGCCGATCACGTGGGCGCCGGCCAATCGTGCGAGTTGCGTCACCATCGACCCGACTGCGCCGGCCGCGCCGTGCGCGATCACGCTTTGCCCCGCCCGAAGGCGGCCGTGCTCGAACAGTCCCTGCCACGCGGTGAGGCCCGAGATTGGCAGGCTCGCGCCCACTGTGAAGTCAACGTCGCCCGGCAGCGGCGCGAGGTTGCGTGCCTCGATCGCCACATACTCGGCCAGGGTGCCGTCGCGATGCCAGTCCGCGAGGCCGAACACGCGCTGTCCTACTGAGAGTCCCGTGGTACCGTAGCCGAGGGCGGCGACCACTCCGGCCAGCTCGTGGCCGGGGATCGACGGTGTTCGATCACGGTCGCGGCGATCGGTCCAGGTCGAGGGCCACGCCATCTCAGTCGGGACGAATCCCGACGCATGAACCTGAACGACGACGTCGTTTATCGCCGGCCGCGGCTCGGGCCGCTCCACCAGCTTCATCCCGGCAGTTCCCGCAGCCTGGTCCGTCACCACGATCGCCTTCATCGGAATTGTCTCCTCAGGCATTTGTCTCTCTGGTGGAAAAGTACATGGACGGAAAGCCCCCAGGCCCGGGGCGATGAAAGTCGTCCTCCGTCAACCAGAGAGCCTCGCCGGGGCCGGCGCCTCGGGCGCTCGACCCCCTGAACCCCATGCGGACTAGGGGATTCACCTTAAACGACAACTTGTCGGCTTTTCAATGGCTTCCGAGCGTCGGCGCCGGGTGCCGTTGGTGAAAATGCCGGGGTTTGCCGCGAGAAACGGCACCAGAAACGGCACCGCGTGAATAACGAGAAATTCTCGCCTTCCAGTTGTCCGCCATCTCCCTACGGTACACATTGGACGACATGTCGGAGCCCGTCGACTTCACAAGTCACTTCGGGGAGGACGAGAAGCAGCTTCTCGAGCGGTTCCGCGAATTCGCGCGCGCCCACGTCGACGACTTCAAGGCGGCGCGCGACCGCGTCCGCCATCTCCTAGGTACCAAGCAGCCCTACCTCACCGGTATCGCGCGTGAGGATCTGCTCAGGCAGTTCCTACGCAGACTCGTACCCCGGGGTGTCGGCGTGGATTCGGGAGTCATCTACGGATTTGAGAAGAAGGCCAACAGCAATCAGATCGATGTCCTCATTTGGGACTCGCAGCACTATCCCCCGGTCCATCGTGGCGAGGCCTTCGTGGTGCTGCCGCCCGAGGCAGTCGTCGCGGCGATTAGCGTGAAGACCGGCGCCTCACGGTCTGACTTCGTGGATTCCATCGCAAACCTGATGTCTATCGTTGATCTCGACGTCGGATTCAGAACCCCGGTGAATCTTCCGCCGATCACCAAAATCGCATTCTTCTACGACCCACCTTCCTCGCCGGCCACCGCGCAGCAGTGGATCACCGAGACCCTTCGAGACCAGACGCTTCAACGAACGCTTTTGCATGAGGTGCTCCGCCAGACCCTAGAACAGATCGATCCGATCCATCCGGACCAGAATCACACCTGGTATGTGGAACGGATCTACCCTCGCCTGTTCGTGCACCTTGAAGGTGAGCCCCCAGTGTCCTACGCCCGGGGCTGGGGCCCACCCGATCTCACTGCGGAAGAGGCGTCGAAGCAGCGCTACCACAGGCGGCCCTACGTCTATCAACAGCGCGGTAACATCACCACGCCTCTTGAGAAGTTGGCTTATCACGTTTTGACGGAGGTGTTCCACGCGCTCGGCACGAAGGGATCGTCAATCGCTTCCGCCTGGGGCGACTTTCACCCGCAGTACCACTTTCGCGTGGGCGATGCCGCAGAGCTCTGCGAAGACTCTGGTAGCGCGATCTTAGAGGACACGGACCTCTAGCTGTGAACTACAGCAGCGCCCGATTTAGCCGTGCGCGCGCACGCTCCCAGTCCGGAACAGCTCGCCTGAGAAGTTCGTAGAACCGTTTCGAGTGGTTGAGCTCGAGCCGATGACAAAGCTCGTGCGCCAAGATGTAGTCAATGGACGACGGCGGCGCTTTCACTAGCTCGATATTGAGTGTGATGACCCCGCTGGGACCACAGCTACCCCAGCGTCGCATCATCCGCCGAACTCGGATGGCCCTTGGCTTGCCGTCGAGCCACTGGGTGCGCTGCATCACTCCTGCCAACCGGCGCCGAAATACGGCCTCAGCCCGCGCCCGATACCATTCCGCCACCAAGCGTTTCGCTCTCCTCTTGCCATTGAGCGTGACGAGAAGGAAACCGCGAATGAGTTTGACCTCCTCCGGGCCGCGGCGGATGCGCAGCCGATATTGGCGGCCCAGGTAATAGTGAGTCTCGCCGCTTACATAGCGACGCGGTACAGGCAACGGATGATACCGTTCGAATTCCAATAGCTGCCGATGAATCCAGGGTGCGCGTCGCACGACGCGTGCGTCTACCTGCTGTGGGTCGGCACCGTGCGGTGCCCGCACCGCAACAGTGAGGTCTGGGTAGACAGAGATTACCAGGCGAGGGGCGTCGTCCAAGCGGAGCGAGTACGTAAGTTGGCGCGTCCCGATCTGCAGCATGCGCACCGCCGGACGCCCGTTGTCTCTCACGCCTTGTGCACCTTCGCGACGCTCAAGCTCTGCTCCATGACGGCATCGATATCGTCGAGCGTGAGCGGAATGGCGTTCTTCTCCTTCGCCGCGAAGAGCCGATCCTCGATCTCATTCCGCATCTGGTTCTGCACGTCCGGGTTTCGGGTCCAGTTGACCGTCCGCCGGTGCTCAACCACTCGGCCGATCTCCAAGGCCAGGTCCGCACTCACCTGGTCGTGGTCCAGCCCGTCCTTGCCGTATTTAGCCAGCGTCTCCTTGACGACGCCGAAGAGCGCCCGGGTGTGAGCGTCGTAGCGCACCGGTTCCGGCACGTCATCTCCCGTGCGATTCTGGATTGACTCGCTGATCGTCCGCATCTGACTCAGGTAGTCCTTTTCGGACAGGCGTTGGGCGCGATAGGCGGCGATGGTCTCCTCGATCAACTCGGAGAACCGCTTGTAGTACGCGGGATCCTCGTCCCAATGCTCGCGAATCGTGCGCTGGGTCTGGTAGGCAATCATGTCCGCCTTTGACGCCGGCGTCCCCTGTTTCTCGACCTCGCGAGCGAATGCCTCGCGGTCGAAGACGTTCACCAGCGGCGTCAGCTGTTCCACCTCACCCGTTCCCACATGGAGGTCGAGCAGGCGTTGAATTCGCGGTTCGTACTCCTTGAAGTCCACCACTTCGGCATAGCGGCGGCGCACTGCCGACCGGAGCGACATGAAGAACTTGAGATCGTCCTTGTACTTGCGGACCCTGTCTTCCGGCGTGCCCTCCAGGAAAGCGACCGTCGAGAGGGCGATCTGCAGCGTGCGGGCGTAGACCGACAGCCGGTCGTAGAACCCCGTTCGCAACAGCTGATCAGCTAGAACTCGTTCGTATTCTTCCTGGTCCCGGCGATTCTTTACCGTCTTGAAGACGTCCCAGAGATCCGAATGCCGCTGAGAGAGCTTCGAAACCTCCGCTGTGACGTCGGTAAGCGTGCCCTCCAGATCCGCCCGGTCGAAGTCCGGCAGGCCGCCGTAGAGGTCCAGCGCGTGCTGAAGGTTCTGGAGCACCCCCGCGTAATCAAGGACGTAGCCGAACTCCTTTCCCTGGTACACACGGTTCACTCGAGCGATAGCCTGGAGCAGGGTGTGATCCTTGAGCGGCCGAGTGAGGTAGAGCACCACGTTGCGCGGTGCGTCGAACCCGGTAAGGAGTTTGTCGACGACGATGATGATGTTGGGCTCGGGCCCATGCTTGAAGCCGCCAATCAACTGCTTGTTGTATTCGATCTCGGTGCCAAAACGCTCCATCATCTTGCGCCAGAACTTCACGACCTCGTTGTTGTTCTCCTCCAGAATGTCGGTGTCACCCTCCCGGTCATCCGGCGCCGAAATCAGCACCTCGGACGTCACCAGCCCCGATTCATCCAGGTGTTTCTTGTAGAGCAGCGCCATGGCCTTGTTGCGGGCCACCAGCTGCCCCTTGAACCCCGTTCCCTTCCAGGCATTGGTGAAATGCGCGGCGATGTCCCACGCAATCGTGGCCACCTTTTGCTCGGCCTGGTCCAGCTGGGCGGTCGAGCTGAACTTCTTCTTGAGATCGGTGGCCTGGTCTTTGGTGAGCGGGGCCGTGATGCGGTCGAACCAGCGGTCAATCTGCTCCTTGTCCACGGTCTGCGGGACGTGGCGGCCCTCGTAGAGGATCGCCACGACCGACTTGTCTTTCACCGCCTGCTGAATGGTGTAGACCGGCTGGATTAGGCCACCGAACTGCCGCACCGTGTCCTTTTCCGCTTTCATCACGGGCGTGCCGGTGAAGCCCAGGAAACACGCGTTGGGCATGACACGTCGCATGTTGGCATGCAGCGCGCCGTACTGGCCGCGATGGCTCTCGTCCACTAGCACGAAGATCTCGGGGCTCTCGAGCTTGAGGCCCTTGGAGGCGACGGCGGTCTCGAACTTGTCAATCACCGTCGTGATGACCGGAGCCTTCTCGCCCTGCAGGAGCTCCACGAGGTGCTTGCCCGTCGCGGCGCGTTGCGGCTCCAGGCCGCACCTGCCGAATGTCTGCCAGATCTGTTCGTCCAAATCTACGCGGTCGGTGACCAGCACGACCTTCTTGTTGAGGACGGGAAGATCTTCGGCGATCGCGGTAGCGAGCATGACCATCGTGAGCGACTTTCCGCTGCCCTGCGTGTGCCAGACGATGCCTCCCGGCCTCCGCCCCTGCGCGTCGGGGTGCCTGATCCGCTCCATCACATTCCGTACGCAGAAGTACTGCTGGTATCGCGCGATCTTCTTCTCGCCCCCATCGTACAGCGTGAACCAGTGCATCAACTCCAAGAGCCGCTCAGGCCGGCACAGAGCGAAGAGCGCCCGATCCTGTTCGGTCGGCTCCCGGTCCGTCTTCTCCAGTTTCTCGAAATGCCGGCGAACGTAGTGGAACCGTGACTCGAACAGCTTACCCTTCTGCTCCTCGGAAAGCGGCCGGTTCACGGCAGCTTGCAGCGCATCGGTGTCCAGGTCCTCCCGCCAGACCGACCAGAACGCCCGCGGAGTTCCGACCGTCCCGTACAGCGCTTCGTCCTTAGAGGTCGTCAACAACAATTGTGAGTAAAGGAACAGGCGCGGGATTTCGTCGTTCTTCTGGTTGCGGATGTGCTGGGAGATCGCCTGGGGCATGGGCGGGTTGGCGAGATCCGGCTTCTTGCATTCGATCACGCCGGCCGGAATGCCGTTGATGAATAGGACGATGTCCGGTCGGCGAGTCTCCGTGCTGCCGGTGCGCTCGACTTCGAACTCCTCCGTCACGTGAAATGCGTTGTTCCTTGGCGCTGCCCAGTCGATGTACTTGAGCGTGAAACTCCGCGTGTCGCCGAGAATCGCCTGCGGCAGGGATTTGCCGAGGCGGAGCAGGTCGTAGACCTTCTCGCTGGTACGCACCAGCCCGTCAATCGGAATGTCCTCCAGCGCCTGGATGGCAGTCGCGATGTTCCCTTCGGAGAAGGGGTGCTCTTCCCCTTTGAATCGAATCCGGTTCAGCTCCCGTAGCTTGGGTGCGAGAATGCCAGTGAGAATGACGCGCGACTCCTTGCCTCCCCGCAGCTTGAGCGCTTCCCCCGGCGTCAGATACGTCCAGCCCATGTTTTGGAGCAGCTGAAGTGCTGGGACCTGAGAGATGTGGTCTTCCTGCCAGAGGGGAGTGGCTGATTCGATCGGAGCGCGAGTCATGCGGGCACTCGGACCTTGCCGGTGAGTAGGAGCTCGGCCACGCCGCGGCGCTGCCGGTCCAACGCGTCGCGGAGCTCATCAAGAAGCTCAATCTCTTGATCCACTGCACCGAGCACACGGGCGATCGCTCGTTGCTCCTCGAGCTCCGGGATTGTCGCTGGCACGCGAGCGAACTGAGGGAACTTCAGGTTGAGCGTGTCCTTCACCAACCCTTGGGAAAATCGGTGGAACAGGTGGATTACTGCGGGCAGCTTGAAGAGCTGCGCCGCAAAAGGCCCATCGATCGCAGGGCCCGGAACACAGATCGTGTAAGCGGGTGACACGATGCCTTCCAGCGCTGAGAGTGCCGATACCCCTTGCCACATTCGCATCGTGTTGTAGCCAATGTCGCCCGGGGCAATACGGAGATATTTGGACTTGTCCGCGTTGGAGGTGTCACGCCGTTCCAGTTCGTCTCGCGGGATGACGCCCCTATTTCCCGTAACCGCAAGGAGTGGTAGGTCCGGGCGATTAGCCTCTGAGCGCTCGGTGAACAGGTCCCCGAGATGCCAAGTCTTCCACGGCCGCCCCTCGAACTCCTTGAACCGGCGCTCCCCCGTCAGCAGCTCCTGGGCGAGGCCGCGCTTGAAGCGGCGCTTGGCAGCGAGCAAAGCATCTACGGTCGTTAGGTGCTCGGCAAGCGCTGTGAGGACGGAGACGATTCGTGCTTGTTCTGTCGTGTCTGGAATGACGAGAGGGAAGCCACGCACCTGGCTGGCGTTGATGCTTGCCAGATTCGTGGTCTGCTTCGCGCTACCGTCGAAATACGCCCGACCGTAGCGGCTACCTATAAGAGCGGCCAAGTACCTCGGAAGGAGATGATCGGGATTAGCCCTCACAGCAAATATGTGATTCTGATGAAGGCACCCGTTGATCTCACCGTTCCATACTGTGCCGCGGCCTAGTTTGTCGTTGTCGCCACCCTCCGTGAGGAGAACATCACCCGATTTGAGCTCATATCGCGCAGCTTCGTTTCCTTCGACGGCGATCTCCTTGATGGTGTCGAGTTTCAGGAAGCCGTCGTGGACATTCGCGACGCGGAGATATGGCCGCATGACAGGCGATCGGAGATTCCGCTTGCCTTTCGCGATGCCGGTTTGCACCGACGCAACTTCCCGGAGATGGGTCCGGGTCCAATCAGGCGGGAACGAGAGGCTCACGCGCTAAGCCCGAGGCCAGCCAACTGTTTCCGTATAGCTTCGCGAGTATCTGTCAGCGCATCCTCCAACCTTCGAATCTCAGCAATGATGGCAGCCAGGTTGGCTTCCGCCGGCTCCTCAAACGTGTCCACGTACCGCGCGATGTTCAGGTTGTATTCGTTCTCCTTGACCTCTTCGGCAGTCGCCTTGTGGGCGTACTTGGCGATTGTCTTCTGCCCTTTGAATGCCGCCACAATCCTCTCGATGTCCTGGGCCCGCAGCCGGTTCTGGTTCTTCCCGTCGTCGAACTCGCGGCTCGCGTCAACGAACATCACGTCCGTCGTCTTGCGCCCCTTCTTGAACAGCAGGATCGCGGCCGGGATGCCGGTGCCGAAAAAGAGGTTCGCCGGCAAGCCGATCACGCCATCCAAAAGGTTCTCTTCGATCAGCTTCTGCCGGATCTTTCCCTCGGCCCCTCCCCGGAACAGGACGCCGTGCGGCACGATGACACCCACTCGGCCGCCGTCCTCTGCGGCTGTTTCCACCATGTGGCTGATGAACGCGTAGTCGGCCTTGGATTTGGGCGGCGTGCCGCGGTGGAACCGCCGGAAGGGGTCAGCAGCAGCGTGCTCGGCGCCCCATTTGTCCAACGAGAACGGCGGGTTTGCCACAACGACGTTGAACTTCCTCAGGTGATCGCCCTCGATGAGCTTGGGGCTGTTCAACGTGTCACCCCACTCGATCTGCGCGTTGTCCACGCCGTGCAGAAACATGTTCATCTTGCACAGAGCCCACGTGCCGCCGTTCACCTCCTGGCCGTACACGTAGTAGTCCGGGCTCCCGACCTCCTTGGCCACGCGGATGAGGAGTGAGCCGGACCCGCAGGCCGGGTCGCAGACGGTCTCGCCTTTCTGGGGCTCAAGGAGCTTCGCCAGGAGCGTCGCCACCTCGGCGGGCGTGTAAAACTCGCCGCCCTTCTTGCCGGCGTCGCTGGCGAAATGACCAATCAGGTACTCGTACGCGTTCCCGATGACGTCGAGAGTGCCAATGCGGGAGGGGCGGAGGTCGAGGACTGGGTTGGCGAAGTCCTGAAGCAGGTTCTTGAGGCGGCGGTTCCGGTCCTTGGTCTCGCCGAGGTAGGGCTCGCTGTTGAAGTCGATGTTCCGAAATACGTTCTCGAGCTTGGCCCGGTTCGCGTCCTCGATCTGTTCGAGGCCGATGTTGATCAGCTCGCCGATGTTCGGGGCGTCGCGACGGTCGTACAGATACTCGAAATGCGACTCCGGCGGCACGACGAACCGCTCCCGGCCGAGCGCCCGCTCCACGCGAACCTTGTCGCCCTTGTGCCGCTCCTGCAGTTCTTCCTGCTTGTCGGTCCAAACGTCGCTCACGTACTTGAGGAAGAGCATGACCAGCAGGTAGTCTTTGTACTGGGCCGGGTCCAGCGTACCGCGAAACGTGTCGCAGGCCCGCCAGAGGGTGTCGTTGATCTCCTGCTGCGAGATGCGATCAGGCATGGTGATCCCTTAGTGTCTCGATGATGTTCGCTCCAAGTGCCACGTGCGCACGGCCGGTGGCATCCGCCAAGCGTTGACGCAGGTCGCGCTCCCGCGCCAGGAGTACGCCGAGCGTCGCGATCTCCCGCTGTACGTCGAGCGGCGGCAGCACGACGTTGAGCGATTGAAATGCGTCGCGCTGCACGAGCGGCGTGCCCGCCCCGGTCCGTAGCTGGCCAATCGCGCCTTGCACCGGCGCTTGATTCAAGTACCACGCCAGATACCCGCCATCCAGTCTCTCGCCCGGTCGCAGGACGTAGAAGCTCACGGGCGCGATCGTCGGATCAGGAACCTCCGCCACGACCCAGGCCCGATTCTGCGTGCCCCGCGACATGAACAAGACGTCCCCGTGGTGCACTTCGTACGGCGCGGTGTCCCGCCGGGGCACGATTCGAAGTTTGTGACTAGCGTTGTAGCTGTACGGCACGCCATCGGTGAGATGACGCGTGATGACTACTTGGTGCGTGCCCTTCAGATCGTTCTCGAGCCGGCCGGCGATGGAAAAGCCGGGGAGGACCTCGGCGCACTCGCGAAGCGTCAACACTCGAGCGGGCTCAGCCCTCCCCTTCATCGGCTCACCCGTTGCAGGGCGGGTTGTAGCTCGCGATCAGGTCCTGCTCGATCACGAGTCGCTGCCGCTCCGACTCCTCCACCATCGCAGCGATATGCGTCTTGCGGTGGCGGCTGAAGCAGTCGGTCTTGTGGTGATTGTCAAATCTCTCGCTAAGGTCGCCGGTCTGGCCGACGTAGATCACGGCGTACCCGTCGGCATCCTGTCGGAGGACAGAGTAGACACCGCCCACGGCCTTGAGCGCCGCGCCCCAAGGGTAGACGTAAAGCTGGTACTTGGCGCCCGAGCGCCCCACAAGGGTGATCGTCGTTTCGACTCCGGTAGCCATGTGCTGCCCTTTCAATTGCGGGCCCGACTGGACGGCCACCGGCTCGGCGCATATACTTCCGTTTGCCATCGGCCTTGACCTCGGGACGCCTTCGTCGTTGCCCAGGTTGAGGTTGGTGTGGAGGCCCGTGCTCGCAGCGCGGGCCTCACGGTTTATGGTCGAGAAACGCTGTTACTCGGCCTATTTGCAATATATCGGTACAACTCGCGTGTGTCAAGTTACAGACGAGAAATAGTGTTACTCAGTATCACACCGCAAATATCACCTTGACGGAATATTCCACGGAAGATATAATCTCCGATGTCTTGGGAGGTCGAGTACACCGACGAGTTCGGGACGTGGTGGGCTGGGCTTGATGTGAGCGAGCAGGAGTCGGTAGACGTCTACGTGCGCTTGCTCGAGCAGAAGGGGCCGCACCTACAGTTCCCCTATTCGTCGGGTGTCGAATCTTCCAGGCACGGCCACATGCGAGAGCTGAGAGTGCAGCATCGCGGAGATCCGTACCGGGTGTTGTATGCCTTCGACCCACGGCGCACCGCGATCCTGCTGCTCGGTGGTAACAAGACCGGGGACGATCGCTGGTACGAGGAAAACGTGCCCGTGGCCGATGATCTCTACGACCAGCACCTTGAGCAACTGAGACGGGAGGGATTGATCGATGGCTAACAAGTTCAGCGAGCTGCGCGCCCGCATGCCTCAGGAGAGCCAGGAACGGGCGGCCGCACGGGCAGCGGAGATGATCGCCGCCATGCCCCTGCAAGAACTCCGTCAAGCCCGGAAGCTCTCCCAGGAAACGCTTGCCGCTACCCTCGGACAGCGGCAGTCGGGCATCTCCAAAATCGAGCAACGGACGGACATGTACGTCAGCACACTGCGGAGCTACATCGAGGCCATGGGCGGACGCCTCGATATCGTAGCACACTTCCCCGATGGAGACGTGCGGATCAACCAGTTTGAGGAGATCGAGGCCGCGTAACGCCCGCACCGAGCCTCGATTTGCCTGTTGCGAGAAGCAGACACTTCCGTCACGCCTTAACGGGGCGCTCGTCGCCGATGCACCTGCGCGACCTAGTCTCATGAACTGTGCTGGTCACGACGTTGCACAATCGCAAGCACCTCGATCGGCTGCTTCCATCGAGGGAGCGGGACCGCCTCGACATCGAGCATTCCTAGCTCGGGGTAGGTCCCCCAGGATTCCGCCTTCCGATAGATGCGCCCTTCCTTCGGATACTGGTGCCCCCAACCCCACGCACGCCTGATGCACGACTTTCTTGGAACAGGCTCACCGATAGCAACGCGAACCGTGCAATAACTCGGAGGGGCCACCCAGGCTGTTACTAAGATATCGTCGGACTTGATCTCACCTCGAACCTTGGCGGGCCTTGCCGCACGTGCGCGAACCCGTGGCTCAACCTCGTCAGCTGGCCGGGCCATCAGAAGGGCCACGGCGTGCGTCGACAGGTCGACAACTCGGCGAGCGGTGGCCTCGATCGAGACCTCGAATTGATCGGCAAGCGACTCGACCCTGGCAAACGCCGGGGCATCGGGGCCTAGGGCGCCCTCAAAGGCTCCCTTGGGCATCAGAAGCTCCGCAGCGCCGATCTGACACAAGAGCTCCAACTCCCCGCGCGCTACACTTTGTTCCCGCGGCGATAATGCGCCAATTGATGTGCCGTCATCTTCGTCGGGGATGAATTGGTGAACAACCTCATGGGCAACGGAGTAGCGCCGCCGTCTTGGCGGAAATCGGCGGCTCAGAAGGATCGCACCGGGAATGCACGACGCCTCGCGATCGGGCCCAAGGGTATCGACCGCGTCGAGACGGAGGCCAATCAATGATGCTAAGACCTCCATGTCGAAGGGCGGACCCTGCCAATCAAGTCGCAAGGCATGATCTACTAGCTGGCGGGCGCGGCGACGGATTGCCTCGATGGGA
>WNGK01005076.1_pt1 | contig 13993 bp, 10 predicted proteins | sample 5400601 | NCBI WGS metagenome assembly WNGK01 (sample SAMN13153376, study PRJNA577476) | soil metagenome | isolation source: 60 cm soil or saprolite under Garry oak tree replicate 1 | place: USA:California | collected 2016-06-15 | reverse complement strand
ATCACCTCGGCAAAGGCCCAAGTTGCAATTGCGTGGCCGGAGGAAAACGAACCATCGGCTTCGTAGTTTCGGGTGCCGTGGGGCCAGAATCCTCCGCGACCATCACCTTCGTCAGGCCGCTCGCGATTGGTCGCGAGTTTCAACACTTCTACGACAAGCAAGGCGTTAGCAATCGCTTCCTCTCCCAAACGACCTGTTTCTGCAAGGTGACTATTGTGGGTCACCAACCCGAGCACGTAGAGCCCTCCGGCCCCTCCCATCGATCCGTACAGGCCAACGTCGGAGATTGTGTTACTCGCATCGATCCTCGTCTTGTCAATCCCGAGTTCCTGCTGTGCTTGCGCATCATAATGAAGCGCAACTCCGGTGGCGGCGGCGAATGGTACAAGCCAGAACGCGTCTCTCGGCTTGATCCGCAGCGGGCTTGTCCAAATGCCTTCCTGATCGTGGCCGATGTCTTTGAGACATTGTCCAGGGTGAGTGATTCCACAAATTATCGTCGGCTGAGCTGGATCGTGTGCTGCACTCTGTGGTGGTATGTTTTGATCTGGACCAGTGCTAGTAGCGCTCACAGGACTTCTTGGCGGATCATCGGGAGAATCTTCGGTCTGACCAAACATGAGATTGGGTGGAAGTTGCAACACCATCAGGATCAGGAACACTGGAATAACACGTCGCCAAGAGATCACTTATGCCTCCTCAAGGAACACTCGGTTTGTGGTTCTTGTCTGTGGTTCAGCACCGTGAGCGCAACCTCTTCATAAAACTGAGCAATAAACGAACGATAGGAGTGATAGACCGATAAATTGAGTGATTGAGCCGAATTCCACGGCGACCTTGCTCATGTTTCGAATCGTTTTAACGGTGTCCGTTTCCAGGCTATGAAGACATCGGCACCTTGTCCTACTTCTCATTTTCGCTAAGCCTGGTCCTTCGCCTGCCCGCGTGCCTTCATCTCCTCTCACGGTCCGCGATCACCGATTCCAAATGTCGGCAGTTCGCGGTGGCCCTGTCCTTGAGCGTTGGACTGTATTCGGTTCTCAGGTTCCGCCACCGGCAACGAGCGCCTATTGATCGCCTAATCAAGGCTGTCCTGCTGCTGCATTTGCTCGAACACCGAAAGCGGCTGGCTTGTGTCGCGAACCGAATCCTCATACCTCTTGTACTGCCGGAGAATGCGCGAGATGCCCAAGTTCAGCGCCCAGACCACCAGATTGCCCTTGGTCAGCGGCACCCAATGTCGTATGAGACGTTTTGCTACCTTCTTCGGCCGGTAGAACTCCCGCCAAGCGTCCCTGACTACCCGGTCCAGTTCGTCCGTGGGCCGGTAGACTGTGTTTTGGAAATTGAACTTCGACCAATCATTCTCGACGATGCGGTCTTCAGCAACGAACTGTTTCCATTGCGCCGTGCCCGGCAGCGGCGTCAGTTTCGAGAATTGGGCGAATTCCAGTTCGGCCTCGGCCGCCAGTTTGACCGTCTCGCGCAGCCCCTCCACCGTGTCGGTGTCCAACCCGAAAACGAACCCGCCCCAGATCGCCACCTTTTTGCGGTGCAAGGCGCTACATATCTGGAAGAATCGTTGCCGCCAGTTGTCCGGCTTACCCAGTTTCTTCAGGTTGGGCGAGGAGAAGGTTTCGAACCCGATGAACAGCCCATGGCAGCCGGCCTCCACTGCCGCGTCCAGCAATTCTTCGTCGCGCGCGATCATCACCGTGGCCTGCGCTGCCCACTTGGGCCCCTTGCCCCGGAGCGCCCGGAACAGTTGCAGCGCGTGTTGCCGATGGCCGTTGATGATGTCGTCCACGAAAAAGACGAAACGGTTCTTCAGCGAGTCCACGTCTTCCAGCACGTGCTCCGTCGGCCGGAAGCGGTAGCCGCGTCCCGCGGTGCGGCTCACTGAGCAGAACTCGCAGTCGAAAGGACAGCCCCGTCCGGTTTCCACTGTGCTGGGGAGAAGATAGAAGCGCTGTTTGAGCAGGTCGCGGCGGGGAACGATATAGCCGGTCATATCGTGCAACTGCTGCGGGCGGTACCGGGGCTGCAATTGTTCCTGCTTGAAGTCGCGGATCACCTGCGACCACACAGGTTCCGCTTCGCCTGCGATTACCGCATCACAGTGCCGCTGCGCCTCGTCGGCGCACACAGTCACATGCACTCCGCCCATTACCACCTTTTTCCCGCGCCGTCGGAACTCGTCCGCGATGCGGTACCCCACCGGTGCCATGTTGGTCATGCCGGTGATGCCGACGAGGTCGGCATCGCAGTCAAAGTCAATTGCCTCCACGCTCTCATCCAAGATGCGGACTTCGACATCCTGCGGCGTGATTGCCGCTACGATGGCCAGGTTAAGGCCGGGGAAGGCTGCGCGTGCGTCCACGTGCATTAATGGTGACAGTCTCCCTGCTGCCTTAAACATCTGGGGAACACGAAACACGTTGTACGGGTTGTTGGGCGTGATCAGCAGTAACTTCACCGCTGCTCCTCTCTCGGCGCACACATCTCTAATCAAGTCTTCTTTAAGGGCCGCCGGCCCACGGATGGCCCAGGTTCACGCTATCCTTGCGGAAGAAATAGTTGTAAGTGGCGACACCAATACGGATCAGAGTTCTTGTGAGAATTCCCAGTCGTTTTTGCCGAACTCCATCGGCTGCCATACCCTGTCCGCCATAGATTCGTTTAAAGACCAAGCAGAGCAACAAGTACGTAAACTTCGCGACCATGGACCAGTGTCGAGCTCTTCCGCGTCTCATCCGTCTGAGGACCTCTTTCACGGAATAAAAGGCATCCCAACATGCCTTGTTTTCCGCAAGCAGATGTTCGCGACTGATATGAGCGTGCTTGATGTGATCAGCCTCATTCATCGGTTTCAGCCAGAATCGCTCCTCCGAAATGCGAGTTTCACGTTTTGGGACGAAATCCGCCTTTCCGCGATTTCTCCTGTCGCTCATCATTTCGTAGAAGTCTTTCGTGCCCGGATAAGGATGATAAAAGGTAAATTGAGCCAGAATCGAACCGGATTCCAAGGCGAAGTTCCTCATGGTTCGAATCGTTTGGACGGTATCCGATTCCAGTCCGCAAATGATCGAACTCAAGACCGAGATCCCGGCGTCCTGAATGGTTTGAATGGTCTCCACCATTCTCTGTCCAGTTGGGTTCCACTGCTTGTTGGCGCTCCGTAAACCTTCCTCGGAAAATGACTCGATGCCAATCAGTGCCGCGCGTATCCGCGCCTTGTGATACATCGCGGAAAGGTACTCTGCGTCGGTGGTCACCTCGGTGGTCATTTGCGTGAAAGCGTATAGATTGCTGGGTACGGATCGGTCGTATTCCTCAAAGAATCTCAAGCGCTCCTCGCGGATTTGCTCAAGCTGCTTTCTCTTTTGTGGGCTTGGCTCGCGAGCGATACGCCCTAAGGTCGCAGGATTGAAATTGTCATCGGCAAAAATGATGTAGCGAAATCCCTTCTGATAAAGTTCGTTGGCTTCTTCGATGATTCTGCTCGTAAGACGCTGGCGCGGTTGGCGTCCATCCGTTACCCATACCGAACAGAAGCTGCAATTCTCCGGGCACCCAGCAACGGTCTGAATCGTGGGAAACGTATATTGTCGGGGGTTGAGTAGCTCCCATCGAGCTTTTAGCAAGGCGTCGCCTGGCAAGCGCCCACCCAGATATCTTTTCTGCAAACAGTGATCCAAGGTATCTTTCACTACCTTGGGCCAAACCGTGTCTCCATTGCCGGTGACAACGGCATCGGCGCCCATTTCGAGCGGCTCGTTAGGGAAAATGGTGGGGTGGATGCCGCCCACGATTACCGTGGCACCCTTCGATTTTGCTTTCTTCAAAATGCCGTACCCTGCTCGGCAATTACCTGTGCTGATCCCGATGCCAACGATATCGCCTGACCCCACTGCCTCCGGATCGAATTTCTCGATCGTCTCGTCGATGAGGATGGGCTCACCGACAAGTTCTCTTGGCGTGGCCTGTGCGATGACGAAAAGCCATCGGGGTGTAATAACGCTGTAGCCCAGTCTGGACCACGCCGGATTAACCAGAAGAACTTTCCGCATAGTTCGTCTCCGGATCCCCTGTGCCTCCTGACCCACAATCCACGTGTTGGATTTCCACGTCGGGGGACACGGAAATCAACAAAGTGAGGGCGATGAGTTTCATTCGGAGTTCCGTGAGTGCAAAGTTAAAAGAACTCTGAAAAATCCGGCACATTAGCCGCAGCTCCAGGAAAGCTGGACATACCCAAAGCTTGGCCCATAGTTCTTAGCGTATTTTCATGCTGAGAGCAGACGGGGGACCGGTGACCTTTCTTCACCGCTGGCCCGACCAACACAAGTGCCACGTGTCCGCCTCCGTGCTTCGAGTCTGCTTGATCAGACTCATCGAAGACGATCACAAGTAATCCATTCTGTTGAAACATCGAGTCCGAGACCAAGGGGCCAATATTGGACTGCAGCCAACTGTCGGCCTGGCTGAGACTGCCGTCATGTGCGTCGTCCTTCACGTTTGGCACAATGAAAGAGAAATCCGGAAGCTGGCCATTTGCCAGATCGGAGGCAAACTGAGTGAAAGGAACCAGGCGTTGCAATTGGTTCTGGGCGTTCACCACATCCGAGAAGTAGGCAAAGGGATTGTGATGCTTTAAATAAGGGTAGACATCGCCGCCGGTATAGCCGACCGATGGCAGACTCTCAGCGTAGGACTTCCAGGTCTTGCCCATACTCAAAAGATGACGAACCAGATTGTCAGCACTGACCGTACCGCTAAAGCTGTCATCGTTGGTGATGATCTGGCCAGTCGTGAGCATGAAGTAATTGCCGATGGAAGGATGAGTGTCGGCAAAATATTGGGTGGCCAGCCCGTACTGGTTCGCCAGACCATTGAGATAGGGCATGGAAGAACTGCCGATCACACTTGAGTAGCTGTGATTTCCTTCAACGACAATAAAGACATGGCTACTTGCGGGCACATTGGATGATGCCGATGGCGGTGCTTGCTGACATGGAGGAGACTTCGTTCCGCATCCACAGAAGGCCGCGACGGTGAGACAGGCAACTTGCAGCTTTAAGATTTTGAACAGCATATTTTTCCCCACTTCACGCGAATATTGCGTGAGTGACGAGGGGCGAGCGTCGCTGACATGAATTGCGCTAGTAAAACCACATACATCGATTCCGCTCGCTAGGGACCGAGCCGCTAAGGTCTGCGCACCGGGCGAGTCGGGGTATGCCTTTTCGAAACCGAGTGTTTGAGTGGAGGCTCCTTGTCCCTGCGTCGCGGTCCTCCGTTAGTCTTAACCTAATTAAGAGTTGCCGTCAAGACCTGCCAACTCTGGCGTTTGTTGCTCCTCTCCGACCCGGCCGAGATTCCCCTCCACGTCTAAGAAAATTACAACGGCTGCCTTCTTTGGGTTGGGTGCCAGAGAGGGCTTAGCCCCGATGGTTGTGGAATGGTGAGTCGGCGTCGGCAATCGATTCTGACGGCACGTCACAAATCGGAAACAGGGGTTGACCTTGCGAACTCGAGCGTCGCAAAATCTCCTGGTAATGAAGAAGGCGACGCAGCGAAGGCAGAAGGTCGTATTGCCGAGTCCCGGCGAACTTCGTTTGCTGCAAATTTTGTGGCGGATCGGCGGAGGCACAATCGAGGACATCGTGAAATCGTCGGGCGAAAATCCAGCTCCGAACTACAAAACTGTCCAGACTCTGCTGCGGATAATGGAGCGCAAAGGACAAGTCGATCACTCGCAAGACGGGCGAGCATTCGTGTTCCGGCCACTGATTGGGGCCGGTGACCTGCGCCGCCTATCAGTTCGAGAGCTCGTAACCAAGTATTTCACCGGATCTCGGACTGAGCTGGTCGTTGAACTCTTGCGCGATGAGAGGATCTCGCGGCAGGAATTACGGGAGCTCGAAAATCTGATCCGCAGCCGCCGCAAAGAGTGCCAGTAGCGCTCTAACGCACGCCAACTCTGTAATGCGGTGTGCATCTTACTGAGTGTATGAGCAGCGACTCCGCACTATCGTTTTCGGCCTTGTTCTTAAGCTACTTGTTAAAGTCGTCTGCTGCGTACCTGTGTTTGTGGGTGCTCTGCCGATGCATCCGGAACTCTCAAGTCCGTTTTTTGCTATATGCACTTTTCATGGGTGGGTTGGTAGCGAGTTGGGTTTGGGTGTTCATGTCGCCGTACTTGCCAGCCATACCCGCGACAGAAGTGTCAATTGCCCACATTGCGTCGGCTAGGCGCCTTTCCTTATCGGTCAGTGTTGCCATGGGCACTGCAATTGCTAAGAGCCTCTCGCGTGTTCTTTTGACATATGTGGTGGTAATAGCATTCCTGCTGCTGCGATTTTTCGGACATTTCTGGCGAGTGAAGTCCCTCTTGGGCGCCTCGCAGAACTCACCTGCGGGGCTTTCAGAGCTGTTTGAATCGGTTTATTCGGCCAGTGGTGCTCCGCGGTGTGAATTACGGTTGGTAAGCGATCTTCGCTCGCCCGCAATGACCGGCTGGTGGCAGCCTAAGGTCCTCCTGCCTTGCGAGCTTGTGCCCAGGCTAGAGACCCAACAACTGTCGCACATTCTTCAACACGAATTGACGCACGTGCGCCGGAGGGACTATCTGTGGGACCGGCTATCGACACTTGGTTGTTATTTAATTTTCTTCCATCCTTTGGCATGGCTTGCGCGGCGCCGTTTACGGTGGGAGCGCGAGCTCGTCTGCGATGAAAACGTAGCGCAGGGCTCGCGTGAGAACCGAGTCGAATACGCGAGCTGCCTTACAACTCTGGCTAGTTGGTGGTTTCTTGCAGAGGAGACCGCAGGCCAAGTGGATTTCCTTTCCTCGCCTCCTTCTTTGCTGGCCGCGAGGGTTCGAGCACTATTAGTGCAAGCACCGGCTTATAGTCCTTGCAAAAAAACCGTGTTTATTCTCATAGCCACCGGTGCCTTGAACCTTCCGATGGTGCTCGTTCCGGAGATCGCAATTTCATGGCATCGGCCTGCGCCGCTCAACTTGGTCCCCACCCAGGCCGCACGCCGCTCAGAGCGAAGTGGTATCAGAATTGGTCGAGGAAGGGTGCCACAACGCCGAAAGCATGAGGTGTTCATCATCCCAGCCACAAGCGTAGAGTTACGGTCCACTCTTCCCGACCTGAATTTCCCGGTCAATCTACCCGTACTCTCCTCTCCAGCGACAGATCAGGGCCAGTTGTACGCGCTTGATGCTTCCGAATCTTCAGTTCCGCCTGCTGCAAGCACGAATTTAGGCGAAGGGTCTCAGACTGTCTGGGACGAATCGATCCCCCAGCCGCCGCGGCGACGCGTATCCAAAATCGGTACTGTAGCTTTGCGCCTGATTAGATTAGGGATTGGGGTTGCAGCGACTCAGATGGGCGGTCATGAGCATGAAAAGGAACCCTGAAGACCTACAAGCGTAAGGGGGCGGCTAGTATGCCCTTGGTGTGCTTGACACGCAAGTTCGTAAACAGTTAAGAGCACCTGTACGCCTGCCGAGACGGGAGTCACAGTAGTCAGTTTGACCGAGCGTTTTAGGCTGACTACAATCGTCCCCGTGCGGAGAACTCTGCTACGTTGGGCGGTGCTGATCACATTGGCGGCAATGCTGGGCGGCCATGTGACCGAGATGTTCGACCGTTGGGAGAACACCCTGCAGACTGGCAGAGATATAGATTTCAACGTCGTAATAATCGCTGCCTGCGCCGGTGTTGTATTTGTGGTCGCCAAGAGTTTGGTTGTCCTCTTCCGCCAGTTGTCCAAACATGAGGACTCACCGGCGCAACAATCATTTTCGTTACTTCTGACAATTTTTCCAGAAATAGCCGCCGCAGGACCGTCTCCTCCACGTCTTCTTCCACTTCGAATTTGATCCTCTCTGCTGTGCTCAGATCTGAGGTCGGCTGGGCCTCGTCATGTTTCGTTTGCACAGTGGGGAACCATGCAGTCATTCAAGATTATTGCTGTTTTCTGCGCAGTGACCACCCTGACAGGTTGCGCCATGCGAAGGTATCGGCCGCTGCCGCTGTCTCCAGCACAAACTGCGGCCTCGCTGAAATCCCGGTCGCTGGCTGATCCGGGCCTGCAGGCGTTCATCGCAAAATTGCAGCCGGCACCCGCTACCTGGCCTATTGCTGAATCGAGCCTTGCGGACCTGACTCTCGCCACGTTTTACTACAATCCAACACTTGCAATTGCGCGAGGACGTCTCTCCGAGGCGGAGACGGCGATTGTAACGGCTGGCGCAAGGCCGAACCCAAGTGTGAAGGCGGACCTTGGCGGGGAAACCGCGGCGGAGAGTCCGTGGATTGCTGGGTTTGGATTTTCCCTCCCGATAGAAACCGCGGGAAAGCGCCGGTACCGAATCAGTCAGGCGGAGCGACTGGCCGACGCGGCTCGCTGGGACCTAACCAGCACGGCGTGGAAGGTGCGAGCACAACTTCGAGGCGCGCTCGTCGAATATCTGACCGCGGAGCGCAATGTCAGCTTGCTCGAAGACGAGCAGCGCCTCCGCGCTGAACAAGTCGCCCTGCTTGAACAGCGGTTTGTGGTGGGCATGATTCCCAGGCCGGAAGTGGACACCGCGCGAATCCAACACACGCAAACGCTGTTGGCAGTCCGCACGGCAGAAGGCCGGATTTCGCAAGCGGAAGCATCGCTCGCGGCTGCCATTGGCGTGCCTGCAGCAGCCCTTAACGGGGTCAAAATCGTTTGGCCGAGCTTTGATCAACCGCCTAGTGCAGCCTCGCTCAATCCCGCCACCCTTCAGGAAGACGCGGTTCTAAACCGACTCGACATACGCCGGGCATTGGCAGACTACAGCGCTGCGGAAGCTGCGCTGCAACTTGAAATTGCTAAACAGTACCCGGACTTTGATCTCGGACCGGACTATGCGTTTGAGGAGGGCGCCCACCTCTTCTCGGTCGCCCTCGGGCTCACTCTTCCGGTGTTCAATCGCAACCAAGGACCGATTGCGGAAGCGCAGGCCCGCCGGGATCAGATGGCCGCGCAGTTTATTGGCGTACAGGCCAGCGGTATCGCCGACAGCGAACAAGCCTTGGCCAAGTACAGCGCCGCGATCAACCAGTTGGCGGAGGCCAGGCGGCTCATGCAGCAATCAGTCACTCAAGAGCAGGCAACAGAGAAGGCGCTGGAGGCCGGTGAAAGCGATCGCGTGGCGTTGAATGGCGCACAACTGCAGGCGGCCGTCATAGCAGTCGCACAACTGGATGCTCTTTTTAGCGCACAACAAGCATTGGGCGATTTGGAGAATGCCGTACAACGGTCGCTTTTGGCAGGAGATATTGAACCGCTTTCACCACGCTCGCCGCTACTGCAGCCGCCGGAAAGGAAGTCACCATGAGCAAGTCGGCGAAGTGGCTCGTTGGAATACTGATTGCGCTTACGGTGGTTTCAGTCGCCGTTGTGGTCTTCACGACGGCGCACCGCGGCGACAAAGATGAAGAGGATCAGGAGGAGTCTGTCAAAACTCCCTCCCATGTGTCGGTCGAAAACGGAAGTACAGTCATCATCCTTGATCAGCAGACGCAGGGGCGTGAAGGTATCCGAGTTGCGCCCGTGACACGCGCGTCTATGCGCGCAGAGCTGCGGGGAACCGCCGTCCTGCTTGCTGTTAATGATCTCGCGACTTTACGCAATAACTATGTGGCGGCACGCACGAAATTACAACGCGACCAGGTGGACCTTAGTGTCTCGCGCAGCCAGTATGAACGCACAAAGACGCTGTACGAAGAGAATCAGAACATGTCGCTCAAGGCAATGCAGGATGCCGAGGCTACCTATCGCAACAACCAGGCGCAGGTAAGCGCCGACGTGCAGGAAGCCAAGCTCCAACTTGACACGGTGCGTCAGCGCTGGGGAGGAGTGATTGCTGACTGGATTGCAAGCAATAGATCAATCCTAGACTCGGCTCTTGAACAGCGTGAATTCCTAGCGCAAGTCATCTTTCCGCCCGGCGAAGTGGCGAAACCACCGGCGACATTATCGCTAACAACTCCCGGGAATCGACTCGTCCAAGCCCGGTTTATATCCCCGCTCCCACAGGTAAACCAGCAAATCCAGGGCATCAGCTTCCTATACTTGGTGCCCGACCAGACAGGGCTGGCGGTAGGCATGAATCTTGTTGTTCTCGTGCCTGTTGGCCCGCGCCTGAACGGCACTGTGGTTCCGGAGAGCGCGATCGTGTGGTGGCAGGGCAAAGCCTGGGCTTATCTGGAATCGCCAGCCAACACCTTCACGCGACGCGAGGTGCCAACCGACAATCCCTTAAGCAGCGGCCATTTTGTGCCCGGAAGCACGTTTCCTCCGGCAACGAAATTGGTCACGGCGGGTGCTCAGGCATTGCTTTCCGAAGAATTCCGCAGCCAACTCAAGGCAGAGGACTAACGGAGGACTCAAATGCTGACTGCCATCGTTCGCTCGTCGTTGCGGCATCGGGGAGTAGTCGTGGCGCTCGCTTGCATGTTGATTGGCTATGGGGTGTATTCCCTGGAGCAGGCGAAATATGACGTCTTTCCTGAGTTCTCTCCCCCTCAGGTGGTGGTTACCGCGGAAGCCCCTGGCCTCGCTCCCGAGCAAGTCGAGTTGCTGGTGACCCAACCCATCGAGACCGCAGTAAACGGCGTGTCTGGAGTCCAATCGATACGGTCAGCTTCTATTCAGGGCCTCTCAGTTATAACCGTTCTATTCAACGCGAATACGAACGTCTATTTGGATCGGCAGGTTATGACCGAGCGCTTATCGACCCTCGCTGGCTCGCTTCCATCTGGCATCAGTCCCACGGTTGCGCCATTGACGACCTCGACCAGTGTTGTCATGGCTATTGGCCTAACCTCGCCCACTCAATCACCGATGCAGTTGCGTACCGTTGCCGACTGGACGGTGAAGCTACGCCTGTTAGCGGTTCCGGGAGTTTCAAAGATTGCCGTTTTTGGTGGTGACGAAAAGCAGTACCAGGTTCAGGTAAATCTACAACAATTGACCCAGCACGACATCGGGGTGGATCAGGTTCTTGCCGCTGCTCACGAAGCTACCGGGATTCGTGGCGCGGGATTCATCAGCACGCCCAATCAACGGATCACTCTTCAGTCGGAAGGGCAGGCGACCACCCCGACAGGATTAGCGAATGCCGTAATCCTTCAGCGGCAGGGCGCAAATCTCACCCTCGGCGATGTTGCCCACGTAACCGAAGGAGCGGCACCGCGCCTCGGTGCGGCTTCGGTCAAGGGCAGTCCAGCGGTCATTCTGATGGTTTCGGCACAGTATGGCACCAACACGATTGACAGTCACTCGTGGCCTGGATGCCGCAATCAACGAACTTGGTGCAGGGTTGGCGAAGCAGAATATCCAAATCGACTCCGGCATCTTCCGCCCGGCACGGTTCATCGTCACCGCTCTGCACAATTTGCGAATCTCGCTGATTGTCGGTGGGATGCTCGTCATTTTGGTTCTGTTCCTATTCCTGTACAACTTTCGCACCGCCGCAATCTCCTGCACTGCCATCCCGTTGTCACTCCTGGCAGCCACAATCGTGATCCAGCGCTTTGGCTACACCCTCAATACCATGACGCTTGGAGGTCTAGCCATCGCGATTGGCGAGGTGGTGGACGATGCCGTGATTGATGTCGAAAACATCTACCGTCGCCTACGAGAGAACCGCACGTTACCGCAACCACGATCCATCTTTCGCGTCGTACTGGACGCCTCCATTGAAGTCCGCAGCGCGGTGGTCTATGCCACGTTTTCCGTAATCTTGGTTTTTGTGCCAGTGCTCACGATGGGCGGCGTCGCGGGACGGATCTTTTCGCCCCTGGGCGTGACCTACATCTGGGCAATCCTCGCGTCGCTGCTTGTGGCCCTGACCGTTACACCAGCGCTGTGCATGATCCTGCTGCCTCGTGGCGAACTGCGCGAGTTCGACCCTCCATTCGTCCATTGGCTCAAGGGCAAATACGAGCAGTTGCTGACACACGTCGAAGGATACCCGAAGGCAGTTATCGCTGCGGTTGCCGTGCTGGTTTTTGCAGCTTTTCTCGTGATTCCTTTTCTGGGCGGCGAGTTCCTACCGAGCTTGCGCGAAGGGCATTTCATTGTCCATATGACTGCGATGCCTGGCACGTCGTTGGATGAAACGATGCGCATGGGGGATAAGGTTAGCGAGGCGCTGCTGAGGATTCCACATGTTCGAGACGTGGCGCAGCACGCCGGTAGAGCGGAGATGTCAGACGATTTTTCCGGTACCCACAGCAGCGAATTTGAAGTCGATCTGAAGGAGCTTAGCGGAACGCAAACGGACCAGGCTCTTGCCGATATCCGCCGAACCCTGCAGGGGTTTTCGGGCGCCGCATTTTCGGTTAACACGTTCTTGACCGAGCGCATCAACGAAATTCTCTCCGGCTATACCGGCGCTGTGGTGGTAAACATCTACGGTCCCGACCTCAACGAACTCGATAACCAAGCGGTGCGCGTTGCCGGTGTGCTTGCGAAGACTCCGGGCGCACGGGAAGTGCAGATCCAATCTCCACCCGGAATGCCGCAGGTCATGGTCCGCTTGCGCCCTGCCGAGGTGGCACGGTGGGATTTTGACTCAGTTCAGGTCTTGGATGTTCTTCAAACAGCTTTCGCCGGGGATGTGGTCGGCCAAGTCTACGAGGGCAACCACGTCTTTCCTGTTTCGGTGATCCTTAACCCGGCAGATCGTCAATCCGTTTCGGCGATCGCGTCTCTGCCCATTCGCAGTCCGCAGGAGAACTACGTTCCTGTTCGACAGCTTGCAGACGTATACGAGAGTTCTGGCCGTTACATGATCTCGCATATCGGGGCACGGCGCGCGCAGTCGGTCACCTGCAACGTGGCCGGGGGTGACGTTGCATCTTTTGTGGCCAGGGTTCGCCAGCGCATCTCACGCTTGGTACTGCCCTCCGGCATGTATGTCGAGTTCAGTGGCACCGCGGAAGAGCAGGCCCGCTCACAACGTGATCTACTGGTGCACGCGGCCCTCGCCGGGGTTGGCATCCTCATCCTGCTCTCGATTGTGATGCAGAACTATCGCAACCTGCTGTTGGTTCTGGCAAATCTTCCGTTCGCGCTTGTCGGTGGCATATTCGTGGCGCTTGCCACGGGCGGCAATCTATCACTGGGCTCATTGGTTGGCTTCGTCACGGTGTTCGGCATCACCCTCCGCAATTCCATCATGCTGATCTCACACTACGAACACTTAATACAAGCCGAGGGTTTGGAGTGGAACTGGGATACCGCGCTCCGTGGGGCATCCGAGCGGCTGTCGCCGATTCTGATGACTGCCCTCGTCACCGCTCTCGGTCTGCTGCCCCTGGCGATCGGCAGCGGCGCCCCTGGGCGGGAGGTCGAAGGACCAATGGCGATCATCATTCTCGGGGGATTGACGACCTCCACCGCCCTGAACCTTCTTGTGCTTCCGACCTTGGCGCTGCGATACGGACGCTTCGAGAGGACGGCTTCCGCGCTGGAGGATTAGTTCATTGGAATAATGACACTCAAGGCGAAGGCGGTGAAACTATGAACCAAAAGTTAATAATCACGGTGCTTTTCTTACTGATCCCGCTTGGGACAGTTGCTCAGACAGCAGGGACGAAAGCGGAGGCTGCCACGAACCACAGCGTACAACTAGCTATTGAGAAATTGGTTGACCAATATGCCGAGGCCGCCAAAAAGGGAGACGCAGCATTTTTTGAGAAAAACCTTGCCCGCGACTACATTGGCATTGAAGCGGACGGTCACATGAGTACGAAGCCGGAAGTTGTGGAGCTATACAGATCCGGCCAGAGCAAATTTGAAACACTGGAGGTCAAGGATCGCAAGGTGCGTGTATACAGCAGCAGCGCTGTCGTGATCAGTGAACTAAGCATGAAGGGCCACAGCGGCCCAGCCGAACTCAACGGTACGTACCGCTCCACTCGTGTCCTGGAAG
>WNGK01008423.1_pt1 | contig 13998 bp, 12 predicted proteins | sample 5400601 | NCBI WGS metagenome assembly WNGK01 (sample SAMN13153376, study PRJNA577476) | soil metagenome | isolation source: 60 cm soil or saprolite under Garry oak tree replicate 1 | place: USA:California | collected 2016-06-15 | reverse complement strand
CCGCGGTGCGGGCCGGGGGGAGCCGCCGCCACCACGTCTGGCCCACGCCGCCCTGGCTCAGCGCCATCGCGGTGCCGAGCAGGATCGGCACCGCGGCCAGGTAGGGCCAGGAGAACGGGAGCAGGGCCACCCCGAACATCAGCGTGACCACCGGTGACATCACCAGCCCGATTAGCACAGTCAGCACCGCGCAAGACAGCAGCGACGGCAGGAAACGCGGCCGCGGGAGCCTCGGCTCCGTCCCTTCCGGCCCGTCGACCCCTTCCGGCCCGTCGACCCCTTCCGGCCCGTCGACGCCGCGCGGCCAGGCCAGCAGCACGGCATCCACCGCCGACCGGGCGAGGACCAGCAGCACGAGTACGCCGGTGAAGCCGAGCCACGGCTGGTTGAAGGCGAACAGCCAGCGCATGTCGTGGTAGGTCGCGAACGGAGGGAGCGCGGTGACCTGGGGTGCGAGCGGCCGGGCACTGGGCGCGAGGAAAGAGAGCACCGCCGCCTCGGCCATCGCGCCTCCAGCCGCGAACGCGATGAGCCCCCGGTGCCGGACGAACGACCCGGCCAACCCCGCCTCCCGTACGCCAGCGCCTCCGCCTTGGCCGAGCTGTGCCTAACGCGCCGCAAGGCGCGCGCGGCTGCCTGCGGCCCGCAGGCGGCGGCGAATGCTTTGCCCCTAATCCGGTGTAACCGGGCAGAGCGGGCGGGTATGCCCCCGCCGGGAGGGTTTTGCGGTCAGAAGTCGAATCCGCCGGAGCGGCCGTTGCGGTCGGCGAGCAGGCCGGCCAGGGTGGAGACGGCGATTTCCGGCGGGATCCGGGAGCCGATGTTGAGCCCGATCGGCCGGTGCACGCGGGCGATCTCGCCCGCCGGGACGCCGAGTTCGGTGAGCATGGCCACGTGCGGCCCGACGTGGTGCGGGTTGCCCATGATCCCGACCCACCGGGCCTTGGTGGCCAGCGCGTCGCGGAGCATGACGCCAAGCTCGGGCCGGTGATGGTCGGTGACGACCACGTCCGCGGAGTCGTCGAGGTGGTCAGGTACGGCGGTGAGCAGCGGGAACCCCAGGGCGGCGGCCCCGGCCGCGCGGGCCTCGTCGGGCTCGAGCAGCAGCCCGCGGAACCCCATGTCCGCGCCGTACCTCAGCAGGTACCCGGCGACCGGCGAGGCGAACACGACGATCAGCGTCCGCTCCCCCGCGGCGCCGCCGGCGGCCGCGCCCGCCGCGGCGGTGGCCGCGGCGGCGGGGCTGTGGGCCACCGCGCAGGCCGCGTCTTCGTCGTGGTGGTGCATGTGCTCAGTCATCAGGATCGCGGCGACCAGACCCCGGCTTTCAGGCCGGGGAGGAAACGCCGCTCCCTCCCTCCGCATTGTGATATTATCGAACAAGCCTGCGATAACCAAGCGGGCACCTGCACTACCCCCTACGAAACCGCGGCAGGGCATGCCGTGGCTGCGCGGGGAGGCGACGGGGCTGCCCGGCCTGTGAACCGCGAACCTACAGCGCGGCGCGAGCCGCGGCTGGAATCCCCCGCCTTCAGGCTGGTGGAGGATGTCAAGACAGCTAGTCTGCCCTCCGGGACCGCATCAAGGCCAGTGCAGCAGATGTGCTCTGGCCGCGGTCCTGTATTTCTGCCTGAGCGGAATACCGCCACCGAGACGAGAAAGGTTCCATTGAGGTTTCTCACCAAGGGTGAGCCCGACAAACGGAACGCAGCTCACCGTGCACCACCTGAAAGGCGTCGGCGCGGGCCGTTCTACGAATGCTGGTACGCGGGACAGGGCCCGGGCGACGCCAGCCCGGGCGACGCCAGCCCGCCCGGCCCGGTCGTCCTGCTCCGCCCGGCCCACGGCGGCTGACTCACTGGGTGGGTATGTTGGCTGGTGTGATCTCCCGTGACGACATCCGCACCACCTACGACGCGATCCGGCCCTATATCCGGCGCACGCCGGTGATTCAGCTCGACCTCAGCGACCTCGACCCGGCGGGCCCGGCCCTGCCGGCCGTCACGCTCAAGCTGGAGCAGATGCAGTGCGCCGGGTCGTTCAAGGCCCGCGGCGCGTTCGCGAACCTGCTGCTGCGGGACGTGCCTCCCGCGGGCGTGGTGGCGGCCTCCGGCGGCAACCACGGCGTGGCCGTGGCCTACGCCGCGCACCGCCGTGGCGTGCCGGCCAGGATCTTCGTGCCCACCGTGTCCGCCCCGGCCAAGATGGAGCGCATCCGGCAGCTCGCCGCGGAACTCGTGGTGACCGGCGAGCGCTACGCCGACGCGCTAGCCGCCGCGCAGGCCTGGGAGGAGAGCTCGGGCGCGATGAGCGTGCACGCCTTCGACCAGCGGGAGACCCTCCTCGGCCAGGGCACGCTGGCCCTGGAGCTGGCCGGCCAGCTCCAGGGCCAGCTTGATGGCGGAGACCTGGACACCGTGCTGGTGCCGGTCGGCGGCGGCGGGCTGATCGGCGGCATCGCCGCCTGGTTCGTCGGCAGCGTCCGGGTGATCGGGGTCGAGCCGGACGGCGCCCCGACCCTGACCCGCGCCCGGGCCGAGGGCGGGCCCGCCGACGCCCCGGCCGAGGGTGTCGCCGCCGACGCCCTGGCCCCGCGCCGGGTGGGCGAGCTGGTGTTCCCGATCACGCAGGCCTACGTGGAGGACGTCGTGCTAGTCGATGACGCCTCGATCCTGGCGGCCCAGCGGGCGCTGTGGCAGGCGGCCAGGATCGCCGCCGAACCCGCCGCCTCGGTCGGGATCGCGGCCCTGCTCACCGGCGCCTACAAGCCCGCGCCCGGGGAGCAGGTGGCCGTCGTGATCAGCGGCGCCAACATGGCTCCCGCCCAGCTTGACGGGCAGGGTCGCTGAGGCACGCACCACGGCCGTTCGGGATTAAAAGATTTCGGCCGAACGAGTCACGGTTCCCGCACCTGCATGAGGGACACTTTGTTGCTATGCGGTTCGTCTTCACTCCCCCCGCCGACCAGGCAGCCGGACTGCTCACGCTGCCGTGGTCCGAGCCGCTGGCGGAATGGCAGGACGAGCGGCTGGTCGAGATCAGGCAGCGGGGCATCTCGCGGCACGTGGTCCGCTTCGTCTACGACGACGGCACGCTGTACGCCCTCAAGGAGCTCAGCGAGCGGCTGGCCCGGCGCGAGTACCGGCTGCTCCGGGCGCTGGCCGAGCTGAGCATCCCCGCGGTCGAGGTGGTCGGGATCGCAGTCGACCTGGACGAGGCGGCGCCGCCGGGCTCCGACGCGGACGCCATCCTGGTCACCAAGTTCCTCAGCTTCGCGACCACCTACCGGGCGGTCTTCTCCTGCACGCCATCGACGGGCTCCTCGACGCGCTGGTCGAACTGCTGGTCCGGCTGCACCTGTCCGGGTTCTTCTGGGGCGACTGCTCGCTGTCCAACACGCTGTTCCGGCACGACGCGGGCACGCTGGAGGCGTACCTGGTGGACGCGGAGACCAGCGAGCAGCACCCGGAGCTGACCGACGGGCAGCGTCACTGGGACCTGGAGCTGGCCATCGAGCGGGTCTACGGCGAGCTGCTCGACCTGCAGGCGGGCGAGCTGCTCCCGGCCGACGTGGAACCGCTGGAGATCGCCGAGGAGCTCGGGCGCCGGTATGAGTCCTTGTGGCAGGAGCTGACCCGCGAGGAGATCCTGCGCCCCGAGGAACAGCGGTACCGGATCGCCGAACGCCTGCACCGGCTCAACGAGCTCGGCTTCGACGCGGACGAGGTCGAGCTGATCAGCACCGGCGAGGGCAACAAGCTGCGGCTGAAGACCCGGGTAGCCGAATCCGGGCACGACTCGAGGAAGCTGTTCCTGCGGACCGGGATCGACGCCGGGGAGAACCAGGCGCGCCGGCTGCTCAACGACATGGCGGGGTTCCGGGCCTGGCTGGAGCAGAAGCAGGGCCGGCCGGTGTCCGAGGTGGTGGCGGCCAACCGGTGGCTCGAGGAGGTCTACGACCCGGTGATCGCGGCGATTCCCGATAGCCTGCGCGGCCGGCTGCCCCCGGCGGAGATCTTCCATGAGGTGCTCGAGCACCGCTGGTACATGTCGGAGGCGGCGGGCCGCGATGTCGGCACGACCGCCGCCGCCCGCGACTACTTCGAGCAGGTGCTTCCGGCCGCGCCCGAACCTATGGAGCCTGCCGATGCGCTGGCGGACGCCGAGCCGCTCGAGTCCTAGGTCCCGCCGGCCGCAGTAGCCAGCCGGCCTGCTACCGGGTCGGGTACGGGTCATCAGTTAAATGACTGTGTGACAGGGCGCCTACGGCGCCACCAGCGCGTCGGTGAGCGCGTTGATGCCGGCCAGGTTCCGGGCGAGATCAGCGCTGAGATGGTGACGGACCGAGAGCGCCTCCGGCGCGTAGTACGAGACCTTCGTCTGCCCCCCGTCCGCCCACACCAGGATCTTGAGCGGCAAGTCGAGCGCGGCCAGCGGCGCCGCCGCCATCACGGGCGTGCCCGCCGCCGGGCTGCCGAAGATCACCAGCATGGTCTCCCGCAAGTCCAGCCCGGCCTGCTGAGCCTCGGCGCGCTGGTCGATCACGGCGAACAGCTTCATCCCCTTCGCGCTGATCATGGCGGTGAGCCGCGCGACCGTTCCGGCCACCGGCAGGTGACTCAGCTTGGTGACGATGCCCTGGTCACCGCCGGACTCGGCCTCAGCCATAATGGATCTCCTCTCGGGTCGGCCGGCGACGCGCGCGTTAGCCTGCCGGGTGGGCGCGGACGAATTCGGCGATCACGGCGCCGAGCCGCTCGCCCGCGTCCTCCTGCAGGAAGTGGCCCGCTCCTTCGATCACGGGATGCTCGAGGCCTTTGGCGCCGGGCACGGTGTCCTTCAGGACGGGCGCCATCGCGCCGGTGATCGGGTCGCGATCGCTGAACGCCACCAGGAACGGCTTATCCCAGGCCGCCAGGCGGCGCCAGGCGGCCCGGTTGGCCTCCGTGGCCGGATCGTCGGGAGTCGTCGGGACCAGTCCTGGCATCGCCCGGACCGCGGCCGCATAGTCCGAGTCGGGGAACGGCGCCTCGTAGGCGGCCAGGACCTCGGGCGGGAGCGTGGTCTGGCAGCCGGACTGCACCAGCCGGGACACGCTCAGCGCGGGCGAGGTGCGGACGACCTCGCGGAACCGCAGCCAGACGTCGGGCATCGGCAGGTCACCGGTGGGCAGCCCGGTATTGGCCGCTACCACCCGGGCGAACCGGTCCGGGTGTTCGGCTACCAGCCGCAGCCCGATCAGGCCGCCCCAGTCCTGCCCGACGATGGTGAGCCCGCGCAGGTCGAGGTGGTCGAACGCGAGCCCGCGGATCCACTCCACGTGCCGCGCGAAGCTGTGATCACCAACCTCAGCCGGCTTGTCCGAACGGCCGAACCCCACCAGATCCGCCGCGATGACACGCAGGCCCGCGTCCGCGAGCACCGGCATGACCTTGCGGTACAGGAACGACCAGCTCGGCTCCCCGTGCAGCAGCAGGACGGGCTCGCCGTCGGCCGGACCGGTCTCCACGTAGGCGAGCCGGAGCCCGTCGACCTCGCCGTACCGCGGCGGATAACCGAAATCCGGCAGGCCGGCGAAACGATCCTCGGGAGTGCGCAGCACCTTCATGCCCGACATGCTGTCACGAACGCGCCCGCATCAGCCCTCCGCCCCGGCCACCCCGCCGTTTTCCGGGGTGGTTGCACGCCCGTCGCGCCAGGCACGGCGCAGCATCGAGGCACCGATCAGCATGCACGCGGCTCCGCCTGCTCCGAAGTAGATCCTGAGGAGCCACGCCGCGTAGTGCACGAGCCAGCTACCCGCCTGAGCCTGCACCAGAGCGGCCACCGCCAGCGCAAACAGGCCCGCACCGGACACGATGCACGTGGCGAGGACCGGGTGCCGGGACGCAAGGTCCCCGGGAGCCGCGTCCCCTGGGCCGGCGGCACGCGCAGCCGCAACAGCCCGGCTAACGGCGAGTTCCATCCCTTCGAAACCGGTGCGTATCCTCAGCCACCTCTCCAGCCAGCGACGTCTCTTGAAAGGGCCCGACGCTGAAGACCCCGCGCACCGCCGCCACGGCACGCAGCCCAGGAGACGGTTTCCAGCATTCCAGGGGCACAAGAGAATTATCGTGTTCGCCCACGATCCCGTGCAACAGTAAGCGTGAGGGCGGCGGCGGCGAACCGAGCTCGATGACTGAGCTGGATCAGGCAGGCAGCGGGCGGCCGCGGCAGCGTCACGTCAAGAGCCCCACGGTCAGCTTCCCAGCGTACGGTTGGACCCGCGGTCCAGGGGTACAGGACGCGCGCGGTCACCTCGGTGCCGGCGAGGTGCGGCACGGATAGCGACACCCGCGCGCCGTCGCTGGCGCCGCCGTCGCTGGCGCCGCCGTCGAGCGAGCCTCGGTGCCAGACGGTCAGGTAGGTGGCGGCCGGGGCGCGCAAGCCGAGCGCGATCCATGAGTCCGTCCAGTGCGGCAGGCCCAGCGGCCACAATGGCACGGCCACCGCGATATCCGCGCGGATCTCCTGGTACACCCGCACGGCGGCGGCGACCAGCTCGCGCTGCGCTGGACTCATCGCGTCCAGGCGACCGGACAGGTAGAGCCGGCCGAGCAGGGCACCGCACAGCGTAAAGGCGATCTCGTCGTCGCTGAATTCCGGCTGCGGATAGGCCCAGTTCGCGGCCTGCTCGGGCGTCATCGCGGCCGGGGCGGCCGCCGCTAGCGGTGGATAACGGCGGAAGTCCTGCTGGTCACTGGTGGATTGGAGCTGCAGCCGGGACAGCAGCGCGTAATCGATCCGCATCCCCCCGGATGAGCAATTCTCGATCACCAGACCGGGGTGCCGGTCGAGCACGGCGTCCAGCCAGTCAAGCTGCGCGCGGTTCGCGGCCAGCAGGCCCGCGCCCGGGCTGATCCCGCCGGTGTCGGTACCGGGCCCGACCATGATGTTGTAGTCGAGCTTGAGATAACCCACCCCGAGATCGCCGACGATGAAGTCCACGACCTCGTCCAGGTGCTTCACGGCGGCGGGATGGCGCAGGTCGAGGTGGTAACGGCCGTGCTCGACCACCCGCTGCCCGGCCCGCTGGAAGAACGCATCCGGCGGCAGTTGCGCGGCGACCGGGCTGCGGGTGCCCACGACCTCGGGCTCCAGCCACAGACCAGGAACCATCCCGCCCTTCCTGATGTGCTCGAGCACTTCGGCGATGCCGTTCGGGAACCGGGTAGCGGACGGCTTCCATGCGCCCACCGTGTCCCACCACCCCTCGTCGAGACCCGCGTACCAGCCGGAATCAATGCAGAAATACTCCGCTCCGGCCGCGGCGGCAGCCTCGATCAATGGCAGCAGCCGCTCGGTGGTCGGATCGCCCATGAGCGTGTTCATGTAGTCGTTGAAGATCACCGGAAGGCGCTCGCGGTCGGCGTGCGGGCGCCGGAGCGCGCGACGGATAGCGGTCAGCTCCGCCACGGCGCCCTCGAACCCGGCCCGGCTCACCACCACGCTGACCGGCACGGTAGTGAACGAATCGCCGGGAGCGAGCGTGGTGTGCCAGTGGTGTTCGGCGTCGGTGGGGCCGAGCAGTGCGACATACGCGCCAGTGACTGACCCGCGCGAGGCATGTCTGTCGCCGGGGCCGGTCCCGGTGGCCGTGCTCCGGTGGGTGCACTCGCCCACCTGCCAGTGCCAGCCGCCGTTGTGCTCGATCTGCCAGGCCCACGCATCGCCGGTGTGCCGGTTCAGCACCGCGCCCATCGGGAGGTAGGTCCCGGAGGACCAGCTTCCCGCGCTGGTCAGGCCGAAGCTGCCGCGTGGGTCGGCGCCATGAACCTGACGGTTCAGGTCAGGCAGGGCGTCACGCAGCGCGCGACGCTGCCAGCGGCCCTCGGCCAGCCAGTCGTTCTGCGCCCACAGCACGTCGAGGTCGGTCAGCTCCTCGGGCGCGCCGCGCTCGTCGCCGGAAAGGCCGCCGCACAGGAACGAACTGACCGACAGGACCGTGACCGGGATCTCGCCGGCGTTCGTCAGGCGCACCCAGGAACGCAGCGCGCCGTGCCCGGCCAGGACGCGGTAGAACATCTCCGCTCGCAGCCCGGTAACGGGATCGGCGAGGTCGATCCTGAGCTCATGCCAGTCCGGGCCGGCCGCTCCGCATTCGTGTCCCGCGTACCGGAACCGGGCGCTGGCTTCGGACTCGCAGTAGCGTCCGCCGGACCACGCCTTGCCCTCGCCGGCGAGGACGACATCGGCCAGCGGCAACGCGGCATCCGGCCAGGTGGCCAGGGAAGCGCGGCCGGGCCCGGGAGCCAGCCGGGTGATCCGCGTCATCCCGTCCGCATCCACGTCGATCCGCAAGTTCAGCGCGTCGTCCGACCACCCCGTGCTAACCGTGTGGGGTTCCGATCCAGCGGCCAAGTGGCCCTCCCGTCGCATGGCCCGGCGCTAGCCGGTCACTGTTTCAGTGGTGTGAAATTGTGGTTTCCCATGTCTTGACACGGGATATGTGACCGGTCACAATCCTTGCATGGTTGTGACCGGTCACACAAGTGCCTCGGCGGCAGACGCGGCGGACGCGGCGGCGCCCGGTCGCAGCGCGCGTCCGGTGTCCATCCGTGATGTCGCCGCCGCGGCCGGGGTCTCCTATCAGACCGTTTCGCGGGTGATCAACGGCCATCCGAGCGTCAAGCCGTCCACCCGGGACCTGGTGCGCGCGACTATCGACGACCTCGGCTTCCGGCCCAACCGCGCGGCGCGCGCCCTGGCGGGCGGGCCGGTGCAATCGGTCACCGTGCTGACGCCTGATACGGCCCTGTACGGACCCAAGGCCGCGTTGCAGGGCATCGAGGAGGCCGCCCGCGCCGCAGGCTTCGCGGTCGGCATCCGGGTCATCGAATCGGCCACGCCGGCCGAGGTCAGCGACGCGGTGGCAAGGGCGATCGAGCCGGGCGGGGCGATCATCGTGGTCGCCTACTACCAGGCCGGGACCATGGCGCTGACCGCCGTCCCCCCGGAGGTCCCGATGGTGGCCATGGTCGAGACGCCAGTGGGGGACGAAGGCGCGGGAAAACCCTGGGTATGGCTGGACGACAGGAAAGCCAGCTTCGACGCGACCCGCTACCTCCTCGACCTGGGGCACCGGACGGTGCATTACATCGCGATCCCGTCCTCAACCGACACCAGCCAGCGAATGGTGGGCTGGCGGTCAGCCCTGGAAGCAGCGGGCGCCCCGATTCCCGAGCCGGTCCAGTGCGACTGGACTCCGCGCTCCGGCTACGAAGCGGGACGGACGCTCGCCACCGATCCGGAAGCCACCGCCATCTTGTGCGGAAACGACGATCTGGCCCTGGGCGTGATGCGGGCCATGCACGAAGCCGGGCGCGCGGTTCCCGCGGAGGTCAGCATCGTCGGCTTCGACGACGTCCCGCAGTCGGAATTCCTCACCCCGGCGCTGACCACGGTCCGGATGGACTTCGCCGAACTCGGCCGCGCGTCGTTCGCGAAGCTCAGGACCCTCGTCGATCCGCGCGCGGTTCCGGCACTCGAGCCCTGGCCGCAGCCGCGGCTGATGGTCAGGGAGAGCACCGGCCCCGCGCCGCTGCGGGGCTCGCGGGCAGGCGCACCGTGACGCAGGCAACTGACCGGCTAGCGCCCGCCGGGCCGTCGCGGCAGCAGGCAGCGGCGCGGCGGCGCGGCGGACGGCGTGCCCGCAAAGGCTGGCGCCGCCTGGTCACGGCCCTGCCGTTCGTGCTGCCCAGCCTGGTCGGCGTGCTGCTGTTCCTCGTGGTCCCGGTCGTCATCGTGCTGGTACTGAGTTTCTTCCAGTGGAACTTCCTGACCCCGCCACATTGGGTGGGGTTCGCCAACTTCGGCACCATGACCCGCGATTCGCACGTGTTCCGCGCGCTGGAGACCACCGCCTTCTACGTGCTGTGGAACATCCCGGTGCAGACCGTGATCGCGCTCGGCCTCGCCGTGCTGCTGAACCGGCGGATGCCGGCGATGGGTTTCTTCCGCGCGCTGTACGTGCTGCCCTACATGGCCACGCCGGTGGCGATGGCCGTGGTCTGGGGATGGGTGTTCAACGCCCAGTACGGCCTGGTCAACCACATGCTGTCGGTGATCGGAGTGCACGGGCCGGACTGGCTCGGCGGCACGAGCACCGCGCTGCCAGTGGTGGCCATGGTCAACACATGGCAGTACGCCGGCTACAACATGCTGTTCTTCCTGGCCGGCATGCAGACGATACCGCTCTCGCTGTATGAGGCGGCGGCCATCGACGGCGCGTCCGCGCTCCGCCGGTTCACCCGGATAACCCTCCCGCTGCTCAATCCCACCATGCTGTTCGTCCTGGTGACCGACGTGATCGGGTCGTTCCAGGTGTTCGACACCGTGTACGTGATGACCCAGGGCGGGCCCGGCACCTCGACCACCGTGATCAACTACCAGATCTACTCGACCGCGTTCCGGAACTTCGACGTCGGCTCCGCCTCGGCGATGTCACTGCTGCTGTTCGGCGTGATCCTGCTCGTCACGTTCATCCAGTTCCGCATCTTCCGCAACCGGACAACCTACGAGGTGGCGTGAAATGCCAGGATTCGCCCTGCAGTCCCGGGGCCGGGCCCGGGCGGGCCGCGTGTTCCGGTACACGGCCTTCTACCTCGTGCTGGCGCTGATCGGCGCGGTCTTCGTGACGCCGTACGTGCTGGCCTTCTTCGGCGCGTTCAAGTCCGAGGCCAACCTGTTCGCAAGCTCGCCGTGGGCGCCGCCGCGCTCGTTCTATACCGGCAACTTCCGCACCATCTTGTTGAGGGACGACTTCCTGCGGTATCTCGGCAACACCGCGCTTACCACCGCCGTGCTGACGGCCGGCCAGGTGACCTTCGGCGTCCTCGCCGCGTACGCGTTCGCCCGGCTGGAGTTCCCCGGCCGGGACTGGCTGTTCTCGGTGTACCTGGCGACGCTCATGGTGCCGAACGTCGTCACGCTCGTCCCGCTGTACACGATGATGCGCGAGTTTCACCTGACGAACACGTACTGGGCGATCGTGCTTCCGTATGTGCTCGGCTCGCCGTACACGATCTTCCTGATGCGGCAGTACTTCCGGTCGCTGCCTTCAGAGGTGTTCGCGGCGGCCCGGGTGGACGGCTGCTCGGAGTGGCGGATCCTCACCCGGATCCTGCTCCCGATGGGCAAGCCGATCATCATCACCGCGACGATCATCGCCTTCGTCTTCGGCTGGAACAACTTCCTGTGGCCGCTGATCGCCACCGACACCAACTCCATGCAGGTGCTCACCGTATCGACCGCGGCCCTGCAGTCCAGCTTCAGCGACCAGTGGAACCTTGTCCTGGCCGCGTCGCTGGTGTCGCTGGTCCCGCTGCTGCTGTTCTTCATCGCGTTCCAGAAGCACATCGTGAAGGCTGTCCAGCTCTCCGGAGTCAACCGCTAAACCCCTCGGAAGGAAGCCCTGATGAGACCAAGAAGTAAGCCGCTGCGGGCCTCGCCGCAGCGCGCGGTCGTGGCCGGGCTCGGCGTCGCCCTGCTCGTGGCCGCCGCAGCCTGCTCGTCGCCGAGCGGCTCGGGCGGCTCGTCCGGCACGGTCAAGCTGACCTACGCGCAGTGGACAACCCCGGAGAGCACCGGATACCAGAAGTCGATCAATCAGTTCGAGAAGCTGCACCCGAACATCCACGTCACGATCGAGACGTTCGCGTACAACGACTACCAGCCCAAGCTGACGACCGAGTTCAGCTCCGGCGGCGGTCCGGACGTGTACTGGGTGAACACGCCGATGATCGCCACCTGGCTAAAGGACGGCGTGATGGAGGACCTCACGTCGAAGATCGCCGCGGCGCACATCAACCTGAGCCAGTACATCCACACGCTGGTCACGCTGCATCAGTTCAACGGGAAGCTGTACGGCCTGCCGAAGGACTGGGATACCATCGCCTACTTCTATAACGCCGACTACTTCGCCCAGCATCACATCACGGTCCCCTCCGGCCTGACCTGGAATCCCGCTGACGGCGGAACGTGGCTCAGTTTCCTGAAGTCCCTGACCTACGACACGAGCGGCCACAACGCGCTGTCACCCAGCTTCAACCCGAGCTCGGTCGCGACCTACGGCACCGATTCGCCGAACGAGATGCAGTGGGGATTCGAGCCTTATCTGGCCGAGGACGGCGTGAAACTGATCAGCCAGCCGTACGCCAAGTCGGTCTCGTTCAACACCCCCGCGGCCACGCAGACGTTCCAGTTCCTCACCGACCTCATGTACCGGTACCACGTCGCCGCACCGGGCTCGGACCTGGGCACCGACGCCGCCGCGAACAACACCGAGGACCAGACGCTGTTCGCCAAGGGCAAGGTGGCGATGATCGAGGGCGGCTCGTGGGAGATCGCCGGGATCGCCCAGACGGCCAAGTTCAAGGTGGGCGTGCTGCAGGCCCCGGCCGGACCGGCCGGCAACTGGACGGTGGCGAACGGCCTCATCGACTCGATCAACGCGCACTCCCCCAACCAGCAGGCCGCGTGGGAACTCGAACAGTGGCTGGGATCGCCGCAGTCGGAGCAGATCCTGGGTTCCGGCGGCTATATCTGGCCGGGCATCGGCTCGCTGGACCCGCTGTTCGCCACCTACTGGAAGTCGCATGGCGTCGACGTGACCGCGTTCGAGAACGAGTCCAAGTGGAGCACCGTGTTCTGGCCGGTCACCCCCGGCATGAACCAGGCCCAGCTGGATATCGCTAACCTGCTCGCGCCCGCCTACCTGTCCGGCAAGAACGTCGGAGCCGCGGTCGATGCCGCGGCGAAGCAAGCCGACAACGATCTCGCCACCGCCGGCTGACCAGCCGGCTGGACAATCCGGGCCGGACCTGCCGGCGGCTAGCATCAGCCGGCAGGTCCGCCCACTACCCGGTACCCGATTTAAGTCACAGGTCCAGGACCAGGTCGCCGGATGGCTGGGAGCAGCAGATCAGGGCGCTGCCTGCGGCGGGCTCGTCTACCGGGTCGGGGGCGTAGCGGACCGTTCCGGACATCAGGTCGGTCTCGCAGGTGTGGCAGACGCCGGTGCGGCAAGACCAGCGGACCGGCACGTCGCAGGCTTCGGCCAGCTCGAGCAGGCTGTCGTAACCGGCGCCCCAGCGGATGGTAAGGCCGCTGCGCGCGAACGCGATCTCCGGGCCGGTGCCGGGCGGCCCCGCGGGCGAGTGCGGCGGGCGGGTGCCGGCGGGCGCGATGCCGGGCGTCTGGGCCGGGGCGGCGCCGAAGATCTCGGTACGCACGCGGGAGCGGCCGACACCCAGGTCCACCAGGGCGGCTGACATCTCGGCCATGAAGGCGGCCGGGCCGCAGATGTACGCGTCGGCGTCACGCGGCAGCCCGAGCCCGGCCAGCAGGGCGGCCGACAGGCGTCCCGCCGTCTGATAGTCGCGGCCTGGAACCTCCCCGGGGCGCGGGCGGCTATAGCAGACGTGCCGGTGGCCGCGGGCCAGCGCGGCCAGCAGGGACCGCGACTCCTCGGCGAACGGCTCCTCGGCCAGGCAGCGGGCACCGTGCAGCCACCAGACGTCGCGGCCGGACTCGCCGTCGGCCAGGGCGTGCAGCATGGCCAGCACCGGGGTCGCCCCGACGCCGGCGCTGATCAGCAGGACCGGCCTGTCCCCCGGCTGGAGGACGAACGTGCCGCGGGGCGCGGCCACCTCCAGCCGGTCGCCGGGCCGCACCCGGGCGTGCACGAACTGGCTGCCCGCGCCGTGCGCCTCGCGCTTGACGCTGATGCGGTAGGAGCCGGCGTCCGGCGGGCCGGATAGCGAGTAGCTGCGCAGCAGCGGCTGTGCCCCAGGCGACGTATTCAGCCGCAAGGTCAGGAACTGCCCGGGCTGGGGCGGCGGCAGGGCGGTCCCGCCGGGATCGGCCAGGTGCACCGAGACCACCGAGTCGCTCTCCGGGTTCACCGCGGTCACCGCCAGCGGGCGGAATCCAGGCCAGGCCGGCGGCGGGCTCACCGCG
>WNGK01008011.1_pt1 | contig 14000 bp, 21 predicted proteins | sample 5400601 | NCBI WGS metagenome assembly WNGK01 (sample SAMN13153376, study PRJNA577476) | soil metagenome | isolation source: 60 cm soil or saprolite under Garry oak tree replicate 1 | place: USA:California | collected 2016-06-15 | reverse complement strand
TATTGTGCAGGAAATGACTGTGAAGATTAATGTTTCTGCATGGACCGTGACGCCATCCTGAATCGTGTTAAGCAACTGCGCGACGAGATCGAATTTTTAGTGCGAGAAATCCAGGAATACGAAAGTCGTACCTTCCACAGCATTCAGGATCAAACAGTGCATGCACGCCGAATGCAACGTTTGGAGAAAATCAAGAGAGAGTTAGAGGAGATCAAGGCAGGGAAATTTTCACACGGTTCGAATTCAGATGCCTAGCTAGCTTAACTGCGTAATCATCCCAGATCTATCTCGCGGAGCGAGCAATCTCCCAAACCCCACAGCGCATCGAAAAAGACTGATATCCCCGCCGAGTTGAATTGCGGGGACGAAGGTGGGTGGAACAATGATAGAACGGAAGCTTAGTATTGCGGAGATCATCCTCATCGCCGGAACCCGCGTCGCCCTCGGCGCTGGGATCGGACTCTTGCTTTCCAGCAGGCTAAACAACGACCAGCGCAAAGCTGCTGGACTGGCTCTGGCATTGGTCGGAGGCCTTACTACGATTCCGCTGGCCTTAGGTGTGATCGGCAAAAAAAGTGCCACCACCGAGATCAGCCCAGCCGCGTAGCCCGAGGCAGGCCCGATGCCGAAATAGGTTCTACGCGCATATTCGACGATTAACCCACTCGCGCACACGCGCGCGGCGCGCGCCGCCGGCCCACGGACAGTGGTCAAACCGTCAATAGGACGGGGAATGAAGAGGTGTGACATTCCTCATCCGTCATTGTCTGCTCCAACTCGCGCTTCGCTTCTCTCCGCTTCTACTACTTACTACTACTTAATCGCTACTGTCTGTCGTTTCAAATTGCTCTGTCTCCTAACCCGTCAACGCTCGGCGAATGCTTTTGCTTGTTACACTTTTCCTGCGAAATGATTCCGTTCCTACCGAAATCGTTTCGTTGGTTTCTCGATTCAGTTCGCGTGTTATAACCTGCTGGTTCGAGCCAATTAGGAGAGATTCGCAGGTGAAGATGAACAGAATAATCGGCCTAATCCTCTCTACTTGCTTCATGGGGCGAAAGATATTTTCACGTGTCTGATCCCGATGGCCACGAGTTGTCGTTTGCGTGTCCGATCTAGCAATCTTCTAGAAGGTGCACGAACTCGTTCGGGTCGAGAATAAGTTTGCGAAGATACTCACGCAACATTGCCTGGCCGAGGTTGTCTCCCAGGTGGGGTTCCCGCAATGAAACGACATTGGGATTACGACCGGGGTTGACGAACGATCGCGCTGAACCGGCCTTGCCCTTTTGGGCGGTATAGCCCAGTTTCCGGAGCACGCAGACGAAACGTCTCCAGGGGAGCTGCGTGGGCAACCCGGGCATCCCGTACACTTTAGGTTACACGTTGCATTTATGGCAAACGAGCGCTTCTTTCTCGAGTGTGTCAACCTCCGCTTGAGCGCGAACCAGCGCCGATGCTTGGTCGAAAGCCAATAACGTCTTAGTAGATTGGTTAACTTGTTGACGGAAGATTCGTCGATTCCCGAATGGGCCAAGGCGCGTAGGTAACACGGCTGCCGCAGGGGGCATCCCCCACCCCTCGTTTACCGAAAAAGAATGCTTATCCCGCAGCGAAAGAACCCTAGCTCCGACAGCAAGTTACGACTACTCCTCGGACCGGCGGTCAATCGCCGTCGATCTTGCGGGGAAGCTCGGAAATCTCAAAACATATCTTTAACATAACAAAGGTACTTATAGAACCACGATGTGCTAATTCTCAAAGTAAAAATCATGTTAAGTTGTTTATTTTCTGAGTGGTGAGTTCACTAGAACTCACTTTTTAGCACAGGATTTTCTCGGTGTTCGACCAACAGATGCGCGGGATATGCTACTGCAAAGTCTTGGCGCCTTTTTCACGGGAATTTTTTGTCGTCGCACATGTCGCACATAAAGAAGACCCCGCCATCCGCAACTCTGGCCGTAATGATTTGGTCGCTGCCAGTCAGCCTTGCTCGTGAGACCTCGCCTTTGTCTTCGTACTCTGGGTCTTCTGCGCTGGTTTTCCATCCGCACATCACATCATGAATTGCTTTTTCTTTTGCTCTCCGTGAGAGCCTTCGGTCCAGCTGTTCGAAACCCAAATATCCAACGAGAACGACGAATATCTTCCACAGAGACAGGTGCATTGCGCCTGCTGCTGCGACAATCAAGAATGCAACTCTCCATGAGATTTGCATGCCTCCTCCTTTGCTGCGACATATCGTCTGCATGTTGGACTCTACTCGAAAAACACATAACTCCGAAAAAACAAGCGTTTTTGATGCGGTCTTTTCCGTGTCTGGCGACACTGCAATAAGCAACTTAGTGGGCTGGGTTGGAACGGGTTTGTTTTGAGTGGCCGGCAAACACCAAGGGCGAAAGCTTCTGCTCACGAAAGCGGGCTTATCGAGCCTTCAACTTCGCTAGCCGTCTCTTCTCAGTCTGCTACACCCGTCGAGTACCTTCCCGATGAAACTGTCCGATCATTGCCACATTCAGCATTTGTTTGGGTTCAGGCATTACTTGTTTAATGGAAGGCACGGAGATGATACAGGCTACCGCTGGGGCTCCCCCGCCCGGCTTAGCGTTTTCGGAAAAGAATGCTTACTCGCAGCGCAAAGAACCCCACTCCACAGCAAGGTACGCGGCAATTTGCCCGAACTGCCGTCAATCTTTGGGCTAACTGCGTTTCGTTTCTAAAAACGTATCTTGCACATAAAAAGCCGCTTATAACCGGCCTGATTGGTGAACGTCATCAAGGTTTTACACATTTCGAGCGCACGGTGGTCTGCAACCACTTGATTGTAAAGGTGCTGATGGCGTTAGGAGGTTAACTGAACCTTCAGACGCCCCTTTTCTGTGTATATTTATCTTCTCGCACACATAAAGATGTGCGGCTAAAGTGGCTAAAATCTGCTTCAGCACCAATCACTTGCGTAAACCAAAGCCCGCACGGAAGCGTGGCTAAAATCTGCTTCAGCACCAATCACTTGCGTAAACCAAAGCCCGCACGGAAGCATTCTGGTTTGGTATTGAAAGGAATCGCTTTGGCGCAAACCGGATCACAGCGCACGGCACACTTGCGGCACAGTGCGATCTGTAAGCTGCTGAACATGATTGTCTGACAAGGAGGTGATCAGACCGTGCGTCCCATCGCACGTAGCCTACGAGGTAGAGGCGGGGCGGTAACAATCCGTCTGAAGCCCTCGGACAATGTACCCACAACCGCGAGGTTGGCACCGGAACCGCGAGGCAACGGTGTATCTGCCAGCATAAAGGCGGAGCGGGCCTAGGCTTGATAGTACGGTCAGAACACACAAACGCTCGTAAGCGTCGTGAATGTGAGGGAGCCTAATATGCTGAGCGGCTCTTATTGTCGTGGGTACGGGGACTTGTGCCTGCCCCGTCATGGGCAATCCACACGGCCGGCGTAGGGAGCGGACCTAACCTATCGTGTCATTTCAGCGGGAACAGAGTAAACCCGTATCGCTCCCCCGCAAAGGGGAAAGTCCACGCAAGGTGGACCGATGGCGGTGCGGACAAAACATCAGGGAGGAAGCGAATGCTGTTCTGTAATGGAACAGATATCGGTTGCGTCAGTTGTATGGACAACATCACTGAACGCGAAAGCGAGCAGACTTCCCTGTGGTACTTCCCGCGAGAAAGCTGGGCTAATCGGCTTATGAGACAAGGCAGATGACGACGGCGCAAGCTGTTGGTGCGGTCTCAGGGGAAGCGAAGGAATGGTACGCCATCGATTGGCAAACCATCCACCGCAACGTTCGCCGACTCCAAGTGCGTATCGCGCAGGCAACGAAGGAAGGCAGGTGGGGCAAGGTGCGAGCCTTGCAACGCTTGTTGACCCACTCGTATAGCGGCAAGGTTCTTGCCGTCCGACGGGTGACAGAAAACGATGGCAAGAAAACCCCCGGTATGGACCGAGTAATCTGGGACACACCAGAGAAGAAAACCTGGGCAGTCCATGAACTCCAACGCAGGGGATATCAACCTCAACCCTTGCGACGTGTCTACATTCCGAAATCGGATGGCAAAACAAAACGCCCGCTCGGCATCCCCACAATGATCGATCGAGCTATGCAAGCATTGCATTTGCTTGCACTCGATCCTGTTGCGGAAACCACCGCTGATAGAAACTCCTACGGGTTTCGCCAGCAGCGGTCCTGCGCGGATGCGATTCAACAATGCTTCAATGCACTGACGGACGCAAACACGCAGTGGATTCTAGAAGGCGATATTCGAAGCTGTTTCGATAAAATTTCCCACGATTGGCTCATGGCTCATGTCCCTATGGATCGCGCCATTCTCCGAAAGTGGCTGAAATCCGGGTATGTGGATCAACACATCTTTCACGAAACAATGGAGGGAACGCCCCAGGGAGGAATCGTCTCCCCAGCGCTCGCCAACTGTGCACTGGACGGACTGGAACGAGTCCTGAAGGAAAAATATCCTTCGAGAAGGCCGGTCAAGTCCTTTGGAGGCAAAAATCCCTCGGTGAACTTCATCCGTTATGCGGACGACTTCATCGTCACCAGTAAATCGAAAGAATTGCTGGAAAGAGATATCAAACCCTTGATTGAGCGGTTTCTGCAAGAACGAGGGCTTGAGCTCTCTCCAACGAAGACAGTCATCACGCACGTGAAAGATGGCTTTGATTTTCTTGGTCAAAATGTGCGCCGGTATCCTGACGGGAAACGGCGCATTAAGCCTTCCAAGAAGAATGTGAAAACCTTCTTGGACGACGTCCGAAGAACGATCAAAGCTGCTCTGGGTTCATCTGCCGGCGATCTGATCAAGGAACTCAACCCTAAGATAAGAGGTTGGGCTAATTATCATCGGCACACCATGAATAAATCCACATTTGCACGTGTGGATCATGAAATCTTCTCGAGTCTCTGGCGGTGGGCACGACGAAGGCATCCAGGAAAGACCGCACGCTGGCGCAAACAGAAGTACTGCGCACAGCATAACGGTCAGGATTGGTCCTTCTTCGGTGAAACGTGGGATGACGATGGACAGCCAGGTGCGACCTGGCTTCTACGCGCCAGTAACACAGCCATCAAGCGACACATCAAAGTGCAAGGGGATGCGAATCCCTACGACCCCGCATATGAAACCTACTTCGAACAACGCGAAGAAGCTCACATGCGAGAGACGTTTCGGGGCACCCGTATCCTTCGCTTTCTCTGGTATGAACAGAGTGGTCTCTGCCCTGTTTGCCATATGAAGATCACCCAGACCACGGGCTGGCGCTTGCATTATCACGTCTCCCGCACGATGGGTGGTTCGACCAGTGCCGAGAACTGCTCCTTACTTCATCCCGAGTGCCATGACAGGGTTCATCGCCTCCGTCTTTCTGTATCCAAACCGCGTCTCCCTCAAAGAGGCGTTCGAAGTGCTTGAGCCGGATGACGGGAAACTGTCACGTCCGGTTCTTAGAGGGCTGGGCCTCGGCGATGAGGTCCGGCTACTCGATCCTCGCTATGATCCGCGATGCTTTACCGAATGGGGGGAAACTGTGCATCCAGACGAGCAATGTGCGAGTGGATGAAGGCTCAGCTCCTGCTGGAGCAGGTATATTGCCCGGCCGCTTCGTGCTATTGGAAGTGACCGACACAGGAGTAGGTATGGACCAGCGCACCCAGGCACACATTTTCGAGCCGTTCTTTACCACGAAAGCATTGGGCAAGGGCACCAGAAAGGCCAAGAGCCGGCGGTAGTGCTTCAGAAGATCCAACAGCTTCTCAATCCATCTCAGCAAGCAGCGTGACTTCTATCCCCCGCGAGGTCACGGCGTGGCAGTTCAGCTCTAACTTCGACAAGGTGCTTCTGTCCTCGTGGGATGACGGCGCGATGGAACTCTATTGTGTTCTTTCAAGAGCCTGAACAATCCTCTCAAGGTCACGCACTATGGCGGCGATCTCGGTGCGCGTCGCGTCGGGAAGTATAGGAGAATCGTAACGGGCACGCGGCGTGGAGATGTTGAGCACATCCTCCAGTTCGGCACGGGCAGCGATCGGCTTCGCAATGACCTGCTGCTTCCTGTGATCGTTCGTGGGCAACTCCCTGACCAGGCTCTCTTACTTTCAGTTGAGCAATCCCGCGCGGGTAGTGGCCTTTGTTTGAACGTGCTCTGGAAACCTAGTGGTCACGCAAGAGGCATCCCAAATGGTGTACGCAACCGCAAGGACGGGAATGGCTAAGAACATGAGCGATCCTACAAAACACCATTCCAGCGTCCTCTGTTCCTGCCCCATTTCCATAAAGGCAATGTACTCGGCATAAGCGACCACGAGCTAGATCACGCTCGTAACCTGCAAAGGTAATATGCGTACGTTCGGAATCGAACTGAAGTAGTTTTGCCAGTCAAAGCCTACCACTCGCCGTTCGCCGCGTTTGGTATTCTTCTCCGTCCACTGTAGTGCCGCAGACACAAATGGCGAGTCATTCTGAGCCCTCAACCGATTCGGCGGGTCGGATCTCACCCAGGCATATCTTCGAGACACGGATTCGGATTCGTCTGCAGCGGGACAACCAGAGACTTATCCTGCATGGATGGTCGCGCGATCTCAGCGAAAGTGGTCTAGGAGCGTTCGTGGCTCAAGTCCTGGCACTGGGCGAGTTCGTTACGCTCGAAATCCCGCTGGAGGATTCCGACGAACAAGCAATCCCGGCGAAAGTTGCTCGCGCACTGGGAACAGAGTACGGATTTCAGTTCACGGCATTGAGCGCTGAGCAACGCAAGCGGATTCGGGCTGCGCTGAAAGCTCACCCGGTGATTCCTTATCACGGCAAGGGACGCTGACTACTCAGCGGTCCCACAGGCGTCTGAGATCAGGACTAAGATTCAGTGTCCAGTTTCTCGAGATACCGCTGCAAATGTTCCTGGCTTTGCATATCCAGGCCGGTAAAGTCGATCCCCATGCCTACGCCGCCATCACAAGCCCGAACGATAGCCGTCGTGTCGACTCTCTCGGATTCGATCCAGAAGGAAATGCTTAATTCCGTGCCGCGAGGCAGCGGAAGCAGCGTCTCTATATAACAGCCGCGGCCACTAACATCTGTCGCGTTGGTCTGCATGCGGGACCCGCCGCGCTTGTCGTGTAATTCCAGAGGAAAGTGAAGCTTGAGGCGTTCAAATCTTCTGTTATTTTTCGGCGAATGTTGAGCCACAGGAAGTGCGGGTGTTTCTGCCTGACTCAGTTCCTTTGTCCAGGGACATGGCTGCCCGTCGACTAGCTGCACTCCCGCTTGGATTTTGTAAGCGTAGCCAGCATCAATTACCCAAACCACCCGAAATCGCGCTTTCTTGTCGCCCAACTGCAGGCCAATGACATCCCCCGGTGTGAGTTGGTGCTCGATTCTTGAGAGCTTCGCGCCTTGACTGCTGATGTTGTGAGCCTCGGCACTTTGAAAGAAGGGATGGCTATCGGCACCCATGCCCCACACTCTTATAAGGAGGTTGGTCGCGACGCGTGGTTCCCGCTTTTGTTCCATGCCGCAGTTTCCCAGCTACCTGTCCTCGGGATCTTTCGCTTGGCCTTTCAGTCGCCGCTCTTTATCATCCAACATTTGATTGATCTGCCGGACGAGTTCTAGCAGGCATTCAGAGTCTTGTTCTTTGGCGGCTGCTTCGCAGAGTCTACGCCAGCGCTCTTCATTCTCGCCGATCATGAAGCACCGTCGAGCTTTTTGGCGATGCTGCCTCTTCTCATCTTCTAATCATCCAGTAGGCATCCCAAAGGATGTACGCGATCGCAAGGACTGGAATGGCTAAGACGGTGAGCGACCCTACAAACCACCATTCTAGCGTCGGCTCTTCATGTCTCATTTCCATGATTCGAATGTACTCGGTTTAAGCGATGATGAGCTACGTCACGCCTGTAATCCCCAAAAGCAACCATGTGGTTGGTTACCGGGTCGTAGGCGATGCCCTCAATCAACTCGCCTGCACCATTGCGATGATGATCGAGTCGTGCACTCCAGATGCTTTCAGTTTTTTGAGAACCTCCGGTGACGTGTCGAAGTTGCCGGACGAACGTTGGATCTTCGCAGCAATTACTTTCGCAGGAAGGCCAGCTTCTACCATTTCGTGCACCTGCTGATTGCTCAGATAGACGAGATCCGTTTTGTCTGCTGCCGCGGCCGCAGGATGAACTCGGCTCAAAGCTTCAACAGCCGCCCTCCGAGCCTCCATCCGAATGTGGGAATACCTTTTCTTCATCTGGTGAGAAATGTGCCCAGCCAGAGCTTCTGCTACTTCCTCGCTCACATCTGGATTCTCCAGCAGCTTCGTGATGGCGTGATGGCGGAAGGAATACGGCGACACTTGAATGTCGCAGGCCTTCAACAACGCATCGTGGGCCGTTCTCCAGCCCTTACATGGTTTGGTCGGGTCATAGACTCCGGTGCGAACCCGGTAAGGTAGCAGATAGTGTGCAGGCTCGTTGGAACCGAGTTTCTGCGCACGATTCCATAGATACTGCACTGCCTCCAGTGCCGAATCACTCAGGGGAATGGGTCGAATCCGGTGTACGTTCTTGGCGCCCTCTGGTTGAACGCGCATGATACGTTTTTCAACGTCAATGTCCTGCAACCGCAGATGCCGAATCTCTCCGGGCCCAGCCGTGGTGTTGATGGAAGTCACAAACGCGCAATAGGCTACGTCCCACTGCGGGAATTGCGGTCCCATGCGGTACAGACATTCTTCTTCGGCCTCGCTGAGCGCGCGGTGGGGACTTTCCTTGGGCAACGACAACGGTTGATAGTCGTGGGCAATCTCTGCCCAGCATCCTATGCGCTTGAGCATTTGCTGAATGAGTGAACATTCGTGGTTGATGATCGAGGCGCCGGCGCGCGAGAGTCGCATCTTCTGATAGGCGCGGATCTGATCGGTGGTAATTTCCGAAAGCTGCATTTCTCCAAAAACGCCGGACAGCGTCTTGATGTAATTCCGATAATCCTCCTGCGTTCGTGCACCTAGAAATGGTCGTCTGCTCTCCAGCCATTGGCTCGCAGCTTTCTCGAAAGGCAAGCAGGAAAGTTCACTCTCTTGAAATCGATGCATGATTGGCTCCTATCCGGCGCTGGTTCTAAATTCGGGACCTTCTACCTCTTCGGCTGGTGCTTGAACAATGGCTCGAAGGTGGCAAGTCCAAAAAGACTTAGTTTTGGAACGCTCTCATCATCGGAACGTTAGCTAACATCAGGCGCCTCACCGGCTACATTCCGCAAAAAACGAAAAGTTACTAGTGCTTCGGCCAGGGTGTGATTTTCACCGGCACAGACCAAGGCAGCTGCATAGTTCAGATCCAGCAGTTGGTGCCAGAACTTAACCGCGGGCTGCAGGAGTTGGACGCTTGCTCCGGGCATCTGCTGCAGTTCTTCGGCGGCTTGAATCGCCTCGGTCGCCAATTGTGCCGCGAGGGAAAAAGCCTGGTAGATGTCGGCCCAGGGTTTTAGTGCGGTAAGTCCAGCAATCTTTCTATTGACGGCGCGCAGCTGCGGCTCCATTTCTGCACGAATGGGAATTACTACTGCACGTCTATACATAAAGGGCCTCCTGTCCTATCTCAGGAATGCCCCCGCATAGGTTTTTGGAACGCCGCTGTGACGCTCGATGAACTGTCCCTATCCCAAGCCCCAACTGCCTTGCGATCTCTCGCCAGGAAGCCCCTGACGCGCGGAGCGAATTGATTTTCGATTCGCTCACTACGGCCCGTGGACGGCCTAGACGCTTTCCCTTGGCTCGGGCATTACGCAGACCAGCCTTGACTCGCTCCTGAATCAGAGCCCGCTCGAACTCAGCCATAGCGCCAACGAGCTGCATCATCAAGCGGCCCGATGGAGTGCTCAGATCGAGGTTGTCACGAAGGCTTACGAACGTGACTCCAAAAGCGTCCAACTCAGCCAGCGATGTGACCAGGTGTTTAAGCGAACGGCCCCAGCGGTCTATTTTCCATACCAGCACACTGTCGAACTTCCGCTGACAGGCATCGGCCATGAGCCGATTCAGCGCCGGCCTGGAGTCCTTGGAACCTGAGACGCCGCTATCGACGTACTCTTCAACAATCTTCCAGCCACGACGCTCGGCGTACTCGCGCAGCTCGCGCAATTGCATCTCGGGATCTTGATGGCCGTTCGAAGTGCTGACGCGAGCGTAAAGAGCAATTCTGGGAGAGCCTGATGGTGCTGAGGGTTGAGCTACAGATGGGCGAGTGTTAGGTTGTTTACTAGCCATGTTTGCCTCCTCGTTAGGCGAACTGGTTAGGGCTGGGTGAGTGTTAGAAGCACTCATTCAGCCCGTTTTATTGAGCGATCATCTCACCGTAGACGGTACGGTGTCAAGAGCAAAAGAATAAATCTTGCACACCCTGCCAGCTACGGTGTAATATCTGCTCGTAATGGATCGGCAAGCATTTAGACAGGCAATGATTGAGATCGGCAGACAGGGCGGCTTGGCCCGCGCCAAATCGTTGACGGCGAAGGAGCGCAGAAAGAGTGCAATTAAAGCTTCCAAGGCTGCAGCGAGGGCGCGAACACGCAAGGCTAAAGACCAAAAGGCGCAGAAGGGTGAGTAGGTTTATGCTGATGCCTCATCCGCTGCGAGTGCGTCGGTGACGTGGTTATGTATGACCCCTTTAATCACCGTACTCCTAACGACTGCGACCGCACTGGTTGGTCTCGCAATTGCGGTGGCTAAGGGCGACCTGTACAGGAGCGCCCCTCCGTGGCTGGTGCCAGGCACATTCACCCTTGCTGGCATCCTTTATGGTTCTGCTGCAATATTAGCCATTTTTCACTTAAGGCGCGAGCGCAAAAAAGATGCTGCTGTGTCTTCTCCGCTAGCGAAAGAGACCAGGACAACTGTAAGTCAGAACTTCAACCCGCAATTCAATCCTCAACAGAATTTCTATATCGGGAGTGGCGGGCTTGGAACCGTGACCTCCGAGACAGACGAGAATCAACTTGCAGTGCTTAACTTGATGAGAAGAGTTCGCCCGGAAGGGTTTCATGCGCTGGACGAAATAGCAGCAGCGCTTCACTTCACAAATCGCCGAACACTGGATGCTCTTGAGAAGCTGGAACGAGACAAGAGGGTATATCAGACGCCCATAGATCAGGCGGTTGGGGGTATGCTCTGGAGACTCGAGGAACTGGAGAGACTACCCGCCGAAACGGCTCAAGTCCTCCCCCAAGTTCGTCCGATTATCGTACCCACGCGCTACGGTAAAATTGAATCCGGCCCAGAGGCCGGCCATACTGGAATCGCGGTAAGAAATGATGGAGAACCCGCATACACGGTAACAGCCCCTGAGCGCGTCGAGATTCTCCATGTTGGCTCCTTAATTCTCTGGGGGACACCTCGAAATCTGCGGCGCGGAGAGCCCGATCTTTCAGTTCCGGTATCAAAGGAAGATGCAAACGGTTCCAGTACGGGAGCCCGCCTTTACGACTTCATGGTCAAGCATGGTCTCGACACGATTACGATTCCATTTACATACCGCGATGCAAATGAAGTCTCATATCAAACTGATGTGATCGTAATGAAGGATCAGATGGCGAGATCCATTGACGCATCAGAAAGCGGACTCAGATTGGACTGGAAGCAAAAGCGCCTAAGCAATTCCTAGATTGTTTTGCTTTTTCGGAGAGTTCAGCAAATGAGAGCGGTGGCGATAAAAAAGGGCCAGAGCCGAGCGGCGGACTTCCAGGAAATGGGCACTCTCCGGTGTGAGGGTTGCGGCGAGGAGTTCGTGATCGCTCACCAGTCCCCATTCGTTGACAAGTGGGTCGCCGACAAACAAGCACATTGGCTTGAAAAGGTTCTCGCGGAAGAACACGAGCGGGACAAAAAACACCCCGACCGCATCGAGTTGCCCGGGTAGCTCGGCGACCTAGGATACTTTGATGACCGCATCACTTCCTTCATTGGTTCCGAATGCCGACGATCTTCTCGCGCTCGATATGGAGGAGGTCGCCGGAGTTCTGCTAACCCATCTACTCAGCTATGGCAACAATAGCGGAGACGGAATCGTTAACCATGGAAAGATCAGTCAGTATGCCTTCTTCAACAATCGCGACCAACACCCTGAATACCCGAAGCGGCAAACCGAGGTAAGTCAGGCACTGATGGAAGCATGGAGCTGGTTGGAGCACGAGGGCTTGTTAGTGCGAGATCCCCTTCAGCCCTCCGCTTGGTTCGTTGTTTCGAGGCGTGCTCAACGGTTGAAGTCTCCAGATGAGTTTGCGTCTTATCGGAAGGCGAGCCTGCTTACCAAGGGTCAGCTTCACCCACTCATCGCAACGAAGGTGTATCCAGCGTTCCTTCGCGGGGAATACGACACAGCGGTATTCCAGTCCTTCCGGGAGGTTGAAGTAGCTGTTCGCAGCGCAGGAGGATTCCAGTCCGAATTGGTTGGAACCAGGTTAATGCGGGAAGCGTTCCGACCCACTGATCCCGAGAAGGCCGTCAGTCCCGGCCCGCTAACAGACACTTCATTGCCGGTGGCTGAACAAAGAGGAATGGCTGACCTCTTTAGTGGCGCGATCGGTTTGTACAAGAACCCGCAGAGCCATCGGAACGTACCTACGGAGGCGATCGATGCACCGAAGTAATCGCGTTCGCCAGTCAGCTGCTCCGGATCGTCGATCGACTTAATTCGGGTTCTTTGTCGGGATGATCCGAAGCGACCGCCCGAACATCAACAGCGGCGCGGCGTAAATCGAATGCCAGTACAGCTACAAAAAGCGCGCTGGGCGAAGGCCAAGAAAACGGGAATCGTAAACCGTGACCGGCGAGGCCCACATGGATAAGGGTTGCCATTGGGGGATTTGGCCTGACGCCAATTGGAAAGGTTAGGTAAATCTCCGAGGAGGGGATATGACCGTCAAGCGTCTGTTCAGTGGCGCAAGGTTCATCGGTGAGGCGGAGGGTGAGAGACGTACCTACTACGTCTTTCAGGGGGAGAGTGGCTATCTGGTGGCCACTCCTCAGTCGCCTAGAAACTATTCCGTCACGATTGTCCAGAATGAAGTTCCAGATGTGATCAGTCGCAAATTCAAGGGTAAGCAGATGACGGTCAGTATGTTGAAATCGAAACGAAACCGATCAGGGTTGTTTCGAGACTACTTTGATCGCCTGAATGCACTCTATGTCATGGTCGCCTTGGGACGTGCGAGAAAACTCAAGAAAAAGCTGGGCAAAGCCATGCTATTTAGAGTGAAGTGATCCCAGGCAACGGAGCGATGCAACTAGAGTTGATGAATAGTTGTGGCACAAAAGTTGGCAGGGTGGCTGGAGAATGGCTTGGCCGATACTTCAAGATAGCAGATGCGCATCGGCAGGAAATCCACGACGACCCGCTGGCCTGGGCAGAACTTCAAGTCAAAAACATCCTCGCCCTTGGCAACGACGATTCCCCCGTGGGAATCGGTAGTTGGGTCCAGTATGCGTGTTACGGAGAAAGTGGTGATCAGACCTGCTCACGGCTGCCATCCTGGCTTGATTTCCCAGAAAAAGGGGGACTGTTACCGGATCTGGATCTGCATTTGCCCCGACCTCTCAAACATCACCTGGATCCATCGCGAACACAGGAAGTTTTAGAGCGGCTGTGCAAACTGCTAAGGGCAGCAGTTTGGAGGGAACAGAGGCATGCACGCGGTTTGCTGATAGTCGAACACGCAGGCCGTCCGAAGCAGCACGCTGCTCCGCCCAAGAAACGGCAGAAACGGGTCTCCGAGTTTGATTAGTTCGCCGGTAAGCTGATGATGCAGGCCCATGCAAAGCGCAGAAATCTGCCACCCGACAGTTATCTCGCGATCTGTGCCCAGCTCGATGATGGCGGGCATTCAGTTGAATCAGCCCTCGAACCCAAATGGCGACGTGTGCTAATTGACCACAATCGCAAACTACCGAGGGCCGCCATTGAAACATGGGTAGCCGCAGTAAAAAATCCAAAG
>WNGK01013241.1_pt1 | contig 14004 bp, 15 predicted proteins | sample 5400601 | NCBI WGS metagenome assembly WNGK01 (sample SAMN13153376, study PRJNA577476) | soil metagenome | isolation source: 60 cm soil or saprolite under Garry oak tree replicate 1 | place: USA:California | collected 2016-06-15 | reverse complement strand
GTCACCGCCGCCGGGCTGGCCCGAACGCCCGCCTTCCTCGCCTCGACGTGGACGTTCCGGTTCCTGGAGGCCCTGGGCGTGGTCGCCGCGCTGGTGGTGCTGGTCGGGCTGATCCTGTACCTGCAGTCCCGCCAGCAGGCCCGGGAGGTCTCCTACGCCCTGTCCCGGCGGATGGGCCTGCCGCCCGGTTCCCACCGCTGGTCGATGGTTCTCGAGCTGGGAGGGATGCTGCTGGCGGCGTTCGTCGTCGGCGGGGGCCTGGCCGTGGCCGCCGCCCGGCTGATCTATCGAAAGCTCGACCTCCTGCCCAGCCACCCACCGGCCCCGATCCTCCGGCTGCCCCTTCCCGTGCTGGGCGCCATCGCCGCGGCGCTCGCCCTGGCCGCGGTGACCGGCGCCGTGATGGCGCAGCGGCGGGCGGGGCGGGCCAACGTCGCGGAGGTGATGCGCCTTGCGGGGTGAGGCCCGGCGACGGCTGGCCGTCGCCGTCCTAGCCGGCGTCCTGGCCTCGGCCTGTGGTGGCGGGGCCGCCCCAGGGTCGGCCGGGACCGAGGCGAGGACAGGTCCGCCGTTCGCCCCCACCGGGACCCTGCTCATCGACACGGGGGGGTTCGCCCAGCAGGTGGTCGAATTCCCCCTCCCCAAGGGCCCTCGCCGCAGCTTCGGCCAGTTCTACTGGGGATCCAGGCTGGGCACGGCCTGGGGCCCCCGGAATGCGGTGTACCTCATGGCCGCCATCGAGATCGGCGCCCGGCCCGAAACCCAGCTCTTCCGGCTCAACCGGCACACCGATCCCACACCCGTCGGGGCGACGCTCCGCGGTGGGTCGGGGTTCGTGGTCGAAGCCTCCACCGCGGTGGCCTGGACCTGCGCCGATCGGATCGGGAGCGTCTACGCCACGAACCTGGACTCTCCGTCCCCGACCTGGCGCCGTCTGGCTCGTGGATGCACGGCGGCCGTCTCCCCCGACGGGGGCACGATCGCCTTCGCCGACGGCCACGACGTGTGGGAGACCCCCGCACGCGGCGGGAAAGCCACCCGGGTCCTCTCGTTGGCCTCCGTGCCCGAGCTCACCGCCCTGGGCTCACCCGGGCTCATGACGACCGGGGACTCCGTGGTGCTGGGTCCGCAGGGGCTGGCCGTGTCGTCGGGGTCGCTGACCTCGGGGCAGGCCATCGTGGTGGTCGCCCCCCAGGGCAAGCCCCAGGTCGTGCCCCTCGGCCCGACCAGCCTCAGGTGGATGGCCTGGCAGCCCGGCGGCCGGCTCCTGGCGTTCGCCGACTACATCCTGGCGACCCAGCAGACCGAGATCCGGCTGTTCGACCCGGCCACGGGCACGGTGCGCGAGCTCGCGTCCTCGGGAAGCTACGGAGTGGCGTGGGCGCCGACCGGTCACGTGTTGGCCGTCGAGAAGAGCCCCGGCACGATCGCCTTCGTGGACCTCCAGGGCGACCAGATCGGAACGGGCGAGATCCCCGGGAGGCCCCTTGACTGGCGGGCCTGAGCGTGGCGGCCCCATCGGCCGCCCGCCGGGCGCCGCGCCCTCGCGTCGGGCCGGCCGGCCGGGGCGGCTCCGCCGGCGGGTGTGGACCTGGGCCAGGGCCCCGTTCCGCCTGTTCCGCTTCCCGGGGATCCTGGTGGCCGTGGCCGGTGCCGGCCTGGTCCTGGCCATCGCCGGGGCCAGCGCCCCGCTGTTCGTCTCCTCGGGGGGCGCCGCGGCGCTGTCGAACCGGATCGAGACGACCTCGGCCGCCTTCGCCGGGCTCCGGCTCACCTCGAACGCCCCCATCAGCACCGACCGTCTCGCCTTCCGCAGGCGCCTGATCGAACGAGACGTGCTCGGCCTGGGGCTGGGGCCTCCGGCCGTCACGCTGATCGGCTCGCGGGCCACCCTCGCCGGCACCAGGTCGGGAGCGACGGCGACGGTGCAGATGGCCACCAAGCAAGGGTTCCTCCCCTACCTGCACCGGGTGGCGGGCGGCGGCACGAACGGGTTCTGGATCGCCGGGACGGTGGCAAAGCAGCTCCACGCCCGGCCCGGCTCGACCCTTCAGGTGGAGCTGGGCGGGGTCCGGGCACCCGTCCGCGTGGCCGGGGTCTACCGCGACCTCGTGGAGGGCCGGCTCCCCCTCTTCTGGGAGCCGCTGCACAGCCTGATCTTCCCGAAGGGGCCCGACGCTCCGATCCCGCCGCCGTTCCTGGTTGGCGACGTCGAGGCCTTCACCGCTCTCGAGGGCCGACTGCTCGACACCGGCACGTTCGAGTTCGACCTCTCGCTGGCCGGAAGCCGAACGCTGGACACGGCCCGGGTGGTGGCGGCACGGCTGAAGGAGCTCAAGGCGGAGACCTACGATCCGACCACGCCGCTCAACGGCGCGTTCGACACCATCGACTCCGGGCTGCCGTCGCTGGTGAGCCTGGCGAACGAGACGGTCGCCGCCACCACGCAGCCGGTCCAGGCCATCTCCCTCGCCGGGCGGCTGGTGGCGCTGGTGCTGGTGGCCGTGGCGGGCGTGTACGGGGTCAGGCGGAGGCGCGTGGAGATCGAAGTGCTCTCCGCCCGCGGCCTGGGGCCGGTGCTCCTGGGGGCCCGCACCGCGGTCGAGTCGCTGATCCCGGCGGCGATCGGCGCGGCCGCGGGGTGGGGACTGGCAACCGTGCTGGTGCGGGCGCTGGGCCCCCCGGGGGGCTCCTTCGACCGGGCGGCCCTCCGATCCTCGGTCGTGCAGGCCGCGGTGAGCGCGGGTCTTGGGATCGTGCTGTTCGGCGTGGCCGCCGGGAGCGCCACCAGGAACGAGGCCCGGGAGCGCCCGGGACGGCTGCGGGACGCGGCCGGCCGGTGGCCGTGGGAGGCCGCGGCCCTGGCCTTGTCGGGCGCGTCGCTGTACGAGATCCTCACCCGGGGGGCCGGTTCGACCCAGGCGGCAGGCCAGACCCCTCGGTTCGACCTGCTCATCCTGCTGTTCCCCTTCCTGTTCGTGGCCGGAGCGGCCGGGCTGGTGGTGCGGTGGCTGCGGGGGCGGCTTCCCCGGATGAAGGCCATCGGGTCGGGGCCGAAGCGTTCGATCTGGGTGTACCTGTCGACCAGCCGGCTGGCCAGCGCCCCTCGCCTGGCCACGTCGCTGGTCACGGCGTCGGCGCTGGCCATTGGGATCCTGGTCTACGCGGGCGTCCTGGCAACCTCGATCGAGGCCACGGCGAACGAGAAGGCGTCGCTCTCGATCGGCAGCGACGTGGTGGCGGTCGTGGGGTCGTACCCCACCGTGCTGGGCCATCCCCCGTTCGACTGGACCCCCATCCAGCGCTACCCGGGCATCGACCTGTTCCCGGGCTCGGGGCAGGCCGACCTGATCGGGGTGGACCCCGCGTCGTTCGCCGGGACCGCCTCCTGGAACCACCGGCTCGGCCCGTCGATGGGCTCGCTGATGGCCCGCCTCGGGCCGCTCCGGGGCACCCTTCCGGTGATCTCGACCGGGCCGGTCCCGCCGGGGCTGAAGCTCTCCGTGGAGGGCCACGAGGTCCCGGTGCGGGTGGTGGCCCAGGTGAACCAGTTCCCCGGGGCCCAGCGGGGCCGTCTCACGTTCGCCGCCGACGGCGAGGCCCTGGTCCGCGTCCCCGGCATCGGCAGCGTCGAGACCAGCTACGAGCTGTGGGCGAAGGGCGACCCCCGTCGCATCCTGCCGGTCCTGCGATCGGACGGCTTCCCCCTCGAGCTCACCACCACCGCGGTGACCGTCCGGACGACCCCGGCCTTCCTGGCGCTGTCGTGGACCTTCGGCCTGCTGGAGGCGTTCGGCGTGCTGGCCGGGCTCATCACGATCCTGGGCATCGTGCTGTACCTGCAGGCCCGGCAGCAGGCCCGGGAGGTCTCCTACGCCCTGGCCCGACGGATGGGGTTGGGCCGGCGGGTGCACCGCCGTTCGGTGCTGGTGGAGCTCCTGGCGATGCTCCTCACGGCGTTCGTCCTGGGGGCCGTGTTCTCCTCGGTGGCGGCGGGGCTGGTGCACGGGCGGCTCGACCCGATCCCGGCGCTGTCGCCGGGCCCGTTCCTGGAGCTGCCCGCGGTGCTGTTCGCGGCCACCGCCGGAGGGATCATCCTGGTGTGCGCGTTCGGCGCGCGGCTGGTGCAGCGGCGGGCCGACCGGACGAACGTGGGGGAGGTGATGCGACTTGCCGGTTGAGGCGGCCGTCGGTGCCACGCAGCGGTCCCACGCGGCCAGGTGCAGCGGCGTGGTGAAGATCTACTGGACGGCCACGGGCGAGGTCCACGCCCTGAAGGGGATCGACGCCTCGTTCCCCGGCGGAGCCATCACGGCGGTGGTGGGCCCGTCCGGTTCGGGCAAGTCGTCGCTCCTGCGGATCCTGGCGTGCATCGACCGGCCCACGGCCGGGCAGGTCACGGTGGGCTCGATGGAGGTGTCGGCCCTGGGGCCCCGGCGGCGCCGGCGGGTCCGGAGGCGGCACGTGGGCTACGTGTTCCAGCGGCCCTCGGACAACCTGGTGTCGTACCTGACCGCCCGGGAGCACCTGGAGCTGTCGGCGCGGCTGCGGGGGTTCGACCTGGGGGGCGAGGGAGACCGTCTGCTGGAGACCCTGGGCCTGTCGGGGCGGGCGAAGCACAAGCCGCGCCAGCTCTCCGGCGGAGAGCAGCAGCGGCTGGCCTTCGCCGCGGCGGTGGTGGGACACCCCGAGCTGGTGGTGGCGGACGAGCCCACCGCCGAGCTGGACAGCGAGTCCGGCCGGGCGCTCATGGAGACGGTTCGGGCGCTCCGGGACCAGGGGGTGGCGTTCGTCATCTCGACCCACGACCCGCTGGCGGTGCGCCAGGCGGACCGCACGCTGTACCTTCGGCACGGGGCGCTGGAGGCCGAAGCGCACCTGGACCGGGCGCTGTCGGTGATCGACCAGGCCGGGCGGATCCAGCTCCCCCCCAGGGCGCTGTCTCTGTTCCCGGACCGCCGGGCCGTCATCACGATCGAGGAGGACGAAGTGAGGATCACCCCTCCATGAGGCGGGCGCCGTCGCTTACCGAACCGGTGCCGGCAGAGGGGAGCCCGTTGCTTCGGGCGACGAACCTCCACAAGTCCTACCGGCGGGGCCCGGAGGAGGTGCACGCGTTGCGCGGGGCCGACATCACGCTGTGGCCCGGGGAGATCGTGGCGCTGGTGGGGCCGTCGGGTTCGGGCAAGACCACGCTGCTGAACGTGCTGTGCGGCTGGGAGCACCCCGACGAGGGTGAGGTCGCCTGGGCCGGGGGCGAGGGCGTGCGCCCGGAGGACCGCCCCTGGTCGGACATCGCCATCCTGCCCCAGAGCCTGGGCCTCATCGAGGAGCTCTCCATCAGGGAGAACGTCCAGCTGGCCGTGCGGCTGGGTGGTGGCGACCACGCCGGTCGCTCCAAGCGCGTCGAGGGCCTGCTCACGGGGTTCGGCCTGGAGGCGTTGGCCGACCGGGAACCGTCGGAGGTCTCGCTGGGCGAGCAGCAGCGAACCGCCCTGGCCCGGGCGCTGGTGCTTAAGCCGCGGCTGGTCCTGGCCGACGAACCCACCGGCCACCAGGACGAGGGCTGGGCCAAGGGGATCTTCCGGGCGCTGCGGCTGGCGGCGCGGGAGGGCACGTGCTGCCTGGTGGCCNNGAAGCTGGTGGACCGGGTGGTAGGGATCCGCGACGGCCAGATCACGCACCTGGACGTGGAGGAAGTCGTGGCCGGCGGCCACCTGAAGCCCGACACCGACGCGGGCGCCAGCGACCTCGACCGCTACTTCCGCCGTCCCGAGGGATGAAGTGGTCGGGTATCATTCGGGCCTGCCCGCTCTCCTAGCGCCCCTCCCAACGGAGCGGCAGAAAGCCGAGGAACCGATGCCAACGGTCATGATCTTCCACGAGGTCGACGACGTCGATCACTGGCTCAGCTCGCCGAAGCGGGAAGAGCTGTTCGGGCCACTGGGGATGACGGCTCGAACCTTCATCGACCCCGACAAGACGAACCGCGTCGGGCTGATCGCGGAGGTTCCCGACATGGACGTGCTTCGAGACATGATGCAGTCCGATGCCGCGGCGGAGGCGATGAGGTACGACGGGGTCCGTCCCGAGACCATCGTCGTGCTCGTCGAGTCCTGACCCACCGGCCTTCCCGGCCGAGCTGGATGATCCGATCGACGGCAGCAACGAACTGGTGAGGTCGCGGGGGCGTCGAAAGCGTCCTCGTCGTTCGTGGGCCGCTGCTGTGAGCCGGATCCAGGTTGCGGCTTCGAAAGGCCTACCCCTGCCTGATGCCCAGGGTGTTCCCGTCGGGGTCGCGGAACCATGCGCCGCGAGCGGGACCGAGTTGGGCGATGTGGCCCGTCGTCACGAGTGGCCCTTCTGTGTAGTCGATGAACGCGACGCCCTTGGCTTCGAGGTCGCGGACGGCGGCCTCGATGTCGGTCACCTCGAAATGGGCCAGCGTGTGCCCCGTGACGATCGCTGGGCGCTTGAAGGTCGAGAGTTCGCTGCCATCCCCGCACCGGAAACGGACCGCGGCAGGGGTCTCCCAAAGGAAGGTCAAACCAAGCGTCTCGCCATAGAAGGCCTTCGCTCGCTCGAGGTCGGTGACCGGCACCGTTGCCACGACCATCGTTGCACCGATCATCGTGGACCTCCCGTCGATCCTCTATCCGCTATCCGCTGGCCATGGTCCCTCGAGGGGGCACTATAGCGGCGCCTCCATCGGATGGCCGGCCACGCCTCGTCTCCAGTGGTCGGGTTCGCCCTGGGAGCTGGGTTGGCTACGCGATGGAGTCGCCGATGGCGTACATCGCGCCGCCCCGCGCGCCCACCCAGATCATGCCGTGCCACACCGCCGGGGTGGACTCCTCGCAGCCGTCGAGCTGGACACGCCACAGCTCCTTCGGCTTCTTCGGGTCGTGGATGTCGAAGTCGTGCAGCACGCCGCTGCAGTCCGCCACCAGCAACTGGTGGGCGATGGGAACGGGCGACATCCACGTCGGGCCGGGGAGCGCGGTCTGCGACAGCAGCCTCCCCGTCTTCGCGTCCACCGCCACCCACCCGCCCTCGGTGAACGTGTCGTAGACCACGCCCCGGTGGTAGGCCGGCGTCCCCAGCATCCCGCCGTCGGGTTCGAACCCACCGATCTGCACCGACCACACCACCGGGTCGTCGGGCCTGCCCGGGTCGAGCTTCATGAGGCTGCCGATCTGGTGATCCCGCGCCAGCGAGCTCGGCCGGGCCAGGTTGTCCTCCATCTTCCGGGCCACGTAGAGGTCGCCGTCCGGCCCGATCACGATCGAGGCATCGGTGTCGTCGCCGTCCCAGAACCGGAACACCCGCCGATACTTCGTCCCGCCTTCCAGCACGTCGCTGATGTCCCACCCCTGGACCAGCCCGCCGCTGTTGGAGAAGTAGACGACGCCCGTCGAGGCATCGAAGGCCACCGAGCCCTCGATGGACACGTCCCGGTCGCCGATGTCGGCGAGGAGCTGGTCGTCGAAACCCGGCACCGCCATCACGATCCTCGGATCCACCTGCACCAGACCGTGCGAGTACCTCCGGTGAAGCCGGATCACGTAGAACCACGAGTTCTCCCCGCCCTCCAGCAGGTAGTCGCCGATCACCAGCGGGGCGGCGTCCCAGTCGTCGTTCCACACCCTTCCGGCCTGCGAGTCCGCGTCGAACGACCACAGCACCGTCGGCGCCGGCCGGTCCAGCGCGATCACCCGGAGCAGGTTGTCGCGGGACCCTCCGTAGTACAGGGGGTAGCCGTCGGGGTCGGTGGTGGCCGAACCCTTCGCCAGGTCGCCCGTCACCAGATCGGGCCGCACCGGCTCTCCGGTTCGCCCGTCCAGGAAGTGATAGTGGCCGTCGTACGCGCCGAACCGGATCTCGATGTGCTTGTCGTTCTTCGACGCGATGACGTTCGGCTGGCCGGTCCACCCGGTTCCGCACCACGTCCGGGTGCCGTGGTTGTCGGTGGAGGTCGAACACATCCCTCCCGAGGCCGGATAGCGCCACAGGACGACGGGGTCCTTCGGGAGTGGCCCCTCGCCGTAATGGTCGCGGGCGGCGTTCCCCCGGAACGTGGTGAGCCCCGGGAACGCGGTGTTGACGGGCCCCTGCCCCGGAGCCGCCGCGGGCTCGGTCGTGGGCGACGGGGACGGCGTAGGTGAGGGAGATGCCGAGGGTGCGGCGCTCACCACGGGCGCGGGCACGGCTGCCCTGGAACCGTTCGGCCTCGGGAGGGCGATCTTGGCCGGCCGGGCCCGAAGCTCCAACCGCCACACCCCCGTCCCCGCCGCTGCCAGGACCGCCACCAGCGGCAGCGCCACCCAACCCGTTCGGCTCCGTCTCCGCCGATGCTTCGGGGGAGGGCGGCGAACGGGCCGCTTCGGCGGGGCTGCGAGGACCCCGCTCATGGAGGTGAAGGCCGGCGAATGGACATGAGGGCGCGGCCCGATCCTACCGGGTCGAGTCGGCGAGGCAAGCGAACTTCGACAGGAAGTCGCGCCCCCCTAGAGCCCGTAGGCGTGCAGCCCCACATCGGCGTCCATGGCGATCACCCTGCCGTTGGCCACGATCGGACCGGCCCACCTCGTGCCCGATGCCTCCGAGCCCCACAGATAGGCCCCGGTGGCCGCGTCGAATGCCAGCGTCTGACCGGCGGATCCCTCGTTCCAGTAGACCACCCCGTTCGCCACGGTGGGTGTCCCGGTGACCCCGGGCGAGGCGACGCGCCTCTTCCACGTCAGGGTCAACTGGCAGTCGGCCCCCACGGAGAACGCCAGGAGCCCGTTCGGGTACGGGGCGTAGGCTGCTCCGTTGCCGATGAAGACCTGGTTCGTCACCGGGTCGTAGGCGGCCACCCCCTGGAAGGTCCCGCCGACCTTCGACACGCGGAGGCCCTGCACCGGCCCGGCCCCGATGGCGTCGCGGTCGTACACGAAGAGCCATCCCGACTTGTTCGGGACCACGAGCTGCGGGAGGCACCCCGGTGCCTGGTAGAGCATGGGAGTCGAGCCGAAGTCGACGTCCGCGCCGATCAGTCCCGGGTAGTTGCTGTCGACGACGTTCAGGGACGAATCGAGCCGGACGACGTGCTCCGCGTAGCCCGACGCCTGGTTGCTGGAGATTGCGTTCCCGGTGGCGGTGTACAGGGCTCCTGCGGCGGGATCGACGGCGTCACCCGCGATGCCCCAGATGCCGCCACCGGGGGGAGAGGTCCCGGTGACCAACCAGGTCTGGGCCACGGTGGCCGTCGTCGTGTCGATGCGGACGATCTTGCCGAAGTAGGGGGAGTCGTCGCAGTAGCTCGCCACGTTGACGTAGATCGCCGCGTCCCACAGCGTCAGCGCGCTGTAGATGTGCTCGTGGTCCACGTCCGCGGTGACCACAACCGGCCACCCCGGCACCGTCGCTCCGGTGGACATGTCGAGGGCGATGATCTTGTCGTAGGGCGTCGGGACGTAGAGCCGGTTGGTCGTTCGATCGAACACCATGGTCCCGTCGATGCCGTACGCGCCGCACCCGGTGGGGATCGTGCCGAAGTCCCGCTTCCAGACCGTTCGGCCGTTCTTCGCGTTGATCGCGTAGACGGAGCCGGCGATGGCCGCCGCGTACACGATGTTCAGGGCCGCCCGCCCCACCGTGACCCCCGACGCGAACAGGGGCTGCCCGTCGCCGCCGCCGATGCTCGCCGTCCACAGGGGGTGCAGCCCACCGACGGTGGACGTACTCAGCGTCGTCTCCAGCGGGTTGTAGCCCGACCGCGCTTGATCGAAGCCATAGGAAGGCCAATCCACTGTGGGCCCGTCCGTTCGGGCCATGGCGGACGGCCCTGTGAGCTGAACGAGCAATAGGGTCCCCAACACGAGGGTCAGCACGGCTGAGCGCGATGGCATGGAATGTTCCCCCTTCCCGACGACGAGTCGGCCGGGCCGGACCCTAAGCCCGGCCTTCGGCGCGTGTCAAGGTTCCGGTGACGATTCGTCGGGATGGATGCCTGCGTTCGACTCGAGCCGCTCCCTGAAGGAGGATCCGGCCATGAGGATCGAACTGGTGAGGGGCGACCTCACCGAACAGCCGGTCGATGCCGTCGTCAACGCGGCCAACTCCTCGCTGATGGGAGGGGGCGGGGTCGACGGGGCCATCCACCGCCGGGGCGGGCCGGACATCCTGGCGGAGTGCCGGCGGATCCGGGCCGAACGCTATCCGGACGGCCTCCCCACCGGACAGGCCGTCGCCACCACCGGAGGGCGGCTGCCGGCGAGGTGGGTCATCCACACCGTGGGGCCCGTGTACAGCGGGTCGGAGGACCGTTCGGGTCTTCTGGCGAGCTGCCACCGGGAGTCGCTCCGAGTGGCGGACGAGCTCGGGGCGAAGACCGTGGCCTTCCCCGCCATCTCGACCGGCGTTTACGGCTACCCGTTGGACCTCGCCGCGCCCGTGGCCATCGAGGCCGTCCGCACGGCAGGCACGCGGGTGGAGGAGGTCAGGTTCGTGCTGTTCGACCAGGGGGCCTACGGGGCGTTCGAGCGGGCCCTGAACGAAGCGGAGTAGCCCTCACCGGCGGGCGGTGCGCTTTCGAGCCTTCTCCAGGAACGGCAGCAAGGGCTCCAACACGGCCTCGGTGGCCTCGAACTGCGGGACGTGCCCCACCTCCGGCAGCACCACCAGCTCGCTGTTCGGCAGGGCTTGGGCCAGCCGAACCCCGAGGTGGGGGGGGACCACCCGGTCCTCCTCCCCCACCACGACCAGCGCAGGATGCTTGATCCGGCGCATCGATTGCCAGAACACCTCGCCCGGCTCTGTGACCAGATGGCGCAGCGAGCCCAGGAACGCCACCCTGGCCCGGGGATCGGCGTAGACCCGAAGGAAGTCCTTCGCCGCCAGCGAGATGGCGTCGGGCGCCAGGCGTTCGGGATGGGCGAACAGCCGGTGCAGGATGCCCTTCATCCATCGTTCGCGGAGCGGGAACGGGATCGAACCGAACTCGGTGGGGACCACCCGGGCGAACCCCAGCACCGCCCGCCACCGGATGCCCGGCACGGCCGCGTCGAGCAGGGCCAGCGCGTCCACCCGGTTCGGCGAGCGCAGGGCGAGCTCCAGGGCGATCCGCCCGCCCATGGAGTTCCCCACCACGAGGGCGCGTTCGGCTTCGATCTCGTCCAGGAAGTGCCGGACCACCCGCGCGTAGAACCGCGGTGAGTAGTCGGCCCGGGGCTTCTCCGACTCCCCATGGCCGGGAAGGTCGGGCGCGATCACGTGGTAGGACCGGGCCAGCGGCCCCAGCACCGGCACCCACGAGATCTTCGAGCCGCCCAGCCCGTGGAGGAGGAGCAGGGGGCGGCCCTTGCCCACCACGTAGGACGAGAGCCGCACCCCGTCGGCCACGATCTCCACCTGGTCGAGGTCCGCGGCCCGGCGGGCCCGACCGTGCGGACGGAACAGCGTCTGGAGCCGCACCGCGAGGTCCAGGTTCCCGGAGAGCTGCAGGCGATGCTCCAGGAAGGCCTGGGGGCCGGTCAGGGTGCCCTCGTCGATGGCGAGCCAGGTGGTCGCGTCGACCCAGATCGTGGTGTTCGGGGCAGGGGACGGGCCCTCTTCGATCCGGCAGTTGTGACTGCCGACGTCGATGGTGAACACCTGTCCGTCGATCCGCAGCTCCCACCGTGCCACCAGGCCGTTCGCTGTCTCGGGACGAAAACGCTTGGGAAGAGCGAACACGCGGTCGCGGACGACGCCCGGTTCGACATCCGGCCGGCCGAGCTTGGAAGCCATCTCGAACGTGAATCTACCCGGAAACGAGCCCCGATGGCCTCCTCCGAAGGTCCCTTTCTCCATCCCTCCCTTTGGCCCGTTCGGAACGCTAGGCTGTACGGCACTCCGGCGGAATCGGGGGGCCGTGCAGCAGAACCTGGTGTTGATCCTGGCTCGGGAGCTTGCGGACAAGCTCGCCTCGGCCATGTTCCTGGTCGACGCGGAGGGCCGGCTGGTGTACTTCAACGAACGGGCCGCCGACCTCCTGGGCGAGGCCTTCTCCTCGGCCGGGCGGATGCCGCTGGAGGACTGGTCGCGCGCCTTCAAGCCCCTGACTCCGGACGGGCAGCCGTTGCAGCCGGGCGAGCTGCCGCTGGTGATCGCGGTGGCCGAACGCGTGCCCGCCCATCGAACGCTCAGGATCGAAGGGATGGACGGGACCCTTCGTGACCTGGCGGTGACGGCCTTCCCGTTGTTCGCCCACGCGGACGAGTTCGTGGGGGCAGCGGCCATCTTCTGGGAGCAGCCGCCCTCCCAAGGCGGATCGCCTTGAGGGCCCGGGTGTGGGGGTGCCGGGGCTCGCTGGCCGCGCCCGGGCCGGAGACCGTTCGATACGGGGGCAACACCTCGTGCCTGGAGATCCGGCTCTCCGACGACCGCCTGGTGGTGATCGACGCGGGGACGGGGATCCGGGGACTGGGTGTGTCGCTTGGCGCCGGCCGGCCAGACCGGATCGACATCCTGCTGACCCACCTCCACCTCGACCACATCGAGGGGCTGGCCTTCTTCACCCCCTTGTGGGACCACGACGCCGAGGTTCACCTGTGGGGGCCGGCCTCGCCCACCCATACGCTGCGGGAGCGGGTGGCCACCTTCTTCTCGCCGCCCCTGTTCCCCATCCATCTCGACGACATCCCGTCGCATCTCGTCTTCCACGACGTCCCGGACACCGCATGGGAGCTGGGGCCGGCCAGGGTTCGGGGCGAACAGGTGACCCACCCGGGGCCCACGCTCGGTTACCGGCTGGAGGAGGGCGGGAAGGTCCTGACCTACATCTCCGACCACGAACCCGCCCTGGGCGTCGACCTGGGCTCGGCCTCGCCCGAATGGGTCTCGGGCTACGGCCTGGCCCGTGGGGCCGACGTCCTGTTCCACGACGCCCAGTACACGGAGGACGAATACCCGGCCCGCACGGGCTGGGGGCATTCGAGCATCGCCCACACGGTGGCGTTCGGTCTGCTGGCGAAGGTCCGGCAACTGATCATGTTCCACCACGATCCGCTGCACACCGACGCCCAGCTCGAAGCGATGCTGCTGCGAGCCCACGAGCTCTGGGGCGAAGAGAACGGCGACCTGGTTCTGGCCCACGAGGGCATGGTCCTCGACGTGGGCTGACCGGCCGAGACGGGCCCGAGGCCGCCCCGGATAGACTCCGAGGGCATGGGCTTGCTCGACGGGAAGCGGCTGCTGATCACCGGCGTGCTGACGCCGCAGAGCATCGCGTTCGAGGTGGCCCGGGTCTGTCAGGAGCAGGGCGCCGAGCTGGTGCTGACCTCGTTCGGCAAGGCCATGGGGCTCACCGAGAAGAGCGCCCGCCGGCTCCCGCAAACGCCGCCGGTGTTCGAGCTGGACGTGAACCAGCCCTCGCACATCGAGCGGCTGCACGACGAGCTGGCCTCGCGATGGGGCTCGCTCGACGGGTTCCTGCACGCCATCGCGTTCGCCCCGCCCGACGCCCTCGGGGGGAACTTCCTCGACACGCCGTTCGAATCGGCGGTCACCGCCTTCCAGACCAGCGCCTATTCGTTGAAGGCACTCTCCGTGGGACTCCTGCCGCTGATGAAGGCGGACGGCGGCGCCGTCGTCAGCCTCGACTTCGACGCCACCGTGGCCTGGCCCGTGTACGACTGGATGGGCGTGAGCAAGGCGGCCCTCGAGGCCATCACCCGGTACCTGGCGCGTGACCTCGGCGCGCACGGGGTCCGGGTGAACTGCGTGTCCGCCGGGCCGCTCCGGACGATGGCGGCGAAGGGCGTGCCCGGGTTCGACATCCTGGCGGACGGGTGGGGACGGCGGGCTCCCCTCGGGTGGGACATCCACGACCCCGGGCCGGTGGCACGGACGGTGGCCTTCCTGCTCTCGGACTGGTCCCGTGGGATCACCGGCGAGATCGTCCACGTCGACGGCGGCTATCACGCGATGGGGGCGGACCTCCACACGTCCGGGGGATGAGCCGACCCGCGAGGAGAGGCC
>WNGK01010244.1_pt1 | contig 14006 bp, 15 predicted proteins | sample 5400601 | NCBI WGS metagenome assembly WNGK01 (sample SAMN13153376, study PRJNA577476) | soil metagenome | isolation source: 60 cm soil or saprolite under Garry oak tree replicate 1 | place: USA:California | collected 2016-06-15 | reverse complement strand
TTGCTTTCGAAGGCATTCATCGCGTGTCTCCTCTCCTCGACCGTCAGCCGTCGGGCGGCGGGCGGACGACCGTGACCGTGCACGGTGCCTCGGCCACGATCTGGGCGGATACCCCCCGGAACAGACGCGCCGGCACGCCACCGCGGGACGCGCCCACCAGGATGTGGTCGACGTCGTTCATCCTGGCATAGTCCATAAGCGCCGTGGCCGGCTTCTCCGACTCTAGCACGTGGTAGGTCACGCGCTCTTCCGGTAGCTGCAACGGCCTGGCCCATTGGCGCAAGGCCACCAGATGCTTGATGTGGCGGCCGGTCGCCGTCTCCTCAGCGCTCTCGCCAGACAACGCGGCCGCAGGCCGTACCGCCGTCGCACAGGCGACGCGGCAGCGCTCGTCCGCCGCGATCATGCGTCGCACCGCGTCGCGCATCGCCTCCAGCAACATCACGTCGCTCTGGACAGGCCCGATCGCGACCAGGACGATCGACGCGGGTCCGACCGGGACGGGCGCCGGCGGGCACGGTGCGGGTTCGAATCTCCGCGCCCTTACCCGGCGCCGGATGCGCGTAACCCACCCGGAGCGGCCCTCGCGAGCGCTGCGCTCGGTCTGCGTGACCTCATCCGGATTGGTCAAATCGAACACCACCTCGGCCGCCGTGGCGTAACGATCGCGAGCGTCGATCTCCAGGCAGCGCAGGATGATCTCCTGCAGCCAACCGGGGGTCGCGGCGACGCGCGCGCGGGGTGGCACCGGGTCGCGGTACAGTCGCTCGCGCAGCTCGGCGCTCGAATGAGGATTGCCGAACGGGAATTGCCCGGTGGCGAGGTGATAGAGGATTGCCCCGAGGGCGAAGATGTCGCTGCGCGGATCGCAGCGGACTCCCACCACCTGCTCCGGCGCCATATAGACCCAGTTCCCGACGGGGGTACGCAATTCCTCGGCGAGCAGATCGGGATAGTGGCTGTGGTGAGCGAGTCCGAAATCGACGAGCACTGCCTCGCCGCCCGGGCGATACAACACATTGGTTGGTTTCAGATCGAGGTGGGCGACGCCCTGCCGATGCAGATCGTCCAGCGCGAGCGCCACGGCTGCGCCCAGACGAGCGATCTCCTCCGATGGAATGGGCGCACGGTCAACCCAGTCGTTCAGCCTGACGCCGTCGACATATTCCATGACGAGGTACGGGGTCGTTTCGACATCGCCGAAGGCGACCAGGGTTGGGTGATGCGGGCCTTGGCCGAGCGCACCCAGGACCATCCGGCAGACCTCGAAGGCCACGACATTGACCGCACGCTCGCCGGGACCGAGGCGTGGGATCTTGATGATCAGCGGCAGCGGGCCGGCGGGCCCGTTCAAGCGGTAGATCGACGCCATGCTGCCGATGTGGATCAGCTCACCCAGTCGAAAGCCGTCGATCTCGCTTCCCGGGCCCAGCGTGTCCATTTAGGCTCCGCGTTCGAGTCGCCGTGCAACGCGCTCGGGCAGGCCGGCCGCGCGGATCTTTTGCGCGGCCAGCCCGTGATCGTAGGGGACCCGATAGAACGTGAGCCTCGCACGATCCAGATCGGCAAGCGCATAGCATGCCTTGTTGTTGTGGTCCCGCGGCTGGCCGGCGGAGCCAACGATGGCCAGCCACCGACGGTGCGTCCCGGTGGGGATGGGCGTCCCGGGCACCGGCCGGAAAGGCATCGGTCGGCCACTGGCGCCAATGTAGTACAGCTTCTGTTCATGCACGTGCCCGCAGAAGATGTAGCCGGCATCCCCCACCTGCATGCTGTCTTCCGCCTCGCGCAGGCTCGTGACATAGATCCACTGCTCCGGCGCAGCGGCGCTGGCGTGCACGAATAGAACGTTCCCGTCCCTGACCGTCAGGGGAAGCCTGGCGAGAAATTCGCGCTGCCGCGCCCCGAGCTGCGCCCGGGTCCAGGCAATCGCCGCCTGCGCATTGGAGTTCAGCGTGTCGTCGTCGCGACCGAGCACCGCCGCATCGTGGTTGCCGAGCACCACGGCGGCGCCGGTCATCGCGTGCTGTTCGATCAGGTCGATGACGGCGACCGGGTCCGCCCCGTAGCCGACGAGGTCGCCAAGGAACGCATACCGGTCCGCCCCGAGCCCCTGCGCGTGCGCGAGGCAGGCGGTGAGCGCTTCCAGATTGCTGTGTATGTCGGCGAATAGGGCGAGTTTCATGCGGACGACGCACGGATTGCAAACAGACGGCGCGTGCGGAGCACGGCAAGCCGATATCACCGGCTTGGCGTGTCAGCTCCGGGCGCACTCTCCATTGTCCAACGAAAATGGGTCACCCGCGCGGCGCGAGCCGAAAAGCGAGCTCCCCGGACCGATGCTTGGAGCACGCTTGGCGATACGGTAGAGTGTCCGTCGACTTCGTGCGGTAACTGGCTGCTCCAGTTGATCATTGCCCTGCTTTCCGACATTCACGGCAATCTCGAGGCGCTGAACGCGTGCCTGAAGGACGCGAGCGAGGGCGGCGCCACGCGCTATGCCTTCCTTGGCGATTTCGTCGGGTACGGAGCGGATCCGCAGAAGGTCGTCGACATCGTCGCGCGCCATGCAGCCGAAGGCGCGGTCATCGTCAAGGGCAATCACGACGAGGCTGTCGAGAAAACACCGCTGTACATGAACGAGTCGGTCCGGGCCGTTATCGGCTGGACCCGCGAGATCCTGACCCACGACGCCAAGACCTTTCTCGCTGCGTTGCCCCTTTGCGTTCGGGACGGGGAAATGTGCTTCGTGCACGCTTCGGCGGCAGCTCCGGAGCGGTGGGATTATGTCGACAGCCCCGCCGCGGCGCAGCGCAGCATCGATGCGGCGCAGGCTCCGTATACCTTCTCCGGGCACGTGCACGATCAAGAACTGTATTTCCAGAGCGGGCACGGCAAGACGTCGCTATTCCGACCTGTGCGCGGGACACCGGTGCCGGTGGGGCGCCATCGACGCTGGCTGGCGCTCGTCGGTTCGGTAGGACAACCGCGGGACAACAATCCCGCCGCGGCGTACGCTCAGTTCGACCCCGAGCACGAGAAAATCGTGTTTCGTCGTGTCCCATACGATCATCTCGCGGCGGCGCGGAAAATCCGCGACGCTGGATTGCCTGCGTCGATCGCGTATCGGGTCGAGAAGGGAATATGACTTCGCGTCCGCTGACGCCCGAGCAGGAGGGCTCGGGCGCCGAGCTCGACGGGTTTCATCTCGGGCCATGCATCCACTCCGGCGCGATGGGCCGTATCTTCCGCGTCACGGGGCCAGACCGCGGTTTCGCGATGATCATGAAAGTGCCGCGGGTCGGTCCGGGAGAGGACAGCGAGGGCCTGATCAGCTTCGAGATCGAGTCGATGATCCTGCCGGCGCTCTCTGGGGCGCATGTGCCACGCTTCGTGGCAGGGGGCAGCCTCGCGAAAATCCCGTATCTCGTCGTCGAGTGGATCGAGGGCGAAAGTCTGGAACACGTGCTCAAGCGCCGTCCGCTCTCCGCGGAAGAGGTCGCGAGTATGGGCGCCGCAGTGGCCGATGCCCTCCACAGCCTGCATCTTCAGGACACGGTCCATCTCGACCTGAAGCCGGAGAATTTGATAGTCAGGAACAACGGCGAGGTGGTGCTCATCGACTTTGGGCTCGCCTATCACGCACACTTCCCGGACCTGCTCGCGGAGGAACAGCGCTTTGCCGCAGGCTCCGCGCCGTACGTATCTCCGGAGCAGGTGCTCGGCACGCGTTCGGATCCTCGCAGCGACATCTTCGCGCTCGGCGTGGTGCTCTACGAACTGGCAACCGGCGAGCTGCCTTTCGGTTCACCCGCGACCATGGCCGGGCTGCGTGACCGGCTGTGGCGCGATCCCGTTCCGCCGAGCGTTCGCTCGCCCGAGCTTCCACCCTGGCTCCAGGAGATCGTCCTGCGCTGCCTGGAACCGGATGCCGAGGACCGCTACCAATCGGCCGCTCATGTCGCGTTCGACCTGCGCAATCCGGATCAGGTCGCACTCACCGCGCGCGCTCACAAGGCGAGCCAGGCAGGCGTGCTCGAGCAGGCCCGACGCTGGTGGCGCGCGCGCGGTGGTCATCCAGCACCGTCCCGGCTGCCCAAATCTCAGATAGGCGCGACTCCGATCATCATGGTGGCGGTCGACACCATGAATCCGGACGACGAGCGCCAGCCGGTGCTGCGGCGGACGACTGCGCAGATGATCTCGCGATCATCCGAATTCCGCTTGATCTGTGTGTCGGTCATTGGCCGTGCGCTGATTGCGGAGAACACCAGCGACGGCGAAAGCGCGTCGGGCACCTACCTCGAGCACCTCGTGAGGTTGCGCCACTGGGTCGAACCGCTTGAGCTCCCCGCACGGCGGCTCTGCGCCACTGGGTCGAACCGCTTGAGCTCCCCGCACGGCGGCTCTCGCTGCACGTGATCGAGGCCGCGAACCCCGAGAATGCCCTGCTGGAATTCGCGCGACGCAATCACGTCGATTTGATTGTCCTCGGCGCACCGCATCCCGCGCAACTCGGGCTGGCATGGTGGCGATCGGTCGCGTCAGGCGTGACCGCGAACTCGCACTGCAGCGTTTACGTCGTGCGTGTCCCCGCCGACTAGTTGATGAAATGCCCGGCAGCCGGGCTCAACGCGCCTCTCCGGCCAGAGTGTCCAGACGGTACCCCGCGCCGCGTACCGTCGAGATCCTGACGCCGCCGCGATCGAGCTTCTTGCGCAGCCGATGGACGTAGACCTCGATCGCATTGGCGCTGACCTCCTCACCCCATCCACAGAGGTGATCGACCAGCTGTTCCTTGCGCACCAAGCGTCCCGGACGGCGCAGGAGCAGTTCGAGCAAGGACAGCTCGCGCGCGGAGAGATCCAGGCGCTCGCCACTAAGCTCAGCCACCCGTCCCACCTGGTCGAAGCAAAGCGGCCCATATCGGATGAGCGTCGGCGCGCCCGACATGCCGCGACGCGTCAGGGCGCGTACGCGCGCCTCGAGCTCGGCAAGCTGAAACGGCTTGGCCAGATAGTCGTCGGCGCCTGCGTCCAACCCTCGTACTCGATCGCTCACGTCGTCGAGCGCGGTAAGCACGAGCACCGGCAGCGGAGAGTTGCGCGCACGCAGGCGCTTGAGCACCTCGAAGCCGCTCAGCTTGGGCAGGCTGATGTCGAGAATCAGAAGATCGAACTCGTCCGCGCCGAGCGCCGCGTCGGCTCCTTGGCCGTCATCGACCCAATCGACGGCGTAGCCCGACTTCCGGAGCGTGCACCTCAGCGCGTCCGCGAGTACGGGATCGTCTTCCGCGATCAGAATTCGCATCCGCCTCCTCCTGGCGGTTGAGACCCTTCGCAATAGGTGAGTCTAGCAAAGGCCGGTGACTTGGGCTGAATCGATCGGGGCACCTATGAAGACCTGGTTCCCAATCCACGGGCCATAGGGTGATTGCCGGGCGGGCGCCTCGCGCGGCTCGTTCGCGAATGCCGCTGGGCGTCACTTGCCGGACCCTGCCTGCCCTCGGACATCCAGGCTAGAGCCTGGCATGCAGTTTGCGTTTGGCAAGCAGAGTTCGCGCGAAGAGGCGTTCGATGGAAAACAATGTGCGGTACACCAAGACCACTAAAGGCATCGACGAGATCGGCTTGCGTCAGTACAACCTGACCGGCAAGCTGCGCATCATGCTCATCCTGGTCGACCCCTCGAAGACCGAAGAGCAGCTTCGGATGCAGGGGGCACGGCTCGGCGCCCCGGCGGATTGCCTGGAAGCGATGGTGCGCGACGGCTATATCGCCCCCGTGCAGATGGCAGCACCGGGCGTCGGGATGGCCGCGCCGCGGGTGAACGGCACGCCCGCCATCGCCGACGGCGCGGCGCGGATCGGCAGCGCGAAGGCGTTGATGAAACAGAGGCTCTCCGCTGGCTTGGGACGCGCCTCATCCCTCCTCGCGGCACGCGTCGAACGTTGTACGACGCTAAGCGAGCTCGCCCAATTGATGCCCGAGTACGAGAAGGCAATCGCCCGCGTATCGGGAGATATCGAAGCGGACCTTCTCGCGCTCCGGTTGCGCCGCTTGCTCGGCTAAGACTCGGCGGTTCGAAGGCGCGTTCCAATCCCTTGCCGTCTCTGGTGCGCCGCGGCTACGGGGCGCACAGCGGCAGGGTGAGCGCCTGCAACACGTCGCCGGTTCCCGCGTTTTCGGCAAAGGCCACGATCGCCAGGGGTCCGGTGTCGGCAGGCAGCGTAAAGCTCAGCCGCTCGCGCACATCTCCCTTGGCGTCGGGCTTGAATCCGGCGCGCCACTCCCGCACGACGTGATCGTGAGAAAGACGCTTGCCCGCGTTCTCGCCTGCGGCGACCTCGCTCACCAGCGCGCTTTGAACCAACGCGACATGGACCCGCGCGTTCGCGCGATCCTTTGGCTCGGGTACCCGGACGCTGAGCTCGACATCGGCGGCTCGCGAGCCGCGTGGCTGCGCCGCAAGCTCGATCGTCGCCTTGGGCGGTCGGGCATTGGCTGTGGCGATCGCGGCTTCGGGTTGCGTCGGCACGCGCCATGACTGGAAATCGCGACCCGCGATCAGCACTTGCGGGGTATAGGCGAACCCAGCGCGCTGCCGCTGCACCTCTTCGTATTGGCGCGCGGTAAATGCTGCGTTGCCGAAGCGATCGCGCCACCCCAGCCGATCCCAGTAGTCGACGTGGAAGGCGAGCGTCGCCGAGCGCGCCGTCGTTGGGCCGGACGCTATTTTCGAGAACCACCGATCCGCGGGCGGGCAGCTATCGCAGCCCTCGGAGGTGTACAGCTCGATCAGCGCGATCGTGAAGTCGGGACTGGTCGCGCGACACTGCGCGTAGGCCGCCGGCGGCACGACGAGCGCGGCCGCCACGAGGATGGTCGCCAGTATCGCATTGCCTTTCGTATGCATCGTCATCTCTCGGCAGACAGTCTGCACTTGGTCGCTTGGCCGGGGACGACCCTTACGGCCCCCACCATTGTGCTAGGATGGACACGCCGCTGCCAGTGGAGGCCCATGAATCGTATGAGCCTCGATCGGCAGTCGGCCCGCCGCATTCGCTCAACACACGTCACATCTCCGGAGGCGAACCATGGGCATCTTCGGCATCATCGGAACCATCATTGTCGGTTTCATCGTCGGCTTGCTGGCGCGGTTTTTCTATCCCGGTGCCGTACCGCTCGGATTCTGGCTTACGGTCGCCCTGGGTATCGGCGGCTCGATTGTCGGCGGGGTGATCAGCAGCCTGATTTTCAAGTCCCCGGACGGCAAGTTCCATCCGGCGGGCTGGGTGTTCTCGATCATCGGCGCGCTAATCATCCTCTGGGGCTACATCAACTTCGTCAAGTAGCTCACCGCCGGGCGCCACGCCCGGTGCCGAATTATCCGCCCGAATTTTGGCGACGCGCCGTGATGCGCGTGCCTATACTTCTCACATGTTGAACCTTCCTTCACCCGACGTCATGTACCGCGCGGTGGTCGAGCACGACCCCGCCTTCGAAGGCATCTTTTACGTGGGCGTGGCGACGACCGGCATCTTCTGTCGCCCGACGTGCCGGGTGCGCACGCCGAAGCGCGAGAACGTGGAGTTCTTCGCCTCCGCGAGCGTTGCGCTGCACGCGGGATACCGCCCCTGCCGGCGTTGCCGGCCGCTCGACCGCGGCCACGATGCGCCGCCGTTGGTCATGGAGCTTCTCGCCGCGGTCGAGGCGGAGCCCACGAGCCGCTGGCGCGACGCCGATCTCGCCGGTCGCGGGATCGACCCGTCGACCGCACGGCGGACGTTCAAACGCTACTGCGGCATGACCTTTCACGCCTATCACCGCGCGCGCCGCATGGGCCTGGCCCTGGCCGGCGTGCGTCAAGGAAAATCCATGCTCGATTTGCAACTCGATCACGGCTTCGAATCCGGCAGCGGCTTTCGCACCGCCTTCAATCGTCTGGTCGGCGCAGCACCGAGCCGCGCGTCGGGCGTCGACTGCCTCTACGCGCACTGGTTCGAGACGCCGCTCGGCGCGATGCTCTCGCTCGCCGACGACAACGGCTTGGCGCTCCTCGAGTTCGTCGACCGCCGCGGCCTGGAACGCGAGCTCGAAACCCTGCAACGCCGGCTCAAGCGCCGCATCCTGCCCGGAGCGCATCGCTATCTCGCGCAGATCGGCGACGAGCTCGTCGCATACTTCGCCGGTCGCAGTCTTACCTTCGCCACACCGGTGTCGCTCGCCGGCTCGCCGTTCCAGCATGCGGTATGGCATGCGCTGCAGGCCATACCGCCCGGGACGACGCGCTCGTACGCGGAGATCGCCGCAGTGGTCGGACGACCATCCGCGGTGCGCGCGGTCGGCCGCGCCAACGGCGACAATTGCCTGTGCCTGATCGTGCCGTGTCATCGCGTCATCGGCGCCGACGGCTCGCTGACCGGCTACGGCGGCGGGCTGTGGCGCAAGCAGTGGCTGCTCGACCACGAGCGCACGCACGCCGGCGGACGCGGGCAGCTCACGCTCGAGGTCGCGCCGCGCGCTAGCGAAAAGGCCGAAACGGCCGCCTGAGTCGATGCACTCGCGTGACGTGGTCCGGCTGCTCTCGCTGGCCGGACTTTGGGGTGGTTCTTTTGCCTTCATCCGGGTCGCAACGCCGGCGCTGGGTCCTTTCTGGCTCGCCTTCGCCCGCGTGGCACTGGCCTTCGCCGCGCTTTTCGTGCTGGCGCTGGCGCGCCGCTCAGTTCCCCCTTTTCTCCCGCATTGGCGCAGCTACACGGTGATCGGGATCGTGAATTCGGCCCTGCCGTTTGCGCTGTTCGCCTTCGCCGAACAATACGTCGACGCGTCGATGGCGGCGGTGCTCAACGCAACGAGTCCGTTTTTCGGTGCGGTTGTCGCCGCGGTGTGGTTGAAGGATCCGCTCACGCTGCGCAAGCTCGCGGGGATGGCGGTCGGACTGGCCGGCGTCGTGCTCCTGGTCGGATGGCACTCCGAACCGCTCACCGGCATGACGCTGCTTGCGGTTGTCGCCTGCCTCACGGCAGCGCTGTCCTACGGCGCGGCGAGCGTGTATGCCAAGCGGCACATGGGCGGCATCGAAAGTACGTCGGTGGCGCTCTACAGCCAGCTTACGGCCGCGATCGTGCTCATGCCCGCGCTAATGCTCGTGCCCCTGCCGAGCGCACCAGCGCCGCTGGTCATCGTCAACGTGCTCTGTCTGGCACTTGCCTCGACGGCGTTGGCATATCTGCTTTACTTTCGCCTGATATCGACCATCGGCCCGGCACGCGCGCTGACGGTCACGTTCCTGATCCCGCTCTTCGGCGTGCTGTGGGGCTACCTCTTCCTCGGCGAACCGCTCGCAGCGAACACGCTTGCGGGTTGCGCGTTGATCCTCGGAGGCACCTGGGTCGCTGCTCGCGTCCGGGCAACCCCGGTCGCGCCGGGTCACTTCGATCAGGGGACGGCGTAGAGGGTCGTTTCAGACCAGCTCGGCCGCGGGTCCGAGGATCTGTGCCCGCAGCTCGCGGTAACGCGGCAGCGTCGGCGGATAAACGCAGATGTATTTCACCTGCGCCGCCTGCAGGCAGCGCTGCTTGATGATCTCAAGCTTCTGATCCCTGGGGTTCTGCACCTGCTCGGGCTCCTTCGCATCGACGATCGCGACGATGGTCATGTCGCGGTCGCAGACAACAAAACCCACGTGTTGGTTGGCGATCTTGCGGAATGCGCGCAGCCGTTCCATGCCCTGCGGGCCGATCTTGACCTGGAGCACGTCGGCGAGCCGCACGCGGGCGAAGATCTCGTGCCGCGGAAACGCTGCCTTGAGCAGGAGATAGACGACATTCTCGGCTTTCGACAGAAAGCGCGGACGCAGCAGGTACAGTCCGGGAACCTCTGCGCTGGACAGCAGGCGCGTCGTCTCGCCCTCGGTCCATTGTGCGGCGGTTTGCGTATCGCCGCCGGATTGGTCTATCTGTTTCGCGCTCCGACTGCGGCGCATCAACCCGACCAGCACAAACACGATGAGCGTGCCGATCGCGAGCGCGAACAGCATCCCCGAGGTCATCCGAGCGGGCTCCTCTGCATCGTGATCCGGCGCACCTGGCGTCGCTTGTCTTTGGCATTATCGGCGCGATCCGCGTGGTGCAACCAGCGCGGGCCGCGTCGAACGCCGCCAAGTCTAATGCATTTTGCACTCCCGTGGGGCGCGTCGCCCGCACCGCCGTTACAATGCGACGCATGGAGACGCCGGCGATGAGTGCGCACAACCGGATTTTGCGAGTTGCTCGCGTCGCGCTCTGCGGCGCACTCGCCCTGCCCGGAACCGATGCGGATGCGCTGTTCATCGTCAATCAGCCGTGGGTCAAGCCAGGAACCCGGACCTCCGAGGTGTACATGGTTCTTACCAGCACCGAGGGGGCGGCGCTGATCGGCGTACGCTCGCCCGTCGCCGCCCGTGCGTCGCTGATCGCCCCCGGCAGCCGCGGCGGGCACGCGCCCGCCGCGCTCAAGCTGCCTGCCGGGACAGCGATCGCCCTGCGCCCGGGTGCCGACCGCATCGCGCTCAGCGGACTGTCGCGACCACTTAAGCTCGGCCAGCGCGTCGCGCTGACGTTGACAATCGAGACCGCGGCTGGCGCGCGCGAATACATTGCCGTCGACGCCGAGGTGCGCAAGGAATCGCCGCTTGACGCGGAACGGCGTGCTCATCGCCGTTAAGCTTGCGGCGCGGCCGGTGCTTCCCTAAAATGGCTTGGTTTTAGCTGAGAGCCCGCGCTGAGGGGACAGAGCAAGGGCGCCGGCACGGAGTCCGGCCGCAGGTGCCGCAGAACCGATCGGTTCCTTCTCGGCAATTCACTCGCCCAATGCAGACCCGACGCCTTCGCGCTCCCTATACCTGCCTGCGTGCAGGCAGGCGCGTTCTGGCGCTGCTCGTCGCATTCGGCGCATCGCTTGATCCCACCTATGCAGCCGGGTCGTTCGTGCCGGACGGGGCCGATATCGTGGGCGGCTATGGGGATAACGTCGCCATCTACGGCGTCGGCGTTCACTGGGACTCGCTGTGCTCCTGCGCCGCGCTGAAGAGCGCGGGGTTCGACGTGCGACTTTTGGCTGAGCTCGCCTACTGGCGCGGCCACGAGCATCCGGCCGTCAATCGCACCATCTGGGACGCTAGCCTCACGCCCCTGTTCCGTTGGTCGGGCATGGACACGGGCACCGCTCGGCTGTTCATCGAAGCGGGACTCGGCGCGCACCTGCTCTCCCAGACGCGTATCAACACCGAGCGCGTGTTCAGCACGGCCTTTCAATTCGGCGAGATCGGCGTCATCGGACTCGGCTTCGGCGATCGCCATCGTTACGAGATCGGCGCGTTCATCCAGCACGTTTCGAACGGCGCCATCAAGGAGCCCAATAACGGCCTGACGTATTTCGGCGCCGTGTTCCGGGCACCGCTGCCCTGACGATCCGAGGCGTCAAATGACAAAGCCCCGCGTCCGCGGGGCTCTGCTTTGGAACTTGGATCCCGGCCTTCGCCGGGATGACGAATCCGTTTCCGATCGCCCTTCGCCTGCGGCTCGCGCTCTCGGACGGATTCGTCACATATCCATGTCGCCCATGCCACCCATGCCGCCCATGCCACCGCCGCCGCCGCCCATCGACTTCTCATCCTTGGGCATCTCGGCAACCATCGCCTCCGTCGTGAGCATGAGGCTCGCGACCGACGCCGCGTTTTGCAGGGCGAACCGCGCTACCTTGGTGGGATCGACCACGCCCATTGCGACCAGATCGCCATACTCGCCGGTCTGCGCGTTGTAACCGTAGTTGCCCTTGCCCTCGACCACCTTGTTGACGACGACCGACGGCTCGTCACCCGTGTTGGCGACGATCTGCCGCATCGGTTCTTCGAGCGCGCGCAGGATGATCTTGATACCCGCTTCCTGATCTGGGTTGTCGCCCTTCAGGTTCTTGACGTTGGCACGCGCGCGGAGATATGCCACGCCACCGCCGGCAACAATGCCCTCTTCGACCGCCGCCCGGGTCGCGTGCAACGCATCCTCGACGCGCGCCTTCTTTTCCTTCATCTCGACTTCGGTCGCAGCGCCGACCTTGATAACGGCCACGCCACCCGCCAGCTTGGCGACGCGTTCCTGCAGCTTTTCCTTGTCGTAATCCGAGGTCGCTTCTTCGATCTGGACGCGGATGTTCTTGACGCGTGCTTCGATGCCGGGCTTTTCGCCCGCGCCATCAATGATCGTCGTGTCTTCCTTCGCGACTTCGATCTTCTTCGCGCGGCCGAGATCCTTCAACGTCGCGTTCTCGAGCTTGAGGCCCAGCTCCTCGGCGATTACCGTGCCGCCGGTGAGGATGGCAATGTCTTCGAGCATCGCCTTGCGACGATCGCCGAAGCCCGGGGCCTTGACCGCGGTTGTCTTCAGGATGCCGCGGATGTTGTTCACGACCAGCGTTGCCAGCGCCTCGCCGTCGACGTCCTCGGCGATGATCAGCAACGGCTTGCCAGACTTGGCGACCTGCTCGAGCAGCGGCAGAAGATCGCGGATGTTCGAGATCTTCTTGTCGTGCAGCAGGATGTACGCGTCTTCGAGAACCGCGACCTGCTTGTCGGGATTGTTGATGAAATACGGCGAGATGTAGCCGCGATCGAACTGCATGCCTTCGACCAGCTCGAGCTCGTTCTCCAGGCCTTTGCCGTCCTCTACGGTGATCACGCCTTCCTTGCCGACCTTGTCCATCGCGTCGGCGATGGTCTTGCCGATCGATTCGTCGGCGTTAGCCGAGATGGCGCCGACCTGGGAGATTTCTTTGCTGGTCGTGCACGGCTTGCTGATCTTCTTGAGCTCTTCGACGACGGCGATCACCGCCTTGTCGATACCGCGCTTGAGATCCATCGGATTCATGCCCGCGGCGACGAATTTCATGCCCTCGGTCACGATCGACTGCGCCAGCACGGTCGCGGTCGTTGTTCCATCGCCTGCGACATCGGAAGTCTTGGACGCGACTTCCTTGACCATCTGTGCGCCCATGTTTTCGAACTTGTCCTTGAGCTCAATTTCCTTAGCGACCGACACACCGTCCTTGGTGATTGTCGGTGCACCGAAGCTGCGCTCGAGCACGACGTTGCGGCCTTTCGGGCCCAGCGTCACCTTGACGGCGTTGGCGAGGACATTCACCCCGCTCAACATTCTGTTGCGGACGCCTTCACCGAAGCGTACGTCTTTGGCTGCCATTTTCGTTGCTCCTCAATGCTGTAATGTGATCGCGCGACTAAAGTCACGCGACAATGCCGATGATGTCGTCTTCGCGCATATGCAGCAGGTCCTGACCGTCCAGCTTGAATTCCTGGCCGGAGTACTTGCCGAAGAGAATCTTGTCGCCGACCTTGACGCCCATCGGGATCAGCTTGCCGTTGTCGTCGGTCTTGCCGGGCCCGGCGAACACGATTTCACCCTGAGACGGCTTCTCGGCCGCCGTGTCGGGGATGACGATGCCGCCGGCCGTCTTGCGTTCTTCCTCGAGCCGCTTGACGATCACACGATCGTGTAGGGGACGAATCTTCATGTCAGTGCCCACTCCATGGAAAATGTATAACAATCAAAGAGTTGATTAGCCTTACCCGGAAGGGAGGCGTCATTGCCTAAATGACAGCACCACTTGCAGAAACTGTTAGCACTCATCATCGGCGAGTGCTAATAATAGAGCTTTATGGCGCTGAAATCAAGCGCCTTTTGCTGCCAGGAAAGCGTCGCCGCGGCCCGTAGCGGGGTCGTTCCGGGCAGCCCTTCTGAAGCGGCGATGTGCTAAGGTTTCCGCTCACTGCGGGATAGCAGGCGCGGCGATTCAGAAGGCATTAACCTCGTCTGGGCAGTGCCGAGCCGCAGGCTGTGTCGGGGCGCCTTGCAGCTCAGCGGGAGAAAAACGATGGCAAACGAATCGACATCGACCGCAGCCGGGCCAGGGACGTCGCTTCCGGGCGGCACGGCGCTCGAGCCGCGGACGGTC
>WNGK01006598.1_pt1 | contig 14006 bp, 13 predicted proteins | sample 5400601 | NCBI WGS metagenome assembly WNGK01 (sample SAMN13153376, study PRJNA577476) | soil metagenome | isolation source: 60 cm soil or saprolite under Garry oak tree replicate 1 | place: USA:California | collected 2016-06-15 | reverse complement strand
GGCAAGTCGAGCACTCCGCGCCCAGCATCGCCTCCCACTTGTGCATGATCTCGTGCACCTGCTCGCCGGTCAGGTCCTTTGGAAGCACCTTCAGGTTGGTCGGCTGGGGTGCTGGAGGATGCCCGCCTGCGGGGCCCTGCGGCGGCGGACCCTGGGGTGGCGCGGGCGCCTGGGCAAACGTGGATGCCGCAACCATCGCTACGGCTAAAAAGGCAGCCGCGGCAGCAGAGAGGGAGAAGCCAGTGATCTTCAAGCTGAGATTGTCCTCGTATGTGGGATGGGAAACCTTTATAGTTCAGACGAAGTTCCCGGGAATAAAGACTAGGGGATTGTGACCAGCCTCCCTTTCAGGCTTTTTGGCCCGGACACGCATGCATGCCCCGGCAGCACAAACCGCAATGGCCAGTCCAGTGCCTCGTTCGACTCGTTGATTCCGATGCGGGGAGTCACCATGGCGCTGCTCACCTCAAATCCGTCGTCCCAGATCTGCAGGGGCGAGCGGGCGTCCGTGACATCGAGTCCATTGTGGCTCAACCTGACCACCCCCAGCGCCTGGCACAGCCGGCTCGGCCCCGAGGTGAGCTGGCGAAGGAAGTTGTCCGTCCGCTCGAGATCCGGCGGCATGCCGCGGTTTCCAGCCATCAGCCCCAGTTCGGCCACGGGCTCCAGCGCGCGCAGCAGAACACGCGTGGCCGAACAGCACTACGTTGCGGGGAGTGGGACCGCGATGTGAGTGGGCAGCCGGGTCGGGCGGATCGTTGTGAGGCCCAAGGTATGCCTCCGCCTCTACGATCCGTCCGCCCATTTGCCCCGAATCGGTTTGGTGCACCAGCAGTTTTCCCAGCAGTCGCGGAGCCACAAGCTCTGGGCGGGTTTCAAAGAATTCCCGCCGAAGCAGCCGTCCCCTCACCGCAGACCCCGCCGCTGCAGAATAGCCGTGCTGCAATTTCGGCGTCCTCGAACCTCGCCCGACCCCGGCAGAGCGCACCGCCGGCCCCCTCATTTGTGCTTCTTCTTCCATTCCTCGATCAGCGCAAGTACTTGTTCTGCATGGCCTTCCGGCGTCACCTTGGGGAAGATGTGAATCAGCGTCCGGTCCGGTCCAATCACAAAAGTGGTCCGCTCAATCCCCATCACCTTTCGTCCGTACATGTTCTTTTCTTTCAGGACTCCAAACTGATTGCAGACTTTCTCGTCTACATCAGCAAGGAGTGTGTACGGCAGGTTGTACTTGGCTTTGAACTTGGCCTGGTCTTTTGGCGTGTCGCGGCTGATGCCCAGTACCACGGCGCCGGCCTTCTGGAGCTTCTCGAACTGGTCGCGGAAGCCGCAGGCCTCGATGGTGCAGCCCGGCGTGTCGGCCCGGGGGTAGAAGAACAGGACCACGGGCTTCCCCGCGTAGTTGGACAGGCTGACAGTTTTGTCTTCGTCAGTCTGCAAGGTAAAATCTGCAACTTTCTCGTTCAGCTCCATGGGGCAACCCCTCATCTAAAAGGTGTACAGTAGTGATCCTCAGCTTGCATTATTCAAGAGCCGGCCGCCCAATGTCATCGCACGACCATACCGCCTTTGATGGAGCCAACAGGCTAGTGCTGGGGCTGGTGCGGGCTGGTGCCTGCCTCTCGCTTCTTACCGCCGTCTCGGCGCTCGCCCAATACTCCGGTGTCGTCACAAAGAAATCCAACACACCCGAGCTGCGCGCGGTGGCCGTGCTTGAGTGGACGGGCGAGGCCGGCAAGCCCAAGGCGTGCCGCATCGTGCCCATCACCATCTTCGACGGCGAAAAGCTCAACGACGCCGGCATCTATGGCGATCTCGGGGGAAGTGGAATACCAGCTCAAGGACAATGGCAAGACCATCGGCCTCTTCGACATCAAGAACACCGGCCAGGAGCAGGGCTCGTGGGTCGGCTACGGCGAGTGGAAGCCGGTGCCCAACCCGCAGCCTTTGTTTGCCGCCAAGGCGCCGGACATTGTCGATGATGACAGTGACGACAAGCCTGTTCTGCATCGCAAGAAACATGCCGATGATGCGCCGGCCTCTGGGAAAAAAGACGGTGGGGACGCAAAGCCGTCCGCGGCGCCGGAAGATCCCGACCGGCCGAAGCTGCACAAGAAGGACGACTCCGGCAGCACGAGCTCTACCACCGACTCAGGCGCTCCAACGCTCCACAAGGGCCCCGATAACCCCGGGAATCCTGACACTGCGAGCGCCCCGGAAGATCCCGATCGTCCCAAGCTGAAGAAGCCCAAGCAGAAGGAGAAGCCGCCCGAAGACATCTCGCACTCAGAGGCTTTGCCCCAGGTGACCGATCCGGATCGCCCGCGCCTCCAGCGCGGCAAGTCGAACGCCGACAACCTGAAGGTGCTGCCCAGTCTCATGGGTCTGCCGCCGGACATGCAGCAGGCTGTGGCCGTCTCGGACGCGCAGAATCGGCCCGACCATCCCTGGGCCTTTTCCTGGGCCAGTTCCGGCGACGAAGAGAAGATAAAGGCGCAGTTGGAAGACGTGGCGCGGACCGCGCTCGGGCTCAACAAGCCTGCGACCTCTCCCGCGCCGAAGACTTTGCCGCACCGGCCAGGAACAGCCGCAAAGAAGGCTGCGCCGGCAGCGCCGCCTCCACCTCCGGCCGAGCTTCAGGACGAGCAGTTCCGGGTCTTCGAATTGACTTACGGATCCGGAGCCACGCTCGTGCTGACTGCCGACACCGGCGGGCCGCTGGCAACGGAGAAGTTTGTTACCCTGGTCGCCCAGCCGGACATCTACGGCAACATCCAGGTGCTGCTGAAGAATGTCACCGACGGCACGCACCTGGACGAGACGCCGCACATGCGCATCGTGGATGCGGTAGATGCGTTGGCCGACAACCGCGGCGAGCTGCTGTTCGAGCTGCGCGGGGAAACGTCGCGGCAGTTTGCATTGTTCCGCGTCATGCGCGGGCGCGCAGACAAGATGTTCGTCTCCGGCGGCGGTTATTACGGCAACATGAGCAGGCAGTAGTGAACGTTCATCTGGCGGACCTGCCCGCAGGGGCTAAGGTCCCACCCTTCAGATGGTGAGGCCCTTTAGGCTCGGATCTGTCGGCTCAACTCACCCATTTCCCCGAGCCACAAACACATTTCCCCGAGCCACAAACACAGGGGTGCCCCAGGTCTGGATTTTCAGACCTGGGATACCTCAATCCTCAACTCACCCATTCCCCCAAGCTACGAACTCCGGGGGCCTCTTCAAAACTTGTCAATAGGCAAAATCGAAAAATACTTTGTAACTATCTTTAGAATCAGCGCAAAATAATTCCCAAAATTGGGGATTAATTATTCGAACCTGTCATACTTGAAACAGTAGACAAAAAAGCGCCCGCCATTTCGGCGGGCGTTTCGTCTTTGGCGATCGTTCGAAGGAGCAAGTGAAAGGCGGCGCACCAATCCGGTTCCGTTGTTCCCGCCCCGAACTCACTTCTTCACTCTTTCACTTCTTAACTCAGGCTTTTTTTCACTGTGCACTGTTCACTGTCCACTTGTGATCCGCGCCCCCCACAGGAGTCCGCCATGACCGACACCCTTGAAGCTCCAGCCGTTCCCGTATCCACTGCCGCCGCGGCCCTCCAACGCTGCCTGAACGCCTACCGGCGCGAGTACAAAGCCATCGAGGCCAAAGGCAAGTCCGATTACTTCTGCCGCCAGGCCGGATCTGCCTACCGCCTGGCCATGCCTTCCACCGAGACGCTCGCCGATATCCAGGCCCTTATCGCCCGCGTCGCCCAGGGCATCAACTTCCAGGTCTACGAGGGACGGAGGGACGCGAATCCACGCAACTCCTCTATGCCGCACAGGTCGCTCTCTTCGCGAACAAACCGAAACCAGAAAAACCGAAGCCGGGCAACAAGTGACCCACCCCCCCTGCATTGCCGTTTGTTCGCCTTCTGAGTCAATCGCTCAATTGAAGAAGGCACAAGCTCTTATTCCCGTGCCGTCGCCCCTTGCAGACTTGGCGATAGCAGAAAGTAGAGGGCCATTGCTCCATTGATAGTCAGGCTCAGGGGCACGTTCCACCAGGTAACGGCAAGGCACAGCGCATACAGCGCCGGACCAATCACGTAGCTTTTGGCGATGTGGCGTACGGCGGCATACTCGCGGTCCACCAGGCCGCGCCGGATCGCAATGTAGAGCTGCAGGTTGAAGAGCAGCGCGATGACCAGGTAGGAGCCGTTGTAGAGGATTGCCGCATCGAGAATGCTGCCCCGGGTGACGGCCTGCGCCATCAACGACGTCGGATATGGGATCCAGACCACGCCGAGCAGCAACACTAGATTGGTGAGCATGAGCACGTCGTCAGACCGCCGGATGTGCTTGAAGAGACGATGGTGGTTGATCCACATGATGCCGATGAAGAGGAAGCTGAGCAGAAAGCCGGCGAACCCGGGCCATTGCGACAGCAGGCTCGGCCAGAACGGCGCATTGGCGGGCGGCGGCTTCAACTCCAGCACGAGGAGCGTGGCGGCGATGGAGAAGATTCCGTCAGAAAAACCTTCGATCCGGCCTGTCTCGTTTGTCATTGCCGCTCCGGTCTTTGGCTCTGCCGTCCTGTCTTTGGCTCTGCCGTCCTGTGATGGGCGCTACGGTGTAGACCGGGCGCTCCGGGGGGAAGGCCGGAACGGCGGGGGTCTACGGATGGCAGGAGCATAGCAGAGAGCACATTCGGAGCGACTTCCGGTACGGCAGTTCGCTGACGAGACTGTCCAAAAACCAAGGGCTAGGTGTGATGCAGCTCACATGACACGCGCAAACCTCAGCTTTTTCTTCGCAATTTCGACCCCGGTGACTATCCTGATTGTCTGCTGGGCTACAATCAAGTTATGGGTGGAGATTTGTCCACTCGCGTGAGGATTCATACCGAATGGCAACAGTCGTCCCCGCAAGACCTTCTGATAACACCGCAGTCGTCACCCCCAAGCCGATCCATGGCGCACCTTCCTCGTCGGCTTCGGTCGTGATGCACGTAGTTCCCGCGCGCGATCAGGTCCGCATGGGGAAGGCCGCCACGATCCCCTATGGTGTGAACTGGATCACTCTGGTGGCGATGAGCCTCTTTCATGCCGGCGCGCTGGCCGCATTCTTCTTCTTCAGCTGGCAGCGGCTCGCGGTTGCGGCGATTCTCTACATACTCGCCATCAACGTGGGCATCGGCATGTGCTATCACCGCCTGCTCACGCACCGCGGCTACTATGTGCCCAAGTGGCTTGAGTACATCATGACGGTCTGCGCCACGCTCTCGCTCGAAGGCGGGCCCATCTTCTGGGTTTCCACGCACCGCATTCATCACCAGCTCAGCGACCACGAAGGCGATCCGCACACGCCCAATGAAGGCGGCTGGTGGGCACACGTCGGCTGGATCTTCTTCGGAAAGTCGCTTCATGACCAGACCGAGGCCCTGGCGCGCTACTCGCCGGACCTTCGCAAAGACAAGTTCCACGTGTGGCTGAGCAAGTATCACTGGCTCCCGATCACCGCGAGCGGCGTACTTCTATTCGCCGGCGGCTGGATCTTCGGCGGCTTTGTCAATGGCCTCGCCATGGTTCTGTGGGGTGTTCTGCTCCGCGTCACGCTCGGCCTGCACACCACATGGCTGGTCAACTCGGCCACGCACATGTGGGGCAGCCGCCGCTTTGAAACCAAGGATGGCTCGCGCAACAACTGGTGGGTGGCCCTGCTTACCGGCGGCGAAGGCTGGCACAACAACCACCACGCGCACCCGGTCTCGGCAAAGCACGGCCTGAAGTGGTATGAGGTCGACCCGAATTTCTGGGGCATCTGGATTCTGTCCAAGCTCGGACTGGCGCGCAAGGTAAAGGTGGCGCAGTACGATCCGAAGGATCCGAAGCCGGCCGGAGCGTAAAAAGCAGGGACTAGGGACTAGAAAGACGATGGCCGCGCTCACGAGCGCGGCCATTCTGCGTTTGGTATCTGAGAATTGGGAGGGACGCCGTGTTCATCGCTCCTTCGTTCAGACCAGCCGCGCGCCCGTCATCTTCTCCAGCACCGCTACCGGCGCGGACTCGGGCGTCACCATCGCGGCTGGATCTACCAGAAACGTCTGCTCCAGCGCGTACTGGCCGGCAAGCACGGCGTGCGGCACCGTCTCGGTGTAGACCATCCAGCTCGAGCCGGGCGCGAACTCCACGTACTCCTTGGCACAGGTCTCCTGGAACGCGGCGTTCTCCTTCATGGCGTTGTGCAGCTGCATCATGAACTCATCGTAAGGAGTGCGCTTCCATTGAGGAACCAGCTTCGCCAGGCCGGTCGCGGTGGCTAGTTGCTTGCCGCCACGGGCGATTGCACTGTCAGGGCGCGGGACCGATAGCTTGCCTGGCGCGAAGCTGCCAACCACTTTCGGGAAGGCCTCGCCGATTACCCAGTCGCGGGTGCGGGTGGGATGAATGTTGTGGAAGAAGCGGAGGATGCGCCAGCCGCGGGTGGGGCGGGTGGGGAAGGCGTCGGTGTGGAGCAGGTCGTTGCGGCGTCGCACGGAGAGATCGCGGCCCTTCTCTTCCAGCGGCCGATAGCTGGCGTAGTCGAGCACCCAGCGCTGCTTGTAGGGCGCCAGAAATTGGGCCAGAAACCATTCCACGCTCTTCGAATAGCGCCGCATGACCTCGTGCACCCGGCGAACGGTTTCGGCCGGCGACGTCTTCGCGTCCACGCCCGTCAATTCGTCGTTCTTGGGCTTGTAGGCAATGTTCTTGTGCAGCTTGCTGCCGGTCTGCTGTTGGCCAAGCAGAATCTCCAGATCGCCGGCGGGGATGGGCAACGGCGTCTCCGGAAAATAGAGCACGCCACCGGCTTCGAGCGCCGCGCACCAGGCGCGTAGTTGGTCCGAATCGGCGCCCGTAAACGCGTCTCGCAGCGACTCCGGAGAGATGGCGTGAACTGGCATCGTGGCCTCTACTGGTGGATTTTTGCCCTGATCCAGAGGACCGCAAAGAACGGCAGAGCCACGACCAGCACCACCAGCGCGGCCGGAAGTCCGACGTAGCGGTAGCTGTCGGCATAGTCCACCGAATGCTTGCCGCCCAAATTCCAGATGAGCAACGAGAAGATGGCGATCATGGTTGTGAGGCAGAAAGTGAACAACGCCGATGCGAAGGAGAGTAGCAGGCTGGTGAACAGGCCGAAGCCGCGCAGGGGGAACCCCAATACCGTTTTGCCGGAGGGGAGCGCGCTTTGAGCGGAATGCATGATGACTGTAGCCTCGCTCGTCTAGAATACAGACTCGATGGCATCGAGCGCACAGATTGAGCTTTGGCACGCGGAGAAGGTGGCTACCCAGGTTTCCGTGGTGATGGCCGGCAACGGGATTCACTATGCGGCGTGGGGCGAGAACCGCATCTCCGAACTGGACCTGGAGCGCCTGGTTGGCGCCGTACCGGAGACGCTGGCGCCTGCCCTGACGCAGCGGGCCTACTACTTTGTGCCGCTTGCCATTGCGGACACGGGCGATACCATGATCGCTCCCGCCTACACGGTCGACCTCGGTGATCGCGCCGTTTGCCATCGCAACGCGAACTTCGGCGCCACGGAGGCGGTGTTCCTGTCGACCCGGCTGGTGGAGGATCGCTTTGGCCTCGCCTTCGAGTTCTTTATCAACGTGGCCCACAACTTCGTGGAGTCCGCGGGGGTTCCGGAGAGCTTTGGAGCATTGGCGTGGTCGCAGGCGCAGGCCCAGGTGCGGGGAGAAACCAGTCAGGATGCCTGGGAGACGCGCCGCCGCGCGCAGGACAGCCGCAACGGAACGAAGGGGATCGACGAGCGGTCCCGTAGCATCTACATCGAGTCGGCATTTTCAGACGCACTAGCTATCTACATGCTGTCGCTGGCGGTGGATTTCGACTACCACGACCTGCGCGAGCGCGAATATCCGCTGCTGGCCGCCCCGGCCCTAGCCGAGCGCCTGCGACACGTGGCGTCCCTATTCCCACCCAATGGCAGCTACGATTTCCAGATCCTGTACCGGCGCAAGGGATAGCGAAGGGCATTTAGCCACGGTGGGCGCGATGTAGCGCACGGCAACACCTGGAATCAATTCTGTGATCAATCTTCTGGGATCAATCGTCGAATGAAGAGCGGCGAGAGGCGGATTGACCCGGCTGAATCTCGTCGTCGGACTCGTGCCGGGTATGTTTGGTCACGTACATGGCGGCGTCCGCGGCGCTGAGAAGGCTGTCCTTGGTACTTCCATCCTCAGGGTAGAGCGCAACTCCGATGCTGGCGGAGCCGGTGAGCGCGTACCCTTCAACCTGGAACGGCGAGGCAAAGCAGTTTTCCAGGCGTAGTGCGATTTCCTTCACGTCAGCGCGGGTGCGCGCAGTCGGAACCAGCGCCGCGAACTCGTCGCCGCCCAGCCTGGCGAGAAGGTCGCCCTGCCGCAACTGGCGCTTCATGCGGATGGACACCTCCTGCAGGTACAGATCGCCGACGCGATGCCCATAGACGTCATTCACCTGCTTGAACTCGTCGAGATCCACGTAAATCAAGCCGAAGATTCCGGCGTTTTCCCTGGCCGTCGCGATAAGACGCTCAAGCTCCTTGTCGAGCGAGAAGCGGTTGTGGATGTCGGTCAGCAGGTCGAACTCGGAACGATGCACAAGGTCGGTGTAAAGCCGGCGCGTTTCAATGGCCAGGGTGGATAAACGGGCTCCCACGAACAATGCCTGAGATTCGTCGCCCATTTGTTCATGTCCGGGATCCAGAGCGGCGTACAGGATTCCCAATGGCTGGCCCGAGCGCGCGGGAATTTCCTCGCGAACGATGCGATAGGCGCCGGAATTGCCGGGGAAGCGACCCAGCCGAGCGCCATCGCTGATCTCGCACCAGCATGGCGCTCCATTCAGGTGGAATGACACGAGCCCGGTGATCTCTTCAAGAAGCTCTGCCAGGGGCCGGGAGCCGTTAATGTCTTCCAGGATACGGCTGCGGCGCTGTTCAATCTGGGCGTTGCGCCGCTCCGTTGCTGCTTCCGCCTCGATGCGCGTGGCCAGCGCCGCGGTCTGACGCTGCACCTTGCGCTTGAGTGTCCAACCCCAGCCGCTGACGGCCAGGACAACAAGAAGCAGTACGGTTACGACCTTCACCAGGTTGGCGACCGAAACCCACGATGGCCTCGCAATCATCTGAATATCGTCCGCGGAGCGCATCATCAGGTTGAAAGGCACGTTGGCGTCGAATGGGTTCGAATCGTCGAGCACGCAGACGCCGAGGACCTGAACGGTCGATCCCAACGGAATCTCCCGCATGGGCGGCAGCGGGGGCGGCGCAATGGAGCTGTAGGTGGCGGATGGGTGACGGACGATGGCCGAGAACAGGTGACCATCCACAATCAGCACGTATTCATCCTGCGCGGCTTCGCGAACCTGCATCACAACCTTGCCCTGGCTGGATACAAGATCGAAGAGGTGGCGGCTCTGAGAGAGTTCGCTCCAGGTGGAAGGCCGTGGTGTAATCGGCGCTCGGATGCCGCTGTCATGAATCTCGCCGCGCGTCAGCGTCAGAAAGCCATCGTGCACATCGGGAATACCGGTTGCGTCCGCGATATCGCCCACGGTCAGGTCGTTCCGCGCGTCGGTCATGATCCACAGGCTCTTCGAACCGCTTTGCAGGACAACGCCCGACCCGGGCTGATAGTAGGTGACGGTTCCCTCGACCCTGACACGCGGGCTGCGATTGACGTGGTTGTAGTCGAGCAGTATCTGGTCCATGGGTGTCACGGGGAGCGACCACGGACTGGCAGGAGCGCGGTTGAGCACCTTGATATCGTGAATGGATCCGACATGGACGATGATGCCGGTCTGCTGCATCTTGCCATCAAACCGCCCCGATGCGGCTCCAGTTACTTCAACCTCCGCGTCCAGCAGGCCCCTGAGAGTGCTGGCGTCGTCAGTATCCACAGTCGCATTAATGTCGCCGCCCTCGGCCGTCATCTGCATGGTTGAATTGCGCGCGGAGGAGTTCAACACATCAGCGGTGCGGACAAATGCGCGTACCGTAACCAGCCTGCAGTCGTACCGGGAATAGCTCAGGTCCTTGAAGGTGACAGGAACGGCAGGAGGCAGACTGCCGTGGCCCAGCAGCTTGATGTCGCTGCTCAGAACAAAGGGCCGAAAGCTCTCGTGAGTGGTGCCTTGAACCCGGATGCGGTCGCCGGGGAAGAGCTTGAGTGGGGTGTTGGCTTGAACATAGATTGCGGTATCGCCGTCCTGGACGAACAGCGTCCGCTCATAGGAACGGAAATAGGTCACCGTGGCCTCAAACACGACGGGAAGGTGATGGCTCGCCTGTTCGTTGGTCAGGGTGTGAATGGCGCTGAGGGATCTGAGCAGAGTCGGTTGTGCCGAGAGGATCCGCATAAGGGATCCCAGCAACAGCGCAACTGCGAAATACCGCAACTTCATGGAAAAACCACCCAGGGAGTCAAATGCCCCCTCTCTGCTGTCACTCCGGTCCGCATGCACCAACGGCGCACGACCGCCAGCCGCACTGGAGCGTTGTTCAACGTCTATTCATTTCGTTGCTGTGTAGTCTTACACGTACCAGATTATGGTGTAATAGTCCTTTCGGGTTATTCCGGGGACACCCTCCCGAGGTCTCGCATACGCGGCACCGAATCCAACCCCTCAATCCCGTACCCGTAAGGATCGTCGGCCGTTCGCCGTTGAAAACGCACCATTTCGGAGCGAAAGCCCGCCATGTCGCCCATTTCAGGAATCCCCGAAGCTCAAGCCCCAAATCCGCACGGCGGTCTGCAGTCCCTTCCCACCCGCAAAATTCGTGTCCTAGGCGTCCCGCTGGATATGGGCGCAAGCCGCCGCGGAGTCGACATGGGACCGTCGGCGATGCGGGTCGCAGGCCTGGAGGCGCGGCTGGAAGCGCTTGGGCATCGCGTGACCGATGGCGGCAACATCCGCGTGGAGATTCCCGAGACCCAGGCCTCGGGCAGCGACAAAGCCCGCTACCTGGAGCCCATCGCCGAAATCTGTACGCGCATCGCGGAGGCGGTCTTGAAGACGCTGGAGGAGGGCATGACTCCGCTGCTGCTGGGCGGCGATCACTCCCTGGCGGCCGGGTCGGTCTCAGGGATTGCGGAGTTCTACCGCCGGCAGAACCAGAAGATCGGCGTGCTGTGGATCGACGCGCACTCCGACATCAATACCCCAGAAACATCGCCCTCAGGCAATGTGCACGGGATGCCGCTGGCCGCCTTGCTTGGCCTGGGCCCGGAGGAGCTAAGTAACCTGTTTGGATACGCGCCCAAGATTGCGGCTGAGAATACGGTTCTGATCGGGTTGCGGGACATCGACGCCGCGGAGCGCGCCAACATCAAGCGGGCGGGCGTGGCGGAAGTGTACACCATGCGCGATATCGACGAACGCGGCATGCGCGCGGTGATGGAAGAAGCGCTGCGGGCGGCCGGACGCGGCACAGTGGGCTATCACGTGTCGCTGGACATGGACTGGATCGACCCCGAGGATGCGCCTGGCGTGGGCACTCCCGTGCGCGGCGGCGCCACCTATCGCGAGGCCCACTTAGCCATGGAGATCCTGGCCGACCACGGGCGCTTGCTGAGCTTTGAAATCGTCGAGGTCAACCCGGTGATCGACGAGCACAACCGTACCGCCGCTCTGGCGGTTGAGCTGGCTTGCTCGGCGTTTGGAAAGAAGATCCTCTGACGGGAAGCGCGTTCGGCCCAACTTGTTCGAATTGCGCTGCATCAGAACTCAAAACGGTCGTTGACCTAAGCGAGGCCCATTACTTCTTGGAGAGGGGCACGTGATCAATCGCTGCCAAGCAGTCAGGCCGTTCACAGCCTCATGATGACGGTTGGAGTGCTGCTCGCCGCGATTCTTGCGGGCGGGATTGCCGCGATCAGCGGTTTTGGGATCGGGAGCCTGCTGACTCCGCTCCTCGCTGTCCGTTATGGAACGAAACTGGCGGTCGCCATCGTGTCGATCCCGCACCTGGTGGGAACGACGGCGCGTTTCATCGGCCTGCGCAAGCAGATCGACAAAAGAGTCTTCCTCAACTTCGGAATTTTGAGCGCGGCTGGCGGGCTTTTGGGAGCACTGCTGAATGCGCACGCAAACAGTCCGGCTCTTGCCATCGTCTTCGGCTGCCTGCTGGTCTTCGCGGGCGTCTCCGGCCTGACTGGCTTGGTCGATCGCATGCATTTTGGCCGGCGCATGGCCTGGTTTGCCGGCACCCTGTCAGGATTCTTTGGGGGGCTGGTCGGCAACCAGGGCGGGATCCGTTCCGCTGCCCTCCTCGGCTTTGATATCCGCAAGGAGGCACTGGTCGCCACCGCCACGGCGATTGCATTGATCGTGGATGCTGCTCGCATGCCGGTCTACCTGACCGTCGAAACCAGGGGGATTGTCAGCGCGTGGCCTCTGCTCCTCACCGCGATCGCCGGCGTATTGCTGGGGACGTTTGGAGGCGTCCGTTTGCTACGACGCATTCAGGAGCGCACCTTCCGCAAGCTCCTGTACAGTCTGATTCTCGCGCTGGGAATTTACATGTTGGTCCATGGTGCTAAGACATGACGCGGTCGGGGCACCCAGTATGCGCAGTGCTGAAAGCCAATCTGAATGATCCCTTCTTGTCACGGCCGCGAAAGAACCGGCGCGCCAAGGATTCTCTCTGTGGCTCTACACTGGCTCTGTAAGGAATCCTGCATCTTCAATCGGTGACCAATAACGCAATGGCAAAAAAACTGCGCGTAGGCATTCTGTTTGGCGGGCGCAGCGGCGAACACGAGGTTTCGCTGCTGTCGGCTGCATCCGTTCTCATGGCAATCGATCGCAAGAAGTTTGAGGTGGTGCCCATTGGCATCACCAAGGAAGGCCATTGGCTGGCGGCAGCCGATGCGCATGGCCTTCTCGAAGGCGATACGAGCGCGGTCGCGAGCCGTCTGCGCGCCGGCGATCCGGGAGCGACTCCCGGCGCAAAGCTGCTGCAGGAAGGCATGCCGATGCTGCTGGCGCCGGAACCGTCCGCGGCGACAGTGAAGGAAGTTGCTTCATCCGAGGTTCAATTGCCGGGTAAATCCCGCCTCGACAGCAAGTCCCTCGACGTCGTGTTTCCGGTGCTCCACGGCACTTTCGGCGAGGATGGCACCATCCAGGGCCTGTTTGAATTGGCCGGCATCGCGTATGTCGGATCGGGCGTGCTGGGCTCGGCGGCCGGCATGGACAAAGACGTGATGAAGCGCCTGTTCAAGGATGCCGGGCTGCCCATTGTGAAACACGTGACCGTGCTGCGCAGCGAGTGGGAAAAGTCGCCGAAAAAGTTGGTTGCGAAAATCGAAGCCGCGCTCAAGTATCCGGTCTTCGTAAAGCCGGCAAACCTGGGTTCGTCGGTGGGCATCAGCAAGGCGCACGACCGCAAGGAACTCGGACCGGCGCTGGACGAGGCCGCGAAGTATGATCGCAAGCTGGTGATCGAGCAGGGCGTGGGCGGGGCAATGCGGCGCGGAAAGCTGGACGGCAAGGCACGCGAGCTGGAGGTAGCCGTCCTCGGCAATGACACGCCGCAAGCCAGCGTCGTTGGCGAGATTATTCCTGGCAAGGAATTCTACGACTACGAGGCGAAGTACCTCTCCGAGGGCTCCATTCCCGTAATTCCGGCGAAGCTCACACGTCCCGAATCGAAGACGATCCGCGAAATGGCCGTGAAGGCATTTCAAGCCTGCGATCTGGCGGGCCTCGCGCGCGTCGACTTCCTGATGGAGCCTGGCGGCAAGCGGCGCATTTATTTGAACGAGGTGAACACCCTGCCCGGCTTCACCAAGATCAGCATGTATCCCAAGCTGTGGGAGGCAACCGGCCTCAGCTACCGCGACCTGATCACGCGCCTGATCGAGTTGGCCATTGAACGGCAGCAGGAGAAGAACCGAAATACTTACAGCCGGAGCTAGGGAACAGGGAACAGATTAAAGAACCCCGGTGTCTAACGAACGAG
>WNGK01006039.1_pt1 | contig 14007 bp, 9 predicted proteins | sample 5400601 | NCBI WGS metagenome assembly WNGK01 (sample SAMN13153376, study PRJNA577476) | soil metagenome | isolation source: 60 cm soil or saprolite under Garry oak tree replicate 1 | place: USA:California | collected 2016-06-15 | reverse complement strand
CACGCGCACCAATTTCTTTAACGAAGAACATGAACGGATGCTCACCACGCTGGCCGCGCAGGTCGCCATCGCCATAGAGAATGCCCGCCTCTACCAGGCAGTCATTCGCCAGGAACGGCAACTGGAGCGCGATATCGCCATGGCGCGCGAGGTGCAGCTGCGCCTGCTGCCCACTGTACCTCCAGAGCACATTCATGCCGAGATGGCGGTGCGCTTTTTACCCGCCCGCACCATTGGCGGCGATCTCTACGACTTTCTCGAATACGGCCCCCATCAGAGTGCCATCGTGCTGGGCGATGTGAGCGGCAAAGCAGCGCCAGCAGCGCTGTTCGCAGCGCTCGTCAGCGGCATTATGCGGTCGGCAGCGCATCAGCGGCTTGAACCGGCAAAGATGCTGGCCACGCTCAACGATGCCCTGCAGGAGAGACGCCTGGAGTCGCAGTATGTCGTCATGCTGTATGCGCTCTGGAATGACGAGAACCAGACCCTGCAAGTGGCAAACTCCGGCGCCGTGCAGCCGGTTTTTTGCCGTTCGGGACAATCAACAGTGGTGCGCGCCGAGGGCTTTCCTTTAGGCATGTTTCCGGACGTAACGTACGAAGAATTTTCGATCGCCACACAGCCGGGCGACGCCATTGTCTTTGTCTCCGACGGTATTCTCGACGCGGAGAACGCAAAGGGCGAGATGTACGGCGATGACCGTCTCGCCAGAATGCTTTGCTCGCATCGAGATCACGCAGCCGCGAACATCGCTGAAGCCATTCTCAACGACGTCACACGCTTTCAGGACGGCCACGATCGCTTTGACGATGAAACCATTATCGTGCTGAGAGTGCGGTGAGGACAGTGGACAGGAATCAGTGAACAGTGAACAGAATGGCCCGATCACTATCAGGGTCCAGCATGCGTCCTTCCCACAGAGCCCTGACCCCTGCTTTTAGTAAACTGAATGGAACTCATTTCTGGAGCCCTCTTGCACAGCGCAACCGAAGAACGCATCATCCGCCCGGCACGCAATGTTTTCGGCAGCTTGCGACTGCCCGGTGACAAATCGATCAGCCATCGCTACGGAATGTTTGCAGCATTCGCCGAAGGCACTTCGCGTTTTACGAATTTCTCCACCGGTGCCGATTGTGCCTCGACCCTGCAGTGCATGCAGGCGCTGGGTGCAAGCGTTAAGCATGACCAGCGGACGATTGAAGTCACCGGCGTGGGCGGCCGGGTAACGCCGTCGACTGAACAGCGTATCCAAAAGCCCCTTGAGGCTATGGGAGCGCGCCTGACACTCACCGAAGGCCACGCTCCGATTCTCATCGAGGGCTCGCCTCTCAGGGCGATCGACTACACCACGCCTGTCCCCAGCGCACAGGTGAAGACCTGCGTGCTGCTGGCTGGTCTGCAAACCGAGGGGACCACGACAGTCCGTGAATCGTTGCGCACGCGGGATCACAGCGAACTGGCTTTGCGCGCCTTTGGGGCCACGCTCACGCGCACCGTCGATTCCGTCTCGATAGCGGGACCGCAATCGCTGCATGCCATCGACGCGGCGGTTCCGGGCGATATCTCTTCCGCGGCCTTCTTTCTTTGCGCGGCTACTCTTTTTCCGGGATCGCAATTAATTCTCGATTCGCTTGGGCTGAATCCCACCCGCGCCACGCTGCTTGACGTTCTTACCGCGCTGGGCGCACACATCAGCGTGCTGAATCTTGAAGAGAGGAATTCCGAACTGGTGGGCACCGTTCAGGTAACCGCCCCGCCTGAAGGACTGTTATCGACCGAAGTCAGCGGCGCGTTGGCTGCGCAGCTCATCGACGAACTGCCGGTGCTGGCCGCCATCGCACCCTACACCAGCGGCGGCATCCGCATCCGCGACGCAAAAGAGCTTCGGGTGAAAGAGTCGGACCGCATTGCGCTGGTCGCCAAAAATCTGCGGGCCATGGGCGCCGAGGTGGAGGAGTTTGAAGACGGCCTCGATGTTCCGGGCGGCCAGACCCTGCACGGCGCCACGATTGACTCAGGCGGCGACCATAGGATTGCCATGGCTTTCAGCGTAGCCGCGCTGCGAGCAGAGGGAGACACGCTTATTCAGGGCGCTGATTCCGCCGCGATCAGCTTTCCTGAGTTCTTCGATTTGCTGGACATGGTTGCTGAACGCTGAACCTCTACTTAACCCTAAACCAACATAGCCCGGCTCGCGGCCGGGCTATGTTGATGAGATGTGAGTGTGCGTTACCGCGTAGAAGGCAGCGCTGTCGGAGCCACGCGCCGATCGGTCGCAGGCTGCAACCCAGGAATTGCCGGAGCCGCTTTCACTTCACCCGTGGCCGCATCGTTGAGGTTGATGCCGTAGTGCTGCAGCGTCGAAGCCAGAATCTGATACAGCGCTGCGCGATCCTTCGCGTAGGTTGCGTTGGCGTTGATCAGATTGTTCTCGGCCACGGCAAGATTGCGCTGTTGCAACAGCACATTGGCTGTGGTAGAGGCTCCGAGTCCGAGCTTTTTCTCTTCGGAATCACGGCTCTGATGCGCGAATTCCTGTGCGGCGGTGGCAGCCTGCACCTGCGCGCGATCGTTGGTCAACGCATAGAGCTGGCTCACAACCTGCATGTGGATCTGCGTGTAGAGCTGTTCGAGGTGCAGTTCGGCCTGGCGGTACTCAATCAACGACCGCGCCTGATCTGCCTGGGCCGTGCGGTTGCGAAGAGGAATATTCAGGCTGAAACCGACGCCCTTGTCGGGTGAGGTGCCGTTCACCAGGTTGTTCAGCACGTCCGGATATCTGATCGTCGTCGGCGCCGCGCACGAGAATCCGAAGATGTTGCAGCCCGCGTTGGGGGAGCCGCCTGCTGCTTGCGCCCCGTAGAAGCCATACACATCGAGCGTCGGAAGAAGCGCGTTGCGGGCTCCGCGAAGCGTGATCCCGTCTTTCTTGATGGAGAGCACAGCCTCTTCGAGCTCGGGACGATTGCTGAATGCCTGCTGCACCAGTTCCTCAGACGTCAACTTCTCTTCAGGAAGCTGCTCAAGGCTAACGCGGTCGGTGGGAATGATCGGAGCAGAAACCAGTGCGGGATCGTTGAGGTTACGAGCAATGGCCTGCTTGAGAATCAATTGCTGATAGTTGAGGTTGCTCTGCGAGCTGATGAGGGCCTGCTTGTCGGTGGCCACGGTCGACTGGGCATTCACTACATCCAGAGGAGCCATGGTGCCGATGTCAAGCTGCTTCTTTGTATCGCTCTCAAGTTTGCTGCTCTGATCAAGAGCGCGCTCCTTGGCCTGCACATCTTCATAGGCGCTCACTACCACCCAGTAGATATTCTCCACCTGGTTGACGGTAGCAAGAATTTGCTGCCGGAAGGTCGCGTCGGTGATGCGCCGGTCAAGAATCGCTTCGTACATGAAGCGCTTGTTGACCCAGATGCCCGCCCCCTGCAACAGATGCTGCGTTACGGTGGCCTTGAAATTGGACTGCAGCGCGGGACTGAAGCTGCTGAACGGGCTGGTGGATGAAACTCGGTTATTGTTCCACGCGAGCGCAGCCGAAGTGCCGGTGACGAATCCCTGGTTGTAAGTGAAGTTGTACTGGTCGGTGTTCGTGAACGAACGAGGCGAAAAAGCACCGGTCTGCGGCGACTTGGCGCGCTCCAATTGAACGGTACCGGCAAGCACGGGGTCCAGTTGCTCCGGCGTCGGTCCGGCGCCGTCAGAACTCAAAACGATACCCGCTGTACCGGTTGTAGCTCCGGAGACGTTGCCGGGCGCGCCGCTGGAACTCAGGGTCTGCGATGTTCCGCCCAGCGTATTCTGCAACACTGTCGCACCGACGCCCCGCAGCCCTGATCCAGCCTTCGACCGCAAAATGTCGAGGTCGGCGATATCGAGGTAGTAGCGCGCGATGGCGATGTCGTAGTTGTTCTCGAGAGCCAATGCAATGGCGTCGGAAAGGCTCAAGTAGATCTTTCCGTCCTTCACCAGGTCGGTGAGGCGAACTGAATTGGTGAAATTCGCCTTGGCAATCGAAGTGGGCCGGTACTTGTTGATGGGGTTGCCCAACATGCCGCCCGCCGGCTTTGTGAAGTCGCGAGCCGATGACCGCAGATACAGCGGTTCAGTCACGGTCGGCGTTGGAGCTGAAGGGAGGTTCGATCCAGCCTTATCAGGGGTCGTTGCCGTAGCCTGCTGGGCAAATCCTGAAGGCACTCCTGCAATCAGCGACAGCATGACTGCCGCTACAGCGCGTAGCCTGTTACCTGCCTGCCCGCGTACTGCGCGCACAGCATCACTCTGGCGCTCAAACACACGTGTACCGTACAAATGCATGATTCCTCTCCACGATCGGTTGAGGCATGTGGGTTGCCATTCATCAAGACGGACGGAGACCGGCTCCGGACGCAAAATTATGATTTCCCGCGGCGTTTTACCGCTTTTGCTGCCAACCTGCGGTTATCGCTCTCCGGTCAATACGCGCTCGGCCCGCGATTCGTTCCCGCAATGGCCTCATACGATTCGCGATTCGGCGCCGCAACACTTCCACGGTTTGCAGAAACCTGAGTATATCCCACCTCGCTGTCGCAGCCTGTGACCCCGGGACAGTCGGGTACCCTGTTAACAACGTCGCCTTATCCATGCCATCTCTGTGAATCAGACCGCCCAATCCGAATCTCAATCGCAGGCCGATCTGCGGACCTGGAAGCTGACCGTGGCTTATGACGGCACGGATTACAGCGGCTGGCAGGTTCAGCCCGGGCAGCGCACCATCCAAGGCGAACTGCAGGCCGCTCTCGGCCGCGTCACGGGCGAAGCGCCTCTCCCTCAAGGCTCGGGCCGCACGGACGCCGGGGTTCACGCGCTGGCGCAGGTGGCCAGCTTCGGACTGCAGGCGGCGATTCCCGAGGACAATCTGCGCCGCGCCCTTAACCGGACTCTTCCGGCCGCCATTCGGGTAATTGAGACGAAGATCGCGGCAGACCAATTCCATGCCCGGCACTCGACCGTGGCGAAGACATATGAGTATCGGGTGTTTCTGGAACGGCCCCGCCAACGCGCCAAATTGCCGGAGCGCGACACCCAGTGTCCGCCGTTCCTTGCCCGATACGTCTACGCTTATCCTTGGCCGATGCAGTTGGAGGCGCTGCAGGCGGCAGCACTGGCCTTTGTCGGCACCCACGACTTTCTCAGCTTCGCGGCCACCGATCCCGATGTTAAGACGCGAACGGGCGGGCAGGATACAGATTCCGAGCCGGACGAGGAAGACGGAGCAACAATTCCTGCTCCCAGTGCAGTACGAACGATCTTCTCCTCAGCCTGGGAGCAACGTCCGATCGAAGAAGGCACCCTCCTCGTCTATCGCGTCCGAGGAAATGGCTTCCTGCACCACATGGTCCGCAACCTTGTGGGAACCATGCTCGATGTGGGCCGGGGCTATCGAAGCGCCCGCGAGATCCCTGCCATGATCGCGGCGCGCGCCCGAGCCGCCGCTGGCCCGACCGCGCCAGCGCGGGGACTATTTCTGCATTCTGTCGAATACGGTTTGGATTCCGGTACTTGAGGGACGATTCTCACCTCGCCCCTTTGCGGTAATCGGACGTCGATTCGAGACACACCGCTCCCCTGCTACCCTGAAGTCATTGGTATGTCGATCTTTTCGCGTACTTCCGCGTTTTCAAGGGTGACGACCCTGGCCTCGAAGCGGCCGGTACACACCGCTTTTGCGTGGCTGCATGGGAACCCGAAGACCATCATGGACTGGCAGGCGGAACTGTGCGCTATTCCCGCTCCTCCGTTCGGCGAACAAGCCCGTACGGAATGGCTGGCGGCACGCTTCTCTGAAGCCGGCCTCTGCAAGTTGGCAATCGATGACGCGGGCAACGTGATGGCTTTTCTGCCTACTCCGCATCTTTCCCCCGAAAGCACTGGCCCGGTTGTTGCGCTGTCGGCCCATCTCGACACGGTTTTTCCCGCGGGAACTCCACTGAATCCAGTCCTCAAGCCCGCCGACGGAAGCGACCGCCTCGAAGCACCGGGTGCCTGCGATAATGGCGCCGGCGTCGTGGGCATGCTTGCGCTTGCCCACGCGCTGGTCCGATCCGGGGTCGAACTTCCAACACAACTACTCTTTCTGGGAAACGTAGGAGAAGAAGGCGAAGGCGACCTGCGCGGCGTCCGCCATTTTTATGCGCAAAGAGCGCTGGCGGGCCGGATCGCCGCTCATATCGTGCTCGATGGCGCGGGGGCCGACTCAGCGGTAACGCAGGCCCTCGGAAGTCGGCGTTTCCAAGTGACGATCACCGGCCCCGGCGGCCACAGCTTCACCGACGCGGGCACACCAAACCCCATTGCGGCGCTGGCGTCGGCGCTGGCCACCGTGGCCGCAACGCCTCTGCCGGACGAGCCCCGAACAACGCTCAACCTCGGCACCATTCACGGCGGCACCAGCGTGAACTCTATTCCTGAAAGCGCCGCTGCAACCATCGATTTCCGCTCGACGAGCGCCGCGGAGCTGGTGCGTCTTGAAGTTGCGCTGTATCGCGCTGTTGAAGATGCCGTGGAGTTTTGGAACACCAAGACAAAGGCCGAGTCAGCCCGTATTCGTGCCCCACTCGCTTACGCCATTGACGTTATCGGGAATCGCCCTGCGGCCCAGTTGCCGGATCAGTCGCCTCTGCTTGAGGCCTTGCGGGCCGTGGATCGCCATCTCGGACTTCAAACCGGCGTCCGGCTCGGCTCGACCGACGCGAATATTCCGCTTTCACTGAACATTCCATCACTCTCGATGGGCGCGGGCGGCGAGGGCGGCGGAGCCCACACCATGGCGGAGTGGTACTCCGCGAAAGACCGCGAAGTAGGACTGCGGCGGGTGTTGCTGCTGACTCTGGCAATGCTGGAGTGGGCTGTGGAGCAGTAGCGGGGGTCTGCTAAACTCCGCCCATGCGCACCTGCATTTCGCTGCTTGCCGCCGGCCTTGCTCTCACTCCGTTTAGCCTCGCCCAAAGATCGGCCGCACGCCACACGGCCAACAAGACGCAGAAAGTACAAGTCCGCGTAGCGACTCAAGCCGACATGATTTTCTTTCATGGCGTGATCTACACGGGCACGGGTTTTTCCGAGGACAAGCCGCAGATCGTTGAGGCTATGGCTGTCGGTGGCGGCAAGGTGCTGGCAGTCGGAAAGACGGAATCGATGATGCTGCTCGCCGGGCCGCATACGCGTCTTCGCGACCTTGATACCGCCCACACCGGCACATTCATTTTTCCCGGCTTCAACGACGCGCACACTCACCTGGGCGGCGCGGGACGCACCAGGCTCAACATTGACCTGACCGGCGTCAAGTCGCTTGCCACGATGCTCGATACGATAGGCACCGCCGCAAAAGAAGCCCCTGAAGGTCACTGGCTCACCGGGGGCAACTGGGATCACACTCTTTGGGCGCAAAAAATCTTGCCCACGCGGCAGGATCTCGATAAGGTCAGCGGCGGTCATCCCACGTTTCTCAATCGCATCGACGGCCACATCGCCATCGCCAACTCGGCAGCGTTGACGGCCGCCGGCGTTACCGGAAAAACCAAGGCGCCGCAAGGCGGAGCCATCGATCTCGACGCCAGCGGCGAGCCCACCGGCATTCTGCGCGAGTCTGCGCAAGATCTGGTCTACAAAGTAATTCCGCCACCCGGCCACGACGAGCGCCGCCGCGGCGATGAACTGGCCATCAACGATGCCCTCGCCCACGGCGTCACCTCAGTGCAAGACTTCAGCAACTGGGAGGATTTCCTCATCTTCGAAGAGATGGAAAAGGAAGGCAAGCTCAACCTACGGATCAGCGAGTGGCTGCCATTCAAAGACTCGCTCGAAAGCCTGACGAAGATGCGCGCCCATCACGACCCCAACGATCCGCTGCTGCATACCGGCATGCTCAAGGGCTTCATGGATGGCTCGCTGGGCTCGCGCACAGCGGCCATGAAGGCTCCCTTCGCAGACGATGCGGCCAACACGGGCCTGCCCCAATTCGATCAGCCGGAACTCAACAAGTTGGCGGATGAGCGCGCAAAAGCGGGCTTTCAGCTAGGCTTTCACGCGATCGGCGACAAGGCCGCTGCCATGGCGCTGGATGCCTATGCGCAGCCCGGCGTCTCCCGCATTGCGCGCAATCGCATCGAGCACGCGCAGGTGGTCGATCCCGCAGACATTCCGCGCTTTGCGAAGCTCGGCGTGATCGCGTCGATGCAGCCCAATCATCTGCTCACTGACATGAATTGGGCAGAAGACCGGCTGGGTCCGCAGCGCGCCGCGTACTCGTATGCGTGGAAGGCGTTTCTCGATGCGGGCGTGCCGCTCGCGTTTGGCACCGACTATCCTGTCGAACCGGTGACACCGTTTCGCGGGCTTTATGCCGCAGTTACGCGGATGAATGAAGCGGGAACGAAAGAGTACTTCCCCGCCAATAAACTCACGCGGGGACAGGCGCTCTACGCCTACACGCAAGGCTCGGCCTACGCGGAGTTTGCCGAGAAGCGCAAAGGAAAGCTCGTTCGCGGCTTCGACGCCGACTTCATTCTCGTCGATCGCGACCTTTACAAGGTTGCGGCTCCCGCGATTCTCAAGACGAAAGTTCTAAGCACGTATGTAGGTGGCCGCGAGGTCTTCGCAGGTAACAAAGAAACTCAATGAGGTGAGCCATCGCTCGAAAGGATGGCCGCTGAAGGCACGTTCTCTGCAAGCACATGCGCGGCGTTCTTCATTTCGATTCGCATTGTGGGCAGGGCTTCGGGATAATTCGTGCGCACGAACTCAATCATTTTTTCGCGCACGAGGCATCGCAGGTCAAAGCTCTTCGACGCGTTTGCGGAGCTCACGAGGCAACGAAGTTCCATCGTCTTCTCCTTGAGGTCCGTCACCTGGAGCCCAACGACTCGCTTGTCCCACAGCGGGGACTCGCTCACAATCCGCGTCAACTCAGCGCGTAACGGCTCGACGGGCACCGAATAGTCCACGTAAAGGAACGCTGTGCCCAGAATGTCGGAGCCGCTCCTCGTCCAGTTTGTAAACGGCTGCTCGATGATCTGGCTCAACGGCACGATAAGCCGGCGCTGATCCCATATCGCCACCACGACGTAGGTGCTGGTGATCTCTTCGATCCGACCCCATTCGCCCTGAATCACCACGACATCGTCGATGCGAATCGGCTCGGTGAGCGCGATCTGCATCCCTGCCAACAGGTTCTCGGCTGTCGATTTCGCCGCCGTGGCGAGCACCAGCGATGCCAATCCCGCTGAAGCCAGCAGACCCGTGCCGTACTTCCATAAGGCCGCATCATGGAAGCTCCACAGGAGCGCGCCGGCATCCAGCACCACCACCAGGCCGATCAGTATCCGGCGGAAAAACTGCATCTGTGTACGGATGCGACGCGCCCGCAAGTTATCGGGTGCCGCAGTGTCGAATCGGCGTTCAACGATGGCTTGGAATACATAAACGCCGCCCACTCCCAGCCAGCCAAGAAACAGGACCAGCAAGATCTCCACCAACTGCTCAATCCGATCTAGGACCAAAGGGGGAATCCCGGGCACAAATTGAAGTGCGATGAGAACCGCAATCGAAAGGAACGCCGCCCGCGCCGGCTTGGCCAGATATTGGCGCAGGCCTAACCTCCTGAGTTCCGGCCGAGCCTCGCGTCGACGAAGCAGGCGGAAGATCAGGTAATGAATGCCGTTCCCAAACACAACCACGGCCGACAAAAGTAAAACGCCGTAAAGCCAGTCCTTCTGATAAAAGGCGAACAGAGTCATGGGTTGTTCAAACGCCTCCGCACGGTTTGACACTTGGATGCGAGTCTCTCCTGCACAACTTTCCGACCAAGCGTTTGTTGAAGTGGCGGGCGAACAGCGACACCTCTTGCACATACGAGGTCTGGGTGTTCAGGGCGAGATTCCGCACCTGCATGTCTTCGGTCATGCGTTGGCGAAGGGCTGTCATGACGGGCTCCTTGTACGAAATGGAATGTGCTGCAAGCAGCACCTCCATGCTTTCGCAAAGGAACACGCGTAAGGAATCAGCCATGGGTAAAGAAAGGCTACCCAATCAACCTGCACTGAGTCGGACGAAGTAAAGCTCGCGCTACGCAAATACCGCGAAGCGGTTTAGTCCAATTAATGTTACATGAACGGCAAAATTATGTTTACGCATGATTAATACCTACCTTCTTGGCCGAATGACGATCCAGCCGTTCTCGAAGCTCCAATAGATCGGCCACGCGAAACGGCGCGCGCCCGGCCGACGCTTCCAGGAAGGCATCGGGAGGTGCCACATCGGTCAAATTGGTCGCGAAAGAGCGCTGCGTTCCATTACAGTCAAAATAGAAGACCCGATCTGTGTAAGAACTATTTATTTGTCGGCTCCGATTGCGGTGGCGAACGTGCCGCCGCCATGTACAGCCTGATCGGATCGGCAAAACTCAACGGGCTCGATTCGGAACTCTATCTCCGTTCGGTCCTGGCCCAGATCGCGGACCATCCAATCAGCCGAATCGAGGAACTGCTGCCCTGGAATCTCGCTCTGTCTTTACACACTCAAGCTTCCCAGGCCGCTTAGACACACTCATCAGGTGCCCACCAAAAAGGTCGTGGGCACTTCTAGAGATGACTCCTTAGCCAGGTCAAGAGGGGAACTCAGGACGCTTACCGGGGGGACCAATCAGAACTTGACCGGCAATCTCATCGAGAATACCTGGCCGCTGCGCGTTGTTCGACAATTCGTCCATCTTCAGATTAATGATCACTGAGGCTCGGGTGGTTCGACTTGCGGAGATCCCATAATTAGAGCTTGGTCACGTTCAAGAGAGCTTCGACGAATTTCCTGAGAGCGCGCCAAAGCCTTCTGCGCCAGTTCGGCTTCGCCGAGCTTTCGATACGCCAGGTACAACTGATAATGGACGTTCCCATAACGATCTAACGGCGCGGCCTTCTCAAGTCTCGAGATCGCATCGGCAAACTTTCCCATGCGCACATATGCCGTCCCCAACAAGCCGCTGGCTTCATTCAAATTGGGTTGAAGTTGCAGCGCCCGCTGTAGAAAGGGCACCGCCTTCTCGTTCTCGTTGTCAAGGACGTACAGGCGTCCCAGCAGATAGAGCGTCTTGGTGCGCGAGGGCTCGAGCGCCACGGCCTTCTCCAGCTCACTCTGCGCGTCTCCGTCAGAGCGATTGTCGAGGTAGAATTCTCCAAGTGCTTCGTGAAGTTCTGCCTCATCCGGGCGCAAATGAAGGGCTGCCGCATACTCCTTGATCGCGTCGTCACGATCTCGACGAAGGGCGAAGCCTTCGGCACGCAGCTGGTGAGTTCGCCAAGAGTCCGGATAAGACCCTTCGAGTTGCGCATAAGACTCCGCCCCCAAGGCTTGGTATGTCCGCTCCAACCAATAGCTGGCCTCGGAATTTGCATTTTTGTCGCCATGCACTTGCACTAACGTGTCAGCCGCGCGTTCGTATTGCTGCAATGTAAAGTAGGCTTTCCCGAGAAGGAGGTGGGCCGAGTAGGTCAGAGGCTTTGCTCCTTGAAGCGAGGCTATGCAGCGAGAATAGAGATGGAGTTTGCAGGAATCCGGATTAGGATGTAATTGCGAAGTAGCTCGAGACGCTTGTTCCCATTTTGAGAGATCGCTTTGGAAGGACTGCAATTCGCGCTCTGAAAGAGCGTTTTCATTCATAGAGGCGTAAAGGGCGGCCAATAGAAAACGTCTGGCTGGCCCTTCGGGCTGATCCAGCAAGCGCGATATGCAAACCTGTGCAGTCTCCCTGGTAAGATCGATCGTTGGGAATTCTGGGTACGACTTCAAGAATTCAGGAGAGTTTTGCCACACTGCGCCTACCGAGGCAAGGGCCTCGAAAGCCTGACCTTTGGCCAGTTGAAGGTTTGCCAAGCCAAGCCAAGCCCGCTCGTATCGCGAATCAAGCTGGAGCTCGCGGCGAAATTCTGTTTCTGCGTCTTCTAATTTTCCGGCATGCAGATAGGCTTCGCCGAGCAGTGTATGCAAGCCGGATTGCCGAGGTTCTATGGCGAGGGCCTTCTTGTATTCCTGTGCAGCATCGTCCCAGCGGTCGCGGTCGAATAGCGTATCGCCAAGGAATCGATGCCCCCACGGGGACTCTGGATACAGACGTGCGCCCCGATACGCCAGACGCGCCGCCAGATCCAAGTATTGGTGTCCAATTTTGAACAAGGCCTCGGCCTTGTCGGAATTGAGGTCGGCGACCTGACGGAACTGCTCAACCGCGCCTTGAAAGTTCTCTTGAGTCAAATGATACAAAGCCATGGCGTCATGCGCATCACGGCTGGAAGGATCGAGCTTCAATGCATGCCCAAGGTAGGGAGCTGCTTTTTCTGGCGAGCCAAGTTTAAGGTAATCCATCCCCACAATGACATTGAGGCCAGGCAGGTTTGGCCGTTCTCGAAGAGCACGGGCGAGATAACGGGCTGCCGCGTCATAGTCGAGGAGGCTCTGGTAAGCGAGGCCCAGGTTGACCTGCGCCTCGAGCAGGTTTGGGTCCAGGGCCAGAACCTTCTTGAATTCTTCGGTCGCACGGACAAAATCGCCATGTCTGAGAGCTGCCTGGCCCGCGCGGAAAGATATTTCGATGTCCTGCTCTGACGATTGGGCAAGCGCCAATACGGGCACAAGCAGCGAAAGCGTAAGCAGAGAGAGCGCAATGGCTTTGATGTGAGAATATCTCGCGCTATCGAGCCTCAGGGGAACAAGACTCAGAAGGAATCGAAGAGGAAAGGGAGTCAGTCGAAGTTCCTTCGTAAGCCTCATTGAGCGATTATTAGACCCGGAACCGAATATACCAACCAATGGTCAGAAAAGAATGACCTGAGAAACGCTGTCTCCGGGCGTGCAGAGGCCCGCCCGGAGACAAACGTGAGGAAATCAGAAGGTTGTCCTCAGGGCAAATTGAACGACGCGCGGCAGATTGTATTGCCCGGTCACCTGGCCAAACTGGGAGCCCCAGCCGTTTGGAGGATTAAACTGCACTCGATTGAATAAGTTGAAGAACTCACCCCGGAACTCGACGCCAATGCGACCATCTGGGCCAAACTTCGTGTTCTTAAAGGCGGCGAAGTCAAAGTTCTTTTGTCCGTCGTCACGTATGTTTGGCTCGGTACGCGAATCGGTGCCATAACCATAGTTCGTCGGATCGCCGGCAGTGAATACGGAAGTGTCGTACCACTTAGCGATCTTCTGGTTTTTGGAACCGGAAGTCAGGTGCGACAAGTGAGTTCTTGTCGGCCGTGCACAGCCTACGTTGGGAATACCGGAGTTGCTGAGCGCACCCGGGCAGCCACCGACGATGATCGGGTAGCCGCTCTGGAAAGTGATGATGGTGTTGATGCCCCACCCGCCAACCACCTTGTCGGCGACGCCACTCATGTTACCGCCCAGAGCTTTGCCTTTCCCGATGGGCAAATCCAAAATGCTGCCAAGGACCAGCCGCTGCGGAACATCGAAGCCATCCAGACTCCGCTCGCCGCGGAGGTTATAGGCGTTGGCATCCCCCCAACCTGGGGCCGCGGCCTCGAGCCAATTGATTTCCGAGTTGGTATTGTCGATGAATTTGGAGATCGCGTAGCTGGCAAGCAATTGGGCCCCCGCCGAAAACCGCTTCTGCACCTTCAGTTGCATCGAGTGATAACTCGAATCCCGGTTATCCGGCTCGGCCATTTGGAAGTCATCGAACTGCGGGTAGGGCAGCAGGAACTGGGCTGCCTTTACCGTCGCATTGGTTCCGATGCCGCCAGACTGCACCGGGCCAGTGCATCCCGTACAATTCCCGGCAAACGGATTGGCGACCAAAGCCGTCAGATTTGCCACATCCTGAGAAGTTTTGGGCAGGAATTGCGGTTGCAACTGATCGATATCCTGACCGTGCATGGGCAAATGCGTCCCCTTGGACCCGGCATAGGCGATGTCCACCAGCATGTCCCCACGGAATTGACGCTGAAGGTCCAGATTCCACTGCTG
>WNGK01025138.1_pt1 | contig 14009 bp, 10 predicted proteins | sample 5400601 | NCBI WGS metagenome assembly WNGK01 (sample SAMN13153376, study PRJNA577476) | soil metagenome | isolation source: 60 cm soil or saprolite under Garry oak tree replicate 1 | place: USA:California | collected 2016-06-15 | reverse complement strand
GCGTCGGGCGCGGTGCTCAAGTCCGTGTCGCCGCCGCCCGGCCCCACTCCACCGGCGGCTTGGGAGAGCTGGTTGGGCGATTGCAGCGCCGTGTAGTGCAGGCCGCCGTCGGTGGACTTCCAGGCGAGCGTGCCGGCAGAGAGGCCAAGCTCCGGAGACGTAGAATGTCCCCGTGTTGTCGGCGCGAATCGCGGGCTCCGCTGCGCCGTTCGTGCACGCCGACGCGCCCGGGCAGACCGTCCCAGGCACGGCGCCGAGCGGGAAGTTCTCGAACGTGAACGGTCCCCCGCTCACCGACTGCGCGTGCACGCCGCCCGCCGGCTTGGGTGACGAAAGCGGACGCTCGTCGCAGGACGCGAGGAACAGCACGCATCCCAGGACGGTCAAGCAGGCAGCCCGCCGGGTTCCGTCGTCCGCAAGGTCGATGCTCATGGCTAGCCTCCTGGTCTTGTCGAGGGGTCTCGGTTCCTGGGGCGTCGGCGCAAGTTTCGCACCCCCATGCCGCACTCGAGCAACGATGGGCTGCGACACCGGTCTGCACGAGCCTGTCGCGGCCGCGCAACCCCGGTGTTGCGGCGGCTCGGCGCGGCGAAGTCGTTGTCCTGCACGTGTGGTTGAATGCGCACTCGTCCTGCGGTAGCTTCTGCGCCCCATGAGTGGTCCTCGCTCGGCAACGAATCTCTCGCTGACCCGCATCACCGACGTGCACATCCATGTTCAGCCGTGGCGCGAGCTCAAGCCCAACGTGCTCGAGACGATGTGGAAGAGCCACGGTGCCGAGCGGGACTTGATGATCCAGGTGATGGACGATCCGCGCGCGCTGCTCGAGGTCATGGACCGAGCGGGCGTGTGGCGGGCAGGCCTGGTGAATTACCCCTCGCCCGACGTGATGGGATTCACCGATGCGACCAACGCCTTCGCCGCCAAGTACGCGCAGGCCGACCCGGAGCGATTGCTGCCCTACGGCGGCGTGCACCCCCGCTTCACGAAGGACCCGGCGGGCGACGTGGACCGCCTCGCCGAGCTCGGCATCCGGCTCGTCAAGATCCACCCGCCGCACCAGGGGATGCCGGCGAACGCCTACACGAACGGACTCGAGGCGCTGGGGAACATCTACCGGCGGTGCGAGCAACGCGGCCTACCGGTGATGATCCACACCGGCACCAGCATTTTTCCCGGGGCCCGTTCCAAGTACGGCAACCCGATGGAGCTCGACGACGTCGCGATCGATTTTCCCGATCTCCGCATCGTGATGGCGCACGGCGGCCGGCCGCTATACATGGAGGAGGCATTTTTCGTTTTGCGACGCCACCGGGGGGTGCAGCTCGACGTCTCCGGGATACCGCCCGCCCGCTTGTTGCAGTACTTTCCGCGTCTCTCGGAGCTTGCGGATCGGGTCCTGTGGGGCACGGACTGGCCGAGCCCGGGCGTGACGGACATGCGGATCAACATCGACCAGTTTCTGGCGCTGCCGCTCAGCGACCCGCACAAGAAGGCGATTCTCGAGACCAATGCGCTGGCTCTGTTCCCTGCTGCTCGCTAGCCCCCCATTCATGGCGGCCGCGACCGCCCAGACATCGCGTCCCCCCCACCCCACGTCGCTCCAGTTCGATGTCGCCCAAGTCCCCGCCACGCGCGACTCGTTCGTGTTTCGCCTGCGCGGCGAGGAGCGCGGGTGGGCGGTGTGGCAGTACGAGATTCGCCCGCTGGAAACGACCCAAGAGGTGGTGTATACGGCGACCTCCGAGTTCCGGCCGGTCGAGGAAGAGCGCTTACGCGTCGTCGTGAACCGCCTGACGGGCCAGCCGATCTCCACTTTTCACCACATCGACTTGTACTCGCCGCGGAGCGACACCGTCATGGTGGAGCACGATCTGGAAGTGCAGCGGGGCGAGATCGCCGGTCGCCGCCGGGTGGGGACCAAGAGCGGTGGCGTGAAGATCGTTCCGGTGAGCCACCCCTTCGCCCCGGGAACGGTGCTCTCGGACTACGTCTTCCTCGCAGGCGCCGTATCGAACGCCGGGCCGGGTGATTCGCTCGCCGCTCCGGCGTACAAGGAATTCGACGACTCGCTCGTGACCCTGAGCTTCGTCGCCGAAGCGCCCACCTCGGTCGAGGTCCCCGCCGGCCGGTACGACGTGCTGCCGCTCCGGAGCGGCGGCTTCCGGATCTACGCCACCCGCACGGGCCCCCGCCGCGTGGTGAAGGGCGAGACGCTGGACGGGGCGTTCTCGTTCGAGCTGGTCCGGTCGGGGCAGGTCGTCCCCACCCCCGAATGAGAGGCCGTCTGCGCGTCCCGTCCGTCGTCGGAGGACTGCTGCTCGTGGGCGCGGCGCTCGCTCCCGCGCTGCTCGGTCAGGCGGGACAGATTCCCTACGAAGCGTTCACGCTGCCCAACGGCCTCCGCGTCCTCTACTCGGAGGATCATTCGACGCCCATCGTGTCGGTGGACGTGTGGTACCACACCGGCTCGCGGAACGAGCGGCCCGGCCGATCCGGCTTCGCGCACCTGTTCGAGCACATGATGTTCGAGGGCTCGGCCCATGTGAAAAAGGGCGAGCACTTCCAGCTGATCTCGCGCGCCGGCGGCTCGAACAACGGTAGCACGGCGGAAGACCGCACCAACTACTACGAGACGCTGCCCTCGAATCGTGTGAACTTGGCCCTTTGGCTCGAAGCCGACCGCATGCGGTCGCTCGCCATCACGGACGAGAACTTCCATAACCAGCGGGAGACGGTGAAGGAAGAGCGCCGCCTGCGGGTCGACAACCAGCCGTACTCGCCCGCGTTCATCGACGGCATGACCTGGCCGTTCGACAGCGCCGGGTGCTTCGCCTACGCGCACACCGTCATCGGGTCGATGGACGACCTGAACGCCGCCCAGCTCCCCGACGTCCGGGCGTTTTTCGACACCTACTACGCCCCCAACAACGCCACGCTCGTCGTGGTGGGCGACTTCAAGCCCCTCGAGCTGCGGCACTACGTGAATCAGTACTTCAGCGAGATTCCGCGTCACGCCGCTCCACCCGCCGTGAGCTGCAGCGCGCATCTTGCACCGGGCACGGAGCGGCGCGAGGTGACCGACGTGCACGCCAACCTGCCGGCGGTGCTCCGGATCTATCGCGCGCCGCCCCATGCCGACCCCGACACCCGCGCGCTCGAGCTCCTGAACGTGATCCTCGGCCAGGGCGAGAGCTCGCGCCTGAACGTGGCGGTGGTGCGGCGGGAGAAAGCCGCGCTCGGCACCCAGGTGATCGTGAATCCATACGATTCCCGGCGCGGGCCCGGCGTGCTGCTCGTCCTCGCCATCGCCAACCAGGGCGTGAACCCGCTCAGGCTCGATACCCTCGTCACCGCCCAGCTGGACAGCATTCGAGCGACCGGAGTCACGGACGAGGAGCTGACGAAGGCGAAGAACACCTTCCGCGCGGGCTTCGTCCACACACGCGAGACCACGCTCGGGAAAGCGGAGGAGCTGCATCACTACGACATGTTCCACCCCTCGCTGGCCGAGATCAACACCGACTTGGAGCGCGTTCTGGCCGTGACGGCGGACGACGTGCGCCGCGTGGCGGCCAAGTACCTCGATCCGGCGAACGCGGTCGTGATCGTGGTCAAGCCCGCGGCGGGCGGGGGGGCGCAGTGAGCAGGTGGACGGTGGTCGCGGTTTCGGCCGTTCTTCTCCTGTCCGCCCGTCCACCCTTCTCCCTGTCCGCCCAAGCCTTCCCCACCGCTCCGCCCAAGCCCACCCCCCTCACGCCCGTCCGCTTCCCACCGTTCAAGGAGGCGACGCTCGCCAACGGACTGCAGCTCGTGGTCATCGAGCATCATGAGCAGCCGGTCGTCTCGGCGACGCTGTCGTTCCGCGCCGGTGGGATTTACGACCCGGCGGGCAAGGAGGGGCTGTCCACCCTGGCGGCGGAGCTGCTCTCCAAGGGCACGGACAATCGCAGCGCGGAGCAGATCGCCGCCACGATTGAAGGCGTGGGCGGCACTCTGGCGGCGACCTCGGGAGACGACTTCCTCACGATCTCGGCCGATGCGCTGAGCGACCAGGCGGAGCTCGTGCTCGATCTACTGGGGGACGTGACGCTGCATCCGACGTTCCCGGAGAGCGAGCTTGAGCTGGCGCGCACCCGCGCGCTGTCCGCACTCGCGCTGGAGCTGTCCCAGCCCGGGGCCGTGGCGCAACGGTTCTTCGGGAGCGAGATCTACGGCCGCAACCCCTACGGCCGGAGCGCGACACGCGAGAGCTATCGTGCCGTCACCCGGGACGACGTGACGCAGTTCGTCCGGCAACGGCTCCGGCCGGTCGGTGCGCTGCTGGTGGTTGCGGGGGACGTGACGGACGCCCAGGTGCGGGAGCTCGTGACAAAAGTGTTCGCGGGCTGGCATGGCGCGCCGCAGCCGAGCCCCGCCCTGCCCGCTCCCACCACACGAGTCGCGACCGACATCCTGCTGGTACACCGGCCGGGCTCGGCGCAGGCGAACATCGCGCTCGGCAACACGACCATCCTGCCGACCGACCCGGTCTACTACCCGGGCCGTGTCGCGACTCAGGTCTTGGGCGGCGGGGCGGACTCGCGACTCTTCCTCATCCTGCGAGAGCAGAAGAGCTGGACGTACGGCGCGTACGCTTCCCTGCATCGCTACCGCGGGCTCGGCTACTGGCAGGCGACCGCGGAGGTGCGCACGGACGTGGCCGACAGTGCCTTACGCGAGCTGCTGCATCAAATCGATCGGATCAGGACCGAGACGATTCCGGACTCGGAGCTCGCCGCCACGAAGGGATTCCTCGTCGGCTCCTTCCCGCTCACGATCGAGACGCCGAGCCAGATTGCGAGCCAGGTCGCGAGCGTGAAGCTGCTCGGCCTGGGCGATGAGTATTTGCGGCTGTACCGCGACCGACTCGGCGCGGTGACCGCGCTCCAGGCGCGGGCGGCCGCCGCACGCCTGTACCGGCGCGGCGCGCTCTCGATCGTCGTTGTGGGCGACGGCGCGAAGCTGTACGACCGGCTCCAGGCGATCGCCCCCATGCGGATGGTGGACGTGGACGGCAAGCCGCTCACGCCGGCGGATCTCACCCCACCGACGGGGCCCGTCGCGCTGGACGCCACGCAGCTCGCGGCGCACAGCGACAGCTCGCGCGTCGTGATCCAGGGGAATCCGGTGGGGTTCACGGTTTCGGAGATTCGGCGCTCCGCGCCGGATTCGCTGGTGTACACGGAGCGGTCGAACCTGGCGAACGGCACGTTCCAGCAGCAGACCACGCTCGTGCTCGAGCCGGCCAGTGGGGTGGTGCGGCAGGTCGATCAGGTGACGACCCAGCAGGGCCAGAAAGCCGAGACCCACCTCACCTACACCGGAGGCCGGGTGAAAGGCGCGAGCGCGGCGCCGCAGCGGGACGGATCGGTGAAGCGTTTCGAGATCGATACGACGCTGCCGCCGGGAACGGTGGACGAGAACGCCGTCCCGTTCGTCGTGCCCGCGCTCCCGCTCGCTGCCGGTAAGACCTTCGCGATGACGTTCTTCACGCCGAGCGAGAATGCCATCAGGGTGCTCACGTTCAAGGTGGGTGCCGCGGAGGCCGTTACCGTTCCGGCCGGCACGTTCCAGGGATTCCGCATCGACGTGACCGGCTCGCGGGTGCCGTTTACGATGTACGTGGGCACCGAGGCGCCCCGCCGCCTGCTCAAGACGGAATTCGTGGGACAGCCGTTCGTCGTCGAACTCGTCAAGTAACTCGGGGACCACGGAGGACACCAGCATGCGGTCATTGTTGTCTCTGCTGCTCGCATTCGCGGGCGCGTGCGCGTCGGCCGGCGCCCGAGCGGCGCAGACGCCCGCCCGAGAGCTCGAGCGTCACGCGCCCCCAATACCCATCCGCCTACATGCGGCACGCCAACCCGCCGGTCGTGATCCGGAACGCCACGATCATGACCGCCACGGGTCAGGAGGTCCCCAACGGCTCGATCCTGCTCAAGGACGGACGGATCGTCGCCGTGGGAGCGAAGGTCGACGCCCCTACCGACGCGGTGGTCGTGGATGGGACGGGCAAGTACGTGACGCCCGGGCTGATCGACGACCACTCGCACATCGGCGTGTACGCCGCGCCGGGGACCGATGCCGAGTCGGACGGCAACGAGGCGACGAATCCCGTGACGGCCGAGGTGTGGGCGGAGCATTCGTTCTGGCCCCAGGACCCGCAGATCCCGCTTGCGATCGCCGGCGGGATCACCACCATCCAGGCGCTGCCGGGCTCGGCTAACCTGATCGGGGGGCGCAGCGCGATCCTGAAGCTCATCCCGGCGCGCACCGTGCAGGAGATGAAGTTCCCCGGCGCGCGCTACGGCCTGAAAATGGCCTGCGGCGAGAATCCCAAGCGGGTGTACGGCCGAAAGGGTGGTCCCTCGACACGCATGGGCAACATGGCGGGTTACCGCGCCGCGTTCATCCTGGCGGAGGCGTATCGACGCAAATGGGACGCCTGGAATAAGGACCACAAGGGCGATCCGCCCGAGCGCAACCTCCGACTCGAGTCGCTGGCCGAAGTGCTGCGCGGGAACATGTACGTGCAGAACCACTGTTACCGCGCCGACGAGATGGCTCAGATGCTCGACCTGGCTCGCGAGTTCGGGTTCAAGATCCGCTCCTTCCACCACGCGGTGGAGTCGTACAAGATCGCCGACCTGCTCGCGAGGGAAGGGACATCGGTCTCGGTGTGGGCGGACTGGTGGGGGTTCAAGGAAGAGGCGATGGACGGGATCCAGCAAAACGCCGCCCTGAACCAACAGGCGGGCGGTCGGCCGATCATCCATTCGGACGATCCGGGCGGCATCCAGCGGCTCAACCAGGAAGCCGCCAAGGCGATGTACGCCGGGCAACGGTCCGGCATCCCAATCACGCGCGACCAGGCCCTCCGGTGGATCACGGCCAACCCTGCCTGGGTCCTCGGGCTCGACTCGATTGTCGGAACGCTCGAGCCGGGCAAGATGGCCGACGTGGTGGTGTGGTCCGGCGATCCGTTCTCGGTCTACTCGAAGCCCGTGCAAGTTTACAACGACGGGTGGCTCGCTTACGACCGCAACGATCCCGCGCATCAGCCGCGCACCGACTTCGAGCTGGGCGAGGTGCCCGCGCCCGGGAGCGACCGATGATCGCGCTCTTGCTCGCCCAGACCATTGCCATTACGGGTGGGACGGTGTATCCCGTCTCCGGCCCGAAGCTCGCCAACGCCAGCGTGCTGATCCGCGACGGGCGGATCGTGGCCGTAGGAGCGAACGTGACCATTCCCCCGGGTGCGACCCGCATCGACGCGGCCGGGAAATGGATTACCCCGGGGCTCATTGACGGCGCGGGCCAGCTCGGCCTCGTGGAGATCAGCGCCGTGCCGGGGACGCGCGAGGCGAGCGCTCAGGGCGACACCATCGCCGCGGCCTTCAACGTGGCGGAGGGGATCAACCCCGCCTCGACGCTCATCCCCGTCACGCGGATCGAAGGGATCACCACCGCCCTTGCCGCACCGACCGGCAACCTCGTGAGCGGCCAGGCGGTCCTGATCGATCTCGACGGCGCGACGATCGAGCAGATGCTGGTGAAGTCCCCGGTGGGGATCGTCGCCGACCTCTCGGAAAGCGCCAAAGACGAAGCCGGGGGGTCACGCGCCGCCGTAGCGGATCGGTTGCGCCGCGTGTTTCGGGAGGCCCTCGAGTACGAGCGGCGCAAGGTCGACTTCAGCCGGGCGCAGATGCAGCCGCTATCGGCATCGGCCCGCGATCTGGAGGCGCTGCTGCCGGTGCTCCACGGCCGCGTGGCCCTCATCGCCTACGCGAACCGACGGAGCGACATCGAGACCGCGTTGCGGCTCGCGAAGGAGTTCAAGGTCAGACTCATTCTGGCTGGCGCGGCCGAGGGCTGGGAGATCGCGGCGACGATCGCCGCAGCGGGCGTCCCCGTCCTGGTGGAGCCGATGAACAACATCCCCGGCTACGACGCGCTCGGCGTCCGCTACGCCAACGCGGCCGTCCTCGCCAAGGCGGGCGTCAGGGTCGCGCTGCTCGAGACCGACACCCACAAGTCGCGCAACCTGCGCCAGCAGGCCGGGAACGCCGTGTCCTACGGCATGACGTGGGACCAAGCGCTGCGCGCCGTGACGCTCTCTCCCGCGGAGATCTTTGGAGTAGCCGACCGCTACGGCTCGCTCGAGCCCGGCAAGGTGGCCAACGTCGTCGTCTGGTCGGGAGACCCGTTCGAATTTACGACGGGCGTGGAGCACGTGCTGATTCGGGGCAAGGAGATCCCACTCAAGAGCCGGCAGACGGAGTTGTTTGAGAGGTACAAGAAGCTGCCGCCCAGCTACTAGCCTAGGCGACTGCCTTCGGATAGACGCTCACCCGGAAGCGCTTCTTGTTCTTGTGCTCGAACTTGACCTGGCCGTCCACCACCGTGAACAGCGAATCATCGGACGCCCGTCGGACGTTGGTCCCGGGATGGAATTTCGTGCCCCGCTGCCGGACGATGATCGTCCCCGCGGTGACGAACTCCCCGGCGAAGCGCTTCACGCCGAGGTACTTCGGCCCGGAGTCGCGGCCGTTGCGAGAGGAACCGACACCCTTCTTGTGCGCCATCTTTGCGTCCCTCAGTCCTTGAGCTTGACGTCCGCGATCTTCACTTCGGTAAACGGCTGCCGGTGCCCGGCGTGGCGCCGGTACCCGGTGCGACGCGCGAACCGGTAGATCTTGATCTTCTCGCCCTTGCCGTGGCGCACGACCTCGGCCGTGACTTTAGCGCCTTTTACAACCGGCTTCCCCGCGTGCACCTGCTTGCCGTCGCTCGCGAGCAGCACGCGGTCGAACGTCACCTTGCTCCCGGGCTCCGCTTCGAGCAGCGGGATCTTGATCGTGACTCCGGGCTCGGCGCGAAACTGGGCGCCCCCGGTCGAGAAAATGGCGTAGGTCATGGGTCGCGGATCTTAAAGAGGGGCTTACGGATAGTCAAGGTTGGGGAGGTTGGAGGAGGTTAGGGGAGGTTGCGCCGGTGACCATCAGCCTCCCCTAACCTCCCCAACCTCCCAAACCTCCGTTCACGCGACGGCATACTGCTCAGTCACGTCTCTCCCCGCGGGCTTTGCCATCATGCGGAATTCATCGAGCCGCATCATCGGGTCGTCGCGCACCTCCAGCTCGAGTCCCGTTTGCTTCTCGAGCTGTCGTAAGAAGTTCGGCTCTTGCTCCACGAGGTACAGGGCGACATCGGGGTGCAGCCGCACGGCCAGCTGCCGTTCCTTGTGGTCCGCACCGGCCCGCTTGAGGGAACGCTCCATGCGCCGCACCACGACTTCGGGACGGAACACCCGTCCCGTGCCATGGCACGTCGGGCACTCCGCGGTCATCGATTGCCACAGCGACGGGCGCACCCGCTGCCGCGTCATCTCGATCAGGCCCAGCTCGGATACCGCGAACGCCTTGGTGCGCGCCCGGTCGCGTGCAAGATGGGCGCGCAGCTCCTGGAGCACCTTGTCCCGGTTGCCGCGGGATTCCATGTCGATGAAATCCACGACGATGATGCCGCCGATGTCGCGCAGCCGCAGCTGGCGCGCGACCTCGCGCGCCGCCTCGACATTGGTCTTCAGGATCGTGCTCTCGGGATCCTTCTTGCCGGTGTAGCGGCCCGTGTTCACGTCGATCGAGGTGAGGGCTTCTGTCGGCTGAATGATCAGGTAGCCGCCGGTCGGCAGCTCCACCCGCGGCTTGAAGAGACTCCGGATCTCCGCCTCGATGTCGTACTCGTCGAACAGGGACGTCTCGGCCTGGTACAGCTTCACCCGGTCCAGCAAATCGGGGTCGATCTGCTTCAGGTACTGCACCACCTCGTCATGCAACACCTTCGAATCGACGAGCAGCGAGTCGACTTTGTCCGAGAACAGGTCGCGGATGATGCCGCGCGTGAGCGACGTCTCCCGTTGCAGCAATGCGGGCGCCCGCACCGACCCCGCCTTGCGCTTGATCTTCTTCCACAGGCCGTACAGGTGTTCGATCTCGCGCTTGCAGCTCTGCTCCGTGAGGTCTTCGGCGACGGTACGGATGATCCATCCGCCCGCCCCCGGCTCCTTGGGGACGAGTTTGGACACCAGGTCGCGCAGCTTGGCGCGCTGTTCCCTGTTCTCGATCTTGCGGGAGACGCCGACTTTGGAGGCGAACGGCATGTAGACGAGGAACCGCCCGGCCAGCGAGATCTGCGCGGTGACGCGCGGCCCCTTGATCAGGTCGGAGGCGTGGAGAAAGGCGCTCTTTTCCGCCCCGATGTTGACGAACGCGGCCTGTATCCCCGGAAGCACGGCCTCGACCGTGCCGAGGTAGATGTCGCCCACCATGCGGCGGGCGTCCGGACGATCCACCAAGAGCTCAACAAGGCGGTCGTCCTCCAGGATCGCTACGCGAGTTTCGCGTGCGGTCCCGCTGATCAGAATTTCCCGTTTCAAAGCAAGTGCCCTCGACCCCGGTCGGCCAACAGCCGGTCGGGATCCTACGATTGTTCCAGCAAGAACTCATTCCGAGTTGATCGGCTGAGGATGGGCTGAACCGATTGGAGCGGTCGCCTGCGGGCAGCGTTGCAATGACGCCACGTAGTGCGGACAGACCTCGCATCCAATGCATGATCTAAACATAAGTGGGCTTGCAACTTACGTCAACAGCCCCGAGATTTATCAGGCAAATGCGCACTTCTCTGCTCCGTTCCCTCGCGGGGGGTTTCGTCCTGACCGGCATGTTCACGAGCGCGGCGCCCGCCGGGGCCCAGACGCTCCAGTATCCAGCCGCTCGCAAGAGCGATGTGGTCGACGACTATCACGGGACCAGAGTCCCCGATCCGTACCGCTGGCTCGAGGATCCGGACTCGCCCGAAAGCCGCGCCTGGATCGAGGCGCAGAATCGGCTGACCGCCGCCTACCTCGCGGAAATCCCCGCGCGCGGCACGATCCGCGAGCGGCTGACGAAGCTTTGGAACTATCCGAAGTACGGCACGCCGTTCCGGAAGGGACGCCGCTACTTCTTTTTCAAGAACGACGGTCTCCAGAACCAGTCGGTCCTGTACCGGCAGGCGTCGCTTACGGCGGACCCGGAGACGCTGCTCGACCCGAACCTCTTGTCCGAAGACGGCACGGTGGCCATCTCCACGCTGGCGGTCTCGGATGACGGGCGGCTCCTCGCATACGGTACGTCCGCCAGCGGCTCCGATTGGGAGGAGTTCCGCGTGCGCGACGTCGCGACGGCCCGGGATCTCTCGGATCACCTGAAATGGATCAAGTTCTCGGGGGCTTCGTGGACCAAGGACGCCGCCGGCTTCTTTTACAGTCGCTACCAGGAGCCGACCAACAAGGCGCTCACCGACGTGAACCGGTTCCAGCGGGTCTACTATCACCGGCTGGGCACCGACCAGTCGCAGGACCGGCTCGTGTACGAGCGCCCTGACCAGCCGGATTGGGGGATGAATGCCGAGGTGACGGACGATGGGCGCTACGCGGTGCTGAACGTATGGCTCGGCACCGACCGACGGAACCGGGTTTACTACCTCGACTTGCAGGACCCGAAGCGCCCGAAGGTCACGGGGGACGTGGTGCGACTACTCGACGACTTCGACGCGAGCTACGGATTCGTGGGGAATGACGGGCCCGTGTTCTACTTCCTCACCGATCTCGACGCCCCCCGCAAGCGCATGGTCGCGATCGACACCCGGCACCCCGACCGGGCCCGTTGGCGCGAGGTCATCCCGCAGGGCCCGGACGTGCTCGACGGGGTCCAGATCGTCCACGACACGTTCGTGGCCAACTATATGCACGATGCGTCCTCCCGGCTGCGTTTGTTCGCGCTGGACGGACGATTCGTCAAGGAGCTCGAGCTCCCGACGCTCGGCTCGATCGGCGGGATCAGCGGGGAGCGGAAGGACGACGAGATGTTCTACGCGTTCACCTCGTTTCTCTACCCGACGACAATCTTCCGTTACGACTTCAAGACCGGCGGGACGAGCGTATTCAAAGCGCCGACGATCGACTTCGATCCGTCCGGCTACGAGACGCAGCAGGTGTTTTACGCGAGCAAAGATGGCACCCGGGTGCCGATGTTCATCACGCACAAGAAAGGGCTGCGCCTCGACGGCTCCAACCCGACGTACCTGTATGGCTACGGCGGGTTCAACATCAGCCTCACGCCGAGCTTCTCGGTGGCGATGCTCGTGTGGCTCGAGATGGGCGGTGTCTACGCCGTCCCCAACCTTCGGGGCGGCGGAGAGTACGGCGAGGAGTGGCATCAGGGCGGGATGCACGAGAAGAAGCAGAACGTGTTCGACGACTTCATCGCCGCCGCCGAGTACCTGATCGCCCAGGGGTACACGTCCACGCCAAAACTCGCCATCGCGGGCGGGTCGAACGGCGGGCTGCTCGTCGGGGCCGCGATCACGCAGCGCCCCGAGCTATTCGGGGCAACCCTTCCCGCGGTGGGGGTGATGGACATGCTGCGGTTTCACAAGTTCACGATCGGCTGGGCGTGGGTGACGGACTACGGGTCCGCCGACAGCGCGGCGCAGTTCCCCTACCTCTACAAGTACTCGCCGCTGCACAACATCCGGGCGGGGACACGCTACCCGGCCACGCTCGTCACGACCGCCGATCACGACGATCGCGTCGTGCCGGGGCATTCCTTCAAGTTCACTGCGGCGCTCCAGGCAGCGCAGGCGGGACCACAGCCGGTGTTGATCGAGATCGAGACGAAAGCCGGACACGGAGCCGGCAAGCCGACCAGCAAGCTGATCGAGGAGCAGGCGGATCGATTTGCGTTTCTGGTTCGGAATCTGGGCATTCAGTGATAAAAGGTTGTGGAGGTTAGGGGAGGTTAGAGGAGGCTGCGGCGTGACCTTCTCCAACCTCCCCAACCTCCTCCAACCTTCCCTAACTTGTTCTAGCTAGTCGACTAAATCGCCGAGTAGTTGTCGCGCGATCACGATCCGCTGGATCTCGCTCGTGCCCTCGCCGATCTCGCAGATCTTCGCGTCCCGCATCATCCGCTCGACGGGGTAGTCCGTCGTATAGCCGTAGCCGCCGTGCAGCTGCACGGCTTTGGTGGTGGCGCGCATGGCGAGCTCGGAGGCGTACAGCTTCGCCATCGCCGCCTCCTTCTTGAACGGCCGGCCGTGCTGCTTGAGCCACGCCGCGTGATATACGAGGTGCTTGGCGGCCTCGATTTCGGTCGCCATGTCGGCGAGCGCGAAGTGGACGCCTTGGAAACTGGCGATCGCCTTGCCGAATTGTCGCCGGGTCGTCGTGTAGCGGAGACACTCCTCCAGCGCCCCTTCGGCTAGCCCTAGGGCGAGCGCCCCGAGGCCGACGCGACCCCCGTCGAGCGTATGGAGGAACTGCCGGAAGCCGTTGTTCACGGGCCCGAGGACGTTCTCCTTCGGGACGATCGCGTCCTGCAGCACCAGCTCGCGGGTATCCGACGCGCGCCAGCCCAGCTTGTCCTCTTTTTTCGCCGCCATCACGCCGCGACACTTGGGGAGCGACGGATCGTGGCCCACGCCGACCCGTTTCGCTTCCTCGAGATCGGTCGTGTCCTTGGTCACGATGAATGCCGTGATGCCCCGGGTTCGCTTGGCGGCGGGATCGGTGCGGGCGGTCACGACGAAGATCTCGCCGACTCCGGCGTGCGTGATGAAGATCTTCGAGCCGTTCAGGACGTAGTGGTCGCCCTTCTCCTCCGCGCTGGTGGTTGTGCCGCCGGCGTCCGACCCCGCGCCGGGCTCCGTCAGCCCGAACCCCCCGAGGACCTTCCCGGCGGCGAGGAGCGGGACGTAGCGCTGTTTCTGCTCCGCCGTGCCGAAATCGACGATAGGCGACGTGCCCAAAGTGGTATGGGCGCTCACGGTGATGGCGTGGCTCGCGTCGACCTTCGCGAGCTCGTGGATCACCATGATGTAGGAGAGGTAGTCCATGCCGGACCCACCCAGCTCCTCCGGCCACG
>WNGK01017494.1_pt1 | contig 14010 bp, 25 predicted proteins | sample 5400601 | NCBI WGS metagenome assembly WNGK01 (sample SAMN13153376, study PRJNA577476) | soil metagenome | isolation source: 60 cm soil or saprolite under Garry oak tree replicate 1 | place: USA:California | collected 2016-06-15 | reverse complement strand
TTCAAGAGCTGGAATTGTACAGGGCTGGCGCTGTGCTGGTACGCGCGCTCGCTTTTGTCATAGGAGACGACGGCGCTGCCGGAGTCCCGATGCGGATGGTGGAAGAGCAAAAGAGTCGAATTGCGAGAGCGCTCGCGTGGTGGAGAGGTTTATGAGTGAAATCCACATCTATACGCCGGCGGAAGCGCGCGCAATCTTGAAGCTTGGCCGCAGTCGCTACTACGAGTTGACCAGGCCTGATTCGCGCGGCGTTGTGATGCTCGAGTATTGCCGCACGGGCGCGGGCGGCGCGAGGCGGCACACGTGGGAGCAGATCCGCGATTGCCTGGAGCGGATGAGCCAGCTCGGCAATGCGCGAGTAGTGGATTTGAAAGGCTTGGCGCGTGGGGGCAATCACGCGCGAAGGCGGGCGGCGTGAGGGATCCCGAAAGAATTCCTCCTGCGAAACGCCGCCCGGCGGTTTTTTGACAATGAGCGTGAGATATAACGCTGCAAAGCAAAAAGGGTACAACGCCCGCAGGGCGGAGAGCCTCGGCATGAATTTCGGCACGGCTCAGAACCGACTGCGGAAGATGGTGCTCCTCTCAGTCCTGCAGCGTCATGGCGAGAATGTTTGTTTCAGATGTTCTGGCGTGATCGAAAACACCGCCGATCTGACCATAGAGCACAAGGTCTCATGGCTGAACAAATCGGAATCGTTTTGGGATTTAACGAACGTTGCGTTCTCGCACCAAAGCTGCAATTACGCCGCCGGCGGACGGGAGTTGCGCGGCCGAACAGGCCACACGCGGTTAAGACTCGTCGGTCCATCAGGCACTGCGTGGTGCGTTGGTCACGCTGAGTTTCTGCCGGAGGATCGCTTCGGCAAGAACAAGAGCAGGTGGAACGGCTTGCAAAGTTACTGCCGGGAATGCCAGTCGGCAAGAGCAAAGCGCGCCCGAGCCGCCTGAACAGCATAACGAGGCTTTGCGATAAGCCTCCCTAACGAAAGGAGTAAAGAGCGTGGCAACTGCAGCAGCACCGGCGAAAGCCAAAACGGTGCCGAATCTAACGATCAAGCCGTCCGGAAAAGGGTATCTGATTGCGGAGGGCAAACGCGAGGCTCTTGTGGTGCTTCAGGGAAATGTACCGCATGAGTGGCTGACGGAAACGATGGGCTTCATTCGCAAGGCGGTGAATGCCTACACGAACAAATAAAACTTAGGCCCGCGAGCGCTTGAGACGCCGCACGGGCCAGAAAGAATCAGGTGTCAGAATGAGTGGACCAAAGGCTAGCACCGCCGTCGGCGAAAATCAACCAGAAAATGAAGCGCCGGTTGCGAGCGTCGCCGAAGCGGAGTTCGTGAATCTCGAAGTGGCAAGAATCGACGCGCTGAATTCTGCGCTCGATCAGATTCTTGATGATCCAGGGATCGATCGGCGATCGAGGCTGTGCGTGAGTGACAGCCGGCTGCGCGGCCTGATCGGTTTGCACGGGGAGAGGTACCGATGAAAGGCCACTTAACCTGCGAGGACTGTCATCAATCCGCGCCCGTGCTTTTTCAGCGTTGCACGGATGGCAAGTTCGTTTGCGCGCGCTGTGTGCCGGATTCGAGCTGGAGAGAATATCTGTACGCGCGCGCGGCCAAAGCCGAGGCGATCAAAGAGCTCGACCTCTTTCGGCGAAGGGGAGCTTTAGCGCGAAAGAATTCCCGGCACATGAGTAGTAAGGAGGAGGCCGTGGTATGAGCAGCGTACTTGAGCCAACACTGACGACGGCAGCGCTACCTGGCTGCGCGATTGAAGTTTACGCGACGCGAGAGGAATGGCTGGCGGCACGAGGACTCGGCGCAAGTGAAATCGCGGCCGCGCTCGGCGTGTCGCCGTTCAAGTCTCAGTTTCAACTATGGAGCGAGAAAACCGGACTCGCAGAGCCAGATGATCTCGACTCGAAAGAGTTCGTCAAATGGGGACTGCGACTGGAAGAGCCAATCGCTCGGGCGTTCGCCGAGGAGACGGGCCGAACAGTAACGATGTGCCCCCGATTCACTCTAGTGCGTCACCCGAAATATCCCTGGCTGACAGCGACGCCGGACGCGACGCAGATCGTGGTGGAACGCAGCGAAGTTGGCGCGCTACAGATAAAGACCACAAATGCCTTCGCGGCGAAAGACTGGAAAGAGGGCGCGCCGCTCTACTACCAGGTGCAACAGCAGGGCGAGCTAGCGGTGACCGGCTACACATGGGGCACGCTGTGCGTGCTGATCGGCGGCAATCGAATGCTGGCAATGCCGGACGAGACCCGCAACGATCAGTTCATCGAGTCAGCCATTCCCCGCCTGGAAGAATTCATGGAAATGATCGAGTCGCGCACGCCGCCTCCCGTCGATGCTTCCTTAGCAACGGCGAAGGCCCTTGCCAAGCTGCATCGTGAAGATTCGGGAGCGACAGTCGTGCTCCCTTTGGAAGCCAGTGAGTGGCACGAAGAACTTACAAGAGCTAAGTCACAAATTAAAGAGTGCGAGGCGCTCAAGACTAAGTACGAGAATCTCCTGAAGGCAGCCATTGCCGACGCGAGTTACGGCCTCCTGAGTGACGGTTCTCGTTATGGCTGGCTATCGCAGACGCGCAAAGAGCACACCGTCAAGGAGTCGACATTCAGGGTGCTTCGTAAGGTGAAGTGATGACTTGTTCAGTAGCAGGTTGCGAGCGCAAGCACTACGGCCGCGGGTACTGCTCGATGCACTATCAACGCTGGTGGGCTGGTCGGCCGACGGGCAACGCCAAACCCTTACGTGAACGGCACGGCCATACCACGTACGCGCAGGGCAGGGCGTTAGGGGAGTACCGAACCTGGCACGCCATGATCGAGCGATGCTCGAACCGTAAACACGCCAGCTACGCGAACTACGGCGGCAGTGGAATTACGGTCTGCGACCGCTGGCTCAATTCCTTCGTGAACTTCCTGGCAGATATGGGCCGTAAGCCCTCGCCGCAACACTCAATTGAGCGAAGAGACGGCAAAGGCAATTACGAGTCTGGAAATTGTTACTGGGCCACAAAGCTTGAGCAGAGCCGAAATCGACGTGCGAACATAATGGTCACGATCGATAACGTGACTCAGTGCCTTACTGACTGGTCCCGCCTGTCCGGAGTTAATTGGCACACAATTCGATATCGGCTGGGTGCCGGCTGGTCAGTGAAGGAAGCAGTGTTCGGAAGATCTTAATTTTTCGAAGGAGGGAACTTATGCCAAACGAAGCGGCCGCACAGGCCACAACAGAAACACCGAAGCCGGACGCGCTTGCCAAGGCGACGTCGGCGGAAACCATTCGAGCCGAGCTCGATAAGGTACAGGGTCAGGGGCTTGGCGGGGCGCGTGGTGCGCTGGAGCTCGCCAGCCAGGGAGTCGTCTTGCGGAACCTTGACGACGCGTGGCGGTTCGCAACGATCATCGGCTCGACGGGACTGGCGCCGAAAGACCTGAACACGCCGGCGAAGATCCTGCTGGCGATGCAACTTGGGATGGAAGTCGGGTTGCCGCCGATGGCATCGATTCAAAATATCGCCGTCATTAACGGCCGGCCTTCCCTGTGGGGCGATGTTTGTCTAGGGCTCTGCCGGAGGTCCGGACTATTTGACGAAGAGGCTTTCGAGCAGGTTTGGCAGTACGACGCGGAGGGTAACGCGGTCAAGGCAATTTGCACAGTGCGCCGGCTTCCGAACGGGAAAAAGATCGTCTCTGAGTTCACCTGGGCAGAGGCAGTCAAAGCGAAGCTCGACACGAAAGACACTTACAAGAGCTATCGCAAGCGCATGTTGATGAATCGCGCGCGCGCGTTTGCATTGCGCGACGGCTTCGCCGACGTCTTGAAAGGCGTGCTGATAGCCGAAGAGGCTGCGGATCTTCCGGAGAGAAACATCACGCCGGCGCCGGCCACTGCCGCTCCCGTGACAAGTCTCGACGAGCTCACCGAACAGTTGAATGCCAGCGCGGCTGCGGCGGAGCAGCAGGCCACGGCTGAACAGCCAGAACAGGCAGAGCAGACCGCCGCAGAGGAGCTTGCGGAAGCTGCAGCCGAGCAACCAACACAGGCGGGCGAAGAAGACCCGCTCCCGGCGATCAAGCTCGGCGATTGCAAGTACGTAACCGACGTCGAAGCGGTGCGCAAAGTTTGGGCAGCGCCTACGAGCAAGTTAAGCGCGCTGCAAAAGAAAGAAATTCATGCCGCCTGTGACGCGCGCAGCGCGGAAATTAGAGCGGCGATTAGATCGGCGAAGAAACAGCCGAAAGGGCAGCAAGACAGCCTGCTCGGCTAAACGAGTTTCCCCGCAAGGGGAAGTTGAGAGCGGCGCCTGAAACGCTAGTGGGGTCGGGGCCGCTGAGAGGGAAAGCAACGTGTCGCGCGCCCTTTCAGTTCCAGACGCGTGAGCAGGCAGGGTACAGCCGAACTGTGGACACGTTGGTCGAGGCCATGAAACGTCCTGCGAATTAAGTTGTGGTCCTGACGGCCGCTCTCAACATTTCAAGGTTCAGGGGCGCGGCGGAGTGCCGGGTCAACCTAGTTGGGGCCGGGCAAGGCTTCCGGGCTAGGGAAGCCCGGCGTTCGCCGCGTTCCCTGAGCGCACAGAGGGGAAGGGAGTTAGTCATGGAAATTACAGTCGCGAACACGCGAGGAGTGAAACTGGCGACGTTCAAAGTGCCCGAGAGGGGCGGCGTGCTGGAACTGTTGGGGGCTAATGGCGTCGGCAAGAGCACGGTCCAGGACGTCTTCGAGGAAATAAGCGGAGGGCGTCCAGAGCAGTCGCTCGCTCACCGAGACGGCGCGCCAAAAGGCGAAGCCAGGCTCGGCGATTTGAGGCTAACGATTGGTAAGCGGGTAACTAAGTCCGGCGAGCTGCAGTTTACGACGCTCGAAGACGGGCGCTTCTCTTTTGCCGACTTGGTGGATCCGGAGTTGAAAGACCCGGCCGCGGCGGATGCGAAGCGCATCAAGGCGCTCGTCCAGTTGCAGGGCTCGACGGCGGATCCGTCGCTCTTCTATGGCCTTCTCGGGGGCCAGGAAGCGTTTCAGGAACTCGTCTCGGCCTCCGCGACTGAAACAAACGATCTAGTGACCATGGCAGCGCGCATTAAGGCTGACTTGGAAAAGAAAGCCCGCGAGTTGGAGGACAGGGCCGAAAAGGAAAACATTCGCGCGCAGTCTGCACGCGCTGCGGCTGAGGGAATCGAGCTGGCTGCGCCGGACGACGCGGAGAAGCTGCACGAGGACCTGGTGCTGGCGATCGGCGAGGAGGCGAAACTTCGGCAACAGGCGCGCAGCGCCCTCGATGCGCAGTACGCGCACGAAGAGGCCGCGAGGCAGCTCAAGCTGGCGGAAGCCAATTACAGCGGGCCTGAAGTCAGCGTGGCACGCGCGCAGGTCGAGACGGCGAAACACGAAATCGCGGACGCCGCGGCGCAGGTCGCCGAACTCGAGCTAATGCTTCGCAGGGCCAAGGACGTCTTGCTCATGAAGCAAATAACGGCGAAGGCTGCGGAAGAAACGCTCTACACAGCGGAGCTCTATGAGTCGACCATTGCGAAGTGGCGCAAGAGCTTAGGCGCGAATCTTCCCGAATCCCCGAGCGATGCACAGCTCGCGGAAGCACGCTCAGACGTCGAGGCTGCTCAAGCGGCAGTCGACCAGGGCACGCGAGTTCGCGATGCGAAGAGACGCATGGCCGAAGCCGGCGAACACGCAACAGCGGCCGCGCAACTGCGCACCCAAGCCGATCGGCTGCGGGAAGCCGGCCGGGGAACAGACGACGTGCTGTCCGACGCCGTGCAGAAGCTCGGTTGCGCTTTGAAGGTTTCTGGCGGTCGCCTGGTGACAAAGACTGCTCGGAGCGATGAAGAGTTGTTTTCGGATTTGTCGCGAGGTCAAAGACTCAAAGTCGCGTGCGACGTAATTATCCCCGCGGTCGGCGAGCGCGGCCTGTTCGTCATTCCGCAGCGGTTTTGGGAAGGCCTCGATCCTGACAATCGGCAACTCGTCAAAGACAACCTGATCGGGAGTGGCGTGACGGCCGTTGCAGCGCGCTGCACGCGCGGCGAACTGAGAGCGGAGGTAGCGGCGTGAAGATATGCCAAGTCAATTTGCAGAGCGTCTTGCGGTGCAGCTAAGAGGGAAGGAGCTATTCGGTAGCGACCGTCTCGGCTCGTCCATCATGACACTGACAATCGACAGCGTTGCAACCGACATTCGTGACGCGATCCGTCATTCCTTAGATCGAACGCACGGCCAAAAGTCAGGCTGCCGACACTGCGCGAAGATTAAACGTGTCGCGGAGGCGCTCAGAATCAGATGACCGCAATAGCAGCCATAGGAGATCGTGGTGGTTTTGTTGAGGAGGGAACGTGACGAATCGAAAACATCTGATTGAAGAAACCTTGACCGAAACGCTTGAGCGCATCAAGGCCAGCGGCCTGTGGATGCTGCGGCTCTCGAACAATGGCATCAGTTCCGCTACCGAGGCTTGCGGGTTTCAGTGGGCGCCGGTAGGCAAGTGGACCAAGGCGAAGGATTGGGATCCAACGCCAAACTGTGGTGGTGGCCTTCATGGGCAAGGGCCGGAGGGCTACGGCTATGCACACAAGGGCACTCGTTACGAGTTATGCGAAACCGGCCCTGAGCGCGTGGTTGTCGATCGCAATAAAGTGAAGGTGCGCATGGCGCGCATTATTGCCGTCGATATTGATGCGCTTAACGCGCTCGCCTTTCTTTGTCCTGACGGCCACTGGCCGGGCGCGCTGAATCTTTCCGCCTGGGAGCACCCGTTGCCGGAGAAGCTGTGACGAGCGTTGGCGGTGACCTCAACCTGCGTGGTTACTCGCACCCGTTGCCGGAGAAGCTGACGAGCGTTGGCGGTGACCTCTACCTGCGTGGTTACTCGCACCCGTTGCCGGAGAAGCTGACGAGCGTTGGCGGTTACCTCTACCTGGAAGGTTACTCGCACCCGTTGCCGGAGAAGCTGACGAGCGTTGGCGGTTACCTCTACCTGGAAGGTTACTCGCACCCGTTGCCTAAAGGCTTGCCTAAAGGCTTAAAGGTGCGCGGGAAAGTGAGGCGCTGATGGGAACAGCTCTCGATCTAGTCGCCAAACATGGCGACGATCTTATCGGTCGTCGCATCGTTACGCGGCAGTTCGGCGACTGGCCAGGCGGCGAAGCAATCATTACGGAGATGGGCCCTGACCCGAACGCGCCGGAGATTGCTTTCATGGTTCGTGGTGATGATGGGCTGGTAAATATCGCCATGATTGTTGGAGCGCTCGACTCTGCAGAGATTGGAGTCTTCGAGTACGAAGAGGTTTCGCTGGTGGAGTGATGACGCTGAACACAGTTACGCAAATCTTCCGTCGCGGCAAGACGAAGAAGGCGTTTCGCGCGAGCAACAGCCTGCGTCACGCGGTCCGCGTGCTGCGTGATGGCCACATGGCAAAGAAACGTCGCAACCGGAGGTACGAACGTGAACATTGAGCTGCAAAAATGCCGGGCGCCGGAATGTCCGGTGCTGGTGCAGATGTTGAGATACGTGAAACCGCCCTACAAACGAGCGCCGATCGAACTCGATCCGTCTCCGGACGGAAACGTGCTCGCCCATGGAACGACGTACGAAATTCTCACGAAAGAGAAACTTGTCGAGGCCCGCGAGAAGGGATGGCCTCTCCGCAAGAATCATTTCGCGACCTGCAGGTTTGCGAAGCGGTTTGCAGATAGGCAGAGGAGTGCGGTCGCATGACGGTGATGTCGATTCCTGAGTATCCGTGCCGCTGTGGCCGCGTCATGAGCAGCGTGGCAGTCACGGCGAACAGTCCGAAGCCCGCACGACCGATAATCTGCGGCTTCTGTTTGTTCGTTTCGACCTTCACCGAGGATCTGTCGCTGCGGCCGGCCACGCAGAAGGAATTGGAGGGCTTCTTCTCAGAGCCGGCTTTTGTGCGCACGATGTTTGACCTGCAGCACCGGCGGCAGTGGAGGCTTATCCCGTGAGCCGCTGGTGGAAGTTCATTGCAATCTCGCTGCTCTTGCACGCCGCGTTCGTGCACCTGGCTCTGCATTGGTTGCATCGGGACCTTGAGGATCTGCAGACGACGGTGACTAAGCAGCAGACGATTATCGACGCTCTGATGGCTCATCCGGCTCCGTACACCGATATCGCGAAGCCGCCGGAGCTGAAGGCGGCGTATATGAAGCGGGGGAGCCGCAGATGAGCGCACGCTGTTATGGAACGCGCGGCAGGCTGTGTTCACTCCAGGGAGGGAAGCTCATGGCTCGGTGTAAGAGCTGTGGCTTTAACTTGTCTTTGCACGACGAGCGCTCGGGAACGCCTGGTCGCTGCGATGGATGCGGCGAGCGAGTCTGTTTCGTGTGTGGATGCACTGACAGCCGGCCGTGCATTACTCCGAATCTCCCGCCGTGCTCTTGGCAACAGTTGAGCATCGCCGAGGAAGAGCCGGGCCGCATTGGGCTCGGCGTTAGTGAGACGCCTGGTCTTTGCAACCGCTGCTATCAATTCATGGCCGCGCAGCTCTACGCGCAGGCCACGTCACAAGTTTTAGTAGTCGAACAAGCGGGTTAGTTACGGTCTAAGAGAGTTCTTCGGGGGGAATCTTGTCAGATAGCTCAAACTGGCCGTCCAGCCGTGTACCTATGCCTAAAGCTGCGTCCAGTCGCCCCGAGCCTGATAACTCTCTTTACCCGTCGCGACTCGGCCGAAAACAGATCAACCCGTGGATTCCGATTCCACTTGAGGACCGAGTTAGGCGCTTCCTCGCGATTAACCGACCTCTTAAGCTTCAGGACCTGGTGACAGAAGCTCTCGAAAAACACCTGGACGAGATCGGGTTCGAAAGTGCACGGGCAGCCGTGCAGCCGTGCAGCCGTGCAGTCGACGATCAGATACCTGATCCTGATCGAAAACAGATAACAGAAACAGATCGATCAAATCTGATATCTGATGATCCGGGCGAAAGTGCACGGGCAGCCGTGCAGTTGGACGAACGTGTCATTGCCGCTTTGCGCAGCGCACTCGGGCTACAGGCCGTCGAAACATGGTTTGCACCGTTGCAGTGGGAAGCAAACGGGGACAGTGCCGTTATCCTGGCGCCGAATCGTTTGGTTATGGAATGGGTTTCCCGCGAATATAAGCAGCAGCTTTCTGACGCGCTTCTGGCAGTGGGAGTAAGCCGCTTTTCGTGGGAATGCCACGAGCCGGAGCGAGTCACCCCGCCGCCGATCAACACACCTTCGGCCGCGCGGCTGAAGGACGAGCTGCTGAACTACTACGCGGTTGTGACTTCGAATCGGGTGCGGCATTACGACCTACAGGACTTCGCACTCATTAGTCACTGCTCGATCGACTCTATTAGGTCCGGAATTCTTCAGTCACAAATAAAAGTGAAAGGGGGCAAGGTCCGTAAATTCAAATACTGTGTTGCCGCGATCCTTCAAATTGAAAAGGCGGGACTCGGCCCGCATTTACTTCCGAAGCTGGAGAGAGAGTGGCAGCAGACACTGCCTGGGTTTGGCGCAGAAGTTTTCGCGCCGAACTTTAGAAAGGAGTGACCGGGTGGCTATTTCACGGCAGACATTTATCGCGGTGTACGACAAGTCACAAGGAGAGTGCTTTTACTGTGGTTGGCCTTACACGGCTATCGGGAGTGAGCACCGGCGGAGGATGCTCGAAAGCGATCCCCGAACGTGGGTAATCGAGCACATGACGCCGCGCGCACAAGGCGGCGCCGACGATCTGACGAATCTCGCGCTCGCGTGCGACGCCTGTAACAAAGCAAAGGGAAACCGAACGGTCGAGCAGTTTCGAGGGACGCTCAAGCAGAGCGTCGTAGGGTCTATGACGGGCATCCTGGAACTGCAAGGGCTTTGCCTCGACGGAGAGTCTGGAATTTTAACGCGGATGGTGATTTTGGCTGAGGCTATGAAAATCGAATTTGCTGGTGAGTTAAAGAGGCCTCTGACCTTTAAGACGCTTCAGGTAATCGAAGAGCAAGAGCATGGTCAAGGTCGTTCGCACGAAGAGTCGCCCTGAGGAGCAGGTGAGCTAATGGCAATCGACATTCAACCAATGGCTAACTGGCCGGAGAAAGACACGGAGGAACGTCGCAAGTCCCCGTTCAACTCAACTTGGGCGAACACGCTTGAGCTACTAGCCTTCGAGTTGGACAAATTGTCCGCGAGAACCGTCACGCTGAGCACGATGCACTCGCCGCACGATGTCCGGTTAGACGGGAAGCTGCGCGGCGATTCCACGAACCCAAAACATCCGGGCGTCATTCTCACTTTTGAGAAGTTCGAAGGCTGGGACGACGAAGCAAAGCAGTCGAAGTATGTGGAGATGCGCTTTCCCTGCGACACGTTCAATTATTGGAAAGACAACGTGCGCGCGGTCGCACTTGCTCTCGAGGCGCTCAGGAAGATTGACCGCTATGGCGTGCGCTCGGGCTCGCAGTACGCAGGATTCAAGGCGCTGCCGGCGGGTGATTTCACTGTCGAGATGAGCCCGGAGCTGGCGGCCGACTTCATCGCGAAAGCCGCAGGCATGGGAAACGTGCCAGCGATCGCCAGCTCGATCATTTCAAACCCGGCATTCGGCGAGAGTGTCTACAGGACGGCTGCCAAGGCACTGCATCCGGACAAAGGCGGCGATGTGGAACAGTTCAAGAAGCTTGAGAGCGCCTGGCGTTTGGTAAAGGAGATTCAGAAGCAAAGCGCGAAGGCTGCGGGAGGTGCAGAGTGACTGAAGCACAACGCCGAGCGAAAGAGCTTTATGAGCAGATGGGCGAGCTGCGGCATGCGTACAACGAGGCGTGCAAAGCAGCGTTTCCTGTCGGGACAGAGCCAGTTGAGAAGGGACACGCCTGATAAACAGCGGGTATGCAGGCGCGCCAACAAGTTTGCGAGCGCTGCGGGTATCGCGCACCAGGGCCGTCTGAATTGTCCGAGGCCGAGCGCCGGGTAGTTGAAACAGCCGTCGCGCGCGACCAGGCAGCACGAAGGCTCGCGAACATACCCGTGGTCTACATCGATGGTTATACAACGCGACCACCTGAAGCGGACGCTTTCTACGAAGCTGATCGCGCGTTTCGTGACGCTGTCGAGGTCTTAACCCTATCAAAGTGACACATTTCCCTTGCAAGAGTGTGTGCTTTCCGCTACATTCCTCGCGAACACCGTTGTTTAGGCGCGCCGGCAGGGTCCGGAGGGAGCGCAACCTTCACTTCGATCCAGACACAAAGGAGTCTCAATCACTTATGGTTGACAAGGACTATCAGGGCGACGAACGTCGCTCGACGACCACTGCTGGGAGTGGCGGCACCGGTGCTGCGGTCGCGACCGAAGGCAAGCTGCAGGTGGCCACGAATGGAGACGGTGACGTGCAAATCACGAAGCGTGGCGAGCTCAAGGCGGGCTACACCGAGCTGACGGATCCCGAGGAGATCCGGGGCGCGTTGGACGTCTATGACCGCGAGCAGCTCGTGGACTTGTGGCCGCCCGATATGCGCAACGTGGTCGGCTCGCTCACTCGTGGCGTTATCGTCACGAAAACCATCGAGCTCGCGACGAGCTGAGAAATTTTCGCTGGCCGGGCACGGAGTTTGCCGGCCGGTAACCCAAAACGAGGCCGTGCGTGACGAGGCTCGCAGGCATTTTGCGGGCTTTTGTGCACGGCCTTTTCGTTTGTTGTGGGGTCTATTACGCAAGACCCTGCACTTTTGGCAAGATGACGATATGGCAACGGCTTCCCCCAAGAAGTACATGCTCATCCTCGTGGCTGTCCCTACGTTTCCCCTAAAGCCTGACGAAAACACGAGACTAAAGCAGCTCCTGAAGCAAGCGCTGCGGCGCTTTGGCTTCCGGTGCGAACGGGTGGAAGCAATGCGGTCCGAATCTGCCGGCGCCGCGGTGCGTCGGTTGTAGTTTTAGCTTTCGCCCTTTGTTTTCAGTCTCGGTGTGATCAATGCAAATACTCAATGCGGTGGACTGCGCGCCCGTCTCGGACGCGCCGGTACTCTTTCGAGGTAAGGCAATGGCCCAACAGAAAGAGTACGCGTCGTTTTCTAACCTCATCTGGCGTCGGGTGCCTGGGCAGCCGCACACGTGGCAATGGAGTCATTACAAGGTTTGGGGCGTCGGCTGCATCGATTCAGATGAGCCGACTCGGGCCTGTGTGGGCGGGTTATGGTACTCGAGCGTACTGCCGCACGTCGCCTGGATAAACCAGGAGGCAGCGCAGGCGGCCGTTGAGATTTTTCACCTGAAGATGAATCCGCCGCCGGTCTCGATGGATGCCGTTGAGGAAGTATGGGAATTCCTCGACGAGCGGCGGGCGATTTCCTTCGAAGCGCTGGTACGCAAAAGCGGCCTCGACGAGCTAACGCTCTCAGACGTCCTGGCCAGGGGTTATGAGCTGCACCTGATCGCGATCTCGATTGTGCATCGCGCTCGAGTGGGTTATCTGCGAGCCCCGAAAAGAAAATGAATTGTCCGCATCAACATGCACAGGCGGATTTCAAGGTCTCGCACCTCGCAGGCGGTGAGACGGTGGCCTGCTTTCGCGTGTGGTGTTCGGACTGCTTTACGGATTTTCAAGTGACCGACGATATTCAAACGTCGGCCGACCTGCGGCAGATGATGGTGCGCATCGAGCCGATGAAGGGAATGGTCGCGCCAGTGAACTTCACCGAGCATTAAGATGGGCGCGCTAGTTAATCACATCACACGCCGGCGGATGGACGCTCGCGGTTCTCGCAACCGCATCACGAGGGCAACCGCCCACAGCTTTACAAACGAATCGCTTACCGACGTTCTGGAGCTGGCAAAACAGGATCTCGAGGCGGCCAAGCACGGCACGATTGGTCCGATGTCTGCAGCTCGAGCGCGACGATTCTACGCGACCGCTTACAACGAGCTGCGCCGGCGAGGCTTTTCAGAAGGCGTGCTCAACGGCGAGGAGGACGAAGATGTTTTGGAGAATTCTAGCTTGGATACTTGAGCCGTTTAGTGAGTGCCGCGCGCATCTGCGAGGCCACGAGATGAAGCCCTACAAAGCTTTGGTCTCGGGTGCCAACCTGCGCTACTCGTGGCCGTCCCCTGGCTACGTGGTCTTGCAGAAGGTTTGCATTCGCCCTGGCTGCACTAAGCGCACATCCGAGATGGTGGCGCTCTGTCCAGTGCTGCTGCAAAAGCCAAAAGAGCGTGAGCTATGACAAAAGCCGCCAGCAAAATCTCTCCCCCAAAAGATTTGACCAGCGGCTCTAACGTTTAACTTGAGCTAATTGGCTGCGAGCCTACAGCCAAGGTGTCGCAAAAGTATGTACGTCATCGTACAGTTGCATTGCGGCTGTGCCCCTCTGCCGCCCGCTTAATCTTCTTGCTACAGTTTGCTTCGCGAGCCGCGCCGCCATAAAGGCGAGCGGTTTTCTCTCGTTTTCCTCACAACCCTGGAGCTCTCAATGTCTTTTACCCTCACGCCGAACCCTCGCAAGCGGAAGCCTGAAGATCCGCGTTTCCTGAATCCGGAACAGCCTGATGACGAAGCGCCGGCAATGCGCACGCGCCCAGCGGTAGACGCTGAAGCAGCGCCGAACAGACCGCGCCTGGCATTCCCGCGCAACGATGCTGGCGAGACCGTCGTCCCGAAGCAGCCCACGCCGGCGCAACCCCTCGACATGCGCGCGCCTGAGAATCAGGACGTCGCGCCTGACACGCGGCCACGCATTGCGGACCAGGCCGGATACGACACGACCAAGCTTCACGACCTCGAAAACACGAAGCCCACCGACACTAACGGCCGCTGGAAGAGCTTTTTCATTAACGGCATGAATCGCATGAGCGAAGCGGCGCGCGTTGCCGCGGCGACGCACATGCAAAACCCCTTGGCTTATGCCATCGGCGGCGGGCTTGGTGGGGGAGTAGCCGGCGCGATTCATCCGTCGCTCGACGAAGAGGAAACGAACGAAGAAGAGAAA
>WNGK01005058.1_pt1 | contig 14019 bp, 9 predicted proteins | sample 5400601 | NCBI WGS metagenome assembly WNGK01 (sample SAMN13153376, study PRJNA577476) | soil metagenome | isolation source: 60 cm soil or saprolite under Garry oak tree replicate 1 | place: USA:California | collected 2016-06-15 | reverse complement strand
AAGAGAGCAGAAAGACTTGAAATCTCAGCTCAGTCTAATTGCGCGAACCATAGAAGATACCTTTGCTTTCTGTGGCATACGTGGCTGCGCTTTTCTCTTGCCCAACCTGGATGGTAATTCCCCACTTTTGATGCTTCCATGCGGATGGCTAATGCGGAGCCGCATACATTGGAGGCGAGGCGTAAAGCGAAGCATCGCCAATAACAGGCTGGGCTTGATATTCTCCTCACCGTAGCGTATAGTACGTGCAGCAGAACTCATCATCTACTATCCACATCTCTTGAGGGCATTTTTCTTTTGTGTTCTGGACTCGTTTTGGGTTATTTCAGACATTCGTACGCACCCATGAGGAGGTGCGACCATGACCGACCGCGCAGGGCAGCAGTTAGGCAATTATCATCTCGTCCGTTTATTGGGACGAGGGAACTTCGCTGACGTTTATCTGGGGCAGCATATTCATCTCAACACGCAGGCTGCCATTAAAGTGCTTCGCGGGCAACTGGCAAGTCACGATATCGAAAGCTTCCTCACAGAGGGACGCACTATTGCCAGTTTGCGGCATCCGCATATCATCCAGGTGCTTGACCTTGGGGTAGAAGGTACAACCCCCTTTCTGGTCATGGAGTACGCTCCCGGTGGCAACCTGCGCCAGCGTTATGCCAGGGGAACGCAGGTTCCGCTCGATATCGTCGTCTCCTACGTCAAACAAATAGCTGAGGCGTTGCAGTATGCGCATCGCGAAAAGGTGATTCACCGCGATATCAAGCCGGAAAATATGCTGCTGGGGAGATACAACGAGATCTTGCTCAGCGACTTTGGCATTGCCACTCTAGCCCACAGTACTCTTTCCCAACACGCCCAGGACACGGCTGGCACCATCGACTACATGGCTCCTGAACAGATTCAGGCCTATCCAGGCCTTGCCAGCGATCAGTACGCCCTGGGAGTCGTGGTCTATGAATGGCTGAGTGGAGATCGTCCCTTTCAAGGAACCTCCACCGAGGTTGCCATCAAACATACCCTCGCTCTTCCCACACCTCTGCGAGAGAAGGTACCGACACTACCTTCAGAAGTTGAGCGCATCGTGTTGAAAGCCCTTTCCAAGCGTCCTGAACAGCGCTTTGCGAGTGTGCATGACTTTGCTATAGCTTTAGAAGGGGCCAGCCTGTCAAAATCATCTGCGCAAACACAGCAGATGCTGCCCTCAGACCCGCACGCTGCAATTGGAAACGCTCTGGCCGCATCGAAGGAACGGCTGTATAACCTGCCAGCGCAGGTGACTCCATTGATTGGGCGCGAGCAGGAAATGGCGAATGCGTGTATTCGCCTCCGGCAGCCTGAGGTACGCGTACTGACCCTCACAGGCACAGGTGGCATCGGCAAAACCCGCCTGGGCCTGGCGGTCGCGGACTGCCTGTTCGATGCTTTCGCCGATGGCGTCTGCTTTGTCGCGCTGGCTCCCGTGAGCGACCCCGCGCTGGTTGTTGCCACCATCGCCCAGGCGCTTGGTATCAAAGAAGCCAGAGAACAATCGCTGCTATATCTCTTGAAAGCCTTTCTACAAAGCAAGGAACTGCTGCTGCTGCTCGACAATTTCGAGCAGGTGGTGACGGCAGCGCCGGTGCTTTCAGAACTGCTGGCCGCCTGCCCGCACCTCAAAATACTGCTAACCAGTCGCGCCGTGCTGCATATTCAAGGGGAGCACGAGTTTCCTGTACCGCCTCTTGCTCTACCAGATCTCGCGAGCCTTCCAGAGAGCGAGACTCTTATGCAGTACCCTGCGGTAGCGCTCTTCCTGCAACGCGCGCAGGCCATCAAACCCGATTTTACCGTCACCCAGGCGAATGCGCGTGCAATCGCTGAGATCTGCGCGCGGCTGGATGGCTTGCCACTGGCGATTGAACTGGCAGCCGTGCGGGTCAAGCTGCTCTCGCCGCATGCACTGCTCCAGCGACTGGAGCACCGGCTGGCTGTTTTAACCAGTGGGACGTTGGATGTTCCGGCGCGCCAGCAGACCCTGCGCAATATGATTGCGTGGAGTTACCACCTACTGGATGCCGACCTTAAGCGACTCTTCAGCCGGCTATGCGTCTTCGTAGGTGGCTGCACTTTAGAGGCGATCGAGTCCGTCTGCGCGGCACTCGATGACGGAGCCTTAGCAGTCTTAGAGGGTGTCGCTTCACTCATCGACCAGAGCTTGCTGCAACAAATGGAGCAGGAGGGGGAGTCGTCGCGCTTCGTCATGCTGGAGACGATTCGCGAGTACGGGTTGGAGGCGCTGGCCGCCAGCGGAGAGATGGAGCGCACCCGGCAGGCCCATGCCGTCTACTTCCTGTCCCTGGCGGAACAGGCGGAACCAGAGCTTGGAGGCTCCCAACAAGCGAAATGGTTTCAACGCTTAGAGCGGGAGCATGATAACTTGCGGACAGCGATGCGATGGATGATGGAAGACGAGAGGGTAGGAGAGCGCCGGGAGATGGCTCTGCGGCTGGGAGGGGCGCTGCGGCGCGTGTGGGTTGTGCATAGTCGTATCAGCGAGGGGCGCAGCTTCCTGGAGCGCGCACTGTCGCGCAGTGAGGGTATTGCAGCACCTGTACGGGCAAATGCGCTGATCGCTGCCGCGAACATGGCCGTTATTCAGAATGACTATGAGCAAGCCGAGATACTGGCGGCCGAGAGCCTGGCGCTTTTCCGCCAACTCGAAGACCGACCGGGCATCGCGCTCTCACTGTACCTGATGGGCAGCGCCGCCTGGACACGAGGCAATCCCGCCGCGTCCCGCTCCCTGATGGAGGAGGCCCTGGCCATCTCCAAAGAGGTGGGAGACAAAGAGCGAGTCGCCTGGTCACTCTTTACCCTGGCAATGTGGCACCACAGCCAGGGCGAATACGCCCTGGCACGCTCCCAGTTTGAAGAAAGCCTGGCGATGCACAGGGAACTAGGTGGGAAGAGGGGTATTGCCTCCTCGCTCGTCTACCTGGCGCAGGTGCTCTTTGATTCCCAGAGCGACCCGGCGACAATACACCCCCTGCACAAGGAGGGGCTCAGGCTCTTCCGGGAGTTGGGCGACAAACAGGGTATTGCCGCCGCCTTATGGCTCTCAGGACAGATTGCCCTGATGGAGGGCAATCTGGTCACGGCATACCAGCTTGCTGAGGAGAGTGTGAGGCTCTACAAGGAAGCAGGGTATCGATGGGGCATGGTGACCGCGATCTCCTTTTTAGCAAAAGTAGAGGCACGCCAGGGCAATAGTGCGGCAGCGCAAGCACACTACGAGGAGAGCCTGGTAATAGCCAGGGATGTGGGCAAAAGGGAGATAATCGCCACCGACCTGGAGGGATTGGCTGATATAGTCGCGGCACAAGGCGAACCAGTGTGGGCTGCTCGGCTCTGGGGAACCGCAGAATCCTTGCGTGCAGCTATTGGTGTACCCCTGCCGCCAGTTGAGCGCGCCGAGTACGAACGCTCGGTCGCTGCCGTACGCACCCGGCTGGGCGAAAACACCTTTGCCACCAGGTGGGCTGAGGGACGAAGCATGACGCCGGAGCAGGCTCTCACTCAGGGAGGAGCGAGAGTTGTTCCGCCACCTACTAAGGCCACATCACCCACCTATCCTGCGGGGCTTTCAGCGAGAGAAGTGGAGGTGCTATTCCTGGTAGCACGAGGCATGACCAACACACAGATCGCACAGGAGTTGGTACTGAGCGAGAAAACGATTGCCGCTCACCTTACACATATCTTCAACAAGACGGGCAGCGAGAACCGGGCAGCGGCAGCGGCCTTTGCCATCCGCCATGGTCTGATCTAACCCGCCTTGCAAAGAGACCTGCGCCACTTTCTGCTGCTACCTTTGTATACATTCCCGTGCAAATACCCGGAGCGATTCTAATTTTGCCGCGTCGGGGAACCAGAGAATCAGTTCTTGTATACCTGCCTCCTCGTATTCAGCCAGGCGACGGCCAAATGCATTGGGATTTCCGATCAGGGCGTTGGCCCGCATCATCATCACGAGATCGCGCTGTTGAGAGGTCAATGAGGCAAGAGCTGCCTCCTCAGTCTCTCCGAGCACGCAGATGGTATTCGAGGTGCGACGAATGCTCGTATAATCGCGCCCTACAGTCTCGCAGTGTCCCTTGAGAATATCGAGCTTGCGCTTGATGGTCGGGATTTCGCCACCAATATTGCAGGCATCGGCATACTGCGCTACCAGCTTGAGCGTGACCTTCTCGCCGCTACCACCGATCAGCAGGGGAATATGCGGCTTTTGCACGCCCTTAGGCTGGTTGATTGCTCCGCGCACATGATAGTACTTGCCCTCGAAGACCGCCTCTTCCTGTGTCCACATCGCCAGGATGACCTGAACAGCCTCGCGCAGCTGACGCAGGCGCTCTGGAGCATCGGGAAATTCATTGCCATAAGCGCGAAATTCGTGCTCATACCAGCCAGCGCCAATGCCAAAGTTGAGTCGTCCATGGCTCATGGCATCGACGGTACTCGCCATCTTTGCCAGCAGCGCAGGATTGCGATAACCGTTACAGGTCACCATTTGCCCGATACGCACGCGCTTCGTATCGCGTGTAAGGGCAGCGGTGCTCATCCAGCATTCAAACGTGACCTCTTGCGAGGGAACAGGAATAGTGTGGAAGTGGTCGTAGAGCCAGACGGAAGTGAAGCCCAGAGCCTCGGCCTCCTGCGCGACGCGTGTCATCGCCTCGTACGCCTCAACCGGGTCGAGAAAATCGACCAGGTCCATACGCCACCCTTGCGGGACCATTACACCGAAGTTCATAGTCATGTATAGCAAGTTCCTTTCAAAGAAAAAATGCGCTCTCGCGCGTTTCTCACCCCTATATCTGAATGTAGCATAGCATATCCAGAGCAAGAGCAAACCCAGCTCTAGAACCCCACCGCTTCAACCCAACTTTTTGTTTAAACATCAATCTCACCTGTAGCCAGTACAAACATTGACAATGATGAGTTCCCTGGATATGATTCCACTGACTGGTCAAGCTGCTACTTTCTTTTAAGGAGAACGCCCATGAGCGATATTCGCGAGGAATGGATTGCCCTGCTACAGAAGTACCGGCTCTCCCCTGACCGACCGGACAACGAACAGTTCTGGTGTACGAAGCTTGATACCGCGCCGCAGGAGGAACTGCGGGCTATTCAGAGCGAAAAACTGCGGGTAGCGGTTCGCTATGCCTACCAGTGTATCCCATTTTACCGGCGCAAGTTTGATCGCATTGGCCTTCAGCCGGGCGATATTCGCTCGGTGGATGATTTACAATTGATTCCCGTGTCAACCAAGCAGGAGATGGCTGACGACCTGGCGGAACACAGCCCCTGGGGCAGCTATACTGCACTTGACGATAACCTCTGGCTGCAACGGGGCTGGCAGATCTTCGCCAGTTCTGGCACCACGGCGCAGCCGCGCGCCTTCCGCTACAGCCAGTTCGACCGCGAGATGTGGATGTGGACGAATGCCCGCGCCATGTGGGCCATGGGCTTCCGGCCTGGTCGCGACAGCGCGCTCATCGCCTTTGGCTATGGCCCGCACGTCTGGCTCTGGGGCGTGCATTACGCGCTCAACCTGATGGGCATTCCCATCGTCACGGCTGGTGGCCTGGATTCAAGCGCCCGCGCTCGCTTCATCGAGCGTTATCAACCGACCATCCTGGCATGCACTCCCTCCTACGCGCTCTACCTCGCCGGTGTGCTACGCGAGCTGGGTCTCGACCCGGCAGCAAGCTCGATTCGCTACCTGTTCTGCGCTGGAGAACCGGGCTTCAGCATTCCCGCGACCCGTCGGCGCCTGGAGGAGACCTGGCAGGCCGAACTGCACGAGTTCTATGGCTGCACCGAGGCTGCTCCATCGGCTGGCGGCTATACCTGCGCGGCTGTCGCGGCAAGAAAAGAAGGTCCGGTCAGTACTCACTTGATGGAGGATGTGCAGATTTGGGAGGTCGTGGATGATGCCATGCACGCGCTGCCCGACGGGAGCAGGGGGCTGACCGTGGTAACTAACCTGTGTTCCGAGGCGTCCCCGCAGTTGCGCTTCCTGGTCGGAGATTATACCGTCCTGACGCACGAGCCTTGTGCCTGCGGGCGCACCCATGCACGCGCGGTGGGAGGTATGTCTGGAAGGGCCGACGATATGCTCAATGTGCGCGGCGTCACGCTCTTCCCCTCCAGCATTGAGGATATCGTGCGCCGCATTCCCATGCTGGGCGCTGAATTCGCCATCGTTCTCAAGAAGGAACAGGAGTTGGACGAGCTGATTGTGCAGGTGGAAGCCGTTTCCGAAGTTACCACTGATCGTTACGCTGAGATCACCGCTTTGGTGGAGCGCGAGATCCGCTCACAGTGCGAACTGCGGGCCATCATCGAAGTGCTTCCACAGGGGACGCTGCCACCGACGCAGTTCAAAGCCAAACGGGTGCGTGATTTGCGCTAACCCGTTTTCTCATAAAGAAGACTGGAGATCGAGCCATGAAACGCAGTGTCGAGAGAATTCTGACAACCCATACCGGCAGTTTGCCCCGGCCAGATCACCTGGCACAACTGATGATCGCCAGAGAGCAGGGGAATCCGGTAGATGCAACCGAACTTGCCGAAAGCGTGCGTGACGCCGTTGCTGAGGTGGTCAAACACCAGACCGCCGTTGGTATCGATGTCATTTCCGACGGCGAGATGAGCAAGATTGGCTTCGCGAACTACGTCAAGGACCGTCTGACAGGCTTTGAGGGGCAGTCGAACCCCTTTGTAGCGCAGGATGTGCTCGACCATCCAGACCTGCGGGTGCGCATGTTTCGCCGCAATGAGGGGAGCGAAAGCCGCTACTTTACCCCAGCCTGCACCGGCCCCATCACCCTGCGCGACAAGGACGCGGTACACCACGATATCGCAAACCTGAAGGCTGCTTTACAAGAGAACGAGCCAGCAGAGGTCTTCATGCCCGCCGCCTCGCCCGGAACGATCGCCCAGGTAATGCAGAATAACTACTATCCCACCCAGGAAGCCTATCTCTACGCTCTCGCGGACGCTATGCGCTACGAATACCAGGCCATCGTTGCGGCAGGATTCGTGTTACAACTGGACTGCCCGGACCTGGCCATGCAGCGCCACACGCGTTTCGCCAATGCCAGCCTCGATGATTTTCGCCGACAGGTGCAGCAAAACATCGAAGCGCTGAACTATGGCATCACCGGCATCTCGCCCGAGCGGGTGCGCATTCACGTGTGTTGGGGCAACTACCCCGGCCCGCACCACCGGGACGTACCACTCAAAGAAATTCTCGATCTGCTCCTCAGCATACAGGGCAATGCACTTTCCATCGAAGCGGCCAACCCTCGCCACGAACACGAGTGGAAAGTCTTCGAGGAGGTACATCTGCCCGATGGCAAGCTATTGATCCCCGGCCTGATCGATACTTGCAGCACCTATATCGAACACCCGGAGGTCGTTGCCCAACGCCTGGTGCGGTTCGCTCGCACCGTTGGGAGAGAGAACGTGATCGCTGGCACCGACTGTGGATTTGGCACCTTCGTCGGAGCAGGTGCCGTTGCGCCCAGCGTCGCGTGGGCCAAGCTCGAGTCATTGGCGGAAGGAGCAAGACTGGCTTCGCAGGAACTCTGGTAGCTCGCCGCGATTCACACGCATGAGTCACCTCTTTCCTCTGGGATTCGTGTAGTTTATGAACACATCTATAAAGGTTAAGGCTCGCGTTTAGCAGCATCCAGGAATGGCTACCCTTAAATCAGAAGGTGCATCATGACGGATACTCAATCAGACAGTCTCGTCTTCTTTGGCGTTACCGGCGACCTGGCATACAAGCAAATCTTCCCTGCACTGCAGGCGATGGTGCGGCGCAGTCAACTCGACATACCGATCATCGGGGTCGCGGGGAGACCGTGGAGCATTGAGCAACTGCGATCTCATGTCTACGACAGTCTGAAGGAGCATGGTGAAGTAGACCAGGCAGTATTCGAGAAGCTGTGCTCACTGCTCCAGTACGTCTCAGGAGACTATACCGATGAAGCGACGTATGCCAAACTGCGTGCTGCGCTCGGCAACTCTAAGCGACCCCTGCACTACCTTGCGATCCCTCCCAGCATGTTTGGCCCGGTTGTTCAAGGATTGCAGCAATCGAGCAGCGCCAAAAATGCGCGGGTGATCATTGAGAAGCCTTTCGGACGCGACCTCGCCTCGGCCCAGGCTTTAAACGCGATTCTGCACTCCGTCTTCCCCGAGTCATCGATCTTCCGCATCGATCACTACCTGGGGAAGGAACCGGTTCAGAACTTGCTCTACTTCCGCTTCGCCAACTCATTTCTCGAGCCGATCTGGAATCGCAACTATGTCGAGTGCGTGCAGCTCACCATGGCGGAGGATTTTGGTGTGGCAGGGCGTGGGAAATTTTACGAAGAGGTTGGGGCGATCCGTGATGTTGTGCAGAACCACCTTCTGCAGCTGGTTGCGGTACTGACGATGAACGCGCCCTCCAGCGAAGATAACGATGCCATTCGCGATGAAAAGGCCATTCTCCTCAAGGCGATACGGCCACTCGATCCGTCAAACGTTGTGCGGGGTCAATATCGTGGCTATCGCCAGGAGGAAGGCGTCGCTCCCGATTCGCAGGTCGAGACGTTCGCCGCGGTGAAACTCTCTATCGACAGCTGGCGCTGGGCTAACGTACCGTTTTATATTCGGGCCGGCAAGTACTTGCCCGTGAGAGCCACGGAGATAATGGTTCAACTCAAGAACCCACCTCTAGCCGTGTTTGGAGAGGTTGAACCTCCCCGCTCTAATTATTACCGCTTCCGCATCAGCCCTATCGTCAAAATCTCGCTCGGTGCCAGGGCCAAGATTGCGGGCGAGGCTATGCACGGTGAAGAAGTTGAGCTTGTGGCAGTACACCAGTCGCCCGACGAGATGGCCCCGTACGAGCGTCTGCTCGGCGCTGCCATGAAAGGTGACGAAACGCTCTTCGTGCGCGAGGACTCCGTCGAGGCGCAGTGGAGAATAGTAGACCCGATTCTGGGAAATGTGACCCCTGTCTACGAGTATGCACCCCACACCTGGGGACCACCCGAGGCAGATCAGCTCATCGCCAATGATGGAGGCTGGTACAACCCGGAGCCGAGTGTGGATACGGGGGCTTCTGGGCCTCAGCCTGCTAAAGAGGAGTCTTGAAGTTTTCTTCCATTCTTCTCTGTAACCATTGCACGGCTATCAGGGTCTTGGCATCTATAATGTCACCTTGCCGTAGCGCCATCCAGAGATCGGGCAGTGTCAGTTCGACCTGCTCAATATCTTCGTGTTCTGCTGCTCGCCCGCCCCCGTCAGAGACGCGGTCGGCGTTGCCAACCTCGGCAAAATAGAGGAAGATGCGCTCCGAACTGCCGCCTGGTGAGACATAGAATGTTGCGATTGGCTGCAGCCCGCCGGTATTGTAGCCGATCTCCTCGCGCACTTCGCGCCGTATGGTTTCCTCTGGCTCCTCTCCCTGGTCGATCTCTCCGGCAACCACTTCATAGAGCCAGCCCGGACCTTTCTCATATGTTGGATATCTGAATTGGTTGATCAGGACGACCTTCTGCGTATCCCGGTTCAACAGCAGCGCCGCCGCCGAATCGCCCCGTTCAAACACCAGACGACGGAGAGGAACACTCATTTGACCGTTGAAAAGCTCATGGCGAACCGTAGCCTCTCGAATCTTAAAAACATCATCAAACACTACTCGTTGGTTTAGTATCTCTACTCGCTTCATATGGCTCTCCTGTGACATAGGGCATTCCTGAAAAAGTTGATTGAACGGTCCCGCCGTTGGGTCTAGGAAATCACATCTTCTCCCAGCCTATAAGCCAGATCAATCGCTTGCTCTACCGAGAGTGCTCTGCCTTCGTTCCATGCTGCCTTATAGAGTTGTTCGTCTACTCGCGAGCGAATCTGCTGGCGTGCCATTTGAGCGAGTGGATTGGCCCTTGTCCAGGGATTCAAACCGATGGCGTCCATTAAGCCGTCAGCAGCGCCCTGCAGTTGCGCCGAGTGCAGGCTCGCCGTCTCCGCGTCCGGTTCCTGCCTCATGCCAATCGCCAGGCTCAACAAACACATGCCTGTCGTCATGTATTGTTTGTGGCCCAGTCCATAGCACAGCTTCAAACTCTTGAGCAGACAATGAATCGCCTCCGTGCAATTCCCTTGTAGGAGCCACATGCCGCCCTGATCCTTCAACACATCGGCCATGGCGCTCGTGTCACCTATCTGCTCAAAGAGTTCCCTGCTCTGTGTATAAAACTCCCCCAGTTTTTCGAAATCGTAGGTGAACCCTGCCGCCGCAGCCAGGTACACGAGCAGTTGTGCGCGCAGCCAGGTGTCCTCCACTCCTTCGAGATGCTCCATGCTCTCCCAGTACACGCGCTTTGCCGTTTCATACTCGCCCTGGGCGTGGGCAGCCCACCCACGGTGAAGCAGCGCGGTCGCTAACCCGCTCGGGTCATCCAGTTGTCGCCAGAGTGCAATACTCTCCTCGGCCAGTTCTACTGCTCTGACCTGGTCATTTTGCAAACACACCAGGCGAGAGGCCTCGCTCAAGGCTTTGGCCCGCGCCGCAAGCGCCGTCTCTCCAGCCTCATCCTCAAGCGGCACTTCCAGGGCTGCTCCCAACCAGTAACGTGCTTCTGTCAGGTAGCCCTGCCACTCCCAGTAGTGTCTGAGGGCCGCACTCAGTCGCAGGCACAGCTCAATCGCAAGCACACTATCGCCGGGAACGCCTTGCGAGCAAAACGTCTTGCTCCCGGCAACCGGGACGCATGCTCCTGTTGATTGCTGACGCATGACGGAAAAAGCGCTGATGCTCATTCCCGCTTTCGCTCGCTGGAGCGACCATTCCAGGGCTGCGCGGAAATTATCGCGATCAGCCCCCACCTTAGACAGCCACACGAGTTGCTGTGGCCCTCTCAGACCTCGCTCGGCTGCTTCCGCTTCCTTCAGGTAATAGCAGGCATGCCAATCCCGCAGCCGTTCACACTCCCCCTGATCGGCCAGCCGTTCCAGCGCGTACTCTCGCAGCGTTTCCAGCATGGTGAAGCGCGCCTGCCCGTTTGCAGACTGCACTCGTACCAGCAAACTGTTGTCCACTAATTGTTCCAGCATATCCAACGGAGAGAAGAAAGGATGCGCTTCCTGCGAGTCTGCTACTTCACCTTGCATCATGGCCTCTGCTGCTTCAAGCGACCAGCCCCCGGTAAATATCCCCATGCGGCGAAACCATGACTGCTCGGCAGGTGAGAGCAAGTCGTAACTCCAGGTGATGGTATCGCGCAGGGTTTGCTGCCTGTTGGGCAGATTTTTGGCACCCCTGGTCAGCACAGGAAGTCGAGCTTTTATGAGCCGTTCTAAGAGCAATCTCGGCGGGAGCACATTGATGCGCGCGGCCGCCAGCTCCAATGCCAGAGGCAAACCATCGACCCTGGCACAAATCTGCGCGATGACGACTGCGTTTTCGGGGGTCAAAGCAAAGTCAGGCTCCATGGCCTGCGCGCGTTCAACAAAGAGTTGGACGGCTGCAGATTGCGAAATTTCCTCCATCTCTTGCACATTGAAAGGATTGGGAACATCTAGAGGGGGGACGCTGAGCTTGTGTTCACCTGACAGGCGCAGCACCGCCCTACTGGTTGCCAGTACCTTCAGGCCAGGCACCGCTGCCAGCAGTTCAGCCACCACCGAGGTCGCTTCTCCTATCTGCTCAAAATTATCCAGCACCAGCAGCAGTTGTCTCCGCTTGAGATAGGTGATCAGGCTTTGGAGCGGGGGGAAGCCAGGCGTGGACTGAAGATTCAACGCCTCCATAATACTCATGGGTACCAGGGCAGGATCACGCTGCCCGGCCAGAGGCACAAACCACACACCCTGCGCAAACATGCTGACCAGTTTGCTTGCCACATGCAGAGCCAGGCGTGTTTTGCCACTGCCGCCCGACCCAACCAGCGTCACCAGGCGCACCTCGTCGCGCATAAGCAGGTGCTGGAGTCGCCCTTCTTCCCATTCCCGTCCAATCAGCCGCGTGGTTGGAGCTGGGAGATTGTGCTGGTGGGTATAGGTAGGAAAGCTGGAACTGCTGAAAGGTACAGGTTGCGCATTTTTCGCTGCAAGCGTACTGAGAGGAGGTGTCCGCCATTGGTCGTCGCCAAATATGGCTGGCCCCACCTGTGCCAGTTCAAGCAGCTGGAGCGCTTCGTTCTGACTTGTGATCGCGTACCAGCGTGCCAACGTCGTGATGATGCGCTGTATCTCCAGGTGTGTGAGTTGCGCATTATCGGTGCCATTGAGCTTACGACTGAGGACCTTTGGGTGCAGACCTAACGCATCCGCCAATTGCTTCTGGGTATAGCCACTGCTACGAAGATATCTTTGGACGCTGCTGCTAAATGCCCCCATGTTTATATGTGTTCCACTTCTCACGTTTGCTCCTCCAAGGTGATAGGAAGTCCTGCTCATGAGCGAGTAGACTTTGAGTTGACTTTGGGTTACCAGGAACCATAGAAAGGAGAACCTTTCTAAGTATACTTAAAGCGGAACGGCAAATCAATAGAGATAGGTAGAAATAGGAAGGAATCGGCTATGTGCACTTTTGAGATGCATATGCAGTGCTATGATAGGTTCTTTGAAGTCGTACCAAACGAGAAAGAACATGCCGAACTCGCAGTAGAAGATGGAGTGAGCCAAGTCCTGCTTAAACTTTTTGGCGGGGGATCGGTGGATGATGTAACTATTCATTTCTCTTCTCACTTGCACATGGGCCTACAACATTGCTCTATCCACATACGTGCCCAGTGTTCTTGCCAGAACTTCGTTTTGCTTCCACATACGAAGGAAAATATCAAGCTTGAAGTAGAAATAAGCATGGGTTCTCTTCTGAGAGAACTTTTCGGGTCGGGCACTGTAAGCAATGTGACGTTCAGTCCTGCATGCGATTATGGAAACGATCTTGCTTTTTCCCATTGCAGATAAAGCTTTGTATGCCTTAGAGGACTCAGCTACACCTGCTCAGGCATGTATTCCCCCAGGGAGACGATTGCAGTAGTCGAGCACTCATCCCAGGGGATAATCCATATCATGCGTAGCTGACCATTGACGTGAGGAGTGGAGATCCTGTTGAAAACAATGAAAGACAGGCAGAGTGTTGTCATCAACCTACCCGCTGAGGAAATTTTCGCCTACCTGAGCGACTTTGAGAACCAGGTTGACTGGTCAACTGCCACGATCGCGGTCAGGAAAACCTCTCCGGGAGAGATACGTGTAGGAGCGACGGTACGCAGTACCATCCAGTTTTTGGGAAGATGGATGGATATCACTTTTGAGATCGTGGAGTATGAACCTGACCGCTGCCTGACCATCAAAAGCCTTTCTGGGATAACACCTTGCCTCTTCTCTTACCAGTTCGAGCAGACCGAAGATGGTGCAACCACTGTCTCCCTGGAGACGATCATCCATCTTACAGGAGGAATTCTGGGAATGACGGATTCGGTGACCACAAATGTGGTCCGCCGCCAGCTTGTGCACGACCTGCTGACGTTAAAGGATATACTGGAAGCAGCGCCTGCTTCCAATCGAAGCGCTATTTAAAGGAGTATCAGGATGCTGCACAGTGCTGTTCGTGTGGCGGTAAGGAGATCCATGATGACCGTCCTGGTAGAAATTGTTTGTTCCGTCGCTCAGGAAGAGTCCACCCAGGCGGCCGTAGAAGTATTCTGCAAAGAAACCAGCGGTCAGCCCATTGGTCGTCGCGTCAACCAGGAGACCCAGAAAGTTCAGCTTATGGTCCGGCTTCTGCAAACAGCAAGCGTGAGTGGACATGCGACACCCCTTAGCCAGGCTCTCCAACAGAAAGTCATCGAGTCGTTTCGGTACGTGATCGGTGACCTGGTACAAATCTCCTTCGATCCCTCAGAAAACCTGCAAGAGCAGATGCGAAATTTCCCCTTACGCCCCGACGAGTCATGGTTCCCAGCCATCCAC